>FZPS01000191.1_pt94 | contig 26866 bp, 26 predicted proteins | sample 1817821 | NCBI WGS metagenome assembly FZPS01 (sample SAMEA104158645, study PRJEB21678) | metagenome | place: Germany | collected 2015-04-21
GAGTAAAAATAATCGCACTCATCTCCTTGGGATAATCCAAGAGAGAGAAACGCTGCAATCCACCAATTATCATGAGATTAGCTCTTCTTCGACCTTAGGAAGAGAGGGCTCTTCGGTTACGAAAGTTTTGCGCAGATCAAATTCTGCCTTCTTGCCTTCGTTCCATTGCGAAACCGGGCGCAGATAGCCCACGATGCGCGAAAAGACCTCGGTGATCTTGCCGCAACTGGGGCAGCTGGCCTGCTCTCCATCGAGATAGCCGTGTTCCGGGCAGATGCTGAATGTGGGCGAAAAAGTGAAATAAGGCAGACGGTAGTTATCGCAGACCGTCTTGACCAGCTTTTTCACGCTCTCGCCGTGTTCAAGACGCTCTCCGCCAAAGATGTGAAGCACCGTTCCGCCGGTGTATTTGCTCTGCAGGTCGTCCTGTTTATCCAAAACATCAAAGACGTCATCGCTATAGTTAACAGGCAATTGCGTGCTATTTGTGTAGAAGGGAGTTTCCTCATCCGGATTGGCGCTGATGATATCGGGATATTCTTGTTTATCAAGAACGGCAAGGCGATAGCTCGTCCCTTCCGCCGGGGTGGCTTCCAGGTTGTAATTATTCGAGGTAAGTTCTTGAAATTCAATGAGTCTATCGCGCAAATAATCCATGATCTTGGCGGCAAAAGCTTGACCTTCTTCACTGCCTACATCTTTACCAAAGAAATTGATGCAAGCCTCGTTCATACCGATGATTCCGATGGTGGAAAAGTGGTTTTTCCAATACTGGTCAAAGCGCTCTTTGATGCTCTTCAGATAGAAACGCGTGTAAGGATAAAGTCCGCTATCGGTATAGTTTTCCAATATCTTACGCTTGATCTCAAGTGAAGACATAGCGAGATTTAGAACCTTAAGCAGCCTATCGAAAAAGTCCGCTTCATCGCGTGCAAGATAACCAATTCTGGGCAGATTGAGCGTGACCACGCCTACCGAGCCTGTAAGCGGGTTTGCACCGAAGAGTCCGCCTCCGCGCGCTGCGAGTTTCCGCGTATCCAAACGCAGGCGACAGCACATGCTGCGAGCGTCATTGGGATCCATATCGCTATTCACAAAGTTAGAGAAATAAGGAATGCCATACTTAGCCGTGGCTTCCCAAAGGTGTTCAATTGTAGGGTTCTCCCAGTCAAAATCTTTGGTGATATTATAGGTCGGGATGGGGAATGTGAACACTCTTCCCTTGGCATCGCCTTGAATCATCACCTCCAAAAATGCCTTGTTCAGCATATCCATTTCTTCCTGGTAATCACCATAGGTAAGCTCCTGCGGCTCGCCACCGATGATAACGGGCTGATCTTTATACATATCAGGCGGATAGAGATCTAAAGTGATGTTTGTAAAAGGGGTCTGAAATCCCACGCGCGTGGGTACATTTACGTTGAATACAAACTCTTGCAGAGCTTGTTTGACTTCCGTGTAACTCAGGTTATCGTGGCGAATAAATGGAGCAAGAAGTGTGTCGAAACTGGAAAAAGCCTGAGCTCCCGCCGCCTCGCCCTGCAGGGTGTAAAAGAAGTTCACGATCTGTCCGAGAGCACTGCGGAAATGCCGCGCAGGTGAGCTTTCCACCTTGCCTTCAGCGCCCTTAAAGCCCGTCTGCAAGAGGTCCATGAGATCCCAGCCGACGCAATATACGGAAAGCTGTCCCAAGTCATGAATATGCATGGCGCCGCTTTGATGAGCTTCACGAATCTCCGGCGGGTAAACTTTATTCAGCCAATAGGTTTTGCTCACTTCGGATGCAATATAATTATTCAAACCCTGTAGCGAATACGCCATGTTTGAATTTTCATTCACCTGCCAATCCAGTCTATCGAGATATTGATCGATAAGCTGAACCCCGGCTGCAGACACCATCTCGCGAATCTGAGCATGTTGCTCGCGATAAATTACATAGGCCTTTGCGGTCTTTTTGTATGGAGAGGCGAGCAGCACTTCCTCCACAATGTCTTGAATTTCCTCAACATGCGGAATCGTGGAAACAATCGCTGCCTGCATGAGGCTCAACACTCTTAAAGTCAATTTCTGGGCGATATCTTGCCCAAATTCTCCTGTAGCCTCGCCGGCACGAGTAATGGCTCGGCTAATTTTGCTTTGATCAAAATCAGTAATTTGTCCGTTTCTCTTGCGGATCATCGTGAACATAATAGCTCCAAATTTATATCTTTAATAACTTTATATTTTGTAATGAGTTAGAGCCTTAAGGCGCTGGATTGTAAAACAACCTCGGCTCATCGAAATACACTTATATAATGAGTTAGCAATCTGTCAAGAAAGTATTGTTTATCTTTTTCGGAGCAATCCTGCAAAGACTGAGCTCTTTATAGACAGCAAGGGAGTTTGAGCCAATGTTGAGTGATATCAACATCATGAAAATATTTTCCCTTGGCAAATAAAAAATATGCCCAGAACTATGGAATATATCACCTTAGAGCTTCGTCTTGATATCTTGGTGAAATCACATTAAATCACTCAGTGCATATTCTGTAGTTTTGTGGGTCAAAAAAGCAAAATAATTCACAAATATCTCTGTTTTGTATTGAATTTCTTGACAAAATAGAGCTACTGCCGGAGACTGGTTCCACCATACAAATGAGAGGACCCCAAATGCAAAACGAAGTGGTCAGTTATTTCTTGGAACTGGTTGCAATCGATAGCGAATCCCTGAATGAACGCGGCATGATCGACAGACTCAAGATCGATCTTGAAGAGCTCGGTGCCGAAACATTTGAGGACGAATGCCATCTTCAGACCGGTGGAAACGCCGGAAATCTTTATGGATATCTGCCCGGAAACATTGATAAAACCCCGATATTACTTTGCGCTCATGTGGATACGGTGAAACCCGGTAACGGAATCAAGCCTGTAATCCGCGGCGGCACGATCTATAGCGACGGCACGACTGTGCTCGGCGGGGACGACAAATCAGGTGTGGCAGAAATCATCGTCGGGCTCAGACGCCTCAAAGCTACTGGCGAGGATCATGCCCCCATTGAAATTCTTTTCACCGTCAGCGAAGAGATCGGCCTTTTGGGTGCACGAGGCTTCGATATCTCGCGCCTCAAATCGTCTTTCGGCTATGCCTTTGACACTCACCGCGTAGGCGAGCTCATCATCGGCGCACCTTCTCAAAGATCCTTCAATATCACCATTCATGGCAAAGAATCCCACGCCGGTGTGGAGCCTGAAAAAGGGCTGAACGCCATACGCGTCGCCTCCGAAGCCATTGCCCGGATGCCCATGGGACGCATAGATTTTGAAACCACCTGCAATATCGGCATCATCAAAGGCGGAGCGGCTACTAATATCGTTCCAAACGCTGTTCACATCAAGGGTGAAGCGCGTAGCCACAATCCCGATAAACTGCAAAAACTCTGTGTCGAGATTCGCGGAGCTTTCGACGATATTATTGAAAAACATTCCGAAAAAGGCGCCAGCATGGATTTCTTATGTAAAGAGGAATATCACAACTTTGCGCTGGAAGAAAATTCCGAAGCAGTTCAGCTGGCAATCAAGGCTCTTAGAGACTTGGACATCGCTTACACCACCGGCAGGACGGGCGGCGGAAGTGATGCCAATATCTTCAACGCAGCCGGCTTTCCCATGATCATCTGTGGAACTGGCATGGATAAAGTTCACACCGTGGACGAAAGGATAGAAATCGACGAGCTCATCCGCGGAGCAGATTTCGTATTACAGCTTTTAAGGCACCATAGCGAGGTATAACTCATGCTAAAGCTTGCTCTTATCGGCTATGGAAAGATGGGCAAGATGGTGGAAAAGCTTGCGCTTGAGAAAGGCTTTGAGATTGTCAGCATCATCGATCCGAATGTATCCGGCGCACAGTCGCAGATCACGAAAGAAGCATTGAAAGGCGCCGATATAGCGATTGATTTCAGCCACCCGAGCGCCATCTTGGCAAATCTTGAAAAGCTGATAGAGCTAAAACAAAGAGCTGTGATTGGTACAACCGGCTGGCATGATAGCCTGGACGATATCATAGCGCGCGCCGAATCAGCCGGAATGGGCTTGGTCTATGGTTCAAACTTCTCGCTGGGCATGAATCTCTTTCTTAAGATCGCTGAAGAGGCAACCCTAATCTTCGATAATTTCGAGGAATACGACCTTTTAGCTTGGGAGTTTCATCACAATCAAAAGGCGGATAGCCCCTCCGGCTCGGCGATTGAGCTGGCAAATAGAATACTTAAGAAAAGCAGCCGCAAACAGAAAGTAGTGTGGGACAAACTTGATAGACGTCCCGAAAAGGATGAGCTGCATTTTGCCAGCATTCGCGGCGGAAAGATCCCCGGAACTCACGCCTTGAGCTTTGATAGCGAAGAAGATAGCATCACCATTACTCACGATGTTCGCTCTCGCGCAACCTTTGCTCGTGGCGCACTGATGGCAGCCGAATTTATCCACCAAAAGGCCGGCGTATTCAGCTTTTCAGAGATAATCGGAGAGCTGCTTTGCTAATTGATTTCTTCAAGATGCAGGCTCAGGGGAACGACTTTGTCTTCCTTCAGTCCATCCCGGATATCGAGCCTGAAATCTTGGCTAAGAATATATGTGACAGACATTTCGGCATAGGTGCAGACGGTCTTGTTTACCTGATTGATTCCGAGATTGCCGACAGCAAAATGATCATCTACAATTCGGATGGAACGCGCGCCATGATGTGTGGAAGCGCTCTACGCTGTGCCGCCGCGCATCTCTTTGATAAAACTGCCACCACCGATTTGCAGATCGAAACTGATTCCGGCCTCAAATCTGCGAGACTGGAAAATGACGAGATACACGTAAATATGGGCACGCCCCGCCTCATCCAAAGCGGGCTCAAGCTAATGGATTTCACAGGTGAGCTCGTAGATATAGGCAATTTACACTACATCATCTTTGAAGATAAGCCACTGATAGACCCGCACTTAGAGTATGGACATCAGCTTTCCACGAGCAAGCTTTTGCCCAATGAAGCAAACGTGCACTTCGTAAGCATTCAAGACAAGCAAACCATTTCGATGAAGATCTGGGAAAGAGGCGCGGGAGCCACTCTCGCCTGTGGAACGGGAGCCGCTTCAACCGTGTTTGCTGGCATCAAGCTGGGCAAATTAGACAACGAAGTGAAGGTCTTCATCCCCGGCGGCGAGCTCAAAATCGCCCTCAATAAAGATGGCAGCCTCGATCTCATCGGCACGGTCTCAAAGGTCTTTGAAGGAAGCTATATATGGAAAGCTTAGGGAAATACCTCAAAGAACTGCGCGAAGAAAAAGGCCTCAGCCACCATGATGTCTTTGTTGATATCAGAATCCGCGAAGACATACTGGAAAAGCTAGAACAAAACAAGCTTTCGGCGATAGGCAACTATGGTTTCGTGAAAGCTGTGGTCTATAACTACGCTCGTTTTCTGGATGCTGATCTCGACGCAGTAATGGCAGAATTCAATCTGATGATGCCGCCGTCAATCAAGAAGGAATTCGTTCCGCGCAAGATCATAAAGCCTGATAAAATCATGCTTTCCACAAACTTCTTCTGGAGTTTGGCTATCATTATTATCGTGATAATATTAGGCTCGTTTCTGCTGAATGCCTATCTCAAAGGATGGCTAAAATCTCCTGAATTTTTTAGCCGAGATAGACCCGCCAAAGAAAAGGTGGTTCAAGAAGAGCCGGAAAAAGAGCCCGAAGAGATAAGACAAAGAATGTTGGAACTCAACGAGATAAAAGCCGCAGCCGAGACCAATATTGAGACCAATAATAAACGAGCTGCGGACTCTGATAATGCCGATTATTTAGGCAATATCTTGGGTGATAGCCCAATCAATATTTCTATCGATTAGTCATATAATGTAAGAACTTAGCCCTGTTTTCTGAATTGTTGGTCTTTATTTATTCATAACTTTTCTATTCCAAACCTAAAACACTCTTATAACTTCTTATAATACTGCCTCTTACCTATTGGGTTCAGTCTATGATACGGTGGAGATATGCTCATGGCTATGACCACATCATGACCACATCATTACCAGAATCCCATAAGGAAGGCATGGGAACCACATAAAAAAAGCGGCAAAAATCAATCTGCCGCCGGGATACTTTTTCTAAAGATCGCTCTTTGGCTCAAAAGCGACATGAACCTTGCTATCTTTCTTCTTTTAAGATATTAGCCGCCACCATCTTGGGATATACAAAGCGATGGCTTCCCGCCTTAACGAGGTTTTTCATCTTATCTGCAATGAGCTCCACCTGATCGAGATAGTCGATTGTATTCAGCCCGCTTGCAGGATCTAATTCTCCATTTTGTATCTCAGTAAGTATACGGTTTCTTAGATACTTATACTGCTCGTTGATGCGCCCTTCCATCTCTGCGATCTTATAGCTATAATCTTCCTTAAACTCCTGCAAATAGTCTATCCCCAAGTCCATCATAAAGGAGATTTTATTGTGCAAATCGCTGATCATTTCACAGAGCTCATCCGTGAGGGGAGTCTTTTGCATGGATATTTGATAGTTCAGGATGCGATTGACTTCTTCCATGTAGTCGCCCAGCTTTTCGATATCGTTCACGGTGTGTAAAAGCGCGGGAATCCTGCGTGCCACACTCTCGTAATTCGTTCTCTCATTTAGCGCTACGAGATACAGCGTGATCTCTTTTTGCAGGTTGTCGATCGCCATTTCTATATTGGTGACGCGGATTTGTTTCTTATAATTTTTATCCTTAAAAGCCTCATAGCCCACGGTGAGCCCCAATTGCACCAGCCTCAGCATCTCCCTCATCTCTTTCAGCGACTGATTGATTGCCAGTTCGCTATTTGTAAGCATGTGATAGTTCAGATGCTTAGGCTCGCCCAAACTGATGGTATCTCCCTTATCTTCTTTGATGACAAAGGAGGCAAAGCGCGCCAAAAGCCCAGCAAATGGCAAAAGCATAATAGTATTGAATATATTGAAAAAAGAGTGCGAGTTTGCGATATGCCGTGCGATGTTTTCGCCTAAGAACACGTTCCCCGGTGTGATCTTATTTATGAAAACAGTATAAAAACCTTGATAGGTGAGAAAGCCGAATATCACAGTTCCAATGAGATTGAATAAGGTGTGCACCATAGCTACTCTGCGGGCTGTATAGTTTGAGCCTATGCTCGCCAGCCACGCTGTGATGGTTGTTCCTATATTATCTCCCAAAACCAGATAGATAGCACCTTCAAAGGGAATTAGGCCACCTTGAGCAAGAACAATCACGATTCCCACCGAGGCGGACGAACTTTGGATCAACATAGTAAAGATCAAGCCAGTAAGCACCCCCAAAAAGGGATTAGCGGCGATTTGGACCTTGAAATCACGAGCAAATTGCCATTCTCTAAGTGGAACAGCTGCATCCGACATCACTTTCAGCCCTATAAAAAGCAGACCGAAACCGATGATGATATGCCCCCATCTCTCCATGGTTCGGCTCTTTCTGAGTAGCAGCAAAAAGACACCTACGATGAGTGCGGCATAGGCATAATCCCCAACGTTGAAAGCGATGAGCTGAGCGGTGAGAGTGGTACCGATATTTGCACCCATGATTACGCCCACGGCTTGGTTTAGCGTCATGATGCCGGCATTGACCAATCCAATTAGCATTACAGTTGTTGCAGAAGAGCTTTGGACGAGCGCTGTCACCGTCATTCCCACAAACACTCCTTTAAGAGGAGTATCAGTGAGAATCTTGAGCACTCTGCGCATCTCACTACCCATAACGCTTTGGATATTTTCGGTCAGCTTATTCATTCCGTAGATGAAAAGCGCTAAACCGCCGAAAAAGTTTATTACCTGAAGTACACTCATTTTATCTTATATTCCTAAAATCCTTTGGATAGTTAAATGATTTAGACACAGCTAATTTGGTCAAGGTATATTTTTTGGATTGTGGGCATAAAGCTGTTTGATTTGAAAGTCTGTTTTGCTCTTACGCGAGTTAAAAAAAGGGAAGCCCGAATCAATTATCGGGCTTCATCTGGGGAAATAAAATTACTTCTTTGATTGAGTCATTTTCGGTGAGAAGCATGATCAATCTATCTATTCCGATGCCCAGGCCGCCCATCGGGGGCATGCCATATTCCAGGGCTTCCAAAAAGTCTTCGTCCACCACGTTTGCTTCGATATCGCCCATGGCTTTCAGCTTTGCCTGAGCTTCCAATCTCATGCGCTGATCCATGGGATCGTTGAGTTCGCTGAAAGCATTGGCAAATTCTCCGCCTGCCATAACCAGCTCAAAGCGATCTGCCAAGAGCGGATTATCCGGCTTAGATTTTGCCAGTGGTGAAATCTCTTTGGGGAAATCGCAAACAAAAGTAGGCTGGATCAACTTCTCTTCTACAAATTCTTCGTAGATGATGGAGATCAGTCTGCCTTTTCCGCTTCCCGGAGGTATCTCGATCTTTCTATCTTCAAGGAACTTACGCAAGATGCTTTCATCTTCGTTTAAAACATCCATGCCAAGATGTTCTTCAACTAATTCATGCATTCCCGCGCGACGAAATCCCTGTGTGAGAATCACGTCATGACCATTATAATGAAAGCTGTCTTTGCCTATGATATCACGGGCGAGATGGCTGATCATCTCTTCTGCCATGTCCATCATGCCGTCCAGATCGGAATATGCTTCATAAAACTCCAACATGGTGAATTCCGGGTTATGGGTTCTATCCATACCCTCGTTGCGGAAGTTTTTACCTATCTCATACACGCGCTCAAATCCGCCCACGATCAGCCTTTTAAGATAAAGCTCCACCGCGATACGCAGATAGAGATCCACATCCAAGGTGTTGTGGTGAGTGATGAATGGGCGTGCATTTGCTCCGCCATAGAGCGGCTGCAAGATGGGGGTTTCCACTTCGATATATCCGCGCTCGTCCAAGAATCTACGGATGGCGCTGACTATCTTCGAGCGGGTTTCAAAGACTTTTCTATGATCGGGATTTAAGAGAAGATCCAGATATCTTTTGCGATAGCGCAGCTCGATATCACTGAATTCATCGTAGCGAACGCTCTTGCCATCGACGATCCTTTCTTTGACCGCGGGCAGAGGACGCATGTTTTTACTCAGCAGAGTGATCTCTTTTACACGCAGGGAATATTCGCCCATATTGGTGTAGAAGAGTCGCCCTTTTGCAGACACAAAGTCCCCGCTATCACAGAGTTTGAACAGCTCATAGTTCTCCTCTCCCGTCTCTTTTTGGGAAACGAAGAGTTGAATCCTGCCGCTGTCGTCCTCCAGATTGCCAAATCCCACTCTGCCTTGACGGCGCATTGCGACGAGGCGGCCGGCGAGAACTACTTCTTCTTCACTCTCAATCCAACGATCCTTGTCGCAAAGCACGGCATCAATTTTATGTGTACGCTCGCTCTTGATCGGATATGGGTCTATACCCAGCTCACGAATCTTGGCAAGCTTCTCTTTTCTAAGCTTTATCAGCTGATTATCAGACATCTTTTATAAATCTTTAAAGGGGTTATCGTCTGCAATGGCGTCGGTTGCGCTTGCATATTTGCGCCATTCTTCATCTCTTCCGCCGCGACCTCTGCCACGGAACCCTCTATCGCGAAATTCGCGCGGTTCACGAGGTCCACGATCGAAACGGTTGTCCCCGAAGATCTCTTCATCCGGACTTCTATCGATATAATCCAGAGTGATTCTATGTTGTGAGCGATCGATAGCCGTCACTTTAAGCGTCACTTTATCGCCTGATTTGAAAGTATCTGCTCTGCGCATTCTTGAGCGAGGCAGGAGGCCGGTGATGCCATCAACGATTGTGACGAACACACCAAAGCTGGTGGAAGATTCCACGATTCCTTCAAAGGGCTTATCCACTGTGATCATCTCGTCGATATTTTCCCAGGGATCAGGCTGCAAAGCCTTGAGCGAGAGGGAGATCTTCTGCACATCGGGATCTATTCTGAGAACCTGAACGCGCACGAAATCACCTTCTTTGAGGATTTCTTTGGGGTGTCTGATATTACGATTTCTGCTCATTTCGGAGACGGGGATCAGCCCTTCTACTCCGGGTTTGATCTCAGCAAAGGCTCCGAAGCTGTGCAAGCGCAGAATGCGGCAATCCACCTCATCATTTACCTTGATTTCTTCCATGGCGGCGATGAAGGGATTATCCTGCAATGCTTTTCGGGAAAGAGCGATCTTATCTTCTTTGATGGAGAGGATTTTGACATCCAGCTCCTGACCCTGCTTAAGCTGGTCTTGAGGCTTGATCACATGTTGCCAAGATATTTCGGACACATGCATAAGACCTTCGATGCCACCGATATCGATGAATGCACCAAACGAGGTCATGCGCATGACTTTGCCGCGAACCACATCGCCTTCATTAAGGCGGCCAAGTATCTCTTGCCTTTTGGCTTCGGCTTCTACTTCTGCCAGCTGACGGTGGGAAACCACAAGTCGGCGACAGTTTTCCGAACATTCGATAATTAAGAAATCTAAAGTCCTACCGATATATTCCGCAGTATTATCTACCGGGCGAAGGGAAACCTGGGAAACAGGGCAAAACGCTCTGCCGCCAAGGATATCGACATTAAAGCCGCCCTTGGTGACTGAATATATCCTGCCTTGAACCGGGATCTTTTTCTCATAAGCATCACGGATAGCTTGTTTATCCACATGCTGCTTGGTAAGACTCTTGCCTACAACATAGCCTTGAGCTGTTTCATCCACGATGTAGCCCCTGAGAGTGTCTCCCACTTCCAGGGTCAGACTTCCGTTTTCTTCGGAATACTCGCCTATTTCGGCATAAGCGTCGAATTTCCCACCGAGATTAACGATGATATTACTATCCGTAATCGCGATGATGGGGGCTTCAACGACATCGCCTCTTTTAATTTCTTTTGTGTCTTGAATTGAATCTTCGAGCATGCGAAGATATTCTTCTTTCATTTCTCTGAAGGCAGCTTTGCTGCCGGTTTCACGCACCTTTTCTGACATAAGTTACTCCTAACGACATTTGAGAATACCAGATTTTATCAAGCGCGCTTTTTGTAAAGCAAATTATTTGAATTCTCGCACTTTCGTGCAAAATCAGTGCTTTATTGGCATAAAACATGGCTTTTTCTTAGATATTTAGCTAAAGATATTTAATCTTGCACAGGAAGATTTAAAGATAAACGCACCGATAAAGGAAGAAAACATCTGAATAAATATGAAAACATTTGACAAACGGAATATTTGAATTAAATTGATTGAAGGCTTATTGTTTCAGAACTGAAATGATAACGAATTTGAAATATAACAAACTTAGGAGTATGAGACATGGCAGAAGAAAAAGTAGATGTCATAATGCAATTAATTCACAAACTACCTGAATTGCTCATTACTTTCGGTGGCAAGATTCTTGTTGCTGCCGCGATATTTGTAATAGGCAAATGGGTTGCCAGAATGCTGTCCAATGTGCTTAAAAAAGCGCTTGGCAGAGGCAAAATGGATCCGACAGTTATCCAATATATGGGAAATATTTCCTATGGTGTGATGCTGATCTTTGTAGTAATCGCCGCAATCGCGCATCTGGGAGTGCAGACCGCATCTTTCGTGGCAATCTTTGGTGCAGCCACCCTCGCCGTAGGTATGGCTTTGCAAGGAACTTTGGGCAATTTCAGCTCAGGCATAATGCTGCTTATTTTCCGTCCCTTCAAAGTGGGCGATTGGGTTGATGTAGCAGGATTTTCCGGCAGAATTGAAGATATAGGCATGTTTGCAACCGTGATCATCCCCGCTGATGGACGTAAGATCACAGTCCCGAACGGCTCTCTTGCCGGCGGTGCGATTACAAACTATAGTGCAGTCCCCGTGCGCGTTGTTGAAATTCCTATTGATGTTCCCGCCAGCCACGACATTGCAAAAGTTCAGGATTTGATGGTGCAAACCATGCTTTCCGGCGAAGCAGTGATGAAAGACCCCGCTCCCAAGACGGTTATCACCGCAGCGAGCGCAGCAAGCTTTTCGCTTTTGCTTTCAGCCAGCGTTAAAAACGAGGACTACAATCTCGCCAAAGCCGATCTTTTAGAAAGAGTTCGCGCGGCACTGATAGCCAACGAGATCTGGGCATAACCCGGTAAAAAGCTTTAATTTAAGGAGATACACAATGAAAAGATTAGTAATTATCACAATCCTCACTCTCAGCTTTGCCTTTCTTATGGCAGAAGGCTGGGACATTCAGTCCGATGTGAGCCTGACTCTTTCCCAGAGCGCATACAGCGAAAACTGGGTGGGAACCGAGCTCAGCAACATCACTTGGCTTGCAAACGGCAACTTCCTCGCTCAAAAGCAGCTTTTGAAGTGGTTGCACAACAAGAACACTATCAAAGCAGCTTTCGGGCAAACTCACGTTCAAGACACAGATTCTCAGGGCGAGAAATATTGGGAAGCTCCCACCATCAGCACAGACAAGATCGACGCTGAAACCCTTTACCGTTTTACCTTAGACGGATGGGTGGACCCCTTTGCCGCGGGCAGATTGCAAACCCGTTTCTTAGACGAAAGTCAAAAGCCGATTGACAATACCAGAATATTCAACAATATGCTTTTCACCGAAAGCGCAGGGATCATGAAAAACTTCCTCGACAGCAAAAACACTCTGCTCAGCACAAGACTGGGTGTAGCTTTCAGGCAAGATGTCGATAGAGACAGACTCGATCCCATCGCTGATAAAAAAGAAACTTTCGTCACCTCCGACGGCGGTTTGGAATTTGTATCCGAATACAATAAAAACATTAAATTCCCCTTGGAATCCACATTCAAGAGCAAGCTCAATGTCTATAAAGCTCTGATCAATTCAAAGAGCGATGAGCTCAACAACGACTGGAAAGCACCGGTTGCAACATGGGAAAACACTCTCAATACCAAGCTTTTCGGAGCAGTTAGTGCAAACTTCCTCTTTGAAATGCGTTATAACAAACAGCAGGTTGACGCTATTCAGTGGCAACAGATGTTAGGGCTTGGAGTAAGCTATAACCTCTTTTAAGATAGATATCTAAGGCACCAAGCCTTAGCCTCCTCAAAAGCCAAATAGTAAAGGCAGAAAGCTAAGATTAAATCAGCTTCCTGCCTTTTTTTTGTGTGATAATTTCCCTACGACGCCATTTATCTCGGCATAACTAAAAAGCATTAAAAAAAGGCCGCGAGCGAAAACTCACAGCCTTGTATGAATAGAAGTGGGGTGGATGACGGGACTCGAACCCGCAACGCCCGGAACCACAATCCGGTGTTCTGCCGTTGAACTACACCCACCTCAAGACAGGGAAGAAAGTGTATAAACTGGCACGCCAGAAGGGATTCGAACCCCTGACCTATGGATTAGAAGTCCATTGCTCTATCCTACTGAGCTACTGGCGCAAAATAAACGTGGTAGCGGCGCAGGGACTTGAACCCCGGACCTGCGGATTATGATTCCGATGCTCTAACCGACTGAGCTACGCCGCCACTCTCACACACAAAAAAAATGGTAGCGAGGGAAGGATTCGAACCTCCGTCCTTCGGGTTATGAGCCCGACGAGCTGCCAGCTGCTCCACCTCGCGACACTGTTTGACCATTATTCCGAGAGTGTTTATTCTGTCAAGAACAATTTTCGGCGGGTGTTCATATTTTCCTGTTTTCGGAACATAGCATGTCGCCGGTTATCCTTCAATTTAAGTTTATATTTCATTTTTGAGGCATAAAAATGAAATATGGAATTCTATATTTCACTTTTGGGAGCGAAAAATGAAATATGGAATCTAATCCTTACTATTTATCACTAAAAGTGTCAACATAACGCTTGAAGATAAATATGCGATTTCTTGAGTAACCTGTAGTTTCTTCGAGTATGTTCATTTCAACAAATCGTGTTACTAAAGAATTGGCAGGAGTATAATTCAGCCCAAGTAAATCCTCAACATCCTTGATTGAGACCACGGGTGTTTTATATAGGTGCATCATCAGCTTGCGAGCATTTTCTGCTCTTTGCCCCATTTTCACCAAATCGGCTTCAATACTTCTATGAAGCTTCAGAATGTTTTCAAATGTATCTTTACTTTTCTCGGATGTGGCAGATATGGCCTGCAAAAAGAAGCGCACCCAATGTCCCATATCGTTTGATTCTCTAACCATTGTAAGGGCATCGTAATATTGTCCGCGATGTTTCTCAAAATAATCAGAGAGATATAGAGTTGGTTTCAGCAAAAACTTATTGCTAACCAAATAAAGGGTTATGAGCAGTCTTCCTATCCTGCCGTTCCCATCTTGGAAAGGATGGATTGTTTCAAACTGATAATGAGCAATTGCACATCTCACCAAATGAGGCACCTGTATCAGATCGTTATGCAGAAATTTCTCAAAATCATCAAGCAATTCATCCATATCATTCACATGGGGAGGAATAAAAGCAGCGTCCGCCAGCGATGAGCCGCCAATCCAATTTTGGGTTGTTCTAAATTCTCCCGGAGTTTTGTGCTCACCGCGTGTTTTCCTCATCAACACATCATGAGTGTCCTTTATTAAGCGCAAGGAAAGAGGCAAGGTATTCAGTTTATCAATCGCCATATTCATCGCTTTGACATAGTTTTGAACTTCTTGCCAATCGTCTCGTTTCTCAGGAACAATATAATCTGCATCTTTTACCAGATCATCCATTTCTGTTTTTGTGCCTTCAATGCGGCTCGAAGTATTGGCCTCTTTCAGGATATGCATGCTGATAAACAAGTCTACATTAGGCACTATTCTTGAAAAAGCATTAAGCTCGCCTAATGCTTTGGTTGCACTTTCCAAAAGAACATTTATCCTTGGATCATCCCAAGTCCATTCATGATTTATTTTGTTTGGCAAAAAGCTCTTATATCGGAATTGCTGACGATAGCTGCCAGACTTATAATCCTCAAATCTCATCTTAAACCTCTACTTCCTAACAATATCTATATTGAATATTCTATAAACACATTGAATCTTCGTATTATATTTCGACGATAACGGTTTTCTTCGCACTTTAATAATCTATTGTTTTAAATGATTTCACTACTTCGCTCCGTGTATTCCACATAAGATAAGAGCACGAAACTTACAATTCTTGAAGATGAACATTCACCCTCAGCCGCCATGATGCGAAACGTTAATTTGATGTCAAGAAATATCACGCCTTTTTCGCTGTTTTCCACAAATCAGAGCAAGCAAGGACTTTATTCACCCCTAACTCACTTCTTGCCTATTGATTACAGCTCAGCTTATGCTTATGATGTGCTCATGGCGATGACCATATCATGACCACATCATCACGAGAACCCAGTAGGGAAGCCATAAGAAAAAGACAAATATTTGGGAAAATACTTAGTAAAAAATGTTGCCAGCCCAAAGTTGGAAGATCGCGCGCCGATAATTCTTGACAGAAAAGCAATTTGCATCTATCTTGTGTAGTAGAAAAAGTAAGAGAGGAGACGGTCATGAGTTTTACAAAGTTTTTTGATAAAGTAAAGAGTAGCTTCAACTTTTTGGGCGGTGCTAAGATGGCTTTTGGCGATCCCGTTCAGGTTGGAGACATCCACGTAGTTCCCGTTGCTCGCATCCAATATGGATTTGGCGGAGGCGGCGCCGCAGTGGGAAAAAAGAAAGCCAAGACGGAAGAACAGCCGGAAGATATTGAAACTAAGAAAGATCCGCAAGATGCCTTTGGCGGCGGAGGCGGTTGCAAGGTAGATCCCATAGGAATATTCACGCTGAAAAGCGATAAGGTCAGCTTTTTCCCCATACTCGGGGTCAAAGAGCTTGCCGCGCTCTTTAGCATCATCTTTTTGCTCCTTTTCAGGATTGGCAGGATAAAAAAGAAGAAGCGTTGAAGCCGCTGAATAATACATCAGATTTAAACAAGGGAACTATTTATGCTACACATATTTAGTCCATCCAACTATGCGCCTTTTAACATAGCCTTAGAAGAGTATTTATTCAATAATTTTAAGCGGGATTGCTTCCTGCTTTACATCAATGAACCTTGCATTATCAGCGGCAGATTTCAAAATACCTTGGCTGAGATCAACCACCCTTGGGTTTTGGAAAATGAGATACCCGTTGTGCGCCGGATGACGGGCGGTGGCACGGTTTTTCATGACCTCGGAAACCTGAATTTTAGCTTTATCATGAACAATGCCGATTCTTCTGTGTCGGATTTTGCCCTTTACACCCATCCCGTTTTGGAGCTTTTGAATGAGCTCGGTGTACCGGCGAAACTTGAGGGACGCAACGACCTTACCATCAATGGGATGAAGTTTTCCGGAAACGCAAAGATGGTGCAAAAAGAAAAAACTTTGCAGCATGGCACGATTCTCTTTGATTCCCATGTGCAGTCGCTCACGCAGGCGCTGAAAGTCAACCCACTGAAGTTCTCAGACAAAGCGGTGAAATCCGTGAAAGCGAGAGTGACAAACGTGATTGATCACCTATCCGATAAGCTCAGTTTAGACGATTTTTCCGCTCTTTTGGTGGAAAAAGTAAGGCAATTTTATCCCGCGATGAAGAATTATCAGCTCGGCGCCGAAGATGAAGAAGCGGTGAAAAAACTAATGCAAGAGAAATATGAGACTTGGGACTGGAACTTCGGCAAAAGCCCGAAATACAATCTTTCCAATGCCTTACGCTGCGCTGCGGGAACGATTGAATTCTATTTGGATGTAAACAAGGGGCGCATAAATAGGCTTTGGGTTTACGGCGATTTCTTCAGCTCTATGGATCTTACCGATCTGGAAAGTCAGTTTGAAAATATCCCTCACGAAAAGGAGGCGATCAGGGCTGCATTCATCAAAGCGGGTTATAAAAACTATTTTGGTGATGTCGCTTTGGATGAGCTCGTGGATGCGATGTTTTAGCTTTTGTTGCCAAAATCGACATTTGTTCTTGACAGCAAATTAACTAAATATTCTTGTAATTAAAATACTATACTAATGGAGAATAAACGAATGAAAAGATATCTTTATATTCTACTTTTTGCCGCAATCGCGCTTGGTTTCACCAGCTGTGCGGTAATCGGCAATGAAAAGATGATTGTCAAATATGAGATTGAACTCAGCAAAGTTAGCAAAGCCGGCGATGAAGAGATGAGAACTCGCGTTCCGGAAGCTAATGACACCCTCGAAAAGATCCGCTATTCCTATGAAGACGATCTCACTCAGAGTATGTGGTTTGTGGACGAAAGCGGCTGGGAAGTGACCTTTACAAACAAAGGTGATAAGCCCATAATGATTGACTGGGATGAAGTTATGTATATGGACGTCGATAAGATGGGACATAGAATTCTTTCCAAGAAAACCAAGCTCAGCGAAAAAGAAGAGCCTCAGGATGCAAGCGTGATCTCGCGTCGCGGAACCCTCAATGAAGAGCTTTATCCGGCTGATATGTATTATCAATCTTCAACCGGACTTTTGAGCAAGCGCCCCATGTTCCCCATCGATTATGGCGAAGCACTGCGCTATAAAAACAAGACTTTCAGCCTCATGATTCCGCTCACAGTGGAAGGATATACCGCACAATATGAATTCATCTTCACCATCAAAGATGTGAAGCAAGAACTTTCTGCGAATGATCCTTGGAGAATGTATCTTTTAGACCGTGCTCTGTAAGCCGATCACGAAGAAAAAAAGCTATAAAAAATACCGGATGCCTCAGGGTTTCCGGTTTTTTTTGCTTAAATCAGATAATCTGCCTTGACATAAATCAAGCCGAACATTCATATGTAAAAAAATATTCTTAGGAGAGAGTGGAGATGTTTCCCATTAGTTTTGGATCGGACAATCATAGTGGAGTTCATTTTACCGTTATTGCAGCATTACAACAAATTAACACAGGTTTTTGCCCGGCGTATGGCGATGACCCTTTGACGCGAAATGTAATAGAACGCTTAGAGGCGCTATTCGGCGGAGACTGTGCCGCCCATCTCGTGATGACGGGAACGGGGGCAAATGTATTGGCACTTCAATCTTTAATAGATTCTTATAATGGCATTATTTGTGCAGAAACTTCACACATCAATGTGGATGAATGTGGCGCTGTGCAAAAGAATACTCAAGCTCGATTGATCCCGGTTAAGACTCCTGATGGGAAGCTCACGCCGGAGCTGATCGCGCCCAAGCTTTTGGGAAATAGGGATCAACATCACTCTCAGCCAAAGATCGTATCAATCTCGCAAAGTACCGAGTGTGGAACGCTTTACAGCTTGGAAGAGCTAAAAGCTTTGGCAGACTTCACCCATGAGAATGACATGTATCTGCATATAGATGGCGCAAGGCTTGCCAATGCGGCGGTGGCGCTGGATACGGATCTGAAGAGCATGACCCGCGATATTGGTGCAGATATCATCAGTTTTGGCGGAACGAAAAATGGCCTACTCTTCGGAGAAGCCATCATCAGCTTCCATCCCTTGATTACCGCGGATCTCAAATACTATCGCAAACAGTGCAATCAGCTTTATTCCAAGATGCGCTTTATCTCCGCTCAGTATGAGGCATATTTGGATAGAGAGCTCTGGCGCAGCTCTGCAACTCAGGCAAATAAGATGACGGCGCTCTTGGCGGAAGAACTCAAGAAATTCCCGGAAATCAAGATTGTCCGCGATGCTGTGGTAAACTCCCTGCATGTGATCTTCCCGCCGGAGTGGACGGAAACTCTGAGAGAAAAATACATGTTTTATACTTGGGATGAAAGCACGGGCGAGGTGCGTTTAATGTGCTCTTTCAATAGCTTAGAGGATCACGTTCGCGAGTTTGTGCGCGATGTTAAGGCACTCGCCGAGAAATCATAGTTGCACGGTAGGATATTTCGTTTATCCTTTAATTAGAACGACATGAATTATGGAGGATAAATGAAAGTACTCGTTCTTTTTTACTCAGCTTACGGCCATAACTGGGAGATGGCGCAGTCCGTCGCAGATGGCGTAAAAAGTATAGATGGCGTGGAAGTGGACATCAAAAAGGTGCCCGAAACTCTTCCACAGGAACTTTTGGACAAGATAGGAATTTCGCAAGCGCAAAAGGCGTGGGAACATATTCCTATCGCCGAACCTAATGAACTTGCAGAATATGATGCAATCATCTTTGGTGCGCCCACCCGTTTCGGGATGATGGCAGCTCAGATGAAGAGTTTTTTGGATTCCACCGGCGGCATCTGGGCGAAAGGTGAATTGGTTGGCAAAATAGGCAGCGTTTTCACCTCTTCAAATACTCAGCACGGCGGACAAGAATCCACGATTCTCAATTTCCACACGGTGTTATTGCATCACGGAATGCTCATCGCCGGCTTACCATATACTTTTGAAGGTCAATCCGTATCCGATGAAATCACCGGTGGCTCGCCCTATGGCGCATCCACAATAGCCGGTGCAGATGGATCGCGACGCCCTTCAGAGAATGAACTCAGCGGCGCATTTTATCAAGGAAAGCATGTGGCTAAAATGCTTAGCCGTATGAAGTAATATCACTTTTTTTAAATAAAAAGGAGCTGCAATGCTTGGTTATGCACGCAGCTCCTTTTATATTTTGTTTGAGTATTATAAGATTTCTAAGATCAGGCTTTCTTTTTCCTTCTTTTCGGGGAGGATAAGGTAGCTCTCGGCTATCATGCGGGCAACTTCATCGCCTAAGGCTTGGTCGTTTGAAAGCACTTTGCCCAGGCTCTCGCCGGCTGTGATCTCATCGCCTATCTTCTTGGGAAGGATTGCGCCCGAAGAGTAATCCAAGCTATCGGAGGTCTTCATCCTGCCGGCTTTTATGCGCACGAGACTGTAGCCTATCTTGCGCGAATCTATCTCGTGGATATATCCGCTTTTTTCTGCAATGACGGGGCTTTCATATTTCGCTGTGGGGAAAAGAGAGTAGTCGCGAATCACTTCAGGATTTCCGCCTTGGATGCGGATGATCTTTTCAAATTCTTTTAGTGCAGAGCCATCGGCAATCACGCGGTCAAACATCTCTTTTGCTTCTTCTAAGGATTCGGCAAGCCCTGAGAGGATAAGCATTTGGGAGACCAGCATGAGCGTGATCTCATAGTTATCCGGCAGGGTGTTTCCTTTTAGGAATTCAATTGCTTCGATGGTTTCAAGAGCGTTGCCTACGGCGTGCCCTAAGGGTGAATTCATGTTTGTAAATACTATCTTCACCTTCTGACCAAAGCTCTCGCCGGTGGCTTTGAGATGGGCTGCAAGTTCACGCGCTTTGTGGATATCAGGCATAAATGCGCCGCTGCCAATCTTGAGATCAATCACGAGATATTTGGCGCCTTCGGCTATCTTCTTACTCATGATGCTGGCGGTAATTAGTGCGGGACTTTCCACGCTTGCCGTCACATCGCGCAGAGCATAGATCATCTTATCTGCGGGAACCAGCTCATCGCTTTGTCCCACAAGAGCATAGCCGTATTTTAGCACCAGCTCTTTAAATTCATCAATCTCGTATTCCGTGCGGAAGCCGGGGATGGATTCCAGTTTGTCCAAAGTGCCGCCGGTGTGCCCCAAGCCGCGCCCGGAGATCATTGGAACATAAAGGCCTAAGGCTGCAGAGATCGGGGCGAGCATGAGGGAAAGCTTGTCGCCCACTCCACCGGTTGAGTGTTTATCAGCCACGGGGAGATCTGCGGGAAACTCGATGCTCTTGCCGCTTTTGATATAGCTTCCGGTGAGCGCCGAGATCTCTTCGGAGCTGGCGCCTCTGAAAAATATGCACATCAGCATCGCCGACATCTGGTAATCGGGTATCTCGCCTTTCACGAAGTTTTGGATGAAAAAGTCTATTTCCGAGGGGGTAAGTTCATGCCCCTCTCTTTTCTTAAGTATCAATTCTACAGGATTGTAGTTCATATCTTTGTCCTCTGATTAGTCTGAGATTAGTTTTTGGCGAATGTAGCCGCTGAATATATCCATGATCCAGACCACTAAAGCTACAAGCCACATGATGAGGCCCACATTGCGCCAAGCCAACATCTGCTGCTCTTGGTAAAGCAAAAGGCCGATGCCGCCGCCGCCCACGAAGCCCACAATCGTTGCCATGCGAACATTGATATCCCAGCGATAGATGGTGAAGGCGAGGTATGGGGCAAGTATTTGCGGTACAACGCCATAGCGCCATATCTGCAAGGTGCTCGCACCTGTGGCGGTGATGGCTTCTACGGGGCCTTTGTCTATGTTTTCAATTTGCTCGCTATAGAGTTTGATAAGTGCAGCGATGGAATGGATCCACAGCGCGAGCATGCCGGCAAAAGGACCTATGCCCACCCACACGCAAAAGATGATAGCCCAAACGATTGCCTCTATCGAGCGGAAGATGGTGGAAAGCGTGCGAATAGTGATATATATCGTTTTACAAAAGATGGAGCGGCACATGAGGTTTTTGGCAGCAAAAAAGGAAAGAACAAAGGCAAAAGGTATTGCCAAAACAGTAGCTAAAAGCGCGAGATATATAGTCTCTACAAGTGCTGCCAGCATGGGCACCAACATCGCAGTATTGGGATTGAAGATGCCTTTTAATATCGATGCCGTATTGCCCGCTTGGGTAGCAAAAGCCAGAGGCTTCACCTCCACGATCACCCAGCCCATCACTATGGAGAGAATGATTGAAAAAGCAATCTCATATTTCCAGATATTTTTCCGGGGGATTTCGCCGAAGATCTTGGCGGATAAAGACACATCACTAAAAACAAGTAATATCGCCGGAATTATGGGGAGGGTAAGCACCGCCCAAACGGGGATGCTGAATTCAAAAAGCCTGAATGCCAGCCAGACGAGGCAGGCAATGTTATACAGCCAAAAGCCATATTCGACAAGGAGATACTTAAATCGCTTCATATAACCGCTTTACCAATTTTCATTTTTGCAACTCTTTTATGCTTTATGTTTGCTGTCAAGATCAATTGTGCGTTTGAGGGAAATTTTCATTAAAAAGCTCGAGGCAAGAGGGGCAGCTTTTGCTAAGAGAATCGGTCTCAGAGGGGCTAATCTGCGGGAATCTGCTCTTTAAAAGCAAGAATGCCATCACGAGACGATGGTCGCCTTGAGTGTCCAATATGGCGGGTTTAGGGCTGTGTTCCAGTGGCTCAATGAATAAGCAGTCTTCGCTGAGTTCGTATTTTGCGCCTATCTCGTCGAAAGCGCGGGTGATGCCCAAAAGCCTGTTGCTCTCCTTGTGTTTTAATCTATCTACGCCGTAAATTAAACTTTCGTGAGTGCAAAACAGCGCGATAATGCTGATTATCGGCATGAGATCCGGACTCTCGTCTATGGAGAATTCAAAGCCTAAAAAAGGTATGTAGTCTATATGACACATCCCATCTTCCAACCTGATTTCGCCATACATTGCGTGAATGAGATCAATTAAGACATAGTCCGGCTGCAATAAAAATGGATTTATTTCCAGAGCAAAACTTGCGCCTTCTAAATTGAGCAATCCGAGCGCAATGAAAAATGCCGCGGTGGAAAAATCGCTGTCGATCTCGTAAACTTTCGGGAGCTCGAGCTTGCTATCTCTCAGTTTAATAGTATCATAGGTATATTCAGAATAAATACCCAAGCAGATAAATAAATCTAAAGTGAGTTCAATATATGATCGCGATACTTGTGTTTCAGGCAGTTCTATTAGAGGAGCGCGCTCCATATTTAGACCTACAAAGATAAGTGAGCTGGCATATTGGCTGCTGATCGTGCCATCGACGCTGATCTTTTCACCGCTCAGCATTTTACCTGTGATCAGGATCTTTCTTTCCTCAATGGATATCTCAGCGCCCAGCGATCTTAGGGCATCAACTAAGGGCATAAATCCGCGGCGGAAGAGGTTTTCAGAAAGCTGTATGGTAGAATTTATGTTTGGGGAGGAGGCTAAAAAGCCCAGCCACAATCTGAATGCTGTGGCGGACTCTTCAAACTCATAGTCATGCTTGCTTTGCGCGTGTTTTTCGGGATCAAATTTGTAAATGCGCGGCTCTGTCTTTTCAACAAAGAAGCCGAATGTTTCAAGCGCGCGCTCCATTTCCAGGGCGTCGTCGCAAGGATTGAAATTCTTTATCACCATCCCTTGTTTCGCATAAGCAAGGAGAAGTTGAACCCTCTGTAATATTGATTTTGAGCCGGGAATCTTTGTCTGCATCAGTCTTACCGCCATCTTTCTTTATAGCTCAGCTTTTCCATGCTTGACAAGATTCTGTCAAGCCCATTCTTGTAAATTAAACATAATTACAGAAGGAAAGTATGAAAAACAGACCCTCTTGGCAAGAATATTTCATGAGAATGGCGTATCTGGCTTCAACGCGAAGCACATGCCTGCGTCGCGCTGTCGGTGCGGCTTTAGTGAAAAATAATCAGCTTATTTCAACGGGATATAACGGCGCTCCGAAGAATAGTCCGCACTGCTCGGAAACAGGCTGTCTCAGAGAGAGCCAAAACGTGCCCTCAGGACAAAAGCACGAGCTTTGCCGCGGTGTGCATGCCGAACAAAATGCAATCATTCAAGCGGCTATCAATGGCAGCAGCACGCAAGGCGCCGTATTATATTGCACGCATCAACCTTGCAGCATCTGTGCGCGCATGATTATCAATGCGGAAATAAAGAAGGTATATATCGCCTCCTCTTATCCCGATCCGCTTACAGAACAACTCTTTAAGGATGCAAATATAGAGATGATATTATATCCCATGCCGGGTGAGCAGAATTAAAATACATTAATTATCACTTTAATTTACGGCTTCAAATTGGAGCCGTTTTTTTATACAAGTTTACATAACATTTTTGGGGTCGAAATTATTTCAGGCTATATTTATCAATCACTTACGATAGGGCTAAAAAAATAATTGGCGATTTTGGGCAGAAATTTTGGTTTTGGGCTCCTATATAAAAGTAGAGGGCTTTTGTCTAATTGATAATTGCTCGCTACGCTCGATTGTTTGGATGTGCTGCGCACGATTTCAACGGGTTCATGGGCAACGAGGACGTTACCCGACCAAGAGCGGAAAACATAGTTCTTTTATAAGTGTATAGTTGTGAAAATTTGTGAAATTGTAAGGCTAAATGTGTGTGGAAGCCACGGGGCGAAGCTGTGTTCGCCAAATGATCTTGGGTTTATCAGGTGCGAGTAAAGACGGCAAGCACCAAGCCTTCTTCGAGGCGAATGCGTGCGCTCTTATGCAATAGCTCGTTACTGATGCCGCGGCTCTGGTGTTGTGCAATCATCAGTTTATCAAGCGGATACTTCAATCCTATGGAGTCTATAAAGCGGGAATATTCACTGTAGGAAATAAGCGAGAGCATGTCGCCCGGTTTGCCTTTGATGAGGTTGTCTTTCTTTAGGAAAAAAAGAGTCTGATCAAGGCTTTCCACACGGCAGGGGATATTCTGCAAGTGTAGCCAGATCAGGTTTTGGATGATGGCAGCGCTGTGATCAAAGCGTCCGTCCAAGCTGTTGCAAACTACGATCTCGTCATAGATTCCCTTTTGCACACACCAGATCAGTGCGAGCTCGGTATCGGTCTCGTTCTTTTCGGAATTATGGCGGATGACTTCGGTATCGGGATAGCGATCCAGTTCTTCAGCGGGTAGGGAATCCATATCGCCGATGATCACTCTGGGCTTAAGCCCTAATTCTCGCACGCGGATGAGCCCTCTGTCCACGGCTATGATATCACCCTTTACATTCTCGTATCCAAAGGGAATACTTAAGGGGGCATGATTGGTAATAAGCCAGGCTGTGCGTGTATCGTCAGACATTTGTCAAAGCTCTCTTATGTGCTTAGCGGCGCGCATAACTCTCGATTCTGTTTAGGTAAGCGGCGGGATTGAGTTTTTGATCCTTGTAATGCACTTCATAATGCAAGTGGGGGCCGGTGGAGACTCCCGTGCTTCCCATGAAGCCTATGATCTCGCCCTTTTCCACCTCTTGGCCTACCTTCACTCTCTGTAGATCAAGATGTGCGTAGAGTGTGGTGTAGCCATTGCCGTGGTCTATGTAAATTCTCTTGCCGAAGCCTTGGTCGAAATCGGCTTTGGATACTTTTCCGGCGGCGGCTGCATAGACTGCTGTTCCTTCGCTATTGGCGATGTCTATGCCATGGTGGAACTCCAGCTTATTTGAGATGGGATGAATGCGCATGCCCCAGCCGTCCGAGATGCGCCCGAAAGTGGGATATATGGCGGGCACATTGCCGGCAACATTGGGAAGCCTCTGATGCTCTCCCTTGGTGTGTTGCAGGATTGCTACCAGCCGCTTTTCGAGATTGTGCATGCTGTGTTTGAGCAGTTCGTCTATGCTGCTTCCGTAATGCAGGGAAATGTCATCGACTTGGGGATAGCCGGATATTTCGTCATTGTCTTCTTCGATGATATCCAATCTTTGATAGATGGAATCTATGGCGGCTTCATAGAGTTCAAGCTTGCCGCGAATCAGGGTGTTTTCTTCTTTGAGCTCGCTGAGCTTGCGGGAATCGCCGCTATGACCTATAATTATGCCGAGGCCAAAACCCAAGAGGATAAACAAAAAGATGATGATGTAGCGTAAAACGGGCGAGGTGCTCTTACCCGGTCTGCCCCACATCGGGGATTCCGGGATGCCGGTTTTGCCAAAAGCTGAGTTGTCGTGCATGTGTTCCATATTATATACCTGTGTTATTTATTTGGGTTTACACACTTTGCATGGTTCTAATCCATTTGCTAAAGCGTCTGCTAAAAGGATGGGCATTGAGCTTTCTTTTGTGAAGCGACAGCTCTTGAGGTGATATTTATTGCTGCCGGCATTAAACCAATACTCTTTCTGTGAAGCGATGCTTGTGCCGGAGTCTTTCCAGAGACCTTTGCCGGCTTCTCGCGCGCCTCTTTGGAGTTCCAAATATTCTTCCATGTGTTCAAAAGGATATTTGAGATAGGCGTAGCCGTAGCCTTCTTTGATGAGATGGGTGTTGATCAGAAGTCCGTCGCGTAGGCGGTGTGCATAAGCCAAGAGTCTGCCATAGCGATCGGTGTGGTTTGTGGCGGCATTGTTTTGGTCGAAAGTGAAATAGATCTCTTCATCTTGCAGGATTGTCTTCAGGAAAGCGCTTGCTTCCAAGGCAAAATATTCCACCTCTTTATCGGGATGAACGGACTCCGGGGTGTCCACGCCCATGAGGCGCACGCGCACGCTTACTCCGTCTTTCTCTGCGACGAAAGTGTCTCCGTCCACGATGCGGGTGACGGTGTAGATATCCTCTCTTTGCTGAGGCGCTTCGGCGGGGATATCTGATGGGCTCTCTGTATCCGGCGTGGGTTCGGTCGCTTCAGTTTGAGGACGCTCTTGCTCCCAGGGTGCTTGTGGCTCTTTCTCTTTACAAGAGCTGAGCATGCCCAAGATCAAGAGGAGGCTGATTAGATATCTAATATTCTTCATAATTGTATGCCTATTTTAGGGGTAGAGGATGTTCGGCAATCCGCTGCCGGGGTTGTCCATGGTCTTGAGCGGGATGCTGAAAACATCCGATAGTATGTCTTCTTTCATGATGTTTTCGGGCTTGCCGAAGCTGTGCAATCTTCCTTCTTTTAAGAGGATCATCAGGTCTGCATAATTTGCTGAAAGATTGAGATTGTGCGAGATGAGTAGCACGCCTTTGTTCTGGGTTAAAACGATGTCTTTGAGTAGTTTGATGATCTCTATCTGATAGTTTATGTCTAAATGTGAAAGGCTTTCGTCGAGGAAGATGAAAGGGGTTTCTTGGATGAGTGCGCGGGCGATATATACGCGCTGTTTTTCGCCTCCTGAAAGTTGATTGAGCCAGCGGTCTTTGAGCGCGCTGAGATTGAGCATGGCAAGTGTATCTTCCGCGGC
>FZPS01000049.1_pt75 | contig 26846 bp, 27 predicted proteins | sample 1817821 | NCBI WGS metagenome assembly FZPS01 (sample SAMEA104158645, study PRJEB21678) | metagenome | place: Germany | collected 2015-04-21
TCTTGTTTGAGGCATTGCTCCGTCTGCTGCTGATACTACAAGAATTGCTCCGTCCATTTGTGCTGCTCCTGTAATCATGTTCTTTACGTAGTCAGCGTGTCCTGGACAGTCTACGTGAGCATAGTGTCGATTAGGTGTTTCATATTCTACGTGAGAAGTAGAAATTGTGATTCCACGTTCTCTCTCTTCGGGTGCTTTATCAATGTTGTCATAAGACATTGCATTTCCTGTGCCATATCTAACGTTTAATGTTCCTGTAATAGCAGCTGTTAATGTTGTTTTACCATGGTCAACGTGTCCTATTGTTCCAATATTCACGTGTGGCTTATTTCTCTCAAATTTAGCTTTTGACATTGAATTCTTCCTCCTTTTGTTTTGAATGAGAAAAGTCTTAACATATAGTATTCACTCAACTTACATTATAGTGAATATTTCATAAGTTGGCAAGTGTTTTACTGTTTTTTATTCCACTGCTTTCCCTGCTAAAACCTTCTCTTGAATACTCTTTGGTACTTCTTCATAATGATCAAATTGCATCGTATATGTTCCTCTTCCTTGGGTTTTAGAACGAAGGTCTGTTGCATACCCAAACATTTCAGATAAAGGTACATAAGAATGAATAACTTGAACATTGTTTCGATGTTCCATTCCTTCGATACGTCCTCGTCTGGAGTTAATATCTCCAATAACATCACCCATGTATTCTTCAGGAACAGTAACGTCAACTTTCATAAGTGGTTCCAAAAGAACTGCGTCTCCTTTTCTCATAGCTTCTTTAAAGGCCATGGATCCAGCGATCTTAAAAGCCATTTCTGAAGAGTCAACTTCATGATAAGAACCATCATATAAAGTAGCTCGAACACCTAATACAGGATATCCACCTAACATACCACTTTGCATTGCTTCTTGAATACCATTGTCAATAGCAGGGATATATTCTTTAGGAATAGCCCCTCCAACAACCTTATTTTCAAATTCATAGATTTCTTCTGCATTGGCATCCATAGGCGAAAATTTAACTTTACAGTGTCCATATTGTCCACGTCCACCAGATTGACGAATAAATTTACCTTCTACATCGGCTTCCTTACGAATGGTTTCTTTATAAGCAACTTGAGGCTTACCTACATTGGCTTCTACTTTAAATTCTCGAAGCAGACGGTCAACGATAACTTCTAGATGTAGCTCACCCATTCCTTCGATAATGGTTTGCCCTGTATCTGGGTTTGTAAATGTTTTAAAGGTTGGATCTTCTTCTGCTAGTTTTGCTAAAGCAACACCCATTTTTTCTTGCCCAGCTTTGGTTTTAGGTTCAATCGCTACAGAAATAACAGGTTCAGGGAATACCATTGACTCTAAAATAACTGGATGATTTTCGTCACATAAGGTATCTCCCGTTGTTGTAACCTTTAATCCAACAGCTGCTGCAATATCTCCTGCATATACTTTGTCGATTTCTTGTCTTGTATTAGCATGCATTTGAAGAATTCGTCCGATTCTTTCTTTTTTGCCTTTAGTCGAGTTTAATACATAAGAACCAGAGTTTACACTACCGGAATAAACTCGAAAGAAAGCTAATTTTCCAACGAAAGGATCCGCCATGATCTTAAATGCTAAAGCAGCAAAAGGTGCATCATCAGAAGAAGGTCTTGTTATTTCTTCTTCCGTATTAGGCACTACACCTGCAATATCAGCAACATCTGTAGGTGCTGGCATATAATCAATGACTGCATCGAGTAATTTTTGTACTCCTTTATTTCGGTATGCTGAACCACAAAGTACAGGAATAATCTCTACCTTTAGCACTGCTTGTCGAAGGGCTGCTTTTAATTCTTGCTCTGTTAATTCTTCCCCTTCTAAATATTTCATCATTAATTCTTCATCAGTTTCGGCAATAGCTTCTATCATTTGCAATCGATATTCTTCTGCTTGCTCTGCCATATCTGCTGGAATATCTGTTTCTTCCATATCTTGTCCTAAGTCGTCTTTATAGATATAGGCCTTCATCTTCATTAAATCGATAAGTCCTATAAAATTTTCTTCTGCACCAATAGGTAATTGAATTGGTACAGGATTTTTTCCTAATCGTTCACGGATCATATCGACAACATTAAAGAAATCTGCACCCATAATGTCCATTTTATTTACAAATGCAATTCTAGGAACATGATATTTATCAGCTTGTCGCCATACAGTTTCTGATTGGGGCTCCACTCCACCTTTAGCACAGAATACCCCAACAGCACTATCAAGTACCCGGAGTGATCTCTCTACTTCTACGGTAAAGTCCACGTGCCCTGGCGTGTCAATAATATTAACTCTATGATCTTGCCAGTGACATGTTGTTGCTGCAGAAGTAATGGTGATTCCTCTTTCTTGTTCTTGTTCCATCCAGTCCATTTGTGCAGAACCTTCGTGAGTTTCACCTAACTTATGAGTTCGACCTGTATAGAATAAAATTCTTTCAGATAAGGTCGTTTTTCCTGCATCGATATGAGCCATGATCCCAATATTCCTTGTCTTTTCCAATGGGAATTCTCTGGCCAAAATAACTCCTCCTCTTGTATACGATCTGGTCTTATTTGATTGTGATTACCATCGATAATGAGCAAATGCTTTGTTTGCTTCTGCCATTTTATGAGTTTCTTCTTTTTTCTTCACAGCTGCACCTGTATTGTTAGATGCATCTATAATTTCGTTTGCAAGACGATCAATCATGGTTTTTTCTCCACGTTTTCTAGCGTATAACACAAGCCAACGTAATCCTAGCGCCTGTCTTCGATCAGGTCGTACTTCAACAGGAACTTGGTACGTAGCTCCACCCACACGTCTTGCTTTTACTTCCAAAACAGGCATGATGTTATTCATTGCTTCTTCAAAAACTTCTAAAGCATCTTTGCCAGTTTTTTCTGCTACATTTTCAAATGCACCATATACAATTTTTTGTGCAGTTCCTTTTTTACCATCTAACATTACGTTGTTAATTAATTTTGTCACTACTTTACTTTTATATATGGGATCGGGCAGTACTTCTCTTCTTTGAACATGTCCTTTTCGTGGCACGTTGCTTCCCTCCTTAATCAATCTTTCATTAATTCAACGGTACTCGTACAATAGCTGTACGTTCGTGCACAAGTACTACTTTCAACTACAATCAACTAGGGAAACCATAGTAAGGATTCCCCTAGTTATTGCAATTTATACCGTGATATACGTATCTATAAAAAATCCTGCAACCTACAGGTGATACTTTTATATAACGAGGCGGTACCTGGCACAATCATTTATACTATTATTATTTTGCTGCTTTTGGTTTTTTAGCACCATATTTAGAACGGCTTTGTTGACGATTGGCTACACCAGCTGTATCCAAAGCACCTCTTACAATATGATAACGAGTACCAGGAAGGTCTTTTACCCTACCTCCACGAATCAGTACCACACTATGCTCTTGTAAGTTGTGACCTTCTCCAGGAATGTACGCTGTTACTTCAATACCATTTGTCAAACGAACCCTCGCTATTTTCCGAAGAGCAGAGTTAGGTTTTTTAGGTGTTGCTGTTTTTACAGCTGTACATACCCCTCTTTTTTGAGGAGAAGACACATCCGTACTTCTCTTTTTTAAAGAGTCAAATCCTTTTTGTAATGCGGGTGCGCCAGATGTTTTTTCAATTGTTTTTCTTCCTTTTCTCACCAATTGATTAAAGGTTGGCATTCCTTACACCTCCTTTTCTTTCTTTACGATCGCTGCGGTTGCAGTTTGAACTTCTACTTGACAAAATTCTCCTAATTTTTTCATGGTATCAACCATGACCATAGGAATTTGTCTTTCTTTTGCAGACTCTATTACTTTTTGGGTCACATGAGATTGGGCGTCTTCTGCAATATAAACAACGTCTACCATCTCTTTTTGAATAGCCCTTAGAGTCTGTTTAACCCCTACCACTTTGGGTTGGGTGTGTAAACGATGCATCATAAATCCCCCTTTAGGTTCATTTTTATGACGATAATAAAATACACACTGATGAATTCTATCACTTTGACTGTCATTTGTCAAGATTTTATTCTTCTATTTTGGAATCTTCTTCTATTTTGGAATCTTCTTCTCCTTCTTGAGGTTCGACACTAACTCGACGGTATCGTTGCATACCTGTTCCTGCCGGAATTAGTTTACCAATAATTACATTTTCCTTTAAGCCAATAAGTGGATCTTTCTTCCCTTTAATGGCTGCTTCTGTAAGAACTCGAGTGGTTTCTTGGAAAGAGGCAGCTGATAAGAAGGAATCCGTTGCTAAGGATGCTTTTGTAATTCCTAAGAGAACTTCTTTGCCGGCGGCTTCTTCCAATCCTTGTTCTCGCATCTTTTTATTTTCTTCTTCATATTCCATGCGATCCACTAAGCTTCCAGGTAGTAAGGAAGTGTCTCCACTTTCCTCCAATTTCACTTTCTTCAGCATTTGACGAACAATAATTTCAATATGTTTATCGTTAATATCTACCCCTTGCAAACGATAAACCTTTTGAACTTCTTGAATCATATAATCTTGAACACCTCGAATTCCTTTTATCTTTAGGATATCATGGGGGTTCACACTTCCTTCTGTAAGTTCATCTCCTGCTTCAATGATTTGATCTTGATAAACAGTAATTCTTGATCCATAAGGAATAAGGTAGGCTTTTGACTCTCCCGTCTCATCATTGGTAACAATGACTTCGCGTTTTTTCTTGGTATCATTAATACTTACTTGACCACCAAACTCGGCTACAATAGCCAATCCCTTTGGTTTCCTAGCTTCAAATAGTTCTTCAACCCTTGGCAAACCTTGTGTAATATCATCTCCAGCGATTCCTCCCGTATGGAAAGTACGCATGGTTAATTGGGTTCCTGGTTCTCCAATGGATTGAGCTGCAATAATTCCTACAGCTTCACCAACACGAACAATACGGCCAGAAGCTAGGTTCGCACCATAACATTTGGAACAAACTCCTATTTTAGATCGACACGTCAATACGGTTCGGATTAATACTTTCTCAATTCCTGCTGCTACAACGGCCTTGGCTTGATCTGGGGAAATCATTGTATCTGCCTCAACAAGAACTTCATTGGTTTTGGGATGTCGAATTTCTTGAATGGACCATCGCCCTGTAATTCGATCTTCTAAAGGTTCAATGATTTCGTTTCCTTCTTTAAAGGCTTTCACCCACATACCTGGTATTTCATATCCGTCATATCCTTCATGAACAGAACAATCCATTTCTCGAACAATCACGTCTTGAGATACGTCAACTAAACGTCTTGTTAAGTACCCTGAGTCGGCTGTTCGAAGAGCTGTATCCGCCAATCCTTTTCGAGCACCATGGGCAGAAATAAAGTATTCAAGTACGTCCAAACCTTCACGGAAGTTGGATTTGATGGGTAGTTCAATAATTCTTCCTGATGGGCTAGCAATCAATCCACGCATTCCAGCTAATTGTTTGATCTGGCTTTGGGATCCCCGCGCACCAGAGTCTGCCATCATATATAGGTTGTTATAATTATCTAAGTTCTCTAATAACGCAGTTGTAATTTTTTCATTAGCCGCATTCCAAGCCTCAATAACTTTCACATAACGTTCTTCATCCGTCATTAACCCTCTTCTAAAATGACGAGTAACTCGCTCTACTGTTTCTTCTGCTTCTTTTAAGTAGTCAGGTTTTTCTTTAGGAATCTCCATATCAGAAACAGAAATGGTTACAGCTCCTTTGGTAGAATAACGGTATCCTAATGTTTTAATGCTATCTAGCACTTCTGCTGTCGTAGTGGCACCGTGTTTATTAATACAAGCATTAAGAATACGCCCTAATTGTTTCTTTCCTACTAAGAAGTCAACTTCATACACTAGTTGATTTTCTTCCTTACTTCGGTCAACTATACCTATATTTTGCGGAATGGCTTCATTGAAGAGAATACGCCCTACTGTAGTATCAATAATCTGAGAACGCCATTCTCCGTTAATTTCTAAGGTTCTTCTTACCTTGATTTTTGCATGGAGAGTAATTTCATGGTTTTCATAGGCTAAAATAGCTTCATTAGGATCTTTAAATACTCGTCCTTCACCTTTTTCTCCTTCTTTTTGAATGGTAAGGTAATAAATCCCTAAAACCATATCTTGGGAAGGTACAGCTACAGGTGCACCGTCAGATAACTTTAATAAGTTATTGGGAGAAAGAAGTAAAAATCGACATTCTGCCTGAGCCTCTACGGATAGAGGTACGTGAACAGCCATTTGGTCCCCATCAAAGTCTGCATTGTACGCAGTACATACCAAAGGATGTAATTTAATAGCTCTTCCTTCTACCAATGTAGGTTCAAAAGCTTGAATTCCTAAACGGTGAAGAGTGGGAGCACGGTTTAGCATCACTGGATGTTCTTTGATAACTTCTTCTAGGATATCCCATACTTCTGGTTGTAGTCTTTCTACCATTCTCTTAGCGGATTTAATATTATGTGCCAGTCCATCTTCCACGAGTTTTTTCATGACGAAAGGCTTAAATAATTCGATTGCCATTTCTTTAGGTAATCCACATTGGTATATTTTTAATTCAGGCCCAACAACAATAACAGAACGTCCAGAATAGTCTACTCGTTTCCCTAAAAGGTTTTGACGAAAACGTCCTTGTTTTCCTTTTAACATATCTGACAAAGATTTAAGGGGTCGGTTTCCGGGTCCTGTAACCGGACGTCCTCTTCGTCCATTATCAATCAAAGCATCAACAGCTTCTTGAAGCATTCTTTTTTCATTTCGAACAATAATATCCGGTGCTCCTAAATCCAATAAACGTTTTAAACGATTGTTACGGTTAATAACTCTTCGGTACAAATCATTTAAGTCAGAGGTAGCAAAGCGTCCACCATCTAATTGTACCATCGGACGTAAATCAGGGGGTATAACCGGAATCACGCTCAAAATCATCCATTCTGGACGATTTCCTGAATTTAAAAAAGCTTCCACTACTTCTAAACGTTTGATTACACGTACCCGCTTTTGGCCTGTTGTTTCTTTGAGTGCTTTTTTTAATTCTTGGGATTCTTTTTCTAAATCAATGTTGCTTAATAATTCTTGTACTGCCTCTGCTCCCATACCAGCTCTAAATTGATTTCCATATTTATCATAGGCATCTCGGTATTCTTTTTCTGTCAAAAGCTGTTGGTATTGCAATCCTGTATTCCCAGGATCTAAAACAATATAAGAAGCAAAGTATAATACTTTTTCTAAGGATCTTGGAGACATATCCAAAATCAATCCCATACGACTAGGAATCCCTTTAAAATACCAAATATGAGATACAGGGGCCGCTAATTCAATGTGCCCCATACGTTCCCGTCGTACTTTGCTTTTGGTTACTTCAACACCACAGCGATCACAAACAATCCCTTTATAACGAATGCGCTTGTATTTTCCACAATGACATTCCCAATCTTTACTAGGTCCAAAAATTCTCTCGCAAAAGAGTCCATCTCGTTCTGGCTTTAAGGTTCTATAATTAATGGTTTCTGGTTTTTTTACCTCTCCCTTTGACCATTCTCGAATTTTTTCTGGTGAAGCTAATCCGATCTTAATGGAATCAAAATAGACTGCTTGATCCATAGTTTCCATATTGGAAGTCGCCCCTTTCTTACTCTAAATCTTCGTCAAATAAATCTTCGTCAAATAAATCCTTATCATTGATCAAATCTTCATCGGAAGGTTCTTCTTCGGAAGGATCTAAAAAATCATCCTCTTCTTCCTCTATTTCTGGTTCTTCTACTTCCACATCATCCACGTCATCTTCCATTCCTTCAATATTAACATTGAGCTCGTCAACATCATCAACAGATTCTTGAATTTCGATCTCTGTTTCATCATCTTTAAGAACCTTTACATCTAATGCAAGAGATTGTAATTCTTTTAATAATACTTTAAAGGATTCTGGAATGCCTGGCTCTGGAATATTCTCTCCTTTAACAATGGCTTCATAGGTTTTTACCCGTCCTACCACGTCATCCGATTTAACAGTCAAAATTTCTTGCAATGTATAGGCAGCACCATAGGCCTCAAGAGCCCATACTTCCATCTCTCCAAAACGTTGACCACCAAATTGAGCTTTTCCTCCTAAAGGTTGTTGTGTAACTAAGGAATAAGGACCTGTGGAACGAGCATGAATCTTATCATCAACTAAATGGTGTAGCTTTAGATAATGCATGTATCCTACTGTTACTGGACTATCAAACTCTTCTCCTGTTCGTCCATCCCGAAGTCGAACTTTTCCATCTCTTTTAATAGGAACGCCTTTCCATAATTCCCGATTTTCCTTATGCTCCTCTAAATAACCAAATAATTCTTTACTTAATTTATCTTTCCAATGGCTTTCAAATTCTGCCCAAGTTAAGTTTACATAATCATTGGCTAGTTCTAACGTATCCATAATATCAATCTCAGACGCCCCATCAAATACAGGGGTTGCGATTTTAAATCCTAAGGCTTTGGCTGCTAAACCTAAGTGAACTTCCAATACTTGACCAATATTCATCCGAGAAGGTACCCCTAAGGGATTAAGAACAATATCTAAGGGTTCTCCATTGGGTAAAAAGGGCATGTCTTCTACCGGTAAAATACGAGAAATAACCCCTTTGTTCCCATGTCGCCCTGCCATTTTATCACCAACAGATATTTTTCTTTTCTGAGCAATATAACATCGAACCAATTGGTTTACTCCTGGAGGAAGTTCATCTCCATTTTCCCTTGTAAATACTTTTACATCTACAATAATCCCTGCTTCTCCATGAGGAACTCGAAGAGAAGTATCTCGAACTTCTCTTGCCTTTTCACCAAAAATAGCTCGAAGCAATCGTTCTTCTGCTGTTAATTCTGTTTCTCCTTTAGGGGTTACTTTTCCGACTAAAATATCTCCTGCTTGCACTTCAGCACCAATACGAATAATCCCTCGCTCATCTAAATCCTTGAGAGCATCTTCACCAACATTAGGAATATCTCTCGTTATTTCTTCGGGTCCTAATTTTGTATCTCTTGATTCTGCTTCATATTCTTCGATATGAATAGACGTATAAACGTCTTCTTGTACCAATCGTTCACTAAGTAAAATAGCATCCTCAAAATTGTAGCCTTCCCAGGTCATAAATCCAATCAGCGGATTTTTACCAAGTGCAATTTCTCCATGATCTGTGGAAGGACCATCGGCAATGACTTCTCCTGTTTCTACAACTTCTCCTTGACTTACGATGGGACGTTGATTGATACAGGTTCCTTGGTTACTGCGCAAGAATTTTAATAATTTATACGTATCTTTGCTGCCGTCTTTTGTCTTAATCACAATATGAGTGGCTGTTACTTTCTCTACCACACCACCACGTTTCGCAATAATGGCTACTCCTGAGTCCCTAGCTGCTTTATATTCCATCCCTGTTCCTACAATAGGTGATTCTGTTCGTAGTAAAGGAACTGCTTGTCGCTGCATGTTAGATCCCATTAATGCTCGGTTAGCATCATCATTCTCTAAGAATGGAATCATGGATGTAGCAACAGAGAAAATTTGTTTTGGAGATACGTCCATAAGGTCAATTTGATTTGCATCGACTTCAATAATTTCTTCGCGGAAACGACCACTGACTCGTTTATTTAAAAACTCTCCATTTTCACTTAAAGGTTCGTTGGCTTGAGCTACTCGGTAATTTTCTTCCTCGTCTGCTGTTACATAAACAACTTCTTTTGTAACAATGGGAACAGACGAAGATTTGTCCACTTTACGATAAGGGGCTTCAATAAACCCGTATTCATTAATACGTGCAAAAGTAGCTAATGAGTTAATGAGTCCAATATTGGGACCTTCTGGGGTTTCAATAGGACACATACGACCATAGTGAGAATGGTGAACGTCACGGACTTCGAAACCAGCCCGCTCTCTGGAAAGTCCACCTGGTCCTAAAGCTGAAAGCCTTCTCTTATGTGTCAATTCTGCCAAAGGATTGGTTTGATCCATAAACTGAGATAATTGGGAACTTCCAAAGAATTCCTTAATGGATGCTGTTACCGGTCGAATATTAATTAATCCTTGGGGCGTAATGGAATCTAAATCTTGAATGGTCATTCTCTCTCGAACAACCCTTTCCATTCGTGATAACCCAATACGGAATTGATTTTGCAATAATTCTCCAACAGCTCGTATTCTTCGATTTCCTAAATGATCAATATCATCCTTCAGTCCTATTTGGTACTCAAGATGAATATTATAATTAATAGAAGCCATAATATCTTCAAATGTAATATGCTTGGGAACCAAACGTGGAATGTTTTGTTTAATAGCTTTCTTTAATTCTTCTGGATCGGAAAAAGTATCCATTAACTCTTCCAGTACTGGAAAATAAACTTTTTCCTTAATTCCTATGGATTTTGCGTCAATGTCTACATGTTTTTCAATATCAACAACGCAGTTGCTTAGAATCTTAACAGGGTGACCGTCAATGTCAACCCAAACATAAGAAACACCTGTATCTTGAATGGCATCTGCCATTTCTAAGGTGATTCGTTCTCCTACTTCTGCAATGATTTCTCCTGTACTAGGATCTACCACATGTTCTGCTAAAATACAATCACGAATCCGATTGCGTAAAGCCAATTTCTTATTAAATTTATATCGTCCTACTTTTGCTAAGTCATAACGCTTGGGATCATAAAACATACTGGTCAGTAGGGATTGAGCACTTTCTACTGTAGGAGGTTCTCCTGGACGAATTCGTTTGTAAATCTCAATGAGTCCCTCTTCATAGGATTTCGTACTATCTTTTTCAATACTGGCCATGATCTTGGGTTCTTCACCAAACAACTCAATAATCTCTGCATCGGTACCAACGCCTAACGCTCGAATCAAAACAGTAATGGGCACTTTTCTCGTTCGATCCACACGAACACTAAAGATATCATTTGAGTCTGTTTCATACTCTAACCAAGCTCCTCGATTAGGAATAACGGTTGCTGTAAAAAGCTGCTTTCCTAATTTATCGAAGCTAACATCATAATAAATACCTGGGGATCTTACTAATTGACTGACAATAACCCGCTCAGCTCCATTAATAATAAAAGTACCATTATCTGTCATAAGGGGAAAGTCCCCCATAAAAATTTCTTGTTCCTTTATTTCATCTAATTCTTTGTTGTACAAACGTACTTTTACACGTAAGGGGGCCGCATAAGTAGCATCCCGTTCCTTACATTCTTCAATGGAATACTTTGGCTCTCCATCTAAAGAAAAATCAATAAACTCAAGTATTAGATTTCCACTGTAATCAGTGATGGGGGAAATGTCCTGAAAAACTTCCCGAAGTCCTTCATCCAAAAACCACTCATAGGAGTTTTTCTGCACCTCAATGAGATTGGGCATTTCAATGACTTCATTCATTCTTGCATAACTCATTCGTATGCCTTTCCCTACTTTTACAGGACGGATCCTATTTTTCTCCATACTGTTGTTTCACCCCTTGGAAAATTTTATGCTTTATAAAAGGCCATATAAAGATATGTCCTTTGTTGCCTTCGATTGAATAAAAAGAAATGTATAAATTTGTCCTTATATATTGTCAATTGTCATTTGATATGATATACTGAAGATAATAGATGAATAAAATGATAAATTTGGAATATGAATGCATTTTAAAATATTAGCATAATTAAAAAGACCTGTCAAGGTCTTTTTAATTATTATTAATAGAAAATCTCCTATTTTGATAGGAGATTTTCTATTATTTCAATGTTACTTTTGCGCCTACTTCTTCTAACTTGCTTTTTAATTCTTCTGCTTCTTCTTTAGGTAGTCCTTCTTTAACTACTTTAGGTGCAGCTTCTACTAAATCTTTTGCTTCTTTTAATCCTAAACCAGTTACTTCACGAACCACTTTAATAACTTTGATTTTTTGTGATCCTACATCTGTTAATTCTACATCAAAGTCTGTTTTTTCTTCTTCAGCAGCTCCGCCTGCTACTGCTCCTGCAGCTACCATTACGCCAGCAGCAGCAGATACACCAAACTCTTCTTCACATGCTGTTACTAAATCATTTAATTCCATAACACTTAATTCTTTAATTGCATCAACAATTTCTTGAATTGATAATTTTGCCATGGTATATACACCTCCGAATTTTTTCTTATTATAATTATTCTGCTGCGGATTCTCCGCCTTCTTGTTTCTCTGCAATGGCTCTTACCACACGGGCAAAGGAAGCCATAGGCGATTTGAAACTTCCAAGCAATGTAGAAAGTAATTGATCTTTAGGAGGAATTTTAGCTACTTTTTTAATTCCTTCCACATCATAGAAATTACTTTCTACGATTCCTGCTTTAAATTCTAATGCTTTATATTTTTCTGCAATTTCATTTAATATTCTTGGTCCATTTGTTGGATCATCGTAGCTAATTGCAATTGCTGTAGGTCCTTTTAAGAAATCTTTTAAAGGTTCCATATCTGTTCCTTCAATCGCAAAATTAACCATGGTGTTTTTATACACTCGATATTCTACATTGGCTTCTCGCAATTTTTTACGAAGTTCTGTATCTTGTTCTACCGTTAATCCACGATAATCAACCAATACAGCTGATTGGGCTCCATTTAATTTTTCTTTAATTTCATTCACAACAACTTGCTTTTGCTCTATTTTTGCCATGCCATCCACCTCCTTCATGTTTTGAAGCTTTATAAAATCCACAAAAAGCCTCCATGTCCGCAGACAAAGAGGCTATATGTTTTTCAAATCAAAACTTAATCCGATCTGATACATATACCTCGGTAGGTCAAATGGTTACGCCTGTGGCACCTACTGTCTACGGTACAAATTCCATTTATCTATTATATATAGATTATTTTAAATTGTCAATAGGTTATTTTTCAATAACATGTAGTGGATTGATTCTAACACCAGGACTCATGGTCGCAGAAATGGAAACACTTCTTAAATATTGACCTTTTGCAGCCGCTGGTCTTGCTTTTATAATTGCATCCATCAGTGTTCGGAAGTTGTCTGATAATTTTTCTGTACCGAAAGAAACTTTTCCAATGGGTACGTGGATAATATTGCTTTTATCCAAACGATATTCCACTTTCCCTGCTTTAATTTCTTCAATTGCTTTTGCTACATCCATGGTTACTGTACCGGATTTAGGATTTGGCATTAATCCTTTAGGTCCTAATACCCGTCCTAAACGTCCTACAACACCCATCATATCTGGTGTTGCAACAACCACATCAAAATCTAACCATCCATCGTTTTGGATCTTGGGCACTAATTCTTCTGCTCCAACATAGTCTGCACCAGCCGCTTCTGCTTCTTTCGCTTTATCACCTTTAGCAAATACAAGCACACGAACTGTTTTTCCGGTTCCATGAGGAAGAACAACAGCTCCACGAACTTGTTGATCAGAATAACGACTATCAACACCTAGTCGAATGTGAGCTTCTACTGTCTCATCAAATTTGGCCTTTGCCATCTTTTGCACTAACTCAATCGCCTCATTTGGATCATAGGCTTTATCTTTTTCTACCAATTTGGCAGCTTCTAAATAATTTTTTCCTCTTTTCACAAATATAACCTCCTTTGTGGTATTATCGGGGACTTAACCCTCCCACGAATAAGCACCTTTGCTTGTGCTTGGGTGTCATTAGTCTTGTACAGTAATACCCATACTTCTAGCTGTTCCTTCTACCATGCTCATGGCAGCTTCAACGGTTGCAGCGTTTAAATCGGGCATTTTTAACTCAGCGATCTTTCTTACTTCTTCTTTAGAAATTGTGGCCACTTTTGTTTTGTTAGGCACTCCAGATCCAGACTCTATTTTACATGCTTTTTTAAGCAATACAGCTGCTGGTGGTGTTTTTGTGATAAAAGTAAAACTTCTATCTTGATACACTGTAATTACAACAGGAATAATCATTCCTGCCTGTTGTGCTGTTCTTTCGTTAAATTCTTTTGTGAATGCCACAATATTAACCCCATGTTGTCCTAATGCAGGTCCAACTGGTGGTGCTGGTGTTGCCTTTCCAGCAGGGATTTGTAATTTAATCATTCCAGTAACTTTTTTCGCCATTATAGCGCACCTCCTGAATAAATGTGGTATTTGCGGGGATTTCCCTCCCACTTTTCATGCAACATTGCATCTTATGATCCAAATGACACGAGTCATTGCTATACCTTTTGAATCTGACCAAAATCCAATTCCACCGGAGTTTCCCGTCCAAACATGGATAAACGGACGACAACGGTTCGCTTGTGGGGTTGGATTTCCTTTACGATACCAATGGAATTTTCAAAGGGTCCTGTGACCACTCTTACGGTATCTCCAGCCTCGAGATCAATCTTCATAGCTGTCATATCAATACCCATCGCCTGAACCTCTTCTTCTGATAACGGAACAGGTTTAGAGCCTGGACCAACAAACCCAGTAACTCCTCTTGTATTGCGAACGACATACCATGTATCATCATTCATATGCATTTTGATCAATACATACCCCGGGAATACTTTTCGCTGAACAACTTTCCGTTTCCCATTTTTTTCTTCCAATGCATCTTGCACCGGAACTACTACTTCATGAATTTGATCTTGCATATTTCGATTTTCAATAATTTTTTCGATATTTGCCTTCACCTTATTCTCATACCCTGAATAAGTATGGACAACATACCATTTAACCTCTTCCGACATAATACCATCCTTTATAATAATTATCGAACGATCAGATGAATTCCTGCGCCAATTACAAAATCCATAAGGGAAATTGTAATTCCTACAAGAACGGATACAACAATGACAGTTGTTGTTTGTTTAAACAATGCTTCACGATTGGGCCAAATAACTTTTTTGAATTCCCCTTTAAATCCTTTTAAAAATTTGTTGATTTTCTTTGAACTGTTTGACTTTTGTGTTTTTTTCTCACTTACCTGTGCCGAATTGTTATCTGCCATATACTCCACTTCCTTCCCCAAGGTATTTGGACTTTTTACTTGGTTTCCCGGTGTGCGGTATGGGTTTTACAAAACTTACAGTATTTTTTTGCTTCTAAACGATCTGGGTTGTTTTTCTTTTCCTTCGTTGTATGATAATTTCTTTGTTTGCATTCGGTACAAGCCAAAGTAATTTTTACTCGCACAACTTCCACCTCCACTGAATAAAATTCTGATTAAAAATGGGCATAAAAAAAAGACCCACCTAACTCTTTCCTACTATACCACAGGCGTATACAAAAGTCAATATTTTTTCGTTTTGTTTGCCTGTTGTACTAGCAAAGATAGCAGACTGTATGATAATACAAACAACCTGCTACCCTCCTTTGTAGTTTTGTAGATCTTTTTCTTATTCATTTACAACTTGTGCTACCGGCTTTTTCTTTGCCAACTGCATCGCTTCTTTCCAAGTATCTCGTAACTCTTTTAAAAGTTCCCGAACTTCTTCCATAATCTCTATACTTTTTTGAATGTTCCCCTCAATGGTTCTTCGAAGAAGATAATCATAAAGCAATGCCAAACTACCTGAAATCTCATATTGATCATCTAAAGATAATTGAAATTCTTGAATAATATCTTGTACCCGCATATTTAACTGGTGTGCCAGCTCAAAATTTTTATCCTCTAAAGCTCGTATGCTTTGATTGCAAAACTTTAAAGCTCCGTCATAAAGCATTAATGTCAACTCTTCTTTTGTAGCAGTCAAAATAGCATTGTTCCTATACGTTTGATATGGATTATTCATTGTCATTCTGCGCTATTTCTCCTCTCTCTTCTGTAGTCCTGCCTAAAAATACCCCATTCCCTATCCTCTATTATAATGATTTATCTTGTAAACTGCAAGTTTTACTTAACGACGCTCATCAACGATAATCCCTGCTATTTCCCACATATTTGCAACCATATCTAAAATTTTCTCAGGTGGAATTTCTCGAATGACTTCTTTGGTTTCTGCATTCAATACTTTAACCATAATTTGTTTGGTTTGTTCATGAATGCTAAACTCAAATTCTGCATTTACTCCCCGTAATTTCATATTGGCTTCTTCAATGGCTTGAATGACTACCTTTTCTGCTACCGTAGGACAATAACCTGGGTTTTGTTGAACATATTCTGCAATATTCCTTTTTTGATGTTCTTCTTTTATAACTTGTTCTTGCATTTTTTGCCCTATTTCATGCATCCTCGGTCGTGTTTCGTAAGTACTTGTTCCTAGCGAATCAAGACGCATGACTTCACCTCCATACCCACTTTCTTCATTTCTTTTAATTTTTCTTATCAATGAAATACCCATAGGTTGATACTTGCTGTTTCCTATATCCTTCTGCCATGGCTTTTTTACTTTGCTGCAAATCTTGAATATTTTGATACAATTCTTGCCTGTTTTTTTCCATTTGTTGTTGATTTTTTATTTCTTGGTCATAGACTTGTTGCAATTTTTTTTGGATTTCTGTTTCCATGTCTTTCTGTTCTTGGGTAATCTTAATCCTACTCTTTATCTCTTGGATTTGCTGGGTAATACACTCTAGCTCTTGAATCAACTCCTGACGTTCATGAAGAAGAGGAAGAAGTTTTTCTTCGTCCTCTTCTTGTATTATCTGAGCCTGTTGCTGTGTATTGAAGTAGATTTTTTGAACAATTTCTTTTTTTTCTTTCAGTTTTTCTTCATACATGGTTAATTACCCATTCCTAATTGTGCTAAAAGCGAAGATGCTTGATTTTGCATCTGTGCCAAAGCTTTCTCCATGGCAGCAAATCGACTATAGTACGCATTTTCTTTTCGAATCAAGTTTCGTTCTAAATCATCCATACGACGACTTAAACGTTTCATATCATCATTCAATTGATGTTGATCCACAAAACGAGTGTTTTCTAACCCTGCTTTCGTAATCAACTTTCCTGGATTTCCATTGGCATCTAAAAAAGTAGAAATATTATCATTGATAATATCTGATAAACGATGCATCAAACCCTGTTCATTATATCGTTCTTGACGCCCTTCTTTAGGCATACTTCGACTATAAGACTTATCTGAAGTCTTTGTAAAAATCCTAACAATTCCATCTGGATCATTCACTAGAGCCTCTCTTAATTTTCGTTCATCCGTAATAACTAATTTCCCAGATCCATTTTTATAATCTCGACTGGTATCAATCCCAATTTGTCGCAAATAAGCAATGGGCGCAACTCCATCAACAGGGTCACTGAGGCTTCTACGCATATCTTGTAAAATGCCTTGTAATAAACTATCCCTTGTTAACAATCCTGTTTTTGCTTTTTCTTCCCACTTTTCAATATCCTTTGTATCCATAGCTTCTCGCTGTTCTTGGGTAAGAGGTGGAAAGTTTTTATTGTATTTCTCGCTCACCTTAGTGTTTAGCAAATCTACAATCTTATTATATTCTTCTACCACGGTTTTAATATTATCTACTGCCGTATCTACATCTTTGCGCAGAGAAACTGTTACGGTTTCAGTTCCTGTTGTATGATTTAATTTATAGGTAATGCCATTACGAGTAAATTGATTACTACTAATACCTGTAACATCCGTTCCGTTAATAATTACTTGGGCATCTTGGGCTCCTTGCCTTTCTGTTAAACCTAAAGCTGTTGTTAAGGCATTGCTATTCGGTTCTCCTTCTGAAAACCGAATGGTATTATCTGCTCCTGTTTTCTTACCAATGATCTCCATGGTATTGGTAATTTCATTGAATCGCATGGTAACATTGGCTTTTTCATCACTATTGACCTTTGCCATGAGTTCTTTTAAAGTAGTATCTTTTGTAAAATCTTTAAATTGTGCCTTATTAATTGTGAACTGAAAAGGATCTGCTCCTTCTGCAAAAAACTCTTTAAATCCGTCTAGTTCTCCTAATGTTTTCCCTAAATCTTCTTTTGTTATTTTTTTATCTCCATCAGATGAACCAACCCATATATTTGCCTGGGCTAACTGTTCTACTTGAACCTTCAGTTCTTCCTCAATAGCACCTGCACTACCAGAAACTTCTACGGCATTGCTTTCTTTTCCTAATGCATCCGTAACTTGTGCCGTAAAACGCTTAAAGTAATTAGGAGATAGCATATTTTTATCTGGCTTTAAAAGATCCATAAAATCATCTTTAAAAACCCTTAAGGTGTTAGTTATATCCCGATAAGCATCTCTTCGCCATTCGATCAGCTGTTTTTGTTGATACAATCGATCCAAGGGAATCCTTTCTGCACGCATCAGATTTTGAACCATCATATCCGTATCCATGCCACTGGCAAGCCCACTAATTCTCATCTTTTGTACATTCCACATGGTATTTTCCTCCTTTACCTTTCTTTCAGTGTGGCTATCGTATATCTATGTACATATACTTTTTTAGCTTCTACTCTATATATCGGATCCCTTGATGAAAAATTTATACCCTTCCTAAAAAATCTGTTAAAAAAGCATCCTCATCTACCAAAAGATCAGATACATCACTCATAATCTGTTGTATCTCTAAAGTACTCATTCCTAGTTGCTGCAGAGCAAAATCAGAAATAGGATAGGCTGTCCCATCCACTCCTAGTCCAATTCCCATCATCATTACTAGCCCATTAGCTACATGAACAATGGAAGTTAATAAAGGGTTTTCCTTTGCTTGTTCTGGTTCATGATGATAGGCAATTACTTCTACTAAATCAGGAGGTAAATTCCACTTTTCTGCAATCTTTGCCCCTATTTCACCATGATGAAAACCTAAAATCTCTTTTTCTACATGTAAGAAAGATCTTTTTTCTTCTTCCATCCTCTTTAGAATCTCTTCGTAAGCTTCTTCCATATAAATACTTAGGATCACTTTTCCTATATCTTCTAACAAAGCTGCCGTATAAGCTTTATCCGATTGTTTCATTTTTGCTTTTTTTGCAATATACCAAGCTGTAACGGCACATGATTGAGAATGCCGCCATAATTCTCCTCGTTGCAACCCATAACCAGGAACTTCTTGCAATAAAAATTTATTCATTGTGGCTGCTAAAACAATATTACGCATAGTAGAAAATCCAAGTAAAACAACTGCTTCTGATAATGTAGATATCTTTCTAGGATAGCCATAGTAAGCTGAATTAGCCAACCGCAAAATCCGAGCTGTTAAACTTTGATCTTGTAAAATAACCTGTTCTAAATCTTGTATCGTTGAATGCGGATCTTCTGTTAGAGCCATCACTTGGTACACAACATTCGGCAAAACTGGAACGTCTTCAACTTGTTGAATCAATCCCTCTAAAGATATTTTCCTCATGTGCTCACCTCTTTTATCCCTATTTTTATGCTATCAATAAAACAAAATCTATTTCTATTATACTGAATATGCTTTACTTTGAATATAGGTGATAGGACTTATATCGAATGGACAATAAAATGATCTAAAATTATTTCTTGGGTTACCATTCCTATAACGTACCCATCTTCTACTACAGGCATAGCAGAAAGATTATAAATACGTAATCGCTTTGCCGCTTGAATCCAATGTTCCTCTTTACTCACTGTAATAATTACCCGATCAATGATGTTTTCAATGACGTGGAGGGGATCATATTCTTGTTGGAATAATCCTTGGTATAATTGCTTTTCACGAATCATACCTACTAGCTTTTTCTTCTCATTTAAAACAGGTGCAATTCCTACTTTATATCGATCCATCCACTCCAATACAGGACCAACCCGATCTGTTTCACGTACGGCTAAAAAACGCTTTTCCATAATTTGTTCCACCGTAATCATTCATGTTCCTCCCCATTGTCAAAATCTTCTTTCTATCTTTATTATACCACGTTTTTTCCGAGGTGAACATCAAGGATATATCCATAACTCATAAAAAAAGCTCCATGGCGTTTTTCTTTTCCCATAGAGCTTTTTTTATATAGATATGCACTTTAGAAATTTGAATAAAGTTAGGAAAACAACAAGCGATCACTAACCAAATCTTCGGATTGGGCTTCTTCAAAATAATGAAATAACTTTTCCATCGTTAATTGTTGTTTTTCTTCTCCTTGGATATCAAATAAAACTTCTCCCTTATGAAGCATCAATAAACGATTTCCCATGGATATGGCATGATTTAAATTATGAGTAACCATTAATGTAGTTATTTGTTGTTGGGCAATAATATTTTCTGTTAATTCTACAATTCGTTCTGACGTTTTTGGATCAAGAGATGCAGTATGTTCATCTAATAATAGAATATCTGGTTCTGCCATGGTTGCCATAACTAAAGCTAAGGCCTGTCGCTGCCCTCCTGAGAGAAGCCCTACTTTTGTATTCATCTGATCTTCTAACCCTAAAGCCAAAGAGGCTAAGGTCTCTCTCCACTGAGGAATCAAAGAAGATGTTACTCCTGGTGTTAAATTGAATGGTTTTTTCTTATTTTGAGCCATGGATAAATTCTCAATAATGGTCATGGAAGGAGCTGTACTCTTATAGGGATCTTGAAAAACCCGTCCAATCCATCGACATCGTTTATATTCTGGTTCTTTTCCAATATCAGATCCCTTTAAAAAAACCTGTCCTTCATCGGCTTCTAAAGAACCAGAAATTAAATTTAATAAGGTGGATTTGCCTGCTCCATTACTTCCTATAATGGTAATAAAATCCCCCTTCTGAATACGTAAAGAAAAATTTTGAAATACTACTTTCTCATTAACGGTATTTTTATGAAAGGTTTTGCATAGGTTTTGTATTTGTAACAACAGAAGCCCCCTCCTTCTTAAACCATTTTCGTAGGTTCATCATTCCTGCTGTTTGGTTTACACTTAATGCTGCTACAACAATAAGAGCTGTAATTAACTTTAAATCCGTAGGAGGAAAACCTAATTTTAAAGCAAAAGCAATACTTAGTTTATATAAAATAGAACCTACAATGGCCATGGTAGTGGGCACAATCACTGGTACCTTTCTTAAAAGAGCTTCACCAAAAATAATGGATGCTAATCCCATTACAATGATCCCACTTCCCATTCCTACATCTGAAAAAGATTGATGTTGGGCAACCAATGCTCCGGATAGGGCCACCATTCCATTGGCTATCATTAACGCTACGATTTTAATCGCTCCTAGAGGAATCCCTAAAGAAGTTACTAACTGAGGATTATCTCCTGCCGCCTTAATTAAAAAACCAAATTTTGTTTTTAAAAACAAATCTAATAGAATTTTACTGCAAATAGCAAATAGGAAAATAATAAAAAGGGCAGGCAATCTACCTGTAAACAAAGTCTTTTCTTGGAACAAAGGAATGTTGGCTTTGCCCATCATAATTCGAAGATTAATGGAATAAAGTCCAATCATGACTAAAATACCTGAAAGCAAATTGGTGATTTTTAGCTTCACATGTAGAAAACCTGTAGCTCCTCCTGCCAACATTCCTGCTACAAAAGCAAAAAACATTCCAACCCCAGGATGAAAACCTTTCACAAGGGAAGCAGCCATAACAGCTGCTCCTAAAGGAAAAGATCCATCCACCGTTAAATCTGGAAAATCCAAGATCTTGTAGGTAATATAAACCCCCAATACCATCACCGAAAAAAGCAGTCCTTGCTCAAGTACACTAATCCAAAAATCCATCATTATTTTCCACTTCCTTCCACCATCTCTGCCATCTCCAATACTTCTTTAGGAACCGCAATTCCTAATTTTTTAGCAGTATCTTCATTCACCACCAATTGGGTTTCTTTTAGAACTTCAATGGTCATGTCCTGTGGTTTTTTCCCTTCTAAAACTTGAACCCCCATCAAACCTGTTTCATAACCTAATTGATAATAATCAATCCCATCAGTAGCCAAAGCTCCTGCTTCCACATGAGCCTTTTCTCCTCCCATAATAGGAATGGATTTTTTCATGCAATTGTTATAAATCAAGGGCATCGCAGAAGCCACCATATTATCTGTAGGAATGTAAATAACATCCACTTTTTCCAACAAAGCATCTAAGGCTTGATTGATTTCATTTACGTTTGTAATCCCTTCTGTAATGATTTCCAAGCCTAGGGCCTGACCTTCCTCTTTTGCCAATTCTACTTGTACATGAGAATTGGCTTCACTGGTGTTATATAAAATCCCCACCTTTTGTTTTTCTGGTAAGAGTTGTTTTAATAATTTCATTTGTTTTTCAACAGGTGTTAAATCACTGGTGCCTGTTACATTGGTTCCTGTTTTTTCCCAAGAATCCACCAATCCTGCTAGTTGGGGATCTGTAACGGCTGTAATTAAAATCGGAATCTCCTTTGTAACGTTATAAGCTGCTTGGGCCGAAGGAGTTGCAATGGCCAAAATTAAATCTTTCTTTTGTGACTTGAAATTTTCTGCTATGGTTTGAGCCGTTGGGATATCTCCTTGGGCATTTTGGAAATCAATCACAATATTTTTTCCATCTTCGTACCCTTTGTCTTGAAGGGCTTTAATAAACCCTTCCCTAGCACTATCTAAAGCTGCATGATCAATAATTTGGCTAATCCCGATTTGGATTTGTTCCTTTCCTCCTGTAGCCTTTGAACTATCACAAGCACTTAAAAGTAAACTACATAGCAGTATTCCTGCTAACATTCCTTTTTTTAAAAACTTCTTTCCTACCATACTACCATCCTCCTATACAATTTTTAACTTTTCTACTTTTTAATAAAACAAAAAAACTCCCCTGAAGGAGAGTTTTACATAACACGAAAAAGCCTTTATTAAAGGCCTTGTTTTCTTCTATGATCTCCTACCATACTTCCATTCTACTTTTTCGCTTCAAATCCTACAATTGCTATTCATATTACTAATCTACCTTGCTACCTCTAAATCCCCATTCCCTTTTTCTTTCTAAAAAGAGATTTTTGGATTCAGTTATTAAATATTATACCTTCCTTATATCTCTGTGTCAACCTAAATTTATTCAGGAATGGAACGATGACCTAAGCCGATGACAACTTCATTTAAATGGAGTAAACCAATACTTAAAAATACACTAACGCTTAAATGTTCTTTATACCGAGCAATGCCAATCTTTCCTCCTATATTGAGGCCATTGGCTTTTATGGCTACTTGCATAATGGCTTCTCTGGTTGCTCCTGCCACAGCTCCATCATAAACATGCGATTCTTTAATAATGCCTGTTCTTCTTGAGGCTACAATGGCTCTTTCAATGATTTTAGGTATGGATTCGATTAAGTCTCCTCCAATATCCACAGCTGCACCTTTAATCTCTTTTTTTTCTAAATCTCGAAGCACCTGTTGTTCTATTCCTCGGTTAGGCGAAATAGCAATCTCTATGGCTGCCCTTGCAATGTCAACACTACCCCATTTATAATTATGTTCTTCCATTTTACTCTTCTCCTTTTCTTAAAATAAGACATTAAACTTTTATATAAATGCGAAGATCCACCGGAAAAAAAGGGCTACTAACATAGCCACCACTTGACTTCCACTAATCAATGCAAAATTTTTTACGGCCAGTACAAAAGTATCTTTTTTAGTCTGTTGAATTATAAATTGTTCTATGTGTCTTTTTACAGGAATAAACGTAAGTAAAATCAGCAATCCAGTCCAAGGAATAATCTTTAACATCAGTAATAAAATCACATTGATATAAATCATATAATAAATCCATCGAAATAATCGAAGAGCTTGGTTCCTACCAATAAAAATAGGCAAAGTATATCTTTTGTTTTCAATGTCATCCTCAATGTCACAAGTATTGTTAGCCAACATAATATTGGCAATGCCTCCTATCGAAGGAAGAGCAAATAAAAATAGGGAAATCCCCTCTACCAAATCTAAACTCCCTTCCAATCGCCCTTGGACATAGGTCAAAGAAATTACATTTGCATCCCAAATGTGAACGTAAGCGGCTAAAAAAGGAATAATCCCTCCCATAAAAAAACCAGAAACCATTTCTCCCAAAGGTATTCTTGAAATCGGAATAGGACCAAAAGTGTATAAAATTCCAACTAAAAAAGAAATCACTCCTAAAAACAAAACTACCAAAGAAGTATTCAAATAAAGAAAAAAACCAAAAAGGATGGCTAGTCCTATGAGAATAATAATGGTTCCTAGAACAGTTGACTCTTTTAGATTATATTGAACGATGGCATTATGAATTTCATAATTATATCCATGGGTTTTTCGAGCCTTTTTATAATCGATATAATTATTAATGGCAGTAGTTGCCATATCAAAACAAAGGAGAGAAAAAAACATAAGTATAAAGTTTTTAAAATTAAATCGGTCAAAATGATAAAGGGCGTAGGAAGTCCCTAGAAAAAAAGGAATCACACTGGCTAATTTGGTTTGTATTTCTACCAATTTTAAAAAACTTGCTAACGACATCCAATCACCTTCATAAATAGAGATATTAGCTAATCAAATGCAGTTGGCGCTTAATGATTCCAACTGCATTTGATTTTGCTTTATAATTGTCTTCCTATGTCTTGTCCAAATTTACGACAACGATCTAAGGCTTCCTCGTCAGGATTCCAAAGCTCCCGAATCCCTTCATTCAATACATCAAAACCTGCTTTTTCCAAAATCTCATTTAAGAGTTTGTTACCTTCTCCACTCCATCCATAACTACCAAAAGCTGCTGCTTTTTTCTTTTTAAACCCTAGTCCTCGTATCATCTCTGCTACTCCTGTTATGCCAGAAAGAAGGGCTCGATTAATGGTTGAAGAGCCTAGTAAAACCATTTTGGACTTAAATACCTCTGTAATAATATCATTTTTATCTGCTATTCCTGCATTATATAACTTTACTACCATATGAGGAGCTGTTGTACGAATCCCTTCTGCAATGGCCTCTGCCATCTTTCTGGTTCCGTTCCACATGGTCTCATATACAAGAGTAACCTGTTCTTCTTGATAAGCTCCCGCCCATTCCATATATTGATTTACAATTTGAAGTGGATCTTCCCGCCAAATAATCCCATGACTAGGACAAATCATATCTACGGGTAAATTTAATGCCAAAATTTCATGAATTTTACGTTCTACCAAACCACTAAAAGGAGTGAGGATATTGGCATAATACTTGATTGCTTCTTGATACAATTCTCCCTGATCCACTAAATCGTTATACATCTGTTCCGATGCATAATGTTGACCAAAAGCATCATTACTAAATAACATATTTTCACCGGTCATGTATACCATCATACTATCGGGCCAATGCAACATTCTCGCTTCTACAAAAATTAATTTATTTTCTCCGATATCTAAAGTATCCCCTGTACTTACTTCCACAAAATTCCAATCTTCGTGATAATGACCCTTTAAAGATTGAATAGCATTTTTTGTACAGTAAATAGGAGTATCTGGAATTTCTTTCATCAATTCTGGTAAGGCACCACTATGATCAATTTCTCCATGATTTGCAATGACATAATCAATCTTTGTAAGATCAATCTCTTTTTTAAGATTTTCTACAAATTCTTTAGCAAAAGGTTGCCACACTGTATCAATTAAAACTACTTTTTCATCTTGAATCAAATACGAATTATAAGAAGAACCTCGATGAGTGGAATACTCTTGCCCGTGGAATTTACGAAGTTCCCAATCAATTTTCCCTACCCAAGTTACCTTATCATTGATTTTAAAACTCATATAGACACTCCCTTTCTTCATCTGCTATTAACATCCATCATTAAAATTAATATATCGATAGATTTATTTATTCGCATTTTTTTCTTTTTCATTCAAACTTCTATCCTCATGTATTGTATCATTGACAAAATTAGGAGTCAATAAAAGAGAGCCATCAAAACCTAAATTCAGTTTTAATGGCTCTTTTACGTGGGAATAGATTGTTTTAGTTACAATAAGAATTTTACTTGAGAAGATCTTTTAACATTGAAAAAGGAATTTTAAATTCAGGAGTTCCCATAAATCCTGGTGCAATACTGTATTTTGGAAATGTAATCACTACAGAATCGCCTTGAATATAAAAAGCTTGAGTAGCTGAAATATTTTTATATCCTTTGTTTCCTTTAAAATAAACCACTTTATTATTCTCTTGTGCTTTGATTTGCTTTTCAATTTCAGCTACAATAATTTTCTTGTAGTCGGATCCTTCTTTAAATAAATCTTTTAACTGAAGGAGTTGATTGCCTTTTTCATCAATATTATAGGAATCCACTCGTTCCATTGAATTGTTTCCATAACTGACCCCTGTCGTTATGGTAAAAGATAAAATATCTCCACTGGATTTAATATCATAATCAACTTGTAGCTTATAAGGTGAAATCTTTAGATCTTGTTTTTTTGCATCATGTAAATACTTTTTGACTTCTTGTTCCATGTCTTTTTTATCTTTCATGATTTGTTTTTCAATGGTATCATTTAATTTTTTTTGAAACTTTATGTCCGTAAACCCCTCAATAACTGGAATACAAATATCAAGAACCAATCCATCTTCCGTTGATGTAATTTTTTTCGTTGTAAAACGAACCTCTTTCACCTGATCTTTTTGCACAGCAACAACAGCGGGTTTTCCTTTCATTGGTCCCTTTGGTTTCATGTTTCCTTTTAAAGGTTGAGCTGCATATAATGGCTGACTAAGAAGTACACAACTAGCTAAGCCTAAAGCAATCACCTTTTTACTTTTCATACATTATCCCTCCATTACTTCATCGATTATCAAGTGACTACTTTTAGTATACACCTTTTATTAGCTTCCTAAGTTACAGAACAATAACAACTAAATAAAAAAAATATTACAAAAACATCTTCTCCATCCGGTCAAAGGCTTCTTCTAACGTAGAAAGACCTACTGTAAGGGCCATTCGAACATACCCTTCTCCACTCTCTCCGAAAGCATTTCCAGGAAT
>FZPS01000187.1_pt58 | contig 26840 bp, 20 predicted proteins | sample 1817821 | NCBI WGS metagenome assembly FZPS01 (sample SAMEA104158645, study PRJEB21678) | metagenome | place: Germany | collected 2015-04-21
ACGAGCAAAGGATCCAAGTCAAGTGACAATGAGTTATCACTGTTTACATTAGAATTTACAAATAAATGAGCGTAATTGACAACTGAACACCTTATAAAAATTGTACAGTTTAGTGTTGACATACCATGTAGATGGATATTTTCAACTATCACATCAACATTTAACGATAATATTGCAGATCTTGTCACATTAGTGTCTCCATAAATATTGTCATTTTACTCAATAATATGTGGTTGTCCAAAGAGGCCTTTGTATTCTATGTTTACGAAGTACTTCAGTTCATAAGAGGGATCTCCTTTTCTAATGGCAGCATTTATCTCCGTAATCTCCTTCTGGATATCTTCTTCACTAAGGTACCATCCTAAGAGAACACTGTGCTCACCCCAGAATGAAATACCATCCACACCATTTAGAATATATTTAGGTCCTTTACCATTGAAGAGAATCTGTGATGATTTAACTGCCTGACACATAACAACATTTTTCTTATCGAATGAAGGGATAGATATTTTTCCATTAGGTGCATAGACAGCTGATTTATGTTCTTCATACTTTATTTCGTTCGACTGTTCGTTAAATAAATAATCTAATGATACATTTAATTCTTTAGAAATTCGAATTAGTTTCTCTGTCTCAGGATAGCCTTCATTAGACTCCCATTTTGAAACAGCTTGTCTTGATACGCACAGCTTTTCAGACAATTCCTCCTGCGTCATTTTTCTTTCTTTTCTAATCAGTCTTAAATTCTCTCCGAATGCCATTACAGATTACCTCTTTCTACTTTTGATAAAATAATATTACTAATTCTATTCAAACAACTCTACCAACCCACATTTGCATTTGCGCTACTTAGCGTTGCATTTTATGTTTTTAATCGCATTTGGGCTTAGTTTTTCTACTCTTTGCATTATACTCATTCCTTCCAAAGATAAAATAGCACCGACTATATTTTGTTTAATTATATCATTATAAAGAAATACAGCCTAAGTCTCATTTTACTCATACTTATTTTGTCAATACAATAAAAATATAACATTATCATTAACAAGTGTCAGTATATAGCTAGTACCTATTTTTCTATTCCGAAACGAACTCTGTAAAGATTATAATTATCTATCCGTTCTTTAGCGTAATCCTTAGTTCCTTGGATATATCTAAAACATAGGCTTATAGAATTCTGACAATACTACCACACACTTCAATATTAGGATGTATGGCAACATGCCAAATCATCCCGCCAAGTCCTCCACCTTTTATTTAAAAACTACTGTATTATAGTTAGATTTTCTTTGTGATATAAGGAGAAGTTCTGCAACTAAAAATAAGGAAAGGTATTGTGGAAGTTGACTTACCGAAGAGTCTGCTTACATACGTATGTGTATAATGTTTCTCGATAGTATTTAAATCAAAACACTGGACAAAAAAAGAGAAGACACTCTAATATAAATGTAAGTTTCGCGACTAACATTTGAAAAGAGGTCTTCTCATGGAGAAAATTATATCAGATATTTATCAAATAATAAAGCAAACAGACAATCTAATTGACTTAGAAGAGGACATCAAGACCTATATGCATCAATTGTTTTCTGGACTTATAGGTGATGTATTTACTCGAATTGATCGAGGCATGAAGGAAAAGAAACGCAGTGAGGGCTGGACTGTCGTGCATTCAGATGATAAAACAGTCAATTTTACATTTGGTGCGGTTACATTCAGTCATACCTCGATGAAGGATAAAAGAGGCACCAGCCACCATCCGTTTGATGAATGGTTAGGCCTAGATAAGTATCAACGTTACAGTCCCTTAGTGGAAGTGAAAGTAGCTGAAATGGCTACAGAAATGGATTATCGTGAAACAGCTCGTGTATTGAATGAATGGACTGCAGTGGAAATGAGTCACGGTACAGTTGGTAATATTGTGAAACGTGTGGGCTCTGCACAAGCAGCAGCGGATCAACAAATGGTCGAAGAGTTAGATATAGCTGATCATTTACCAGTAGGTAAAAAAGTTGATTATCTATTCGCGGAAGCTGACGGTGTCTTCGTAAAAAGCACCCAAAAGGGTAAAGGGATAGAAGTCTCACAAGCCATTATTTATGAAGGCTGGAATCTCAATGGTAAGCGTGTCTCCTTAAAGGAGCCAACCGTGATTATGACGCCAAAACCAATCTCAATATTTTGGGATGAAGTCCAAGCCATTACAGCTCATAAATACTCATTGGAACAGACTAAAATTGCCACAAACAGCGACGGTGGCAAAGGATACACTGCAGATAAATTTCAAACAGTATTCTCACAATCTGAAAATAAAGTATTAAATCAACTCGATACCTATCACATTACACAAGCAATCACCCGTACATTTGGCGCCCAATCATCGGAGCTAAAAGACAAGGTGCGTCAGGCCATAAAATGTCATGACCGGGGTCAATTTAAGCTATGGGTGGACACGTATGAAAGTACCCTAGCCGAAAGTGATGAAAAGAAAATTGACCAGCTAAAGAAATTCAAAAATTATATTCAGAATAATTGGACTCGTATTTTTGATTGGCGACAAAAAGTAGAAAAGATACCGGATGGCGCTAGATCATTAGGAGCTATGGAGTCCAATCAACGTCGTATCTCTTTCAGGATGAAAAGACGTGGCATGTGTTGGAGTCAATCAGGGAGCTTAGGGATGGTGAAAGTCATTCAAGGACGAACAAATAGAACCCTTCGAGATGCTTATTTAAATCGCTATAAACTGAGTGATCGAAAGAAACGAGAAATCAAACAGAGTATTCGTATGAGTCATTTTCTAGCGCAGCCAACACGACCATCCATTGGAGTAAAGCAAGGATCAGTAAGCTTATATGTGGCACATTCAACAGCTGTAGGTAACCTTTTAAAAAGTATGAGATAAAAATGACCGTTTAGGATATGTGAGGTTATTGGTTTTTAATAACGTCACATATCCTAAACGGCGAGCAAGCGAAGCGCGGTAGCTGAGGGTGTACAAAATTAGTGTGTCGAATCTACTGGTGTGAAAACAACATCGAGAAAATATTGACACATACTTTTTTTGTGCACATTATGCAAATTAGTGAAAACTGTGCTATAATAGAAAAGAACAACAAAATTTCTACACAAATATTATATTTTACATTTCTTTTTATGAATACCAAAGGAATTAGCGCTATCCTCAGCAATTTTTCTTGGTATTTTTTATAACGTGTCCATTAGTTTTAATGGACATTCATTACAAAATTATTGTTTGGTTTCTATCTGTAATACAACAGATGTTTCTGAATTATTTCCTTCACACTTATCAGTCAGAAAAATTCCTAATTAAAACTGGATAATTTTATCCGAACAAAGTCGTGTTTTGCACGGCTATTTACTTGGCCCTAAAACAAAGATAAAATGTCTTTTTCTGAAAAATTCATGCTTATGGACTTTTTAGTTTAGGACGCAATTTTTTTGTCAGCGTTAAAATTTTCACATGATATCAAGACCTAAATGAGCTGACCAGTTTTGTGGTCGGTAAGTTTTGGTTGATGAATATAATGATTAAGTACAAAGGAAGGTGGGATATGATTGAAGGTAAAATTGAATCAAGCAGGGCGCTGGGAGCGGATTAATCGCTCGATTTACCAAAAAGTTGATTTACATATGGAGGCTAGAAAAGCTAGGAAAGCCTGCCGCAAACAGCTTGGTACGATTAATGGTGGTTTAAATGGTGACATGGCATTATTCCGTTCACAGGTTGCGTCGTTCTGGCAAAAATATGGGATCAAGCCGAAGAAAATGTGGTATGACCTTTATGGTTATAAAGATGGTCATTATGATCCGCGCTACATACCGGAAGATTTATATTGGACAAAAATATATCCAGCAATGAATCGGATTAATTTTCGTCAGGCTTATACTGACAAGGCTTATTACCCACACTTATTCCCTGAATTAAGGCAACCACGAATGATTTTGAAAAATAGTAATGGTTGTTTTTTTGATGAATTAGGGAACATGATTGATCGTTCTCATGCGATTTCGATTCTGAAGGCAGAGAAGAGTTTTGTCGTAAAACCAGCTATTCACAGTGGTGAAGGTGTAGACATCTACTTTTATGACCGGGATCAGCATGGGATTATCGATTATCAGAGACTACTTGATGAGTATCGTTCTGATTTTGTTGTTCAAGAGGTAGTTAAGCAGCATCATGTATTGTCATCGATTCATGAGCATTCACTTAATACAATTCGAGTTATTTCCTTTTTATTTAATCAAGAAGTTCATATTTCTTCTGCGATTTTACGAATGGGTGTTGGGGGATCGCGGTTAGATAATGTGTCTTCAGGAGGGCTGGCATGTCCAATCCAACCTGATGGTAGACTTCAAGACAAGGCGTTAAATCGTGCTTCAGAGTGGGTGACAGAGCATCCTGGTGGTGTAAGATTTGCTGATGTTGTCGTGCCAAGCTATGATCGAGTGCTTGAACTGGTTAGACAAACACATCAGAAGCTGCCTCATTTTAGAGTAATAGGTTGGGATTTTGCTATTGATGAGGATGGTGTACCAGTTTTTATTGAGTATAATGGTGGGCCGTCATTGAATCAAGTCAGCTGTGGACCGTTATTTGGTGAGCTGACTGAAAGCATATTAGATACAATTATCTTAAATCAAGATGAGTTTAATCATCAACAAATAAATCAAATTGATCATGAAGAAAGGTTGATAATATGAAAATCTCAGTTTTAGGTGCCGGTAATGGCGGTACAGCAGTAGCAGCTCAATTAAATTTATATGGTCATGATGTGTCGTTAATTAAAACATCAAATGCGATGCATGATCAGAATTTTAATTATTTAATAGAAAATGGCGGGCGCGTAGATCTAGTTGAGAATGATAAGGTAGAAACCGCAAAAATTAATCGAGTGACAAGAGATATCTCAGAAATTAGTGACAGTAAAGTTGTCATTATTTATATTCAAACAAACTATCACGAAGATTTAATTAAGCGAATTAAACCGCATTTGCGTGATGGCCAGATTCTCTTAATTAATCCTGGTTATTTATCAACGGCTTACGTGCTCAAGCATTGTGGTGATATTGATCTATTAATCTGTGAAGCTCAGAGTTCATTTATTGATTGTCGAATCTCTGAACCAGGAACTGTTAAGGTTGGTTTCCGTAATGTCCGTAACCCACTAGGAATCTATCCAGCGAGCCGAACTGAGGAAGCGAAGAAAACTTTAGATAAATTAGGTTTCCCATTTGCCTATGTGCCTTCAGTTATCGAGGCAGCATTGCATAATCCTAACTTGATTGTCCATACAGTTGGCGCAATCATGAGTATTCCTAGAATTGAAAAGACAAATGGAGACTATTGCATGTACCATGAAGTTTTCACACCTAGCGTATGGAATATACTCGAAGCACTTGATGCTGAGAAAATGGATGTTATGGAAAAGCTGGGCTCTGAGAGACTTTCTTATGTTGAGGCATGTAAGTATCGTAATACGTTGGACGATAGCCGCGATGCAAAAGAAGTATTCTTCTGGTATGCAGCAATGCCAACTCGTGCTAAAGGTCCTGTCGTCGTCGATTCACGATATATTTCCGAAGACGTACCACAAGGCTTAGTTTTATTAGAAACGATCGCAGCAAAAGTCGACGTCGCAACACCAATTTGTACATCATTGATTAACATGGCATCAGCTGCTTTAGGTCGCGATTTACGTGAAGAAGGCCGAACCATCGAGCGCCTCGGCGAAGATATTGTTGAAAAAATAATTGCCGATCGAGAAGCACATCAACTAGAGCGAGTCTAGGAGAATTTTTGCTCTGCATGTGCTGACACCCCGTCATATGATGGGGTGTTTTTTGCTGTTTGCCCGGAAACAGCTATAATTTTTGCCGGAAAAGGGCTAATTGTTAACGTTTAGTTGTGAAAATTGCTCAAAGGTTGAAGATAATGCGTTAATCGTTAACGTTTAGTCGTAAAATCTGCTCAAAGATTAAAGATAAGTGGTTAATCGTAAATGTTTGGTGTTAAATCACGCTTAAATGTTAAAGATAAGTCCGAATCGTTAACGTTTTGCGGTAAAACTTGCTCAAAGATTAAAGATAGAGCGTTAATCATTAAAGTTTGGTGTTAAAAACCGCTCAAAGATTAAAGATAGAGCGTTAATCATTAACGTTTGGTGTTAAAAACCGATCAAAGGTTGAAGATAATGCGTAAATCGTAAACGTTTAGTCGTAAAATCCGATCAAAGGTTAAAGATAATGCGTTAATCATAAACTTTTTGTGTTAAAACTCGCCCAAAGGTTAAAGATAAGTCCGAATCGTTAACGTTTTGCAGTAAAATATGCTTAAAGGTTGAAGATAAAGCGTAAATCGTAAACGTTTTGCAGTAAAATATGCTCAAAGGTTGAAGATAATGCGTTAATCGTAAACTTTTTGTGTTAAAACTCGCCCAAAGGTTAAAGATAATGTGCAAATCGTCAACATTTGGTGGTAAAATCCGCTCAAAGGTTGAAGATAAAGCGCAAATCGTAAACGTTTTGTGGTAAAACTCGCTCAAAGGTTAAAGATAAAGCATTAATCGTAAACTTTTTGTATTAAAACTCGCCCAAAAGTAAAAGATAATGCGTAAATCTTAAATGTTTTGCGGTAAAAAGTGCTCAAAAGTTAAAGATAATGTGCAAATCGTTAACGTTTTGCACTAAAATCCGCTCAAAGGTTGAAGATAAGTCGCAAATCATTAACGTTTGTGCAAAAAACTTAATCAATCGTTAAAGATTCCACACCCCCACTCTATTTGCCGCTAACACAAAAGATGTGATTAGAAAATATATTTTCGGTAATACTGTTTAACATGGTAGATCATCCTTTCTATTAGTTAATCCTGTAACTATTAAGAGGATGTTCTACCTGTTTTTTAATTATACTTCTTCTTACACAAAATATTGTGTATCGTCAACTTTTTTCAGAAAATTAAAAAACATCTTGATATTTTAAAGAAATTAGCTTAAGCTATTATATAAGTCAATTGCATCATCTACAAGCGAGCTAAAATTGTATACTTTTATTTCTTATCCAGAGAGACTGAGGGATTGGCCCAGAGACGTCTCAGCAACCACCTTGTGTAGAGCAAGGAACGGTGCTAATTCCAAATAGGCGATTGCCTAGAAGATAAGGAGAATGCCTTTTTTTAATTAAAGACTTTCTTCTTATAGAGAGTCTTTTTTATTTTGATAAAAGGAGATGAAAAGTGGTGTTAAATCAGGAAACAATTTTGACACAATTGGGTAATCGGATTGATGAGGTAACAGGGGCGGTGAGTGCGCCAATCCATTTATTGACTGCATACCATCACAGGACGTTAGGTGAATCGACTGGTTTTGATTATACGAGAACAAAAAATCCGACGCGTCAGATTTTAGAGGATGGCATTGCTTTGCTAGAGGGTGGGGTAGCTGGTTTTGCCACGAGTTCTGGAATGGCGGCAATTGAGCTTGTGCTTGCTTTATTCAAAGTGGGTGATCATGTGATCGGATCTGATCAGCTATATGGCGGGACGTATCGACTGCTTGAACATTGGCAAAACCAAGGGAAACTAAAGGTGAGTTATGTAGACTTTGAACATTTGAGTGAGGTAGAAGCGGAGATTACTAGCGAGACGAAAGCAATTTTTATTGAAACGCCGACGAACCCGTTATTAACTGAAATTGATCTTGAAGCTGTAGCTGAGCTTACGCGCAAGCATAATCTTCTATTGATTGTTGATAATACGTTTTACACACCATATTTACAACAGCCTTTAAAGCTTGGCGCAGATATTGTTGTGCATAGTGCGACGAAATATTTGGCAGGACATAACGATGTTTTAGCTGGATTGGTTGTTGCAAAATCGCCTAAACTAGCTGAGCAACTTGCAGATTTACACAATAATATTGGTGCAACATTGTCACCATTTGATGCGTGGCTAGTCATTAGGGGGATGAAAACTTTAGCATTACGTTTAAAACAACAGGAGAAAAATGCAAAAACGCTCGTTCAATTTTTAGCGGATCATCCATGTGTTGCTGAGGTCTTTTATCCGGGGAAAGGTGGGATGATCTCCTTCCAATTGAAAAACGGGAAATGGGTTAAACAATTTTTACAAGAATTAAAGTTAATTAGTTTTGCTGAAAGTTTGGGTGGGGTGGAAAGCTTTATAACGTATCCGGCCACACAGACGCACGCGGATATACCTGAACAAAAAAGGATTGCGTTAGGAATTGATGATCGATTGCTTCGATTTTCAGTAGGGATTGAAGCAGTTGAGGATTTAAAGACAGATATAACGAGAAGTTTTTCTAAATTAAACTAAGAAAGTGAGCGATGGGAAATGACGATTCAAGCACCATTTTATGCAGATCATGTTGGGAGTTTATTAAGACCTGAACGATTAAAGCAGGCACGTAAAGATTATAAAACAGGAAAAATTAGCTTAGCAGATTTAAAGCAGGTCGAGCTAGAGGAAGTGACGCGGGTTGTTGAAAAGCAGATTGAGATTGGTTTAGAGGTTGTGACAGACGGGGAGTTCCGTCGTGATTGGTGGCATCTTGATTTTCTTGAAAACTTAAATGGGATCGAGGGGTATGTGCCTGAACGTGGTTATTCCTTTAAGGGCGTTGAAACTGAGGCGTATCACGTTCGAAATATAGGAAAAATTTCATTTAATCCTGAGCATCCATTTATTAATGATTTTATTGAATTGAACAAAATTGTCGCTGGACGTGCGGTAGTTAAACAAACGATTCCAAGTCCTAACCAATTGTTTCGGGAGGGGATTTTTAACTCAGAGATTTACCCAGACTATGAAGCGTATGCTGTTGATATCATTCAGGCGTACCGTGACGCGATTAAGGCATTTTATGATGCGGGGGTTCGTTATTTACAATTAGATGATGTCAATTTTGCAGTATTGGCATCACCTGAGATTGATTTTGATAGTGGGCCATACAAGCGTGAGTACTTAATTGAATTAGCTGTTCGAGTCGTGAACGAGATTTTAGCAGATAAGCCAGAGGATTTAAAAGTGACAACCCATATTTGTCGTGGCAACTATCAATCGACCTACGCTTTCACAGGTAGCTATGAATATATTGCACCGACGGTTTTTGCTAATGAAAAGGTTGATGGCTTTTTCTTAGAATATGATGATGAGCGTTCTGGGGGGTTTGAGCCGCTTAAGCATATTCCGCATGGAGGCGCTAAGGTGGTGCTTGGCTTGATTACATCGAAGCGGGGTGAACTTGAGGACGTTGATGAAGTGAAAGCGAGAATTAAGGAAGCGGCAAAATATGTGCCGTTAGAGCAACTATGCCTAAGCCCGCAATGTGGTTTTGCCTCGACACATCATGGTAACTTACTTACTGAACAGGACCAGTGGAATAAGCTAGAGCATGTCGTTAAGATTGCTAAAGAAGTTTGGGGTAAATAAGCTACAGTTAGGTGAATGGATGATTTTTCTTCGCAGGTAGTGTACACTAACGATAAATTATTTTTTAAAAAAAGGAAGTGGACTATCATGCCATATGTCACGATAAAAATGTTAGCAGGTCGCACAGAAGAGCAAAAGCGTGCCTGCGTAGAAAAAGTAACTGATGCAATAGTCGAAACAACTGGTGCATCACGAGATAAAGTCGTTGTCTTTTTAGAAGATATGAAAAAGTCTGAGTATGCAGTCGGTGGCGTGCTACTTAGTGACGAAGAATAGTTTGATCATAAAAAGCCAGATCTAGTATGATGCTGATAAAGCGGGATACGGGAGAAGGCTTTTTTTTATAAAAAATCATTCACCCACAGTCATCAACTTTGAATCTTTCTATAATCTGTCATTCTGCTATACTGTAATAAATATAACTGAGGGGGCAATCATAATGGATTTAAAGACTTACCTATCACTAGATGCAGTTGGATTAGCTGAGTTGGTTCGGAAAAAAGAAGTCTCACCAAGAGATTTAGCAGATCTTGCATTTGAAAGATTGGAAGAAGTGAACCCTAAGCTTAATGCGGTGGCCCGGACGCGCAAGGAGCGTGCTTACCAAGAGATTGATAACTTCACAGATAATGATCAGCCATTTTCCGGTGTGCCGATGTTTTTAAAAGATATTTCCCATGCAATAAAAGGAGAAGTGCTGAGTTCAGGTTCAAAGCTGTTGTCGAAAAATATTGCTCAACATGATTCGAACTTTACTGCTCGACTGAAGGATGCAGGCTTTATAATGCTCGGTCACACAACAACGCCAGAATTCGGCTTGAAAAATATTACAGAGGCAGAGCTTTACGGTCCAACACGTAATCCTTGGAATCTTAATCATTCACCAGGCGGGTCAAGTGGTGGGGCGGCAGCGCTTGTAGCAAGTGGTGTCGTTCCTGTTGCTGGAGCTAGCGATGGTGGTGGCTCAATTAGAATTCCGGCTGGCTTTTCTGGTTTATTTGGTTTAAAACCAACTCGTGGAAGAACGCCGGTAGGTCCGGGTGTTGGTCGCTCGTGGCAAGGAGCAGCAATTGATTTTGTCCTGAGCCGTACGGTTCGTGATAGTGCAGCACTCTTGGACGTGCTCCAAGTTGTTCAACCTGAAGCTGCTTACCAGACGCCTCTTTATGATGGAAGTTTTTTTGATTTAACAAAAAATTCACCTATGAAAAAGTTAAGAATAGCGTTTACGACTGCCTCCCCTGTGCGTACGGCGGTTAGTGATGCAGCTAAGCAGTCAGTTTATCAAATGGCTAAGTGGTTGGAAGATCAGGGGCATGAAGTTGTTGAAAAAGAGGCTCCTGTTAATGGTGTTGAACTCATGAAGGCTTACTATATTATGAATAGTGGTGAAATGAATCATGTGATCATTCAACTCAGCCGTGGCCTAGATCGTGATCTAGGCCCTGAGGATATGGAGTTGATGACATGGGCATTAAGTGAAGCAGGAAAAAGTATCTCCGCTGCTGATTATAGTGAGAGCTTAAATGGTTGGGATCTCGCAGCTTATCAAATGGCTAAGTTTCACGAGGAGTTTGATCTGTATTTAACACCGACAAATGCAGACACAGCACCACAAATAGGCGAGCTTGAGCCGAGTGAAGATATGCAAGAGCGACTGCTAAAAATTAATTACTTATCAAAAACAGAGCAGCAGAAATTAATTTATGATATGTTCCTACCGAGCTTAACTTATACACCATTTACTCAGCTGGCAAACTTGACTGGCCAACCAGCAATGAGTGTACCAACGTTTATTACACGCGAAGGCTTACCAATGGGGGTTCAGTTTGTCGCTGGTAAAGGAAGAGAAGATCAACTCATTCAATTAGCAAGCCAAATCGAACAATCCGAGCTATGGAAAGGAAAAGTAGTTGAAGTTATTTAGAAAAAGTTGATCTGAGAATGTTTAGTGTGCGAAATTTTCGACTTGTGTGCGAACGCACTATGATTGTGTGCGAAATTCCTAAATTGGGTGCGAACGCACTACGATATAGAGCGAAATTTTTAGATTGTGTGCGAAATCGATGAATTGAGTGCGATCGCACCCAAAATGGAACAATTAGGATGAGAACTGGCCGATGCCAGTTCTTCTTTAATCAAAGTGAGAGGATGTACTCAAATTATGAAAGAACTTTTAACAAATGACTGGGAGCCAATATTAAAAGCAGAATTCAATAAGCCTTACTTCATTCAGATGGGTGAGTTTTTGGCAAAAGAATATGCAGAACAGGTCGTTTATCCAGCAAAAGTGGAGATCTTCAATGCGCTCAATATGACCTCATTCGAGGATGTAAAAGTGGTCATTCTAGGTCAGGATCCGTATCACGGTCCGAATCAGGCGCATGGCTTGAGTTTTTCAGTGCAGCCTGGTGTCAAAATTCCGCCGTCGCTAAGAAATATTTATCAAGAATTACATAGTGATCTCGGCCTGCCAATTCCTAACCATGGTCATTTGGTAAAATGGGCAGAGCAAGGTGTGCTAATGTTAAATACTGTATTAACGGTTCGTGCAGGTGAGGCGAATTCGCATCAAGGGATTGGCTGGGAGCAGTTTACTGAGCGGGTCATCGAAAGCTTGAATGAAAAATCAGATCCAGTCGTTTATTTCCTATGGGGCGCGTCAGCTCAGAAAAAAGAACGACTAATCGATACAAGCAAACACCTCGTAATTAAGTCACCGCATCCAAGTCCATTATCTTCATATCGTGGCTTTTTTGGCAGTAAGCCTTTTTCACAGGCGAATCAGCATCTCGAGCAAGCAGGTCTAAAGCCAATTGATTGGCAAATTAGAAATGTTTAGTTTTTTTGTAGTTATGGAATATAATTAAGATGAAGCGTTAAATTTATTAAGGGAGCTGATCATAATGAGAGATGCTTTTAAAAAAGGTATTGCACTTGGAATTGGTCTGGCTGCGGCTGGTTTGGAAAAAGCCGAGCAGGTGATTGATGAGCTAGTTAAAAAAGGTGAAATAACGCGCGACGAAGCGAAGGAAGTTTTGAAGACGTATCAGAAGAAGGGCGAAGAAAAGCAACGGACGATTTTAAAAGATTTAAATTTTGCAACGCAAGATGATATTGCCCGCTTAGAAGCGCGAATCGAGGCGTTAGAGCAACAATTTATGCTTGAGGAATAAGCTTTTTTGACCCATTATTGCTGTGATCAATCTCCATAAACGTCTTATCAATTATGTTTATTTGGTTTATTTACTCAAAAATTAAATTGGGTAGTTTTTTAATGATCGTGTATATATGAGTTGAATCAAGTGATCAAGCTGATTCAACTCTTTTTTTGTTAAAATGCATATACATTCAAGTTCATCGAAGTATACACACGCTTGATATGACAAACATTCAAGACTTCGATATACTAAACAAAGTGTTTTCACTCTATTTAATGATAGATTAGAAAAAAAGGAAGTTGGGGACGAGATGGCGGAATTATCACTGATTTTACGAGAGATTATTGGACCGGTATTTGTTATGATGCTTATCGGCTATTTGATTCAAATAAAATATCAGCTCGATTTATCAACGTTAGCTAAAATAAATATTTATTTTCTGGCGCCTGGATTTATTTTTAATGCGATGTATCGAGCAGAGTTTTCTGGTATGTTTTTCATAAAAGTATTATCGTTTTTCGTTTTATTTGTGGCGATCATTTTTCTTATCTCAACGATCGTTGGAAAAGTTCTAAAACTTGATGATAATTTGAGAACATTATTTACGAACAGTACGATCTTCTTTAATTCTGGAAATTACGGTATTCCAGTTAACGCGCTTGTATTTCAAGGTGATCCATTGGCTACCTCAATTCAGGTTGTCGCACTAACTTTTCAAAATATGTTCCTATTTTCTTACGGGATTTTTTCCATCCGAGCATCAGAAAAGGGAAAGTTAAAAGGGTTACTCGGGTTTTTTCGGATGCCGGTTTTATATGGATTAGTTCTTGGGATTATTCTAAATTACTTTAATGTTCCATTACCGAATATGGTGCTAGTGCCTGCTGGATATGTTGCGAATGCAATGGTAGGAATGGCGCTATTTACAATTGGTGCACAGATGGCGACGATAAAATTAACAAAAGGACTTCGACTTGTTTATTTAAGTGTATTGATTCGTTTAATCGGTGGTCCAATTATTGCCTACTTCATGATCATTATTTTTGGCCTTGAAGGTATGACCGCACAGGCGCTGTTGATTGCATCAGCGATGCCAACATCGGTAAATAGCTCTGTCATAGCGCAGGAGTATAGTCGTGACCCAGCATTTGCGACTCAAACAGTGATGTTTTCAACAATTGCATCAGCGATCACCGTTACAGGCGTTGTCTATTTAGCAAGACTGTTATTTTAAGCGAACCTAATCTAAAAAAAGGTTCGTTTTTTTGTGATAAATAATTATACAATGCCAAAAATATAGCAGAATTAGCTAAATTCTATTAAAAAATGAGAGTTTAGCCTAAAAAATTCACTCATTACACATAAAGGGGATTTTTTACAAAGTAATCAAACTGTGGTAATTTAAAGTAAAACGAGAGGTGATAGTTTATATGCAAGATGAGCGACAGTATCTTTTTCAAAAACAAATTGAGCTGTTGTTCTTTAAAAGAACGAAGGCAAGTCAGTTATTGTTACGGAGTTTTTTAAATGCAATTTTAAGTCAATCATTAAAAGTGCCAATCAAGCAAATTGAAAATGCGCAAGGGGAAGGTTCCTATTATTCGCTAGCTCAGCCGTCAAGCTGGCTACTGACTGCGGTGACCGAGACGGATAAGCCATTGGTGATTCGTGTGCAAATTCATGATCATGATTATTTTCAAAAGAAGACGAGTAAATTACAGATTAGTCATCGGCTAAGTCAGATTGAAACGCATCGTCAAGCAGATCGCTATACGATTCATATTTTAAATTTTAATCTTTTACAGGAAAGAGACCATTACCATCATTGCTTTCAAACACCCTCTATTGAATACACACAACATATCCATTACATAGAATTACTGAAATTTACCTCACAAACACCAGAGACAGCATTAGAAAAGTGGCTTTACTTTATTTGTCACTTGAAGACTAAGGAAAAACCCCAATTATTTGTTAAGCTGGTGAACAATGATCCCTATTTCAAACTGGCAAATCACCTCAGCAGACAACCAGCTACAACGGCAAATCGGCCTGTGATCGTCAAGGAAGATCCGTTGAATATTTTTGAGTGGCAATATTTTGGCGAAAAGCAGGAAAAAGAACGGATCGCACTTAAAATGATCCGTTCAGGCTTACCCTATCAACAAATTATTGATTACACAGAATTGACGATCGAAGAACTCGATGAGCTTGCATTAACGATTCCAATGATTGATTTATGAAAAAACGCTACCCTTAATATTACGCAAAAGTCCCATGTTGTAGAAGCTCATCCGTTAATCCCGGATTTCTCTATATCTTGTCGTGTGTTCGCACAGAAATTCCCGAATTTCACACTCATTTTCCAAATATCTCACCACCACTAGTGCGAACGCACGCACAATTAATGATTGTCTCGATATTGTCTTGGTGACTTCCCAATGATATCCCTAAAATTACGATGGAAGGTTCGTAGTTGATTGTAGCCACATTGACTCGCAATCTCTCCGACTGATAGACCGCTATTCTTTAGTAAATAGCAAGCTTGTGAGATACGATAGTTATTTAAGTAATCGGTAAATGTCATATTCGTCATTTGAACAAATAATTTTGATAAATAGGGATAGTCATAACGTAAATGTTTTGCGACGTCTTTTAATGTACAGTTATGATGGTAATTTTCATCGACAAATAGTAAGATCCGGTGTAATAGCCTTGTTTTGTTGGAGCTTTCAACTTTTTTAAATTCTGTTTGGTCGATTAATTCACCACAAATTTGATATAGAAAACTTTTTTGTTTATAGATAGAATCAAGTTTTTCTAACTGTGGTTGTTGCTTTAGCGTTAGGACAGGATTGTTTGGACTCCAGCCTTTATATTCAGTGAAGAAGTCACCAATTAATTCCGGTGAAAACAAAATTATCGTCACTTCCGAATCACCAAGTCGTTTGATTTCATGGATGTGATTACTAAAGATAAAAATTAGCTGATTCGTATTTAGTGTATATTCAATTTGGTTAACTGTAACGAGCAGTTTCCCCTTTTTCACAAATATCAGTTCATAAGCGCGGTGGAAGTGAAGTGGAAACTGATATTCAGTTAGTGGCATATAGTGGAAAAACTCCTTTTCTTCCACGCCGTGTGATTGAAAAAAGACCATTGTCGACCCTCCTGACAAACACAAATAATGTCTTAAAGTATACTACAATAGGAATAGAACTGTCTATTTGATCTACTTATAATTAAGATAATTCAAGTTAAATATAGAAAGGTGGAATTTAAAGTGGATTATCACGTAGCGAAAAATGGATCTGATCAAGCAACAGGCACAATTGATGACCCATTTTTAACAATTAATAAAGCTGCTTCACTTGCTATTCCAGGGGATACAATCACAGTACATGACGGTGTCTACCGTGAATGGGTGAAACCTAAATACAAGGGATTAAGCGATCAACGTCGAATTACATATCAGGCGGCCGAAGGTGAAAGCGTTGTCATAAAAGGTTCGGAAGAGATTAAAGATTGGCAATTAGTTGAGCGTAACATTTGGAAGGTCGTGATTCCGAATGAATTTTTCGGTGATTTTAATCCATACGTTGAAACTGTATTCGGTGATTGGCTCCTTACAATTGAAGAACCAAGACATTTAGGTGATGTATACTTAAATGGGATGTCATTCTATGAAGTAAGTGCATATGATAAATTACTAAATCCAGAAGTTAAAACTGAAACATATGATCATTGGACACGTCAGGTCGTTCCAGTTCATAATCCTGAACAGACAAAATATGTCTGGTATACAGAAGTTGATCAGGACAATACAACAATTTATGCGAACTTCCACGGAGCAGATCCTAATGAAGAGCTAGTTGAGATTAATGTTCGTCGTTCTTGTTTTTATCCAGAGGAGACAGGCATTGATTATATTACTGTTAGAGGCTTTGAAATGGCGCATGCAGCGACACCTTGGTCACCTCCAACAGCTGATCAGCCTGGATTAATTGGTGCTAATTGGAGTAAGGGTTGGATAATTGAAGACAACATTATTCACGATGCAAAATGTAGTGCGATTAGTATCGGTAAGGAAAAATCAACAGGTCACCATTACCGTACAATCCGTCGTGACAAGCCAGGATATCAGTACCAATTAGAATCTGTTTTTGATGCAGAACGTAAAGGTTGGAGTAAAGAAACAATTGGCTCACATATTATTCGTCATAATACGATCTATGACTGTGGTCAAAATGGTATTGTTGGCCACTTAGGTTGCGTATTTAGTGAAATCTATGATAACCATATTTATAATATTGCTTTAAAGCGTGAGTTTTACGGACATGAAATTGCTGGGATTAAGCTTCACGCAGCAATTGACGTTCAAATTCATAATAACCGAATCCATGACTGTTCACTTGGACTATGGTTAGACTGGCAAACGCAAGGCACACGTATTAGCCAAAATATTTTCTATCAAAACAACCGTGACTTATTTGTTGAGGTAAGCCATGGCCCATACTTAGTCGATAATAATATTTTCGGTTCATCGTATGCACTGGATAACATCGCCCAAGGTGGAGCATATGTGAACAACCTGTTTGCTGGTAAGATGGTTCACCGTAAAGAACTCGATCGTTCTACACAATATCATTTACCACACAGTACTAAAGTGGCAGGATTTGCGCTTGTCTATGGTGGCGATGATCGTTTCTATAACAATATCTATATTGGAAAAGAAGGTCTTGAAGGAGTTGGAACAGCTCACTATAAGGGATATCCATCTTCTTTAGAAAAATATATCGAAGTAGTTCACGAAATCCATGCAGATCATGCTGCATTTAACCGTGTTGACCAACCAGTTTATATTAATCGTAATGCCTACCTAAATGGTGCTGATCCATACGAAAATGAACTGAAAAACTGGGTAGATCATAACTTTGATCCTAAATTTGAAATCATCGATAAAGGTGAAGAAGTGTATCTCTCATGTGAATTGCCAGAAGAATTTAACCAAATGACAGGTGAGATTCAATCGACAGCAACATTACCTCGTGTCAGAATAGTTGATGCTCAATTTGATCAACCAGATGGTACTGACGTAGTTGTTGAAGAAGATTTACTTGGCGAGATTCGTACTGATAATAGTCCAATCGGTCCGCTTAACCGACTAACAGCAGGCAAAAACTATATTAAGATTTGGGGTTAACATTTACAAGCTAGAGCAGGGAAGACTAGGCTCTAGCTTTTTTATTGTATAGCTGGGGAATTTTTTAATAAAGATAAAATAGAGAAATTTTACAAATATGATTGTGAATTACTGAGCATATGGTATAATGAAATAGGTAGAAATAATCATGTCGAGTTTTGTTTACTCGGGGAAAAGTCATAAAATAATAAAAGAGGTGTAAAAATGAAGATTGCAGTAGCAGGTACAGGTTATGTTGGGCTGTCAATCGCGGTTCTTTTGGCCCAGAAGCATGAAGTGTATGCGTTAGACGTGATTGAGGAGAAGGTGGACTTAATTAATCGAAGAATCTCACCAATTGGTGATGAGGACATTGAGCGATTTTTTGCGGAGAAGGAATTAAACTTAACTGCGACATTATCTCCAGAAGAAGCCTATCAAGGTGCTAAATATGTCGTGATCTCAACACCAACAGATTATGATGAAGAGAAGAACTTTTTTGATACAAGCAGTGTTGAGCAGGTGATTGAGGATGTACTAAGGATTAATCCCGATGCGACAATGCTGATTAAGTCGACTGTTCCCGTAGGCTATACGCTGAAAATGAGAGAAAAGTATCAAACTGATAAACTTGTATTTTCACCAGAATTTTTACGAGAAGGAAAGGCTCTATACGATAATCTTTACCCATCTCGAATTGTTATGGGAGAGGATTCAGAACGTGCACGAGAGCTTGCTAGTTTACTAGCTGAAGGTGCAATGAAGGAAGATATTGATATTTTGTATACTGACTCAACAGAAGCGGAAGCGATCAAACTTTTTGCTAATACATACCTTGGACTCCGCGTTGCATTCTTTAACGAGTTAGATACTTATGCTGAATTAAAAGGCCTTGATACAAAACAGATTATCGAAGGAGTTGGACTTGACCCTCGAATTGGAAGCCATTATAACAACCCTTCGTTTGGCTTTGGCGGTTATTGTTTACCAAAAGATACAAAACAACTTCTAGCAAACTATGAAGGTGTGCCTAACGATATTATCAGAGCAATCGTGACATCAAACCAGACACGCAAGGAACATATCGCTCAGTCGATTCTGAAGAGAAAGCCCGAGGTTATGGGTGTTTATCGCTTAACGATGAAGTCTGGCTCAGATAATTTCAGAGCATCATCGATTCAAGACGTGATTCAATTGGTTCAAGCTGAAGGTGTCGAAGTTGTCGTTTATGAGCCCGTTCTAAAAGATGAAGAAACTTATCATGGTCTCCGCGTGATTAATGATCTTGGTCAATTCAAGCAAACATCTGACTTGATCGTCGCAAACCGAATGAACGACGAGCTAAGTGACGTGCTTGATAAAGTATATACAAGAGATCTGTATCACCGAGATTAAAGATTTTAATAGACAATGAGTGCGTACTTGACTCATTGTCTTTTTTTTGTGAAAAATTCACCTGTGGAAGTATGAAGGTCATCTGAAATTGATAAATTCTTATTCAATTCCCGAATCCTATCTTACAAAATAGCGGATTCGCACACCTTAGTAGTGCGAACGCACCCAAATTAGGAAATTCGCACCCAATCTGAAAAATTCGCACACCTTAGTAGTGCGAACGCACCCAAATTAGGAAATTCGCACCCAATCGGAAAATTTCGCACACCTTAGTAGTGCGAACGCACCCAAATTAGGAAATTCGCACCCAATCTGAAAATTTCGCACACCTTAGTAGTGCGAACGCACCCAAATTAGGAAATTCGCACTCAATCTGAAAAATTCGCACACTTTAGTAGTGCGAACGCACCCAAATTAGGAAATTCGCACTCAATCTGAAAAATTCGCACACCTTAGTAGTGCGAACGCACCCAAATTAGGAAATTCGCACTCAATCGAAATAATTCGCACCCAAACTAGAAAATTCGCACTCAATCGGAAAAATTCGCACACCTTAGTAGTGCGAACGCACCCAAATTAGAAAATTCGCACTCAATCGGAAAAATTCGCACACCTTAGTAGTGCGAACGCACCCAAATTAGGAAATTCGCACCCAATCCAAATAATTCGTACAATCAAATAAAAAACACCTCTACTCTCTAAATAGTAGCATGTGTTATTCTCTGTTTCTTCTTTCGCGAAGTTTTCTTTCGACTTCGTGGGTGGGGATGAAATATGCGTTTACCATTTGTGTAATAAAGAGTGTGCCGTTGATTCTTTCCGTTTTATGAAAGTGTTTTGTAGGCATGACTAAGTAATAGTGGCTTAATGGGCTATAAAGTAGCGCGACTTCTTCTTTAAATTGATTATCATGATATCTGGCTAGTTCTATTAGGTTGCAATCTTGTGTGATCAAATGTTCAAACCCCCTATTGGTTTAAGACTGATAAGAATGAAAAATTAGCAAAGGGAATAATAATAAACTCATCCGGATTGTACCTTACATGAATATTAATTGTATTTTATTAACAGTAGTATAACTTATTTCCTATTGTAATGCATGAAGCTTTTCAACCATTTCAGCAATGATTGTTTTCGCGATTTTCGGTGTTTTATGAAAATGAATGGATTCGATAATTTGATTGTCATTTACCAAAGTGAAATCATTGAGTAGCTTAGGTTCTACCTCTAGTTTTGTAGCGTTTGAGTAAGCAATAATGGGAATTATATACTTTGGTTTAATGTTTAACTCTTTTGAGAATTCTGATATTTTAGTCTCTAGTAATTTCAGAGGATTATTGATATTTCTTTGTTTATTCTTATGATTTAATGTCCAAGTTTGGTCACTTCTTGTTCCACTTAATACACCTGTAAAATGATACCTTTGAATGATAAATACTCCGTATGTTGATAGCACAATGTGATCAATTTTCAGATCCGAGCTTTTAAAATTCACATTAGAAATAAGTCGGTATGTATTATTATCTAATTGCTTAAGTCTTTCAATTAATTCTGCACCTTTTTGATTCTTTCTATAATTAATCAGCGTTGTGCTGAGTATCGCAATGATGAAAATCGTGACTAATCCGACAGGACTAAAAATATATAAGTCACTTAAATTAAAATTTGCTAACATTGGTCGATTCCTCCTAGTGTCTTTTACTTATCATAACACGAAAATACCCTTTAATTACCTGAATATATTAATCAATGATTCTCTTTTTTTTATATACAGTAAAATATTTTAAAAAAAGTCACTGCAAATATAGGATATTGTCCCTTCCATCTGTATGTCTGTTACATATACTAATTTTGAAATGATGAAAAGGAGGTTTTTATCTTGGGTAATCAAGGCGGACCATCAGGATGTGGAACTCCAGCTCCAGGCCCTTCTACAGGAGGTTTTGGTGCAGGTTTTGCGCTACTGATTGTTTTATTTATTTTGTTAATCATTATTGGTGCTTCATTCGGTGGCTATGGCTACTAAGCTAATTTAATTCGTGGAAAAATTAAGAAGGTCCTCATAATCTAGTCTTTTTCCTTAAAAGTTAGGTATTAAATCTAATAAAAAGGAATGACTAGAAAGAGGACTTTTTTAAATTAGCTTGCGTTTTCTTGAAAATATCCATTATAAAGCTCGTAATAAAAGTCTTTTAGCTTAAGTAGTGAATTGTGTGTGCCGTCTTCAATAATTTTGCCATCCTTCATTACAAAAATCCGATCAGCATTTTGAATCGTATTTAGTCTGTGGGCAATGACGATGCTTGTTCGGCCTTTCATTAATGTGTTGAGAGCATCTTGAATTTTTATTTCCGTTACTGTATCAATACTACTTGTTGCTTCATCTAGAATTAAAATCTTTGGATCTGCAAGGAGTGCTCGAGCGATCGAGATTAATTGTTTTTGTCCTTGGCTAATGCCGCCACCTTCTTGGCTTAGCTTTGTGTCGTAACCATTAGGTAGCTTAGCAATAAAGCTATCTGCATTTGCTAATTTAGCTGCTTCAATAATTTCCTCATCAGTCGCATCGAGTCTACCATAACGAATATTGTCTTTAATCGTTCCATTAAATAAATATGGATCCTGTAAAACAAAACCGATATTTTCTCTTAATGTTTGCCGTGTTGTTTTTGTAATATCATAGCCATCGATTGTGATCGTGCCAGCGTCGGGATCATAAAATCGACTAAGTAAATTAATAATCGTCGTTTTCCCTGCACCTGTTGGACCGACTAATGCGATCGTCTCACCAGGGTTAGCGCTTAATGAGACGTCGTTTAGCGTCTCATCATCGTCGTAAGAAAAAGTCACGCGATCAAAACGAATGGCTCCTTTAATTTCTGACCACACTTCACCATCTTCAGTTTCTTCTTCATTCGGAAGATCTAAAATTTCAAAAACACGTTCTGCACCAGCAATAGCCGAAAGTAAGCTATTAAATTGGTTTGCTAAATTACGAAGCGGTCTAGTAAACTGACGTGAATATTGAGTAAAGGTTACAATAACACCAATTGATACAATTTGATTAATGGCCAGAATCCCACCAACAAAGGCAATAAGCGCAAAGCTAATATTATTCAAACCGTTCATCAGCTTTGGAATAAAGCCGGAATACGCTTGAGCGTAATAACCGGAATCTCTTAATTGACGATTTTTCACTTCAAAGTCTGCAATTGCTTTTTCCTCTTGAGAAAAAATCTTTACAACACTTTGCCCAGATATAATCTCTTCAATGTACCCATTAATTTCACCTAAATCTTCTTGCTGTTGTTTGAAAAATTGTCTCGTTCTGTTGGTGATCCACTTCATCCCAAAATAGAGAATTGGTACGATCGTTAATGTGACTAACGTTAATAGCGGGCTTAAGTAAAGCATAAAAACTAACGTACCAATTAGTGATAGTACACTAGCGAATAACTGGATGACTGAGTTATTAAGCATCTCACTAACTGTTTCAAGATCGTTTGTGATCCGACTCATAATATCTCCTTGTTGACTATTATCAAAGAATTGAATCGGCAGTTTGTGGATCTTATTAAACAACTGTTCTCGAATTCTATAAATCGCCTTTTGTGCGACACCTACCATGAGAAAGTGCTGAAACCAATTGGCAAATGCCATTGTTAAATAGACAAGTGCTAGTAAAATGATCAAACGAATTAATCCAGGTGGATCGATTTGAAGCAGATAGTGATCAATTGCATACCCGAGTAAATATGGTGCAACTAAACTTAATATTGTACTTGTTAAAACGAGTAATAATACAAATCCAATCAACCATTTAGATGAAGACAAATAGCTCCAAATTCGTTTCATCGTCGTCCAGGTACTCTCGACGGATACTTTTTCAGTCTGATCAAAGCGTCTATGTTTAGCCATTTATCTTCACCTCCTCGATATACTGTGATTGATAGATTTGCTGATAAAGCGGGCTTGTTTTTAGTAATGTATCATGATCACCAGATGCAACAATTTCGCCATCTTCTAAAAGTATGATTTGATCGGCACCAAGTAATGTCGTAATTTTTTGCGTAATAATAAATGTAGTACAAGATAATTCTTTAATGGCTTGTAGGAGCTTACTTTCTGTCTGTAAATCTAGTGCACTCGTACTATCATCTAATAGTAAAATGTCTGGTTTTCTCACAAGTGCTCGAGCGATGGAGATCCGTTGCTTTTGACCACCAGAAAAATTCACACCCCGTTGACCGATCACAGACTGATACTGGTCTGGTTGGCGCATAATTGTGTCATGAATTTGGGCTGCTTTTGCCGCTTCAATAATCTCTTCTGAAGTTGCATCAGGCTTACCCCAGCGAATATTTTCGATGACGGTTCCTGAAAATAAGCGTGATTCTTGCGGCACATAGCCAATTTTACTGCGTAGCTCTTTAAGCTTAAGTAAATGAAGCGGTTGGCCATGGATCAAAATTTCACCATCACTAGGATCATAGAGGCGCGGGATTAATTGAAATAAACTCGATTTCCCTGATCCTGTTGCACCAATCACTGCAATCGTGTCACCTTTATTTACCTGCAAGTTAATATCGTTTAACACATTAGTCGATGTATTTGGATAAGCAAATGAAACGTTTTTAAACTCAATTTGTGGCTCGTTCGATGGAGTAAACAATTGCTCGTCACCATCAACTAGATCAATTTCCGCAGTTAAAATATCATTGATCCGATCTTTAGATGCAAAAGCTCTTGAAAAACTAAGAAGAATAAAGGTTAACATCGAGATTGAATGCATCGTGTGTGTCGCATAATTAATGATGGCAACAACCTCACCAACACTAACTGCCTGATTTATAATTTGAATTTGTCCGAACCATAGAATAAATAAAATACTTAGATTCATAATGACAGTAATCATTGGACCACTTATTTGCATAAAGCGCATCGTGTGCATCGTTAAATCACGAAACGACATGCTTGCTTGTTTGAAGTTTTCTTCCTCGTGATCGCTACGGAGAAAAGCTTTGATTAGTCTGATCGCAGTTAAATTTTCACGCATAACATTGTTGACGCGATCAAGTCTCCTTTGGACACGACGAAATAGAACGATTCCCTTGTGAGACATCCAAACGACAAAAAGAACAAGTATCGGCATTGTAAGTAGTAAAATAACTGACAGCTTCCAATTGACTGTCACAGCTAAAATAATACTACCAACAATTCTTAGTGGTGCTCGACTGCCAACACGTAGCAGACGGTGAACGATATTTTGGAGCTGACTGACATCGTTGGTCAGACGTGTGATTAATGAAGAAGTAGGGAACTGATTAAAATTTTTAAAGGAAAAAGCTTGAACTTTAGTAAAAGTAGCCTGTCTTAAATCATAGCCAAAGCCTTGGCTAACTCGGGCACTGTAGTAGGAATTAATGATACCAGCAGCAAAACTAACGCCAGCAAGTGCAATTAAAATCACACCCCAATATGAGATGAGTCCTAAATTATTCCTCCTAATCCCTTCATCTATAATTCTAGCAATAATTAAGGGTGAAGCGAGTTCAACACTTAACTCAACGAGCATCAGTGTGAATGCAATAATAATTGGTAAGAGATATGGAGAAAGAAAAGAAAATGCTTTTTTCATCATAAAGAAACCCCTTTCAATTCATTATTATACTTGAATTCAAGTCAAAGCTTAAATGAATTGATTGGGGTTTCAATTAAATGTAATGATTTAGTCTCGTCTAAAAATGAGTAGGTACTTATATAAATGCGCACATAGGCGATCAACTTGGTGCTTCGACATTAAAATATGTAAGCTTTTATTATTTTTGTAATAGATTGTCGAGCCTTTGTTATTGTGCTTGATGTCAATGATGTTTTTAGTTATGACCCAAATGCAGTTTTCATCAAGCGGTGAGAGTGTAGCGAAGGCATATATGCCTCGATAAGGATCAATTGCAATTGGTGGATTATAGTGAATTCCTAAAAGTTGTTTCGCTGCATTTACACGGCCGGTATAGGTTGAACCATTCTGAATACAAGCTTGATCAATAATTTTCAAACTACGTTGCATCGTATATCGAGTTTGGTAAATCTCCTCAATTTCAGTAACAGCATTATGTTTTCTTGCTGTTCGAATATACAGAGTATCTTCAGTAATTTGATAAGTTGATGACCTAAAATCGAATTTGTTCACCTCCCTTCATCAAAGACTAGAAGCAAATAGTCCATATCCCCTCCATTTCTGTCAAAAACTACTTACTTACTAGATATTATAGCATATTTTTATAAAATATCTAGTATTTTCTAACTATTTTACAAAATTAAACTCTATGCTATTCTTGCAGTGAAAAATCTAATTCGATGGTCATTCTGATGTGAAATATGCTATAGTCAAATCACATGTAAAAAGACGGGAGGAACGTAAATGTATTGTCATAATTGTGGAAAGGAAACTGATCCTCAGGCAAGATTCTGTCCATCATGTGGAGAAAACCTTCAGACAACTTATGTTAATCACTCAGTGAATAAAGAAGACATCAATCAGCCGATTGATGAAAATTACCAAGCAAATGAGTGGGTTGAGACTGAAAAAACTGCTGAAGATCAGGCGTTAGCTGATTTTGTTGGTTATCATTATCATTATTATAAAGATAAGTGGCAGATGCATGACCAACCTGAAAAAGCGATTAGCTGGAACTGGGCTGCTTTTTTCTTAGGAATCTTTTGGCTTGGTTATCGGAAAATGTATCAACCAATAATAATTATCCTTGGCATCTATCTTGTATTTGATTTTCTAGAAGTCGTTACTAATTATCATCCAGCTGCGTCAATGTTGGTAAAAGTCGTACCATATGCTGCGTTTGCATTGCTTGGTATGTATGGAAATGCATTATATTATCGACATGCACGAAAACAAATCAATAAAATATTGCCTTACGATCCTGATCATCAATTACTTAGTCGTAAAGGCGGCACATCAGGTAAAGGTGTCTTTGCTGCAATTGGGCTTCTAGCCGTTTATGGTCTGATTATTTTCTTTTTATTATTAAATGCTTATAGCGGAACGATTATATTTGGTACAACTGAAACAAGTAACGGAGTAGGAAATATTAAAAGTAATTTTGATGTGACAGAAGAGATTTATTATGAAGTTGATTTTGGCGAGAAAGCTAATACGACATACGTTGATATAATCGTATTTTACGTTGATGGTTCGAAAGAGTTAATCTATGCTGAATTCCAAGAAACTATTTCACCAGATTGGACTGGATTTTATAACTATTTATATGATCCATACTATGATCATTTAGAGCCGGGTAAATATATTGTTCGGGTCTATCGCGATGGTCAACTGCTAAGTGAAGGTGAGTTTGAGATTAGGGGTTCATTATTTTAAAATAAGCAACAGCTAAACAATAGTTTTTAAGGTATAGCTGTTGCTTTTTCTCATGTTAAAATAGATGATATGTGAGTCAATTTCATAATACAAAAATCTAGTTAAGAACGCGAACAATTACAAATGAAAATACAATATAATACGTAAATAAAGAAGCCTAATCAAGTGATTGGAACGGCAGGCGGCGACTCCAGCGGGAACAATCGTGTCCGAAGATCCAGTGATAAAAGCTTGAA
>FZPS01000048.1_pt373 | contig 26835 bp, 20 predicted proteins | sample 1817821 | NCBI WGS metagenome assembly FZPS01 (sample SAMEA104158645, study PRJEB21678) | metagenome | place: Germany | collected 2015-04-21
GAACTATATAGTGTATTATTAGCAGTACATCAGCCGTTAGCTTGACTTCATGCTATTCCACTTCCGGTTGGTCAACATATTAATAGTCATATTAATGAGCTATGGATTTTCCACCTTATTTGGTATGTATGATACTTATACTATCCATGAGGGTTGAATCTGTAGCTCTTTATCTTAATCCGAACATAACTCAAACCCTAAATATGGATTTGATTCAATTTGTAGCCATAATCGTCTCAACTTTTAACTAATTTTCTTGGATTTATGTCGATTATATTGGCTTCATATGCTATTATATAGGATAAAGATGCAACCACATGTAGACTACATAATTTAACGAGGTGTGAAATATGAATAGAGCATCAATCATTCTAGACAAGGACTATGTCATAGGCGAGATCGATCCAAGAATCTACGGTGCCTTTGTTGAGCATCTGGGTCGCTGCGTTTACGGCGGTATCTACGAGCCGGATCATCCCGAGGCAGACGAAGAGGGGTTCCGCAGAGACGTAATGGAGCTTGTAAGGAAACTTGATGTTCCTGTGACGCGCTATCCCGGAGGTAACTTTGTTTCCGGCTTTAACTGGGAGGACTCCATAGGGCCCAAAAACCAGCGTCCGGCAAAGCTTGACCTAGCATGGTTTACCACAGAAACAAACGAGTTTGGCTTCCACGAGTTTGTATCATGGTGCCAAAAGGCCAAGACAGATCCCATGTACTCAATTAACCTTGGAACCCGCGGCGTCGAGGCTGCCATGAATATCGTCGAGTATGCAAACCACAAAGGTGGCTCATACTGGTCCGATCTCCGCATAAAGAACGGTTCAAAGGATCCATTCAACATCAAGCTCTGGTGTCTCGGCAATGAGATGGATGGTCCCTGGCAGATCGCCCACAAAACCGCTCAGGAGTACGGCCGCATAGCTAATGAGGCGGGTAAGGTAATGAAATGGGTCGATCCTTCGATCGAGCTTGTAGCTTGTGGCTCTTCGAACAGCGAAATGCCCACCTTTGGGGACTGGGAGCTAGAGGTACTCAATGAGTGCTACGACACTGTCGATTACATATCACTTCATAGATATTACGGAAACCGCACAAATGACACCCCAAGTTTTCTTGCCAGCAGCATGGATATGGACGACTTCATTAAGACAGTAGTTGCAATATGTGACAGCATCAAGGGTAAGAAACATAGAAAAAAGAGCATCAACCTGTCATTTGACGAGTGGAACGTCTGGTATCACTCAAATGAGCAGGACGAGAAGATCAAGAAGCTTGATAAATGGGGCCGTGCCCTGCCTCTGCTCGAAGATGTATACAACTTCGAAGATGCCCTTCTTGTCGGAAGCATGCTGATGACTCTGCAGCGCAACGCAGACCGCGTAAAGATTGCATGTATTGCTCAGCTTGTAAACGTAATTGCCCCCATAATGACAGAAAACGGCGGCGCTGCCTGGGCTCAGACAATCTTCTACCCGTTTATGCACGCTTCGAAGTACGGCCGTGGAAAGTCGCTGCAGGCGATAGTAACAAGTCCTCTATACGACTGTAAAGAGTATACAGATGTTCCTTACATCGATGCTTCTGCTGTTCTCGGCGATGACGGCAGCGTTACCATCTTCTGCGTCAATCGCGACATGGAAGAGGACTACAGCTTAGATATAGACCTGCGTTCGTTTGGGGACCTCGTGCTCGATGAACATATCATGATGCACCACGACGACGTCAAAGCCTACAACTCGGCTGACAACCATAACAACGTAAAGCCCGGCAAAGGTCCCGGTGGAGCTTTCGAAGGCGGAAATTTCACCGCAGTCATTCCCACTCTTAGCTGGAATGTTCTTCGCTTCAGAGCTGAAAAGTGAGTTCGATATTTCTCGGTTTCTCTGTCATTTGAGTAGGAGGAGGTCATTGGAAGATGGATCACAACACTATATGCACTGAAATTGCTAAAGGGAATACTGCTCTAGGGATAGAGTTTGGATCAACCAGAATAAAGGCTGTGTTAATAAATAGTGATAATAAGCCAATTGCGACCGGCAGCCATACGTGGAAAAGCAAGTTTGAGAACGGAATCTGGACGTACTCAGAGGATGCTATCTGGAACGGGATACAGGACTGCTATGCAAATCTTGCAAAGAATGTATTAGAGCGCTACGGTCAAATCCTCACAACAGTCGGTGCGATTGGCATTTCCGCAATGATGCACGGCTATATGCCGTTTAACGAAGACGGCGTGCTATTGACACCCTTCCGTTCGTGGCAGAATACCATTACTGGCCAGGCGGCAGCTGAGTTGACCGAACTGTTCGATTTCAATATCCCACAGCGATGGAGTGTTGCCCATCTGTATCAAGCTATTCTCAACAAAGAGGACCATGTTAAAGACATCTCATTTCTAACAACCCTCGAGGGCTACGTTCACTGGAGACTGACGGGCGAGAAGGTGCTGGGTATCGGAGAAGCTTCCGGAATGTTTCCTATTGATGTGGATACTGGCAGCTATCACAGCGAGATGCTTAAGCATTTTAATGCGAAGACATCAGAGATGCCCTGGAGCATAATTGATTTGCTGCCTGCGATTTGCATGGCAGGAGAGAATGCCGGAAAACTGACTGCAGAAGGTGCAAAGCTGCTTGATCCGTCGGGAAATCTGCGCCCAGGTATACCCTTCTGTCCCCCTGAGGGTGATGCTGAAACGGGTATGGTTGCGACCAATTCAATTGCCGTGGGGACAGGTAACATCTCAGCGGGGACCTCACTGTTTTCCATGATCGTACTAGAAAGGCCTCTCTCCAAGGTGTATCCCGAGGTTGATATCGTAGCGACACCGACCGGAAAGCTGACAGCCATGAACCACTGTAGCAACTGCACAGCCGATATGAACGCATGGGTTAGCATGTTCAGTGAACTCTGCGAGCTTATGGGAAATCCAGTTGACACCAATACATTGTACGAGAGACTGTATAAGGTTGCGCTGGAAGGCGAAATCGACTGCGGTGGGCTACTATATTACAACTACCTAACAAGTGAGCGCATATCACGCGTAGATAAGGGACTGCCCCTGTTTGTACGAGACCCGAACAGTACTCTTAGCCTTGCAAACTTTATGAGGACTCAAATTTATTCTGCGATAGTATCGCTCAGGGTCAGTATGGATCTACTAAAAGACGAAAATATCCGCATCGACAGACTGACCGGACATGGAGGCCTGTTCAAGACGGAGGGGGTTGGTCAGCGATTTATGGCAGCGGCATTGAACCAACCAATTTCAGTTATGGATACCGCAGAAGAAGGTGGGGCTTGGGGCATGGCTCTACTTGCATCCTATATGCTAAACAAGCAAGAGAGTGAGACACTTGACGAGTTCTTGAACAACAAAGTCTTCGACGGAATGGGGCGGGCGGAAGTTAAGCCCGACCCTGTCGAAGTCTCAGGTTTTAACATATACCGCGAGCGCTTTCTAAAAGGGCTTGAGCTGGAGCGCTGCGCCGGAAAATGTATACTGTAGTCAAACGGCACTACATTGTGTGCCCATATTTGGCCTTATCGTACTTACTCTTAATGTAATATGTCAGGCTCCCTCCTACAAAGAGAATCACTGCATATACATAGAACATCGCACCGTAACCGAAGTTCATTGCAACAAAACTACCTAAGGTAGGTGCAATAGAGTGACCAAGATCTTGTCCTATGTAACATGTACTAGATACGACCCCTGCTTTCTCGCGGCCTAGAAGTTTTATGCAGGATGCCTGTATTGAAGGTGACCCGCTTCCCTGTCCTAAAGCTTTTAGTAACCCTGCGAGGATAATGAACCCAAGGGAGGGTGCTGCACCGAGAACCGCCATTCCTGCAGCTGCTATAACCAGTGAAGGATATAGGATTATTTTCAATCCGCGTCTATCTAGCAGTTTACCTGTGAATGGGCGGACAGCAATCATTGCCACTGAATTGGCAGTGAAGAATAGTGCGATATTTGCAATATTTCGCTCGTCTCCAATCAATGCGAGATATGTATTCGTCAATGCATTTCCGCAACTAAAAAGGCCCATAATGCATGCATACGGCAGTATTCTCAACGAAATCAGGTTGTTTATATCAAACTTTCTCCTGTTCTCTTTTGACGGTGTATAGTCATATGAGATAAGTAACAGTATCAGTGTGCTGCCTAAGCACAATGCTGATGCAACAAGAAAGCACGTAGAGTAGCTACCTCTCTCTACTATCCACATCCCGAGATTAGGTCCGACGGTGGATGAAATTATGTGACTCATCGCCATCCACCCAAGACCCTCTCCAATTCTATCGCGCGGCATAAATGATGTGTTGAACGCCATGCTTGCCACTCCGGAGAAGGAAAAGACCACTCCGTGAAGAAAACGTATTGCCATCAGGGAGTTTACGTCGGATGTAATCGAATATCCTGCAAGGCATAGTGATGTTAGAATGTTCGCTGTCAATATTATCTTTTTTCGGTTGTAGCGATCACTACATAGTCCGGAAACTGGCCGCAGGAACATTGCAACTATTGACATCATCGACGAGACTGCCGCGGCAAGCGTCAGCGGTGCCCCCAGACTCATAGCATACTTAGAAATGAGCGGCGTCACCATCTGGGAAGCGGTCGCAGTAAACACACTCATAATCATTACTAGAATAAACGAACGATTCCAAAGGGTCTTTGGCTCTACTCCATTAATCTTTTTCTCCACTATATTTCTCTACTTTCTTATTTGTTGGTATAAAACTTTCTTCAGCCACAATGGGTATTATGCAGGGCTCCGCTTGTTTGCGGAGCCCTGCTCTTTTTTTGCCGGATCGGATTACCGCATTGCAACTGTTTTCCTGTCGAGTGGAAGCCACTCATAAAAGACTTTCCTAAGTGTTAACTCCCAGAAATCCCATTCATGTTTGTAACCGGGGACTTCATAACCGGTGACGTCGTAACCGAGCTCCCTTAAGTACATTGTGCCGTATAGATACGATTCGTAAGCGATATTGTCCTTATCACCACAGGCAAAGTAAAACTTAGGAACGTTGCGGCCCTCCGCAATGTTTTTTTCCGCAATCTCATAAATATTGGGGCGAGTAACATCCCGCGGCTGCTTCGGCATTGGCCAGCCGGCAGCAATAATGTTTTTTCGAAACTCTGCATGGCCGCGGCTGCCGCCTCTTGGTGGTATCCCACCAGACATGATAAGTGCTACCGAGTACTCATCGCACCTATCCATTGCTATTTTCATAGCGCCCCCGCTACCCATTGAGAGCCCACCTACGAAATTGTCCTCTCTCTTGTCGGATATTGGCAGGTTGTTTATACAGAACTCTCTTAACTCGTCAACCACAAACGAATAATACTTTGCTCCGCGTGGATAGTCAGAGTATGCTGAGTTATAGGCGTTCGGACATATCACAGCACAGTTTGTCTCAACAGCGTACCTAGCCACATTCGTCCAGTTCAGGTAATCTGCGTCATCACCACTGCCCCCATGCAGAAGCCAAAGCGTCTTGAATTTGGGCGTTGAGCCGTAAATGTCCTCAATTGTACGCCCTATGTCGAAGCCTTGATCAAAGCTAGGAAGAATAACTGTTACGTTGGTATGCATTCCGAGGGTTTTGGATAGCATATTCAGTCTCATCACTGCCATATTCAGTTCCCCCTCTCATGAGAATGTGCAGGGAGCCATGTCTCAACAGCGTCACGAAGAGCCGTGTCCCAAAAGTCCCAATTACGTCCGTATCCCTCGTATTCCTTGTCTGATACATCAAATCCTAACTCTTTTAGCGCCTGAGCTCCCGTTCTAGAGTACTCTCGCGTCACGTCGTTTTCACTGCCCCATGCCCAGAATAACTTCAAGGGGTTATCAGTCGACTTGACTCTTTCTACCGCTGCATCATAGAGCTCGATGTTTTCATCTGTCGCATCATCCAACATATAGGGTGCTATTAACCCCTCTTCCTCAGCGTTGGAGCAGATACGTGCAAGAAATCCGTTTTTCATATCAGTACCAAACCCACCGTCGATAATGACAGCGGCGGAGTACAGTTCGGGGTTCATTAATGCCGCCTTGAGCGCACCGTAAGCTCCAAGTGATATTCCACCTATGTAATTGTCTTCGGGTCTCGATGAAATAGGGAAGTAGTTTTGACATATTACCCTCTGCTCATGGGTAAACAGCTCAGTAAACTTTTGTCCAAATGGGTCCTCCGAGTACATTGTATTATATCCGCACGGCATTACAACGGCCATGTTCATTCTTTCAGCATACCTTAGGATCCTAGTATACTTTAAGAGTTCGGAATCATCCCCCGTATCGCTGTGCAGGAGCCAGAGCACCTTGTGCTTCTCGCCCTTTGGACCATCTGGTAAAATCGCAGTGAAATTTGTCTGCATCCCTAGTTTCATGGAGAGGTAGTTCATTTGAAATGTAGCCATGTTTGCAGTCTCACTTCCTTTGTTCAGTTGCTGATAATACTATTACCTGCTGTTATACCGATTAAGAGCTACTTGATAGACCTCTAGAATGTCTTCGATCCCCATCTCATAAATCTTAGCGACAAATTCATCAAAGCGATCTAGTGTATCTGCGCCTGTGATGCACTTAACCGTGTACTCCTCAACAAGAGTATTGATGTCATTTAGATTATTTACAACGCGCTCCCCTTCATCTGCAGTTAGAGTAATTGGCGGGAGTACATAGTCGTAACCCTGCGAATCCCACACTAGACATACATCCAGTAACTCTTGAGGGTATACTGTACGCATTACATGCCAGTCGTGTATTCCTATGCAGCCCTTACCCAAATGCAGTGAAGTTGTCTGATAGAAGTTCAATCCGTTAGGATCGTTTAGCATCATGTCTGTAAATCGTCTGTCACCATTCTCATCAATATAATGGACGGTCTCATCAGCCCACCACATCAGATCGGTTGCCTCTTGGGTATATCTATAGTCAAGCCACTTGATACACTCAACAGGATGTTCGGTTGTTGCAAAAATTGAAGTTGCAGCACGAACCTGATAGCTCATCGATCTGAACTGAACCTTTTCGCCCTCTTGCAGCGTTGGTGCAACAATTGGTTCAAGCCAATAGTTCGGGTCGTCAGTAGTGTTGTTTTGTACAGATACATCGTGGCATGCACCCCAAACTGCTGGGAATGCCCCTGTCTTGCCCGTGCCGGTCATGTTCGAAGGAGCACCTGTGCCGGTCATATCGGTTCTGGTTGTAAAGTCCTTATCCAATAGTCTATCAGAGTACCAGCCGCGCATCAAGTTTAGATATTCCTTGTACTCGTCCATAACAGGACCAAATCTGACTTCTCCGTTTACTTGGTAGAAGTCTGTGCCAATTCCCCAGGCAGAGCAGAACTCGCTGCTTAAGAATTTCCCGTTTGTCGGGATCATCAACGGGGCCTCAGCTCCCTTTTCATCTTTGAAAGCAGTAAGTACTTTAGTCCAATCGTCAATAGTGCTTGGCATCTCCAAATTGAGATCGTCCAGCCAGTCTTTACGAATCCCAAGTCCTGTCCAGGTCGGCTCCCTTTCCGTCATCATCTCATGAAAACCGTACATGGTACCCGAATCTGTGATGCTCATTTTTCTATGCTCATCGGATATATCCCGGATAGCCTGATAGTTGGGAGCGTACTGTTCAATGTAATCATTGAGTTTTAGGTATATGCCGTCTTCAACCGCTTTGTCCCATCCACCATTATATGTTACCGATCCATGGTAGATCATATCAGGGTAGTCACCGGAGGTAATCAGCAGGTTGTAGCTTGTCAGCTCCTGTCCGCTGGCGGGGTGGATATAATCTATGGTGATACCAGTCCGCTCTGCCAGCATTTTATTTGCTGTCACCTCTCCGTAATCAGAAATTACGGTTGTCTGTATTCCCGAAAGCGGGAACCACATACTTAGGGTCAAGGGCTCCTCCACAATAGGAAGCTTAAAAGTCCCATCCCCTTCATCTTGCTCATCATCGGATGATGAGTCCGGGGTCTGTACAGGTTCTTTACTTGCAACAGGAGCCGAAGGTGTCACCTTTTCATCCTTCGAGCACCCCGAAAATAGGGCAATCACCAATATGATTGCTGTGAGTAAGCAAAGGATTTTGATCGATCTTTTCATTCTGTTTCTCCCTTCTACTATTGAACCAAATTATTGATTTTTATGACAATCTGCTTTTGACAGACTAACCATACACTGATAAAATATTGGTTACTACAAAAAGATAGGGGTGATGGGGTGAAGAGGTTTTCTTTTAGATTTTTCAAGCGTATTCTATACGCAAACAGTGCAATAATCTGCATAGTCGTAACATGCATCTCTGTTCTTTCCATAGTACTTTCTGTCCGAACCGCAGTTCAAAATGAATTTGTGGAACTTTTGGAAAACTCAAACAGCAAACTACAGGTTGAAGAAAACCTTTTTTCGGACATGCTCCACACCGCTGACAGTATCTTTCGCAATCAAAACGTCTCGCCTTTCATAAATTTCAACTCAATAAACAGCGACTTGAAAGACATCGTTCTTAAAACTCTAAAGCAGTACGCAAACGACTTTGTGCAACTGGGTTCGATCTATGCCTATGCTGAATACTCCGACTATGTCGCCCTTATCCGGAGGCAAAATGTTATCGAACTCGTAAGCAAGGAGGAGTTTGCTGATACGGAGCTACTCGATATCTTTCATGACCGGGACAATCTTCGAAACGATATCGTATACTCACGTTCAATAAACCCGCACTACGGTGGCGGAGAAGACTTTAACTATACGTTCATCGGGTTTGACGGTATTCGTATGGAGGGTGGTCCCGGATATGCAATAGTAATAAACATGCCCCAGAGTTGGCTTACAGGGTATCTCTTTGAGACAGAAATCGATTATAGCCGAACGGTTATTGTTGACGCTAACGGCTATGCCGTAACATCCAGCTCATTCGGTGAGATAGGCTCGCGTATTGACAGCCTGGACTTCGTCGAAATGGTGCTAAACACCGACAGCGCAGGGTACAACATCTCTTTTGTCGATAATACTGCCATGCTTATCGTTCACAGTAACAGCAATGCTTTTGGCCACAGAATCATTACCCTAAAACCGATTGCTGAGATAATCCGCGCACATCTTCCAATACTTTTATCGATTATCGTTACATCACTCGTCTTACTGATTATTAGTATCTTTACCGGATATGCCGTCCTCAGACGAGTATACAATCCTATTGATGCAGCGCTGCGTGATGCAAAAGATACTGAGCAGAAGCACCAGCAGGCGCAGGATATTCTACGTACTCGTTTTATCTACAACCTCATTGCCGGACACAATAAGAGCAGTCAGGTCAATAATAATGAACTAGAACAGTTAGGCATCCCTCTGCTGGTCGAGAAACCTCTATATCTCCTCCATCTGCAAATAGATAACATGAGTTTTTTTGATAGGGCCTTTGATAATACAACCAAGGAGGCATATTTCTACGCAATAAGAAACGTGGCCTCAGAAATTATGTCTGAACACTTCACGGTGACTTCATGTACAGTTAAAAGCATGAACTGCATCATACTCCTAATGAACTTCAAAGGAGATGCGGATATCAAAAATGGTCTCTCCAAGATGATGCCATCACTCGCACAGAGGATAATTGAAGCTATCAAAGAAAACATTGAGCTCTCCGTCTCAATAACATATCTCTATCCTGCATGTCCTTTTGATGCAGTGACTGAAGCATTCGCCCTCGTGGATAAATCCTCACACCAGAGATATATCGATGGCTACGGAAGCGTCCACGTAGCTGCATTCGGCAGGACACAAACAACATTGAGTGCAACAGCCGACCAGCTGAACATCCAGGACTTTATTGCGGAGTTTGAACCTCTACTCATCTCCGGTCAGGGAGAGCGCTGCATGGAAATCCTTACAACACTCATTACAAACATCAGTGCAAACTCCACCGATGACGTCCAGCTCTTTCACGCAATTGTCAACTACTCTTTCCGAAGATCTATCCAGTTTCTAATCAGCTCTTACCCAAATGTGAGCCAGATCGATCTGTATGACAAGTTAAGAAATTTCGATAATTATGAGACCAGAGATGCAGTTCTCGCATTCTATAAAGAGGTTATTAATCGTATAAGCGATATGGTCGCTCAGGGCAAGAGAAACCATCACCACGATATAGTAAATAAGATCAATCAAATCATCGATTCAGAGTATTCAGACCCAGACTTATCGACTGCAAAAATTGCTGAGATGTTACAATACACACCTTCATACATTGGAAAACTATATAAATCTCATACTAACACCAGTATTGTTTCAAGAATTACTGAACGCCGCCTTGACGCCTCACTAGACCTGTTAAAAAAGACTGACATCAATATAGAAGCCCTCGCAAATCAATGCGGCTACTCCAATGTTACGTATTTCTATCAGCTATTCAAAAGAAAGACAGGAGTCACACCTGGCGACTACAGAAGAAAGTTTCTACCCAACAATCTAACTTAAGAGTATCCCAAGAGACCTGCCGATTCAATTTTAACTTTTGATAAAACCTTCACAAATTAGGGATTACGACTTTTTCTTTTTAGAAATAGTAGAACATTTCTGATTAAGCATACAGAGCAAAAATGCGATTCATCTGAAGCCTTCCCACGGCATCAGTTGAATCGCTCTTTATTTACTCTAACATCGAATACATCGTACTCAATATCGTCTGGCCGCTATACGACCTCTGCAAAGCCGTGCTCATCTAAAGCTTGTAATGACGGCTCAGGCTTTTCGAGGAAAACAAAGTCGAGAATAGACTCTGTCAAGTTGCCAAACATCGGTCCACAGCTCACCTGATTCAAATCGGGTGCGCCGTTATATTCAATGAAAACAGGCTCCCCAGACTTGTCGACTGCGAAATCCCATCCGATGATTCTGAAAAAGGGCAACTCCGGATGCACCGACTGTACGCACTCGAGGATCCTGTCGTATGAGGGCACTTGTATCTCCTCGAAAATAGCACCGCTCGGATGGCTGCTCACCCACTGCCAGCTCCTATCGAAGGCGTGTGTGGCCAACCTGCCGTCGAGCCCTATGCGGCAAGCTACTCCTCCTATGGAGTAGTTGTCCATTCGCGCGCCAGAAGTGCCCATCCGCAATATGGATGAAGAGATATGTACCCGCCCACCAAATAGATATGAGATGATTCGTACTGTATTCACCGACTGCGGGTGAATTGATGCAAGTACATCGTGCTGCTCAACCAGTTCCTGAACGATATAGTCTGATTTGTAGCTGTTCAACAGTGCCGCTGTATCTATGACATCTATATCTCCTTCACCTGCCACATGGAAATATATATCTCTTCCCCCGCCACTGTAGAAAGCCGGCTTTATTACGTACGAATCTCTTTTTTCCAATATTCCGACAGCATCTTCAAAAGAAACTATTGTGCCGACCCCGTCTGTGAATATGCCGTTTACATTACGCAGTATAGTTCCCGGTTTCTTCAAATAGGGAAATAGCTGGTCGTAGATGCACTTGTTCGTATATGCCCTTCTAAATGACACCATGTTTAGAGCTGGGTATACCTTCTCCCAATACAAGTCTGCCGGAATATATAGCGGGTCATACTTGCCCTCTGAGTAACAGTATAAGTCGTACCACATCTTCTTGGGCTTTATGCCGTACTTGCTCCAGAATGGCAGCACTTCCCTTTCAAAATCCTCTTTACTCCCGTTAAGCCCGCCATTCAGCGCGCGGAGCTTAAGTCTACAGTTCTTTCGTGCTTTCTTTGCCTCAAGAGCTAAATCCAGTCTTTGATAGTTGCTGTAGAACTTAGCTTCAAGATAGTCAGCCTGATTAACCCTTCTGCTCATTTTTGCCCCCTTCCGCTCCGTCCTTTAATATACGCTTTATGTTTTCTTTACCTAGCCTCGAAACAGTCCTGCCGTTCTCTCTCATGTCTCTACCTAGTGCAGCGGTAGCGATCTCAATCAGCGATGAACAAACAGGAGTGGGAACATCAAGCTCAGCACCCAAAGTCTCGAGCAGCACCAACCCCTGTGGCACATCCTCTGTAATATATCTTGAGTTTACGGTCGTGGGGCCCTTTGCGCGCGTCGGCATTGCTGCATACCAGAAGAAAACCTCTTTGGCATCCCGCTCATCATCCAGCGAATTGCGGTGTTTACATGCCTCAACATATGGAATACGTTCGAAACCCAGTTTCTCGAGCACATCCATCTTTTCGCTGTCGAGCGCCTCAAGAATATTCCAGACACTAGGTGTGAAAACCTCGTGGTACATGACATAGTCGCCCTTCGTCTTCTCGATACGCGGTATGCTCATAATTGCTCCTACTGTGTGCACTATGAGATTAGGATTATGTATTGCCGCTTCAACAATTGAATCGAGGTAAGTAAACGGGAATCCGACCCTTTCGAGAATACTGCGTGCCTCTTCCTTACGGTCACTCGGGTAAATCCCCAGAGGGTTTCTTACATTTCTGAATCCTACCCGTACAACACCCGGCTCAATTATCCTACAGTCGATGAAAGAGCTCTGGGCCTCCACAATTATCGGCCTTTTATCCTTCAAGTGTTTTAAGACATATGCCGTTGAAAAGTAACCCGGATTAAACAGCAGTATCTGGTCGTCCTTTAGATAGGGTATGATACGCTTGATAAGGTCCTCATGATAGGTTGTCTGAATATATACGATAACAACCTCACTGTCGGTTATCTTTGTAAGGTCCCGTGTCACTTGCGCAATGTGGGCTTCCCTCTCTTCGCCGCCCTCGATCATCTTGACTCTGCCGCCGTTGTCCACTAAATAATCGAAGTTTACATTATGCATGGAGTTTGATGTTTTCACTAGGGTAACCTCATGCCCCTTTAGACTTAAGTCAGCTGCGACTGCTGTCCCACCATTGCCTGCTCCAAGAATTGATATTCTCAATTACATCTCCTTTCTCCATTTTTCACTATATCCGACTACAAAAGCTATACCAGCTGCCACAATAGCGGTCTTTTGATAAATATGTACCAAATATTATATATGACATTTAGACATTTAGCAACAATTGTACAACAATTAGATAATTTATTCCAAATTGGGGCTCAACAGTCTTTCGCTCATCCTTCTAGGCTTTTTCAAGAAAACCCCGATAGCGCCTGTTCAATTATTTGCACACAGCGTGTATTGTAGTTTGACAAACTGTTGAGGCGAATGTATAATTTTTCTATATTTGCTCTATTGTATACCACCGTATATAGCAAATTATGTAGAATTAAGGAGAGTGACCGGAGTTGTCAACGAATGTGCAAGGTAAGAGGACTCTTCAGTTCGATGATCTAAGTAGGGTTGAATATCTGTCAGCACCCAACCTTTCGCCTGACGGGAGGCACGCACTTTATGTCATAAATACATCCTGCCGGGTGACTGGCGGCTTCATATCACATATTTTCGAGGTACCTACAGCCGGAGGAGATTCAATTCAGATTGCTGCTCTGGAAGACTCCTGTGAAGACATGCCTATCTACTCCCCCGACTCAAAAACGATCGCGTTCAGGTCGGATAGAACCGGAGAAAACCAGCTTTGGCTGTACGACCGGGAAAGCGGTGAATTGCGTCAGCTTACGACCATGCGCCACGGCATTGAAGGTTTCCAGTGGTCCCCAGACGGAAAACATATCGCCTTTGAGGCCCTATGCTGGCCGGGTGAAGAGGATGTAATGTTTCAGCCCATGAGTTCCACGGAGAAGCAGGCTTGGGAGCAAAAACAAAAAAGATCTCCCATTGTCGTAGAAGATCTGATATACAAACTTGATGAGGCCTATGGAATGCTCGACCGAAGTGTTAGTCAGATAGGCGTCGTTAACATTCTAGATGGAAGCGTAAACATGCTCACCTCGGGATCAATGCAGTGCAAGACGCCTGTGTGGTCACCCGACGGAAGACATGTCGCTTTTTACGGCTTCCCCGAAGGCGGAGAAAAAGCGCTCCGCCCTCAGCTTTTCATCTCAGGTCCAATAGACGGTGAAGTCGACCAGAGACAACTTACCGAGGAACAGTACATAATCTCAGATAGTCCGGTAGTATTTACACCTGACGGGACGGGTATTATCTACCTTGCATATAGTATGGAAAATGGCGTGTTTTCCAAAAAGCCTTTTCTCTACTCAATAAAAAGTGGAGACTCAGAGTGTATTTTCCCCAAAGAGGCGCCCTGTAGTGGTATCGATTACACTCCAATAGGAAGAACCGCTTACGGCATGTCCACACCATTAATGAAACTGATCGGCGACGAGCTCTATTTCATGTCGGTGTGGCAGGGCACCGCCCATGTGTATTCTCTTTCCCTTGATGAGAACCCCAAAGTCAAGGTGCTCACATCGGGTGAAATCTCAATATACGATTATTGCGGCAACAAAGACGGACTTCTCGTATACATTAGGGGGGGCTACACTTCGATTGCTGAACTATATTCCTTCAGTCTACAGACGGGCGAAGAGACCCGCCTGACGTATACAAATCGATGGTTTGAAGAAGTTCAGCTTTCAACCCCGCAGGAATTGTGGGTAGATTCTGCCGATGGAAAAGTACGCATACAGGGTTGGGTTATGCCTCCGGCAGTCAGAGAGCCCAACAAGAAATATCCCGCCGTACTAAACATTCACGGTGGACCTGAAGTAAGTTACACCTTTGACTTCTGGTTTGAGCTTCAGATGCTCGCGGCATCAGGTATGGCAGTAGTCTACTGTAACCCACGCGGGAGCAGCGGCTACGGACCAGAGTTCCAAGAAGATGCCTACGGAGATGCTCCTATGGAAGATCTCCTTCAATTCTTGGACGCAGCCATTAACCTCGGCTATATCGACGCTGACAGAATCGGGGTCACTGGAGGCAGTTATGGCGGATTGATGACAAATAAGATGATAAGCCATACTGCACGCTTTAAGGCTGCAGTAACTCAGAGGACACTCTGTAACCTGACTACATCCTATGGAACGGGCGATATAGGCTTTGTCCGGAACGACAAAAACTTTACTACAATGCTCAACATGCTGCTCGGCAGAGCAAGAAGCCGAACTAGCATTATCCGCTTTGTGGATAATGTCAAAACGCCTCTACTGATTCTACACGGAACAAACGATTACCGCTGTTCCTTTGAACAGGCTGAACAGTTCTTTATAGCCATGAAGGATAGGAACCCCGAAGTGCCGGTGCGCCTCGTAGCCTTCCCGGGAGAAAACCACAGTCTCACCCGCAGTGGAAAACTCCACTTCCAGATAGCTCATCTCCGCGAGATGATCCAATGGTTTACGAAGTATCTAAATACGGAGGTGCAGTAATGATTAAAAAGAGAGTCTCGGTAGTCGAAGACTACTATAACATATCATATGCCGGTTCGCCGGATTATTGCTCTGCAGTCGAAAAGCTTGCCTACACGAAGGTACAAGCGGATAAGAATCACAATGCCTATGTCTCCCAAATTATTGTTAAAGATTTGAAGGACGGCAGCGAGCTTTCGGTGACCGCAGGGGGGGCGAACGAGAACAATCCCCGTTTTTCTCCCGACGGAAGAAAGCTATTGTTTCTCTCAGATGTCAGTGGCAAGCCACAAATCTACATACATAATTTTGAATCTGGAATCACAAAGTGCGCAACAACGATGAGATACGGGGTAAAAAACCCACTTTGGTCCCCAAAAGGCGATAAGATCCTCTTCCTGTCTTCCTGCACACCGGGCGAGGACCCCGATAAGCTCCAAGTGCCAATGACAGCGTCAGAGCAGCAGGCACTTGAAAGGCAGCGTGCAATGCAGCCTGTTATTATTGAGGATTACGGATACAAGAGCGAAGACGCCATGGGGTTCGCTAAACCCGAAACCACGCACCTGTGGGTGATAGGCGAGGAAGAGAATAAAGCAATCCGCCTGTCAGACGGTGACCGCGACCATGTTATGCCCATCTGGTCTCCTGATGGCGAGTACATAGTCTTTTCCAGCAACCGCCTCCGGCCAAAGGAGGAGAGCATAGGCATGGACCTATTCTCTGTACCCGCGTCCGGCGGAGAGATTAAGCGGCTAACCGAGAGCGTTTGGATTGCATATTACCCTGCACCGTTCGTACCCAGGTTCACACCCGATGGCAAGTACATCATTATTGGTGCGCTGGCACCGAGCCTTGAAGGCGGCATGCCCCTAACACACCTATATCGCTTACCTAGCGAGGGAGGCGATCCCGTATGCCTGTTTCCTGAAAACGCCCCCTGTCACGAGGCCACATGTTTTCTATATAATAGCGAGAACCCCGCCGGCAGGTACGAAAGTGCTCAGGTCAGCGCAAACGGCAAGTACCTTTACTTCATATCAGGTTGGCACGGTGCTGCAAATATTTATCGTGCAAATATTGAGGGAGAGCCTGAAATCATTCAATATACCCACGGTGAGCATAGCTACCGTTGCTTAGGAGAAATACAGGATGGAAGGATGGCTGTCCTGAAGGGTGACTTCCTTCAAACGCCACAAATCTATCTGCTCGATGTGAACACAGGTTCCGAGGAGCAGATAACCGACACAAACCCATGGTTTAAGGATGTATCACTCTCAAGGCCTGAGGAGCTTTGGATAGACACACATGATGGCGATAGCCGTGTACAGGGATGGGTGATCCCGCCCCAGAACAAGGAGGAGGGAAAAAAATACCCTGCGGTACTCTACATACACGGAGGTCCAACTCCCTTTTACGGGTATGCCCTAAACTATGAACATCAGGCAATAGCAGGCGCCGGTATGGCTGTAATCTTCTGCAACTTTAGAGGGAGCAGCGGTTACGGCTCACGCCATCAGAGCATGCAGAAGGCTTTTGACGGCACTGCTATGTACGACAATCTTCAATTCCTCGACGAAACTATACGCCGGTTTGATTGGATCGATGCAGAAAGACTTGGCGTAACAGGCGGCAGCTTTGGCGGTTATATGACAAACTGGATAGCCGGACACACAAGAAGGTTCAAGGCCGCAGTTACTCAGCGCTCTATCTCAAACCAGATGATTTCCTATGCAAGCAGCGACATGGCTGGCAGCTCAAAGGGCTACGCATGTTTTGAAGACTTTATGGTCGACCAGATAAAGAAGTCTCCGGTTGCCTACGCCGATAAGATAGATATTCCATTCCTCATCCTGCACAGCCTTGGAGACATGAGAGTACCTGTTGAGCACGCTCACCAGTTGTTTGTCGCAGTGAAGGATACTCATCCCGATCTGCCAGTCCGGATGGTCCTTTTCCCTGACTCCAACCACAGCCTACTGACCGAGGGCCCAATCGACCTGCGCATCATCCACTATAATGAGATGATCGATTGGTTTAAGAAGTACCTTTAATATTCCATACAAAAACCCCGATTTCCCTCTAGAGGAGATAAATCGGGGTTTCAGGTCCAGGTAATTAGCCCCCTGAATCCTACTTAATACGCCACTTATAAGTCGGCATTGGGTCACTAGCACCTTCAGGGATTACCTCGTCGTCTTCAATTTCAAAGGCACCCCCAAAGGCCTCATCATCCGGAACGATGAGAGTACCCTCTGTCATCTGGTCGTACTTCTCACGTGGGCTGTAGCCTAACTCCTTCTCAAGAAGCTCAAGCCAAGTTTCCGAGGTAAGCTTTTCACCTCTACGCCTCCTTCGAACTAATTCAAGTACAACGTCATCAAGGGAGCGTTTTCCGTCACTGACCCTTCTAATCTCTGAATCTGTATTGGCCAGATAGAAAAACCCGCGGCCATATGGGACGACCTGTGCCCTTCTGTCCTCCCAGTAGATTTTCGCAAGCTCCATGTTCGACAGAGCCCTCAGGGCATTCCCGTAGTATTTCGCGGCACGCCCCTCAATCTGCTCTAATACTTGCTCTAAACTTGTTATTCCAGCACGGTGCGGTAAAACAACACTGTAATACTCCGCAGTGCCCTCATTAAACCAAGTCGCCACACCTGCCGGCTCATCGTCTATATGCGGCCAGTTGTGTACTATCTCATGGGCTAGCATGTTCTGCAGGTCTTCAACCGTAGGAAACACTTTGGCACTGTATCCAAACATGAATGATCGTCTTAGTGCGGTCCCCCCGCCACTCTTCTCGAACGGGTCCCGTCGAACAAAAACTCTGTATACCGACTCCTCATCCTCAAAAAATTCTGCTATGTAGTTATACAGATCCCTTATCCGGTTTGACGCCTTGTCCATGTCAAAGGGCGGTTCGGAAAACCAATATATGCCGAAGTCCCCGTCCTCAACACTCTTCATCCTGCCCACTGCGTAATATGAAAACTGCATCAGATTAGGTGTCTCTTCAATCGATACATCACCCGTACCAAGGCTCCACACTCCGCGACTCCCTTCGGGCATGGATGTGAGATCCCACTTTAACGAAATGCAATACTCCTGTTGTGGGGGGACTGCAAGAAAAGTGATCCCCGCCCCGTTTGCTCCTCCCTCTTCAGCGCGAAAGTCAAAATAGGGGCTTGATCTGTAATCCTTTGGAAGCTCGCGTGGAAACACACGGTAACTGTACCTTATGTCGCCTGCAGTATCCCTTTTTGCTCTCCATTCGACCATCTCCATAAAGCTTGAAAGAACTCCGGCATAATGACTCTCTGCGGGTATCTCACCTTGGTCGTCCCAAAAAGAGATGATATCTCCGTCAATTTTACAGAAGGGGATGCTTACAACATTTCGACAGTACGATACAATCGCTTGACCGGCCTTGATCTCGGGTTTTCCGACAGAACAGGATATATCCATGTACTTTACGGTACCGTCAGCCCAAAACGGCTTTAACTCTATCTTGAAATGCGGTTTATTCTTCATTTGATCTCCTCCTGTAAATAGTTTAATAATCAAGATATCGGTAACTCTGTTATCATTTATATTAGTCGAACAAATCTAACGGTGTATGGAGGTTATAGATATGAATAAAAAAGAGATGTTCGATCTGCTCAATGCGATAGCGGAAGGCATTGCAAAAATGTTCGGTAATAACTGCGAGACCCTCATACAGGATTTGAGTCTCGATTCTCACCCGGTTCTAGCAATATATAACGGCCATGTAAGCGGGCGAGAAGTCGGTTCGGAGATCAACATATTCGGCCGCAAAGAGGGTATGAGGGATCGTAATTTTCTCAACGGACACTATGTAAACACACTTGTTGTAAAGGACCGCAGAAAGATCAAGAGCACTACATTCAATATTCGGGGCGATGACTACTTTTTTGGTTTAGGTATCAACTATGACTCCACTGCAATCAGTGACGCAATATCTGTTCTGGAGGACTTAACAAGCTTCGAAACACTGTTGGGAACAGCAATTTCTGATGCTAGAAGGCGGAGCCTGGAAGAGACCGTCAATGCCTGCATACAGCAGATAGGTAAACCACCCCAACTTATGAAGAAGGCGGACCGCATCGCCCTTATTCGGCTCTTACTTAGGGAGAATGCATTCAGCTATCAGAAGGCTGTCCCGTTAGTGGCTGAAAAGCTTGGTGTCTCACGGTATACCATCTACAACTATCTTAAGGAAGTCAACCCCTCAGAAGACGACATGCCTACCGATGAAGCCTTATTGCGCAGATGAAGGAGTGCTTCAGACAGCCGGTCAAATGATTCGGTAATGCACTTCCGTGGCAGTGTCAGATTCAGGCGCATAAAGCCCTCTGCGTAGTATTCAAGGCCAGAGTCAGCAGCGAAGTGTGCTTTCTCAATCAAAAAGCGTTCCAGTTCTTCCTGATTGAGGCCGAGTCCTCTAAAATCCATCCACAATACATAGGTTCCCTGAGGAAGGACCGGCCTTATCTCCGGAAGCCGGTTTTTACAGTACTGCTCAATATACAATGCGTTTTTCCAGACATAGTCGCTCATCTGTTTGAGCCAGTCCACACCCTCCGGTGTGTAAGCTCCTCTCAGCGCTGCGTAAAACATTGGGTCAATACTCCCGAAATGGTCGGAATCCCGCTGCTTCAAAAAATCTCTGCGAAGGTCATCATTCTCGATAATCACATTTGCGTGGTTTACTCCGGTAAGCCCAAACGTTTTACCAAGAGAGGTGCTGGTTATAGCAAGTCCGCCGCGACCTGCTATTCTCGTGTATGGTATAACAGTTCTTCCCTCAAAACAGATTTCGGAAAAAATCTCATCGCTAAACACGGGAACTTTGTACCTCTCCGAAAGTAGAGCAAGCGTTTTTTGGTCCTCCTCACCCCAAATATTGCCTGTAGGATTGTTGGGGTTGCAGAGGATGAACAGCTTGTTCTTTTTTTTGCTCATCTTCTGCTCGATGTCATCAAAGTCCAAAGTATAATTTCCCCCGTCATCAACTCTAAGCTCGCTAAATACTGGGACGCGACCCAATCTGTTGGCAGCCTGCTCATACCTGTTATACCCGGGCACTGGTATGATCACACCTTCTCCGGGTTCGGTCAGCAGTCGAATTGACGTTGCAACTGAAAAAATCGTGCCATGGGTTGGGACGATCCAGCTCCTGTCAACATCATATCCGCGTACGGTCTTAAGCCACCACTCCACTTGATCGAGATACATGCTATCAGGAATTGTAAAGCCAAATAGTCCATTTTTAGCAGCCTCTATCACAGATTCAATAAGGCAAGGAGCAGTTTTGAACTCAAACTCAGCCCCTATAAAGCTCGTAATACCTAAATCGGATATCGAATCCGGTGTAAGAATACTCTTAAGATTGCCTACACCTGATCTTCTTACGAGCGTTTCAAAATCATACACTATTAAGGACCCCCTTCGATCTCGACGATCGACTCAATCTCTACAGTCACATCCATAGGGAGTTGGTTGGTGCCAACAGCAGTTCTTGCATGCCTTCCGGCCTCTCCAAAAATGTCATAGAGCATCTGAGACGCGGCATTAGCAACCAGATGCTGCTTGTCAAAGCCCTTGTCGCTACTCACAAAAGCCTGAAGCTTAACTATGTTTTTGACCCTGTCAAGATCCTTCAAATAGTCCTTCAATGCAGCAAGCATATTGATTACACAAAGTCGTGCTGCTGCCTTGCCGTGCTCCAAATCATCATCCGATTTAAGTTTTCCAGTAAACTCTACGTGACCGTCACGTATCGGAATTTGTCCCGACACAAACAGAATATTTCCTACCTGTTTTACCGGGACATACATAGCCCCGGGAGGAGATGCTTCGGGTATACTAATTCCTAGCTCATTAAGCCGTTTCTCTACCTTCATTCTCTACACCTCATCAATCAATGTTGTGACAGGCCGCCATATGGCCGCTGCCAACGTCTATTAACTCAGGGGTCACCTCACTACAGATTCCGGTTGCCTTTGGGCACCTCTTAAAGAATCTGCAACCGGGCTTAGGGTTAATGGGGCTCTGAACTTCACCCTCAAGCAGCTGCACCTTATGACTGCGTTCCCGGCGTGGGTCTGCTATGGGCACCGCAGAAAGTAGTCCCTGTGTATAAGGGTGCACTGGATGGCTGTAAACCTCATCGCCGTCTCCCAACTCAACCAATTTGCCGAGATACATCACTGCCGTGCGGTCGGATATGTATCTCACCATAGATAGGTCATGGGCTATAAACAGGTATGTAAGGCCCATTTTATCCTGAAAATCAACAAGTAGATTAACAATCTGAGCCTGTATTGAAACATCCAGAGCAGAAATAGCCTCATCACATACGATAAACTCGGGCTCAACTGCCAAAGACCTGGCGATGCCCACACGCTGGCGTTGGCCTCCCGAAAACTCATGTGGAAACCTGTTTGCATGCTCTCTATGGAGCCCTACTAGCTCAAGGAGTTCATAGACTATCTCCATACGCTCTTTCTTATTCGCGCCAATCTTATGGATAATAAGCCCCTCTGAGATTATCTCCCCCACAGTGAAAAACGGGTTTAGCGATGCATAGGGGTCTTGATAGATCATCTGCATTCGGCGGGTCAGCTGCTTTAGCTCCTTTTTATTGGCAGACATAATATCTTTACCGTCGAAAATTATCTCGCCACCGTCCGCCTCATAGAGGCTTACAAGCGTTCTTCCGACTGTTGTCTTTCCACATCCGGACTCACCGACAAGACCGAGTGTACTGCCCCTCTTAATGCTGAAGGATATGTCATCAACAGCCTTAAGCACCTGTCTTGGTCCTACATCGAAATACTTCTTTAGATTCTTTACCTCCAGAATCTGCTCAGACAACATGTCCACCCCTCCCTTTGACTCTCAACGTTTTATCCTCGCCAAGGGGCGGCACAACCATTTCCGCCCTGCTGTCAATCAACCAGCAGGCAGATTGATGTTCTTCACTCATGTCAAATACAGGTGGTTCATGCTTTAGACATACATGCATGCAGTAAGGGCAACGGGATGCAAATGCACACCCCTCCGGAGGAGCAAATAAGTCGGGTGGTGTTCCGGGAATGCTGGTCAGTTTCCTGTCGGTGCGCAGACTCATATCCGGCATCGAGCCGAGAAGTCCCCAGGTATATGGATGTTTAGGGCGATAAAATATATCGTCAGGCAGGCCTCTCTCAACAATCTTTCCTGCGTACATGATCGCAATTCTGTCAGCCATCCTTGACACAACTCCAAGGTTATGGGTAATAAGTATGATCGAAGTACCGGTTCTTTCCTTGATCTCCTTCATAAGCTCAAGGATCTGCGCCTGGGTCGTAACATCCAGCGCAGTTGTAGGCTCGTCCGCTAAGAGAATTGCAGGCTCACAGCTGAGAGCCATTGCAATCATAACGCGCTGGCGCATTCCTCCACTTAAGGTGTGAGGGTACTGGCGATAGCACTTGTCAGGGTTCGGGAGCCCTACCTTGGCCAGCATCTCCACTGCCAGTTTCTTAGCTTCTTTTCTGTCCATTTTTCTGTGCTTCAAAATAGCTTCCGATATCTGCCGTCCAACCCTCATAGTGGGGTTCAAAGACGTCATCGAGTCCTGAAATATCATGGAGAACTCTTTCCCCCGATATGCCTGCATCTCTCTGTTCGTCTTGTTTATGAGCTCTTCCCCTCGGTAGAGGATACTACCGCCCTTGATTCTGGAAGGGGGCTCGGGGTTGAGTTTCATTATTGTTTGAACAGTAACACTTTTGCCGCAGCCACTCTCCCCTACAATTGCAAGTGTCTCACCGCCATCGAGAGTGAAGTCAACACCACGAACTGCCTGAACCTCTCCGGCATATGTATCAAAGGATACATAGAGATCCTTTACCTCAAGAAGGTGCTTACTCATCTGCACTCACCTTCTTTCCCGCCATGTCCTTCCTACCTCTCCTGCCGTTTATAAGCATCTGATCGCGCAGTTTCGGGTCAAGGGAGTCCCTCAGACAGTTTCCGAACATAAAAAATGCAAATATTATTATGCTAATAACAAGCGACGGTATAGCAAACTGGTAGAAGAATGTACGATATTTTCCTGCGCCGTCGGAAGCCAGCTGTCCTAAGGAGGTCATGGGAGGTGCGATACCTAGACCGATGAAACTGAGTCCTGCCTCCATAAATATCACCGATGGAATAAAACTTGCAAGGCCTACAGCAATATTCCCTAATATGTTGGGTAATATATGGCGGAACACAATACGTTTCGGGCTTGCACCGAGTGTTTTTGCTGCCAGTGCAAACTCACGATTTTTGAACTGGAGGACCCTGGCGCGAAATCCTCTCGCAGATCCCATCCAACCCATTATTGCCATTGCAACAATCAATGATTTTGCACCACCTCCAAGGTAGAGGATAATCAGTATTACGTATATCATTGAAGGAATACAGAGGCCTACATCTATGATCCTCATTATAATCATGTCGATCCAGCCACCGAACCATCCTGCAATAGCACCAACGATCGTTCCAATAACAAAGGGAATAATTGCGCCCACCAACCCAACCATGAGTGATACACGGGCGCCAACCCAGACGCGTGTCCACAAATCACGTCCTACAGAGTCGGTACCAAACCAGTGCTCTGCACAAGGTGGAAGATTCGCCTTGGACAAGTTGGTAGCATCGTACTCATAATCGGAAAGTATCGGTGCAAATATTGCCAAGAGGGTCAATACAGCAATTATGGTCAGGCAAGTCATTGCTAGTCTGTTTCGTCTCAGTCGCATCCAGACATCCGGCCAATAGCTTGTACTCGGACGAACTATGGATTCGGTATCCATGCTCCCGATATCTATAAATTTGAAATCAGTATTTTTGATGTCATTATCTCTAATCATATCTCTTCCTCACGATATCCTGATACGAGGATCGACGATCACATACAATATGTCAACTAAGAAGTTTGCAAACACTACAAATGTTCCTTGAAACACTACAAGTCCCAATACCATGGTATAGTCAAGGCCCTGTATTGATGTAACAAAGTAGGAGCCCATACCCGGGATCGAAAAAATCTTTTCAACAACATATGATCCCATCAGCAAGCCTGCAATCTCTGTACCAAGTCCGGTAATCATGGGTATGATCGCGTTACGAATCTGGTGGAAGAACACTATTCTGGTCTCGCCGAGACCTTTCGCCCTGGCAGTTTTCAGATAATCCTGTTGGTCGACCTCCAACATCAGTGTCCTCATTGAGCGGCAGTGTGACGCAATAATGCCAAAACTCAGTGTCAAAGTCGGAAGGATCGTATGACTAAAGCTCTTCCACTGTGCCACAGGAAACCATCCCAGCTTAAGCCCCAATATGTACTGCAGTAGTGCCGCAATAATAAAGCTCGGAACAGAGATGCCTATGACCGAAAGAGCGTTGAACGCGTAGTCAAGTTCCTTTCCACGTCGTTTTGCTGAGATAATTCCAAGCAGAGTTCCGGTCGGTATCCCGAAGAAGAGCGCCTGCATTCCTAACTGAGCTGAAGTTGGAAATGTACTCTTAATAACATAGTTGACAGACCTTCCGGCGTATTTTAGCGAATACCCGAAATCACCTCGCAGAAGATTCCCCATATATGTTATGTACTGCTGCCACAGTGGCTTGTCCAGGCCGTAGTAACGCATCATTTTGTCTACCATATCCTGTTTCATGATAGTGGTTGACAGGAATGGGTTACCCGGCAGAAGACGAAGCAGAAAAAAGCAAACTGTTGCAATCGTCCAAACAGTTACAACCGATATGAAAAATCGCCGGACGATATATCTTCTCATCCTCGGTCCTCCCTTGATAATGTGGTCATGCCGGTGCTGGAGGCACAGAAAGCCACCACACCGGCATGAGCCAAAGTATTAGCCCTACTTGTTAACTACAAGATAATTGAACTGGTAGTAATCGGAACTGTATACAAAGCCCTCTACATAGGGTGCAACAGCGTAGTAGATTCCGTCGACTATAAGCGGCTCAATTGGTCCTTCTTCAAGTATTATCTGCTCCGCCTCAGCTAGGAGTTCCATGCGCTTTTGACGGTCAAATGTTACTATCGCCTCAGCTACGAGCTCATCATACTTTTCGTTCTCAAACAGATTCCTACCCGAGCCCGTTATGTCGTTTACGGTACCGCCTGTAACCCACATACTTAGAATCTCAATCGGATCATCGCCAGACGAGAGTGATGTGTAATAGATGTCATAGTCATATGTCATCATCGCCTGGATCGCCTGTGGTACGGGCAGAAGCAGTATGCTTATATTCTCAAGTCCTAAGAGCTGCTTCCACTGGTCTATGACGGTTTCCGCAATCAGACGATATGTTGGTACCTCAAATGTTAAGTATTCAAGCGTTGGTAGTTCGGACACAGATGAGTATCCAAGTTCCTGAAGTGCTGCATCCAAATATTCCTTGGCCTTGTTAACGTCTCCTGCGGCAGGAACAGTATTTGGTGTGAAGTCTTCAGTGAACAGGCTATCTTCCCTAATACCAGCATGGTTTGAGCTAACCAAACGGGTAAGCGGAGCCGAAGATGGATTGGTTGCGGCAACGATTGCTTCTCTGTTCAGCGCATAGCTGAGTGCTTTACGGAAATTCTTGTTTCCAAGGATCGCTGCCTTTGCGGAATCCTGATTCAGGCGGTTAAACTGTATCGCCTGATGCCCACCACCTGGGTTATGCTCGATGTAGTCCTTCAGAATGTCAAGGTAATCATTGCCGACATTCATCAGACAATCGACTTCACCGTTTTCGAACATAGTAACTCTGGTATTGTGGTCGGAGGATATTACCATTCTAATATTTGTAGTGGGGAAGCTCTTATCGGCATCAATATAAGTCGGGTTCTTAACAAAGTCCATATAGCCATCCAATACCCACTCTTTAAGTATATATGGTCCGCTATATTCAAGGTCATCAGGTGTGCCTCCGAGAGCCTCACCCTTCTCCTTTACAAACTCCTCGCGCAGTGGATATATATCCAGCTTCCCGTCAAATGTTGCGATAGGTCTTTCCAATGTAATCTCAAGAGTCTTCTCATCCAGAGCCTTAATTCCGACATCTTCTCTTGAGCACTCACCGGCGTTATATGCCGCTGCATTCAAGAACCCATAGGTGTTGATCAAATCTGCTGCCATCGGAGAGCCCATTTCGGGGTCGAGACGTGCAAGCAAATAGTATGCAAAATGCTCAGCTGTAATAGGTGTTCCGTCAGAATACTGGGCATCGCGAAGCTTATAAGTATAAACCGTTTTGTCTTCACTTACCGTAAAGTCCTCACACACTTCGGGGTAAGATACGCCATCATAGGGTCTGAACAGCATTGCAGAAGTGAGGTAGAAAATATGCGAATCGATGTTTGATACGCTGAGTATCATATTCAGTGTGTTGGGCTGATCTCCCACGAAAGTAAACGTGGTCTCCTTGACTGTTGGCTGTTCA
>FZPS01000197.1_pt83 | contig 26792 bp, 22 predicted proteins | sample 1817821 | NCBI WGS metagenome assembly FZPS01 (sample SAMEA104158645, study PRJEB21678) | metagenome | place: Germany | collected 2015-04-21
GATGTGAATATATGATTGTTTTAAGTACTTTTAAAAAAGTATTTATTAGAAACAAAAAAACTACACTACTTTTTTTGTTTGGAGCTGTTATGTCAATTTTGATGTTGGCTGTTTCAACAGCAGGTATGATTGCGTTTCAAGATATGGAAAACTCACGTAGCTTTTCTAACCTTGAAGATTTGTATGATATAACTATTATTACGGACATAGAAATTAATAAATTTCAAATGAAAAACATAGTGGAAAAAATAGATAATGCAGGAGTTATTTTTTATGGTCTGCAATGTCCTGTTGACGGTTTTGATAAAGGAATGTCAGTATCCACATATATTGAATATTCTAAAATTGACCATCAAACTTTTCCTGTATTCAAAGGAGAAAAATTTGATATTGATAATATGATAAATAATAATGATTATGTAATGGTAGGAAAAGAGTTAATAGATTACACCTATGAAGAAAATGGAGCAAATTACATAAATATAACAGGGCAACCCTTCGCTATAAAAGCCTATATAGGTGAAAAGAGAAAAAACCATTTTACAAATAACTGTTTAGTTTTTAATTTTAGTTCTATTCCCGATATGGTGTGGCTAGCAAAAGCTTCTAGTAATAGAATTCAGTTAAAATTATTCAGCCCTCATAACAAGTCATTGGAAAATATCGAGATTATATCCAATGAAATTAAAAAACTTGACAGTGAGGCACAAATTGTTTCTGAAAAAGAAAATGTAGAACAGATAAGTTTTTTATCAGTTTTTTCAGCTTTAACTGTTAGAGGAGAATATCAATTTATTTATTATACCTTGTTGGTTTACATTGTTTCTGTGTTAAATTCAATTAGTATTTCGACAAATTGGATAAATGAACGCAGATATGAAATAGGCGTTAGAAAAGCTTTTGGACATTCACATTTTAATATATTTAAAATGCTGTATTCAGAAATGCTTTCAATTTTCATTATTTCGGGGATAATAGCTTCACTACTTTATATATTCTTAATCCAGTTACTTCAAAACAGTATTTTGCGTTCTCTTTCTTTTGGTATTGAGATTTTTATAGTATCTATAATAATGATTTTTGTTACTTCATTTATTACTTCGCTTATTCCAGTAATAAAAACATTTTCTATTGAACCTAAAGAAGCAATGCAGGTTTAAAAAGTTTAGAGGGGTATGTTTTATGGTGAATTTAAAAATAATTTTTAAAAATCTAATGCAAAAAAAAATGGCAAACATTTTTATTATAATACAGTTGTCACTTGTTTTTCTTTTAATTATGCAGAGCACAACATCGATTTTAAATGTTCGTCATAGACAAAACGACATTATGTCTATAATAAAATATAATCATAATAATGTTGTTCAATTGTTTGTAAATAATTTAAATGAATCCAGTAAATACCACGAAAATTATTTAGAGCTACTCTCACAAATAAAACAGATGGATGAAATAATAGACATAGGTAGCTTTCATTCTGATGGTATTGTTTTTGAAGAGCTGGAAAATGAAGAATTTGTTGATTTGAAAAAAAGCATTTTTTCTAAAATTGAAAAAACAGATCAATTTGAAAATACACCTGTACTAAATGCATTATATATACAAAGTGCAATGATTCACATATTAGAACCTTCAATTTATAAAGGAAGATTTTTTGAAATTGAAGATTTTAAAAACAATAATGAAGTTCCTCTTGTTGTAGGTTATGCATACAGGGATGTCTTTGAAATAGGTCAGATACTCACTGTCCCTCATGGTCCACCCGGACTTCCTGGGACATATAGAGTAATTGGTATTCTTGATAATGATAATTATTGGTTTAATAGAAACAACATCTTGAATACTAATATTCAAGATGTCTCTACATATTGTATGTTTCCCATGCCTCAGGAGCTTAATGAGAACAATATTTTTGTTCTATCTTTAAATTCTAAAACTCTGTATCTTGTTGACAGTAATTCTAACATTGATGTAGTAAGGAAAAAAATATATGATTTATCTAGGGAATATGATATGAGTATAAGACAATTGACAGTAAGTGAATTTAATCATATGAAAAATTTTCAATCTATAGAGGCTGAAAGCATTAAATTATTCACATCCTTAATAATAATTATACTTTCTGTCTTTGGCATAATATCTATATCTATTTCAAAACTACTCTCTAAAAAAAGAGAAATAGGCATACGTCTTTCCTTTGGAACAAGTCGAACCAGCATTATCTCAGTATTTACAGGAGAACTATTCATTTTAATTTCTATATCATTTTTTATTTCAATGTACTTGTTTAGTAGCAGAATAACAAGTGAATTACAAAATCAAATGGGGGAATTATACAATATTAACATTTATAATATAGGTATCTTAGTTATCATTATGACTTTAACATTTGTTTTAAGCTGTATTGCTCCTGTTAAAACAATTAAAAAGTTTTCTCTTAAAGATCTAATAGGAGGTTATGAATAATGAAAAATGTAATTATAAAATTAGATAATATTAATAAGATATACGGAAAAAACGATTATAAGACAGTAGCATTAAAAGATATAAATTTAGAGTTTTTTGAAGGAGACTTTGTATCAATTATGGGACCATCAGGTTCAGGCAAGACAACACTCTTAAATATAATTGGTTTTGTAGATACAGCAACTAGCGGTAAATATTTTCTCAGAGGCGAAGATGTAAATAAGCTAGCAAGAGGAAAGTTTCATAAGTTAAGAGGTACAGAAGTCAGTTTTGTATTTCAACAATTTGCACTTCTTAAAGACTATTCAGTATATGAAAACATCCAACTTCCTCTTCTATATAGAAAAATATCAAAAAAAGATAAGAAATCTAAAGTAATTTGTTATGCCGAAAAACTTGGCATAACTGACCTTTTAAATAAAAAACCCTCTCAGTTATCAGGAGGTCAGCAGCAAAGAGTAGCCATTGCCAGAGCACTAGCAAGTGAATCTAATATTATACTTGCTGATGAACCAACAGGAGCACTGGATCAAAAAAACGGGAATGAGCTTATGAAAATACTTACTAACTTAAATACAGAGGGAAAAACAATTTTAGTCATAACTCACGACCAAAACATTGCAAATTATTGCACCAGAAATATTTGTATTGAAGATGGCAAGATAATAAGCGACAATTTAAAATTGTAATAATATGAGAACTTTATTCTTTATTTATATTTCTTTGTGAATTCTCTAGATATCTAGTCATTTCGACATTAACTCTTTCACTTTATTGCCAAAACCGATAAAAAGGAATCTGGAAAGATTCCTTTTTATTTAATCATTCTACATTTCCCGGGAAATTGTTTATATAATTTGTCGAATTAATTTGCTTTGTCGAACTACTAAATATTTTGCAATATCTGCTTTGTATATTACAAAATCATATTCCTTAATCACAAATTGCATATAAACTTTATCTTATCCTAAGACTTTGCTTAAAACCCCTGATGTCTAGACTAACTTTATAAATAATGTTTATTTCAATTTATCTGGATTTTCTTGTGTGTTTTTCTACGTTTGATGCTGTTTTTGAGAATTTTTTAAGTTTTTCATATACAAGATGATTTATTGTTCCAGCAGGGTATTTTCCATTTTCATTTTTAGTCCCTGCTTTTTTTCCTGTTAATATTTCAATTCCCTCATCTATATCTTTAACGGCATATACATTAAATTTTCCTTCTTTACAAGCTTCGACCACTTCATCATTTAAAACTAGATTCTTTATATTCTGGTGAGGTATTATTACACCATGTTCACCATTTAGACCTCTTAGTTTGCAAAGTTCAAAAAATCCTTCTATTTTCTCTGTAACTCCACCTATAGGCTGAATCTCTTCTTTTTGGTTTACAGAGCCTGTTACTGCAAAGTTTTGCTTTATAGGAACCTCTGCTAAACTCGAAAGCACTGCATAAAGTTCTGCACTAGATGCACTGTCTCCATCAACCCCCCCATATAATTGCTCAAAACAAAGACTGGCAGTCAATGAAAGTGGTATATCCTGGGCATATTTTTGACCAATATATCCACCTAAAATCATAATTCCTTTTGAATGAGAAGTTCCACTCATTTCTACTTCTCTTTCTATATTTACTATTCCCCTTTCACCCATAAAGGTGTTTGCAGTAATTCTAGAAGGCTTACCAAAGGAATAATCTCCAGTATCAAGTATTGTAAGACTATTTATTTGCCCTACCACTTCTCCTTCAGTATCTACCATTATTGTGCCATCTTCTAAAAGTTTTAAAAGCTTTTTATCATACTTATTCGACCTATATATCTTTTCTTGTATAGCTTTTTTAACATGATCAGCATTCACTAGAGAACAACCTTCTATTTCAGCCCAAGCAGCAGATTCACTAAGTATTTCCACAATGTCATTAAATCTTGTAGAAAGTTTATTTTGATCTTCCACTAGCCTTGAACTATATTCAACAACTTTTGCAACACCAGATTTTTCAAAATGAGAAGATTTTTCACGGTTGCAAAATGCACTTATAAACTGGGCAAGTCTCCTTGTATTTGCACTATTTCTATCCATCTCTGCATCAAAGTCTGCCTTTATCTTAAAAAGTTTTTTAAACTCTTCATCATATTGATAAAGTATCTGGAAAATATATTCACTTCCAACTAAAATAACTTTTACATCCACAGGTATTGGCTCAGGCTTTAATGTTGAAACAGCAATAAGTCCCATCTGTTCCTTCATGTTTTCAATAGCTATTTCTCTTGTTCTAAGGACTCTTTTTAAGGCTTCCCATGATTGAATATTGTTTAGAATATCTTTTGCTTGAAGTATAAGATACCCTCCATTTGCTTGGTGAAACAACCCACTCTTTATCATAGTAAAATCTGTTGTCATAGTTCCAAACTCATTTTCATACTCTACTTTTCCAAGAATATTATAATAAGTTGGATTATAATCAGTCACAATAGGAGCACCTTCAAGTTCACTGTTATCAACTAAAAGATTTACTTTATATTTATCAGTGTGTGACTCATCAGATCCTTTAAACCATGGTAAGATCAGCTGTTGCTCTTCAGAAAGGTCATCTTCTCTAAATTCATCAAGATTCTTTAATATGTCTTCCTGTACCTTTTCAAGGTAATCTAAAACCTTTTTATAGTCTCTATACTTTTCTTTTAAATCATTTATCTGTATTCCAACAGCAAATAATGCTATTTTATTTTCCCATTCAGAAACTCTTTCTTCTGCTTCCTTTTCTATATTTTTAATTTGTCTTATTATATCTAATGTTTCTAGCTGTACTACATTGGATTTTTCATTTATTTCATGCTTTATTTTCTCGTCTAAGTCCCCATACTCTTCCTCTGTTATAGTCTTTCCTTCAACAACTGGTAAAAAATATATTCTCGCATTAGTAGTCTTTACTTTAAATCCCTGCTTTTCAGCATCCTCGTTAAGTCTTTCCATTAGTTCTGCTTTTTTACTTTGAAACTCCTTTGCTATAGAAGTTTTTTCTCTTTCATAGTCTTCGCTGTCAAAAGCCTTAGTTATCTCAATCTTAAGTACCTTCACAAAATCTTCCATATCTTTTTGAAACACTTTACCTAATCCCGCAGGCAAATTAATAGCTTTAGGCTTGTTAGGATTATCAAAATTGTATACATAACACCAATCATCAGGTGTTTTTAATTTCTTTGATATCTTTTTTACAATATTTTGAGCATAACTTGTTTTTCCTGTTCCTGTCATTCCACTCATAAAAATATTGTACCCTCTGGTTTTTATTTTAAGCCCAAATTCCATGGCTTTTACTGCTCGCTCCTGACCAATAATATCATCGGAAAAAGTTAATTTTGAAGTATCTTGGAACTTAAAAGAACCTGGTTTACATTCTTTCCTAAGCTTATTATAGGATAATTTTTTTGTTCGTGGCATATATTTTCCCCCTTTAAACCAGCTTACATAAGGACTTGTAATAGACAGCGATAAATTTTAAGACATACAACACTAATTCGGAAATTTAAAATTGCAATACTAATATAAAATTGGCGCTTCGCTATTTTGTGTGGGTAAACACACTAATTAGTTAATTAATTCCGCTAAATTTTCATTTATTACTGGAAAAATTGTATGTTAACTTTCCAGCCAAAAGATATATCATAGCAATAAAGTTTTCAATATTTCGAAAACCTCTAGCTCTTGATCTAACAGTTTGTATAATACTATTTATTCCCTCAAGAACTGCATTTGTAAGTTTTGTATCAAAATAATTTATAATTCCGGCCCAATTATTTTTCAAAGTTTTAGCAAAGGCAACAATAGGTTCTAACCTGCATCGTACTGCCCAATTGTACCACTTTTTTAAAATAATCATTGCTTCTATTCTATCCGTTGCATTTTCGTATATTTCTTGTAAGGTCAATTTCAATTGATATGCTTTGGCAGTCTTTAAATTTGTATTTTTAAGTGTTTCAAGTTTTTCTAATTGTTCTTGTTTAAGATTATCTTGATTATATAACCATAAAAATCTTGTTGACTTTAAGTCTGGCTCAAATTTTTGTTCCATTCTTCTGACTTTGTCAACCGCTTCATTCATTAGTTTTATAACATGAAATTTATCAAATGTTACAACTGCCCATGGAAAGTTTTCTAAACATCCTTTCTTAAATGCAGGCGACATATCTGAACTAATATTTTCTATTTGTTGAGGATTGCAATTATGATACGGCATTTCTTCTTTAAACCTTTTAATCGTTTCAGAATCTTTTCCCTCAGTTGCATAAATCACTTTTGATTCGTCCATATCCACAAATACTGTTACATAGTTATGACCTCTTTTACTAGCAGTTTCGTCTATACCTATTTTTTTAACATCAGAATAATCTTCAACAGCATAAGAATTATTAACATGCCTTTGAATCAATCTCCAAATCCTTGTATCATTTTCACCTACTAACTCTGCTATTTTTTTTACTGACATACTCATAGCAAGTTGCAATATTAACGCTTCGAACAATAAAGTAAATCCTGTTCCAGAACCCCATGGAGTAGAAACAAGATGTATTCCGTGATCAGGGCATTTACTTCTGGGATTACGAAAATGTATAAATGCTTTGTATTGAAAAAAATTTAGATGTCTCCACGTTTTTTCGTGTGTATCATGTACTGGTAAACCTTCCGCACCGCATATTGGACATTCAAATTTTGAACCTGCTCTAAAATCTATATAAATATGAAGTTCACCTGTTTCTTTATCAAATTCTACTTTTTTTACGTATAAGGGTTCTTTTATCATTAATGCTGCTGTAAATAAAGATTCTTGGTTAAACATATATGCACCATTCCTTCTATTTCATTATGTGCATATATTATATAACATTTTGTACTTCCATAAAAGTTGTATTTTTACATATCATTTACCCACACAAAATAGCGAAGCACCCAAAAAAGCAAATGTTTATAATACAAGCTATTCTAGGAGCAATTGGCGGTATTTCTCTTTTAGTTGCAGCAATAGGAATAACAAATACAATGTACATGTCAATATATGAAAGAACAAAAGAAATAGGTGTAATTAAAGTTTTAGGATGTTTTTTGGGAGATATAAGAAAAATGTTTTTGGTAGAGGCAGGTTTAATTGGACTTCTTGGGGGGCTTATAGGAATGGCTTTAAGTTATGGCATTTCTATAGGTATAAATTATATTGCATCAACTTTTATGGGCGCTCAAGACCCAATGATGATGGAACAAGCGTCAGTTTCAGTTTCAATTATACCTTTATGGCTAGCTCTTTTTGGAATTGCATTTGCAGTATTTGTAGGCATAATAGCAGGGTATTTTCCTTCAAGGCGTGCAATGAAAATAAGTGCACTAGAGGCAATAAGGACGGAGTAGTTTTTAGCACTTGTTATATGGTATTAAAAATTGTGTAGAAATATAATAAAAAAACTCACTGTGTTATTTAGTTATTGCTCAGTGAGTTTTGTATATTTTATCGAAAAAAACCAGTATTGGTTGACATTAATTTTTATTAAGTATATTATTATATTATTAGTATAAAATTTGCTGCTTTGAAAGAAGGTGATGGGTTGCTTACGGCTGTAATGCAGTTAGGAGAGTATGTTCTCAATAACCAAGGCACTGAAACCGGGGAGTTGTTTCAAGTTATTGAAAATCCCAACGAGAAGGGCAATTATAATCACGTCTTAAAGATTGCCTTTGATTTTAAAGATGATGACATTTCTTACAGGGGCATAGAGTACGAAGAGTTTTCCTCCCAAAAAATAAGTAAGTATGCTTATAAAAAGGGAAGTTCTAGAGGTGGCGACATAACACCCACATCTAAATATACTGAAGCTGGTAAAACCATTAATAAAATTCTAATCTCATTAAACGATGTTATAAACACTTCAGAACAGGTGAATCTGGATCAAAAAATATTTAATAAAATCTATGAATACATTTCTACAAATGAAGAAAGCATCATAAATGATATCACCCAAAAAGTTGAATCTATTTCTTTGAAAAAAGGCGAATCCTTTATTATTACCATAACACTCTTTGATGACGTTAATGAAAAATATATGGGGGATTTTGGTCTTATTAAAAACCGTCTTGCAAAAATACAAAACGAGCAGTACTACAAGAAATACGGAAAAACATCAAAGGGGAAAGGTATTTGCTATTACTGCAAAGAGGATGGGGAAGTTTATGGGTTTGTAAATACATATAATTCCTACACAGTTGATAAAATTGGTTTTGTGAGTGGTGGTTTTAAACAAGAAAATGCCTGGAGGAATTATCCTGTATGTGCTGGCTGTGCCCAAAATTTAGAGATGGGGAAAAAGTATGTTAAAGAAAACCTTACATCAAGATTTTCAGGCTTTAATTATTTTGTAGTTCCTAAAGCGGTAATACGGGATTTAGAAGATGAAGAGGAATTTATAAAGACACTTCATGAATTTGAAAGGAATGAGAAATTTTCCACCAAGGAAATTACAAAGCAAAACCTTCTTGGAAGTGAGAAGGAATTTCTTGAAATAATTCAAGACAGCAAAAATTTTCTCAACTACAATATGGTTATTTTTAAAGAAGAACAGTCAGGAAGTGTTTTTAGAATACTTCTCTACATTGAAGACATTGTTCCAAGCAAGGTTAAAAACATACTGAGAGTAAAAGACCAGGTGGATGAAATAGAATTATTTAATAACCTTCCGGGAAAAGATAAGACAACCTATAATCTAAACTTTGGATTTGATAAAATCAGGACATTTTTTCCCAATAACAAAACAGAAGGCAACTTTGACAAAAGCTTTCTTGAAATTTTAAATAATGTATTTACATATAAAAATATAAGTTACAAATTTCTTTTAGGAAGAATGATTTCAAAAATAAGAGTTTCCTTTGCAAGGGAAGAATACTTAGAATCCCTTGTACTTCAAGCACTTATGAACATTATGTTTATTGACAGATTAAATTTATTTAATGATAAAGAAAGAGGGGTGCTAAAAATAATGGTGGAAAAGACGGAGAAAAACAAAAAGTATCTGGACTTTTTTGAAAATGAAAGTTACAGTGAGTTTTTTAGTTCAGATTATAAGCGAGCAGTGTTTTTGACTGGTGTGTTAACTGAAAAACTTTTAAACATCCAGTATAAGGAGAGGGGAAACAAACCTTTCTACAGCAGGATCAACGGTTTGAAGCTGGACAAAAATTTAGTAAAGAGGATATTTACCGAAGCTATAAACAAATTAAATGAATACGATAAAAATTATTACAAAGAGTTAGAATACTTAATTGGCATGTATATGCTGGGAGAAGAAGCTGAAAAGAGTATTTCCAATGATGAAATCAGCTTTTATTTTGTACTGGGTATGACCCTTGCAAAGCACTTTAAGGAAGAAAAAAAGAGTGGGGAGGATGAAGAATAATGATTAAAAACAGGCAAGAAATATTATTTTTGTATGATGTTACCGATGCAAACCCAAATGGTGATCCACTAGATGAGAACAAACCCAGAATTGATGAAGAAACAGGAATTAATATTGTAACAGATGTAAGGCTAAAAAGAACCATAAGGGACTATTTGTACAGCTACAAAGGATTTGATGGTACTGATGGGAAGGATATATTTGTAAGGGAGATAAAGTCGGAAAAGGGCGGAATTAAGGACGGTAAAGCCAGGGCAAAGGATTTTAATGAAAATTTGGAAAATATACTGGAAATGGCTATAGACATAAGACTGTTTGGTGGTGTTATTCCTTTAGATAAGGCATCAATAACATTCACAGGTCCAGTGCAGTTTAATATGGGAAGGTCACTTAACAAAGTTAGTTTAAAACATATAAAAGGAACTGGTGCTTTTGCTTCAAAGGAAGGAAAAGATCAAAAGACCTTTAGAGAAGAATATATTTTACCCTATTCTCTTATTGCTTTTCACGGAATAGTAAATGAAAATGCAGCTAAAGAGACCAGGCTTACCGATGAAGATGTAGATTTAATGGACGAGGCAATGTGGAACGGTACAAAAAACCTCATTACTCGCTCTAAAATGGGGCATATGCCAAGACTTATGCTAAGGGTTGTATATAAGCCAGAAGAGAATTTCTTTATAGGAGATTTACAAAAGAAAATTGCTCTTAGTTTTGACATTTTAGAAGAAGAGATTAGGACAATAAAGGATTTTTCAATTAAATTGGATGAGCTTATAGATGAACTTATACAGTACAGTGATAAAATAGAAAAAGTTTTTTACACCATTGATAAAAATCTAAAACTAACCTATAAAGGTGAAGAGATTGATTTGAAGGACGTAAAAGAAATACAGTTTCAAGAAAAATCTTATTAGAGAGAGGGAGGCAAATGGCTGAAAAATATCTGGTTTTTGATATCAGTGCCAGCTACGGTCACTTTAAAAAACCATATACAACAACATCTCCCCTTACATATTCCATTCCAACTAGAACTGCTGTTGCAGGGATAATAGCAGCCATGCTGGGGTTTGGAAAAGAAGAGTACCTGAAACATTTTACAAAGGAGCAAGCTCAAATTGGAATAGGAATAAAAAATCCTGTTAAAAAGGTTAGGATAAGTCAAAATCTAATTAATACAAAAAAGTCCATACATAAAATATATGAACGAACCCAGATAAAGATTGAATTTTTAAAAGATGCTTGCTACAGGATTTATTTTTCTCATAAAAATGAACAAATTTATCAAAACCTAAAAAAGCTCCTTGAGGGTCACAGCACAGTCTATACCATTAGCATGGGGCTTAGTGAAAGTCTTGCAAACTATGTTTTTGCAGGGGAATTTGAAGGAAGGGAAGTACAGGGAAACAAAGAGCTTGTAGAATTTTCAAGTATTTTACCTTTGGATGCACTAAAAAAAGGTGATGTAGAATACGAAGATAATAGGGAGTATTTTACAGAAACCATACCAGTTGAAATGGATACAGACAGAAAGGTAAAAGAATACAAAGAGGTGTTGTTTGAAAGGAACAGCAATAAGATCAAAGCAAGGATAGATTCCTATATCAGAATTAAAGATATAGATGAAAACATTATGATTGTATAAGAGGTGGAGGCAATGCTGCTTTCGCATCCTGAAAAGCCGCTTTTTAATCATTTACAAAATGTATATTTAATAGGGGACTGTATCTTGAAGCAGAAAAAGACAAGGTTTAAAAATTTTTCTGAAGATGCAGTCCGCCAACTAAATATGTTAAATTTGCTTACCCATGATCTAGGCAAGGCTACATCATATTTTCAAGAGTACATAAGAGATGTAGACATAAGTCCTCTGAAAAATGATGAGAAGAAAAGGCATGGTCTTTTGTCAGGAGTTTTAACCTTTAAAATTGTAAGAAAAGTCATGGAGGATGAATGCCTTGCCTTTTTATCTTATATGGTGGTTTCTAAGCACCATGGGGAACTTGATGACTTTAAAAATTTTATATCGGTATTAAGTGGTGATGAAAAAAATATAAACCTTTTGATGAAGCAGTTTGAAAGCATTGATAAGGACAAATTGAATGAAGTTATAAAAGGGCTTGGAATTGATTTTGACATATCAAATTATACTGCTAATGAGTTTAAAGAAGATATTAACTATCTTATTTCTAGAAAGGTAAAAAAGAAAGTAAAAAAATTATTGGGGTTTGAAACTTTTCTATTGGTTGATTATCTGTTTTCACTGTTGATTTTTTCTGATAAGCTAGAAGCAATATATAGCAGCGAAAACATGAGTATTGAAGGTTTTATTGAAAAGACTATTAAAAGACCAAAGCTTTCTTCTGATTGCGTTGAAAAATACAAAGAAAGTCTTGAAATAAAAAATATTCAGATGGCCAATTGGAGGGAAAGGGCGTATAAAGATGTTCTTAGAAGTGTTGAAAACCTTTCTTTAGAGGAAAAAATACTGTCCATTAATCTTCCCACTGGTTCTGGAAAAACCCTTACAGCACTTAAATCTGCTTTACGGCTAAAAGAGCGGTTAATTGAGGAGAAGGGCTATAATCCAAGAATAATCTATGTTCTTCCCTTTACTTCGATTATCGAGCAGAATTTTGACGTTTTCCAGAAGGTTTTAGGTACCACAGAGTCTAATGTACTTTTAAAACATCATTATTTGTCTGAGAGAGTCTATAAATGGGAAAGAGAAGGGGAAAAGGAAATTTACAGTGATGCTGTTTCTGAACATCTTGTGGAGTCTTGGGATTCGGAAATAGTTGTGAGTACTTTCGTACAGCTTTTACATTCCATATTTACAAATAGAAACAGAAAACTTAAAAAGTTTCACAACATTGTCAATTCCATAATAATATTAGACGAGGTACAAAGCATACCCCACAGGTATTGGAATCTGGTGAGGGAAACCTTTATTGCCATGGCAAAATATCTTAACTGCTATTTCATTTTTATGACTGCAACCATGCCCCTTATTTTTTCTGAAGAAAATAAGGAGATATATGAACTGGCAAGGGATAAAAGAAAGTATTTTGCAGAGTTTGACCGAATAACCATTGATGCGGGAAGAGTGTCGGAGAAAATGACAATGGACCAATACAAAGAAATGCTTTTAGAGGATATTTACCGCTATGAAAAGAATGATTTTTTGATAGTGATGAACACCATCAGGACTTCCATTGAGATATATTCATTTATAAAAGATGAGTTTGAAGATGAGGCAGAGATTTATTACCTTTCTACCAACATTATTCCAAAGGAAAGGCTTAGGAGAATAAAGAATATTAAAAAGAGCAAAAACCGTAAGATAATTATATCAACCCAGATGATAGAGGCTGGTGTGGATATTGATATTGACCGAGTTTACAGAGATTTTGGTCCAATGGACAGTATAAACCAGACGGCAGGAAGATGCAACCGTGAATGGGGTGGTAAAAAAGGAGTTGTCACGTTGGTAAATTTAGTGAATGAGGACCATTATGACAGACCTTTTGCAGGATATATTTACGACAATGTGTTGATGGAGGAGACAAAAAATGCCCTTTCGGGTCTGGAAAGGATTGAAGAAAAGGAGATATTCAGCCTGGCAGAAAAATATTACAAGGGATTAAAAGACCATGGAAGTGACGAAAGCCAAAAACTTTTAGATTGCATAAAGGAGCTTGGATACAGGGAAGCTTTTGAATACAAGAAGGAGGATAAAAATTCTCAAGTTTTTGAGCTTATACGCCAGGAATTTAAGACAGTGGATGTGTTTGTTGAGATAGATGATGATGCAGCAAAGGTTTGGCAGGAGTATCAAAAAATAAAGAAAATGAAAGATAGATTTGAACGTAAAAGGAAGCTTAACCAGCATAAAAAGGACTTATATATGTATGTGCTAAGTCTTCCCGAGTTTGCTGTAAAAAAACAGGTGGATATTGATGAAAAGGACATTACTTTTATAAACAGTGAAATGGTTTTTAATACTTATGATAAGGATACAGGTTTTATGAGGGATACAGAAAAAGACTACTTTTTTTAATGGGGGTATAGATTTGGATATTAAAATGTTAACGGTAAAATTAGAAGGCAATAAGGTTGAAAGCAGGGACATACCAAAAATAAGGGGTTATTTGGCAGGGAGGTTTCCCCAGTATCTTGAGCTTCACAACCACATAGGTGAAAACAAGTTTAATTATGGTTATCCGGTAATACAATATAAATCTATAGGTGGAGTGCCAAATATTATTGCAATCAATGAGGCTTCAAAAATATTAATAGATATTTTCTATGATGTAAAGGAAATTGACATGAAGGACAAAATTATGAGTATTTTAGAAAAAGGCTATGTGCTAAAAACCAAGGAAATTGGCACAGCTGAAGGAATGGTGGAATATAAATTTTTGACTCCATGGCTGGCACTGAATCAGGATAATTACGAAAGGTTTGCAAATTCGGGGATAGATGAAAGGACGGATATTTTAAAAAAGATTCTTACAGGAAATATACTGTCTATGGCAAAAGGTTTGGGCTATTGGGTGGAGGAGCCCATTGAGGTGCTAATCAAGCTAAACCCTGTCAAAATCAATTATAAGAATAGAAAGATGATTGGATTTAAAGGTGGGTTTATGACTAATTTTATGATACCGAATCATTTAGGACTGGGTAAGTCGGTGGCAAGAGGGTTTGGAACAGTGAAAAAGGTTAATGGGGGTTTTGTGTAGTGTGTAAAATTAGGGAATTATGTTGAAAATAGAGTTTTGATGTGATATATTTTAGTAAAGGTAGATGGTAACTATTGTATTTTTAGCAGCTAAAATGTCGTTGAGTTTCTAAATGAAGGAATAAAAGAAAGAATGTAGCTGTAAAATTATTGGGTATTTTGTACACCTTGGTATTAAAGGGTTTTAGCAAAAATAGTTGAAGAGATAGTTCCATTAAAACAAGGATTAAAACTATATTTTATTTTCTTTTTCATTTTAACAAATTTTCTATTAAAAGAAAAACATCTATCGAAATAAGAATTAAACTTTTCAAAGTATGAAGACAAGCAGTAATGAAATTTAAAAAAATATTGACGATTTTATTCAAAAACACAAAAAATAACATAGATATTTTAGGACGGGTTTATATGTTAAAAATCAGGAGATTTAGTGCTACTAGAGGAATAGTAGAATATAAATTTTTGATTCTATGCTTGATATTGAACAAGGAGAACTATGGAATATTTACAAATTCAAGGTTAGGTGAGAAAGTTATTATTTATAAGAATATTTCTACAGGAAACATACTGTCTATGGCAAAAGGCTTAGGCTATTTAGAAGACAAACTCATTGAGATGTTTATTAAATTGAGCCCTGCTGTGTCAAATTATAAGAATAGAAAGATGGTCGGGTTTATGAACAATTTTATGATACCAGACCATCTAAATGTTGAGTAAGTTAGTAGCAAAAGCTATAAAGAGTTTTGTGTAATCCTTGTTTTAATGGAACACACAATAGTTACAAAATAAATTTCAAACCTTATTTTTATGGATACAAAACATATCATTAGTATATATTTACAGAGTTATACGAGAACACTGAGGATTGGACAGTAAGTGAAAAAAGAACAACGTAATAGAAAAGGAGTAATGAGGGTTTTGTACAGAAAATGAAAAGGAGGACAGGATTGTATGACATATAGAAAAGCTGATGTATTGATTGTTATTATGGGAACAAATCCTTTTCCTAATATTGTTTCAGCAGCAACAAGAGTAAGGACTGATGGTTATATTTTTTGTATTTGTTCAGAGGATACTGCAGGAGAACCGTATAAGAAATTTAAAAAACTTCTAGAAAAAAAAGGTTTTAAAGAAAAGCATATAAAAAAATATTCTTTAACAAAAGAAGAAATCGACGTAGAAAATATACAATATAAGATAAAAAAATATATGTTAATTGAGATTTTAAGAATAACTCAAGGAGATATATTAATAGAACTTAATTATACATGCGGGAAAAAGATTATGTCCTCGGTGGTATATGATGTAATTAAAAATATGGACTTCAAAGATGTTGGAAGGAATATTAAAATTAATTTAACATATATAGATGCAGAAAGAGAATTAATGTATGTTGAACAGCTTGGTGGAGAAAAAACATCGGTTAGATTATGCGATTTGGAAGAAAGTTTTGAGCTTAATATTGTTGACGTTATAAAAACTTATAATACTGAAATCGAGGAAGTTATTGAAGAACCTAAATATAAAATGCTTTCAAATAAGCTAGGTGAAATGTTTGAAAATATATCAGGTGAAGAACATAATAAATTAATTGAAGCAAAAAAGAACCTTACTAAAGAAAGAGAAAATGAAAAAATTTTCATTAAGGAATTAAAAGCTACTCTAGAAGATTTTAACCTGCCAGTGTCTATGGAGGACATCAATTCTTCAGGATTTAAGAGTGATAAGAAAATAAAAGAATATTTTGAAGGAAGTAAGTGGTTTGAAGAATATATTCTCAGCAAATTATTACCGCTAAAAGAAGAAAAGATAATTGAAGGTTTAGTAGCAAATGTTGAAAGAAAACCAGTGCATAATGAAAAACGATTTGAAGTTGATATTGTATTGTATAAAAGATATAAAATGTATGCCATATCGTTAACAACAACGAATAAACTTAATACGGCAACGCAAAAACTATATGAAATATTTCAAAGATCAACAGATTTAGCTGGCGATGAAACAGAAAAAAGTCTTATAACTCTTTTCTGGGATGTAAACGAACTAAAAGAAAAATGTATGAATTTGAGGTAGTCTTGTGTTCTGTTTTGATTCAAAGAAAAAAAATTATAAAGATCAAAAACTGGAGTTATTCAAAATAAAATACTACACAAGTAAGCTTGGAGGAGATAAAGGTATTTTTTTATACAGAGCAAACTTTTGTAAAAATAATAAAGATGAAGATTGCGAAAGCAAAGTTAAATGTTATAAAGAGGATTTAGAAAACGAAATTGTAAGATTGTATGATTATGAAATGAGGGATAGGTGTCACCTAATAAATAAGAACATGTCTTTTGAAGAAACTATAAAAATTATTTCCAAACTATAGACAAAAAGGGGGAAAGATTATGAAAGAAGCATTAGTTTTATGGGAGGTATCTCGGAAACAAGATTACATTTTTACCAGCAACAAGCTAAAAGAAAATATAGGGGCATCAATAATAATAGATAAAATTACATCAAAAATGCCCAGTGAAATTGATAAGCGATATAAAGAAAATGAGGTTTATAGTGGTGGAGGAAGCAGTTTATACAAATTTGAAAATGGAGAGGAAGCTAAAGCTTTTATTAAAGCTGTAAGTGAAAAAATTTTGATTGACTATCCAGGCATAGAAGTGTTTATGGTTGTTGAAGAATATGATGACGAAGTAACAAAAGCAATAGACAGAGCGTATGCAAAGTTAGCTAAAAAAAAGAATCAGAGGAAAAACAGCGGTCAGCAATTGTCCTTTGGAATTGAAAAAGTATGCAGTTCAACAGGTCTTCCAGCTAAGGGAGAGTATACTGAACCTGATGGAAGAACCCGGTATATAAGCTATGAAACTGAGGTCAAAATCAAAAATGATATAAGATATAAAAAATTTCAAGATCTCATACCAGAAGGATATGAATTCCCATCTATGTTTTCTGAACTTATAAAAGGTGAAAAAAGTTACATCGCGGTAGTACATATAGATGGCAATAGAATGGGAAGGCTTTTAGATGAAGTAAAAAACGGTTATGACTATCTTAGTGGAGATATTGCCCAGAAGAACAAAGAATATCTTATGAATTTGAAAAGGTTCAGTGATGATATAATAAGGGCATATGAAGAATCATTTAAAGCTATGACAAAGACAATAGAGGAGAACAAGAAAAAGATTTTTGATTGTACTAATATCAAAGAAAAAATACTTCCGATTATTCCAGTTATTGTAGCTGGTGATGATATTACTTATGTTACAAACGGAAAAATAGGTATAGAGACAGCACGGATTTTTCTTGAGCATCTGTCGAAAAAACAAATCAGATTATATAGTGATAGAAATGCCAGGCTAAACGCTTGTGCAGGTGTTGCAATAGCAAGAGTCACAAATCCTTTCTCAAAAACCTACCAGTTAGCTGAAGACCTTTGTAGAAATGCAAAAGTAAAACTTTTAGACGAATATGGGGATAAAGACTATTCTCTTATAGATTGGCATATTGAACAAGGAGAGTTTATAGGAAGCATTATTGAAATAAGAGAAAAATATTATGTATCCGAAGACAAAAAGAATTTGACAATGAGACCACTGTATATTAATAATGAGAAAATTTTAAGGTCATATAAGAATTTTAAGGATTCTTTCTCTTACATAAAAAAAATAAAAATTAATGACAAAACTGTTCCCAGAAGTAAATTAAAAGAACTTAAGGAAGTGTTAAAGAAGGGAGAAACAGAAACAAAACTGTTTTTAGAATTTAATAAAATAGTGAATTACTTTCCAAGACTTGAAGGAACTTTTGGAGACTATTGTTTTGGAAGTGATGGAACATGTTTGTATTATGATGCAGTTGAAGCAATAGATCTATTTACAGATTTGGGGGGATGTTAAATGAGTGCATATAAGATTGAAATGAAATTGCTTTCTGAAGCTATTTTTGGAAGCGGATACTCGATTCCTGGTTCTGTAGATCTCGAAGTGGTTTGTGACGATAACGGACTTCCTTTTATGAAAGCAAAAACTTTTAAGGGAAATCTCAGGGAAGCTATGGAAGGTTCTGCAAAACTTCTAGGAGAGGACTATGAAAAAAAAGTAGAGCAATTGCTAGGAAAAGGAGAAAGTGGAGTTGAGTCATGGAAAAACTTGAAGTTTTCTGATTGTATGATTCAGAAAAATACCAGAGAGTATATTGAATTAGCAATAAAAACCAGAAAAATAACAGCCTCTGAAGTAAAGGATGCTTTAACATCAATAAGAAGTTTCACGAGTATTGATGATGATGGTTCAAGTAAGAAGGGGTCGTTAAGACAGTATCGGGTAATAAATAAGGGACTTGTTTTTGAGGTTGATGTGGATTGTGAACGTATATTGAGTGAGGAAGAATTGTCTTTATTAGCTATTAGTATCAAGTCATTAAGACATATTGGGATGATGAGAACAAGAGGAAAAGGAAGGATAAGTTGTCGGCTTATGTTGGAAGAAAACGGGAAGTACAAAGATATAACTGATTTATATGTTAAAAAAATATTAGAGGGGGGTTGGGACTAATGTTTAGATATATCGAATACGATATTGAAACCCTGCAAAATGTTAAACTTGCTAAAACCGATGTAAAAGAAGATTCAGAAGAGTCAATTGAATATATTACTGGTTCAGCAATCAGAGGAGCTTTTATATATAGGTATATTAAAAAGTATGGTGCTGATATTAGCCAGGGTATACACAAAAAAAAGATATTCTCAGGAGATATAACATTTTTGAATGCATATCCTAAATATGATAATAAAAGAAGTATACCTTTTCCAAAGTGTTATTTTGCCCCAAAGGATAAGATGAAAAAATTAAAAAAAGATGATTGGCTGGAAATAAAGCTAAATCCTTGTGCTGGATTTGAAAAAGTCCGTTTAAGCAATTTTGCTGCTGTTAATGATGATTTAGACAAATATACAGGAATAAATGTAGAAAAGGAATCAAATCTTCACATTAATAAAAATAAGACTGATAGTAAAACGAAGATATTTAGATATGAATCTATAAAAAGAGGACAAGTTTTCAGGGGTATTATAAAGGTTAGAGAAGAATGTATTGATGAGGTCCGAGAATTGTTGAACAATAGCATTGTATATATTGGAGGTTCAAAAGGAAACGGATATGGAAAATGTCTGATAAAAAACATGAGTGAGGGCAATAGGGAAAACCCCGAGTATCAACTATTTGAAAGTAAAAATTATTTTGATAAAGAACTTTATTTAATCACAATGTCTGACATAATATACAGGAATAAACTAGGGAAATACAAAACTTTAATTGACGAAGAGTTTATAAAAGACAGGTTAGGGCTAGAAAGTGTTGGTTTTGTAGATAGCAATATAGAAACCTGTGTTATTTCAGGGTTTAACAATAAGTGGAATTGCAGGACACCCCAAATAGTAGGAATAAAAGCAGGGAGTGTATTTAAATATGATATTGTTGGGGAAGTTGATAGCCAGAAACTAATTGAATTTATGGATGAAGGTATTGGAGAACGAAGGGTAGAGGGATTTGGCAGGTTTATAATAATTGATTCCCTTACGGATGGCATATTTGAGAGAGTAAAAGAGGAAAAAGAAGAAGATATGTTATCCATAATACAAAGAGAAAGAGATTTAACAGATAGACTCAGTGATAATGAAAAGAAACAAATACAGAATTTATTAAACTCTATCTACAGAAAAAGAATTACTGACCAGTTATACAAAATGGTGGACAGCACGGTCTTATATTTAAAGAATAAGAATAAATTAAGCAATAACCAATGGGGTAAATTTATGCAGTTTTTTATGGATATAAATGACTTGCAACCTGAGGAGGGAATTAAAAAATTTGAGAAATATATAGAAAAGATAAGTAGTAAAACTGGATCTTTCGGGTCGAAAAAAACAGCCTATGAACAACTTAAACATGTAAAAGTAAAAGAAGAAAATATTATTGATTATTTCACAAAAGTTATTAGAAACAGCCAAACTATTACTTGGCTTGAAGATGACAACTTAAAAGATAATTTTGAAGGGTTTGACGTGGAAATAGACGGTAATTTTGCATATAGGATGAACATAAATTTTTTAGCTGAATTTTGCAGGTATCAGTTAAGAAAGGAGGGTACAATATGAGGTGGATTACAGTATTGCATGCAGAAATAATGAGCCAGTCCCCATTATTTATTGGAGATGGATCGGATTTGTTTTTGAAAGATGAAGAAACAGGAAGAGCCTATCTGCCAGCAACAAGTATAGCAGGGGCTTTCAGGGCATATTTAAAAGGTATTGGAGAAAAAGATTGGGAATTATTTGGAGAACAGGCTAATGATAGAGGACTTGGTATGAGCAAAGTCTATATAAATGATGCATATGCTGATATAAAAGGGAAAGATAGAAGAATCGGAATAAGAATAGATCCTGAGAAAGGCAGCAGTATTGATAAATCTAAAAGAGATATGTGCTATCTGAGTCCGGGTTTGAAATTTGAACTGGTGTTTGAGATTCATGAGGATAAAAACAATGATGAACTACTGAGGATGCTGTGTAAATGCCTAAGTGGACTTGAGAAAGGTTATGTGCGATTTGGAGGAAGCAAAAGCAGTGGGTTGGGAATTTTTAAAATTGTTAAGGCTGGGAAGGTATCCTTTGATTTAAATTGCAGGCAAGAGTGGTTAAAGTTTTTGTGTGATGACTATTCTGTCTATAATGTGGAATCTGCTGACTTTTTAAAAGAAATCAAGAGTCTAAATTTGGAAGGATATGTTGAGTTTAAAATTCATGGAAGATTTACAACACCTGTTTTAATAAAATCTCCTGAATCGGCGGAGGATGAAGATGCAGATTATAAAAATGTAAAATCTGGTGATAGATTTATAATTCCAGGAAGTAGTTTTAAAGGAATTCTTAAATCAAGAATGGAAAAGATAGCGGATTATTTTAGGATTGAAAACGAGGTAAAAGAATTGTTTGGAGAAAGTTCTTCTAAAGGATATCCAAAAGATACAAACGATGAAATACACAGTGAAGAATTTGAGGAAGAAAAAAAGGAAAATAAAAAAGCAAAGCATTCTTTAAGCAGAATTTTTGTTGAAGAAGCTGTAATAGATGGAATAAAGAAAGCTGAAAACAATTCTTTTAGAAGATACAATAAAATACGGATTGATAAGTTTGCAGGAGGTGTTATGAATACTGCTTTAATGGGAGAGATTCCTGTTCAAGGAAATACAAATTTCAACGTGCTTTATAAAAAATCTGGCAATGATGAAAAGGATAATTTTACAGTGGGTTTGATAACGCTTGCCTTGAGAGATTTAGGAACAGAAAACCTTGCTGTGGGAGGTGGAAGCAGTACAGGACGTGGCAGGTTCAAAGCTTCAAAAATGACTATTTCTGATGACAATGATCTTATAGAAATTGATTTTAATAACAAGGCTATATTGTCAAATAAGGATATTTTACACAAGTATGTTGAAGCAGTGATAAACTATGCAGGTAAGGAGGAGAATTCTAAATGACACAAACGGGATATTCATTAAAAGAACTATCAAATGAAAATATAAAAAGTCTTCTGGGAGTTGAAATTGGGTGCTCATTAAAAGATGTGGTAAGTAATCCAGAGCTACTTATAAAGATGGGATTTGAATTTGCTATAGTGTACAAGTATGATTCTGTTTTATCTGATAGGATTGAAAATATAAAGATTGATTGTGACAGCATTATTGAGGGAAGGTTTTTCAACGAAAAGGCAGAAATAAGAATATTCTGTGATGGAGAGAGTTTGAGTGGGAGTATATTCTGCGAAAAGGAAAACAGTAAAACCATAGAGAGATATCTTTTGTTATATCCAAGAAATGGAGAAAAAAGTGGTTATGCGGAAAAACTTAAAGTTAAAAAATACATTTTTTATGATGATGACAAACAAGCATTTATTAGTTATGTAAAACCTAGTAAATTAATATTTAAGGAGTGATTTTATGCAAAACTATTTAAAAGCCCCTTTTAATTTTGTAAGGCTTCCAGAAAAACTGGTTATTAGATATAAAAGTATAGATAAACTTCCTGTTCATAATAGCTTTAAAGGGAAGGATAATGAAGAACTTCTCAGCGGTTATATAGAGTATTCTTTAACAGCAAAAACACCAATTATTGTTTCTAACGGTGTAGAAGGAAAAGACAGCAAACATGCAAAATTTTTTGAAAACTTAGAAGGAAAAAAGGCTATTCCAGGTAATACCATAAGAGGTATGGTGAGGAGTAATCTCCAGATACTTAGCCTTAGCAATGTTTTAGGCAGTGCAGGTAAAGATGGCAAATTACTAAATAGTGATATTCAGGATTCAAGGTTTTTATTTAGAGATGTAGCGGGGAATAATTCTTTATCGGAAAAGTATAAAAATATTATGGGCATCGAACCACAAAAAAGAATTGCAAAGAACGTATATGCAGGTTACATCACAAGAGAGGGCAATAATTATAGTTATGTACCTGCAAAGAAGATAAATAATATGCCTTATATAAGAATTGATGAGATAGATCTAAGAAAAATTGCTGATTCTGATGTTGAAATTAAATATATGTATACCGAAAAATTACTTGACTATGAAGGAAATATAGATGAACTTAAAAAAGTTGTTGCAAAGGAAATGAAAGCAAAACGGAAATACTTTGAAAATAATGAACAGAAGGAATCGGAAAAGGTATTAAATGAATCATATGCTCCTAAGCCAACGGAAATTTCATTTGAAATTGATAACAAAAGCAATATAATTAAGAAAGTTGGTGCAAGGGGAAAGTATACATATAATGGAGTGATTTTGTCGGGAGGATATATCTTAGGGAAAAGAAGCCACTATATTATAGGAGAAGAAGATGACAGTATTGAAGCAAAAAAAATTTCTGAACATGAAATTGAGGATTACAAAAAAGATTTAGTGTTGACAAGGAAAGCTAAGAAAAAAGCAAAATCAGGTTTTGAAAAAGAAACCCCCCGAGATATAGAGGGAGGAAATGTTTTAAATACTGTAAAAGATGAAGAAATTGAAATGGAGAAAGAACATAGATTCTATGCTTTACCAGAGAGAGGAAAAAAGAAACCTTTCTTTTATATAAATTATGCAGGTAGGTTTCATTTTGGTTTTACACCGTATATGAGAATGTTTTACCGAAAGAGTGTGCTTGATGGCATACCAGAAGTTTATAAAACTATGGAAGGTATTAGTTATGCTGAAGCTTTGTTTGGATTTAGTGGAAGGGCTTGTGGGGGTAAGGAGGTAGATTATAAGTCCAGATTGAGTTTTGAAGATGCTGTAGCAGAAGGTAATCCTGAACTATATTCTGAAAGGGGAATAGATATTATACTTGCAACACCAAAACCTACGTGTTACAAACTTTACCTAAAACAGGATGAAAGTAAAAGTAAGAAAGAATTATATACCTATGAAAGTGACGATTTTAGAATTAGGGGAATTAAACAATATTGGCTAAAAGACAGAATTATAAAGGGTGAAGATAAAAAAAATAAAAATGTTGCAGTGTCCTTACATCCTCTTAAAGAGCAAACAAAGTTTAAAGGAAGAATATATTTTAACAATCTTTATGCTGATGAACTTGGTTTGTTATTGTGGTCTCTTAAACTTGAAGATAATTGTTTCCAAACTATAGGAATGGCAAAACCATATGGTTTTGGAAGGGTTAAAGTAGAAAATATTAAGTTGCAGGTAGAAAATTTGAAGAAAAAATATAGTGAATTTTGTTTTAACTATGAGGAACCCCAAGATATTGATAAGTATATTTCTATATATAAAGAGGAGTTTTCTAAAAAGTATCTTCTAGGGAAACCTATTGAAGAATATGATTCAATAAAAGAGCTAATGGCAATAAAATCGCAAATATTCCATACAAATGATTGTAACTATATGGAATTACGGGAATATCGAAGAAAAAACTACTTTCCTACAATAATTGAGCATATACAAAAGAAGACTAAAAAAAATAATAACAACAATTATGTTAGACAGGAAGAAGTGAATAATAGAAAAGATAGAAATACAGGAAGTAAAAGCACAAGGAATAAAAGTACATGGAGTAAAAACACAAGAGATAAAAGTAAAACTGAAACAAAGAATAAAAAGTCAAAATCATTATTTACAATTGAAAACGATAGAAAGGATATAGTTGAAAAACTAGAAGAATTCAAGAAAAAGCTGTAATAATCTTAAGTGGTAATTAACATCTAAATATTATAAAGATGAAAGGGGGAAGATTCTATGAAACTTTATAACATTCTAATGGACAAAAGTGTTTTTTGGCGTGAAATGGACAGAAGTACTGAAGAGCATAGAATGTTAGCAGAAGAATACTACAAAACAAAACTAATGCCACTTATTATTGATTACTTTCTGGAAGAAAATTTTGTTCAAGAAGAATGTGATGCAATGGTTTTAACACTTGGAACGTCCTATGAACCATTAGTTCTTTCAATTTCTGCATTAAGACCAAAAAAAGTATTGATTCTTTATACTAATAAGTCTTTTCACCTTCTCGATGATGTAATAGAGTTTACAAAGTTGAAACCAAGTCAATATATAGCAACTGATGTAGATGCGGAAAATCCATTGCAGTTATATCAAAAGATAAAAAAAATGTATGAGAAATGGGAAAGACCTAAAAATATATATGTTGATTTTACAGGTGGAACAAAATCCATGGCTGCAGGGTGTGCAATGGCTGGTTCGACTATAGGAGCAAAACTAATTTATATCGGTGGAAATTATCTTGCAGATCTTAGAAAGCCTGAACCAGGAAGTGAAAAATTATGTTATATTGATGATCCCTATATGGTTTTTGGAGACCTAGAAAGGAAACAGGCTATTTCCTTGTTTAACAAAATGGATTATGTATCAGCATACAGGCTATTTAAGGAATTAGAAGAAAGAATCCCCGGAACAAAAGAGTACAGCACATTAAAATACATTTCAAAGGCATATAATGCTTGGGATAGTCTTGATATAAGCGGAGCATCAGAAAATTTGTCTAAATGCTGTGAAATAATTGCAAACGAAGGAAAGTTAGAAAGAAGATTTATTTTAAATGCACATATTGAGAAGTTAGAAAAACAATTAAATGCTATAAAAGTATTGGAGAAAATTCATTGTAGTAAAGAAGCAATAAGAGATAAGAGCATTATATTTAATAATATTGGTTATTTAATTGCTAATTTATATCATAATGCCATGAGAAGAGAGAAACAGGAAAAATATGAGATGGCATCCCTGCTTTTATACCGTATACTTGAAATTGTAGAACAAAAAAGATTGTGGAATTATGGTGTTGATACATCAGATGCAGACTTCACTAAATTATGTGAGGATCAAAAAAATTTACTTGAGAGTGCTAATAAAATTATAAAAAAGTTGAAAGGGTTTAGTGAATGGAAGGAACTAGACAGGAAAGTGAGTCTTATAGCAGGATTCATAATACTTGCAGTGGTGGGAGATGAGATAATCAAAACTAAAAAGCCAGGAAAAGAGGCAGATAGTATCAATAGGTTAAGGAGCAAGGTTGACGCAAGAAATAACAGTATTTTTGCTCATGGTTACGAATTTATTGACAGGAAAAAGTATATGGAATTTAAAAAAGTGGTTGAAGAGTATATGAACTTATTATGCTATCTTGAAGGAATAAACAAAGATGAAATATTTTCTATATGTGAATTTATAAAGCTGTAGCCTTTAGGTTTATTTGCTAATGATAAAAGGAGAAGTATTGAAAATGGAGTTTTAGTATGATATATTTTAATAAAGTTATATGGTATCCATTGGATTTTTTCAGCCAGAACAATACTGCACATGAAATAAAAGGATTTAAAGGAAGAATGTAGATGCAAAATTATTGGACATTTTGCATTGGAGTGTCTCGAATGCTTGAAAATACAGGGGTGTAATAGGATGTTGATACCTGAAAAAAGCATAAAAAACAGTGAAAAAACGATGTTTTTTGATAAAATCAGGCTGAAAAAGTGCCGTCAAAAAAATCTTGTACAGCTTGGTAATAAAGGGTTTTAGCAAAAATAGCTGTTGCAGAGGTAGTTCCATTAAAACAAGGATTGAAACTCTACGGCTCTAAAGAT
>FZPS01000020.1_pt58 | contig 26780 bp, 27 predicted proteins | sample 1817821 | NCBI WGS metagenome assembly FZPS01 (sample SAMEA104158645, study PRJEB21678) | metagenome | place: Germany | collected 2015-04-21
GATCTCTTGAGGAGGATGAGACAAAATGCTTAAGTATTGGGACAAAGTGAAGATGTATGACCTCACACAGCCGTTAAGCCATCTCACACCGCCGTGGCCGACTTATGAGCCGCTTCAGATTAAGTTTTTCAAGAGACTAAGCCCAAACGGCGCAAATGGTCAACTTATTACCACATCTAACCACGTAGGAACCCATCTTGACGGGCCATTGCACTTCTGTACTCACGGCAGGGATATTGCCAGTCTGTCCTTGGATTACCTTGTGGGGCCGGGAGTAATCGTAGACCTTAGCGATATTGCCGAAGACTACGGGATTTACACGTCCAAAGACATCACAGACAGAGTTGAAGTCAAAGAAGGCGACATTCTCATTATTAATACAGGCTATCATCGATACGCCTGGGATATGCCGGAAGCCGACGAAGTCAGGTACATGATAAAGCATCCGGGGCCGGCCAGGGAATTCGCGGAATGGTGTAAGGAAATGAAGCTGAAGTGGCTCGCTGTTGACTGCGGATCCGCTGACCACCCAATGAACACGAAGATACGTGAGTGGATGCCTGCACAAGCAAAACAGGCTGACGTCCATCTCAAGAGCAAATACGGAAAAGGCCTTGATGACTTCTTCCCACCGGAGGATTACCAGATAATGCATACGCTCTTGTTCCCTCATGACATTATCCACGCTGAAAATGTCGGAGGAGACATAGATGAGATCCTTAACAGGCGAATGATTATCGGTTGCTTCCCCTGGCGCTTCGTAGGCGGGGAATCCTCTATTTGTAGAATCGTGGCGTTTGATACCAAGTAAGACATGACGGCAAATACTGTGTTCAGGGTGGAGATGCGTGTGAAACCGACACAATACGGGGGTGGGAGTAAATGGGCATTGCAGATCTCCGTCATGACTTCCTTGAACTTGTGAGAATCCCGGGTCCTTCCGGTTTTGAACATCAGGTAGCAGATGTGATACGTAAGAAGATCCAATCACACGTCTCCACAGTGGAGATAGACGGGATGGGAAACTTACTGGCTACCAAGGAAGGCCCGGAGGGGGCGCCGGTTGTGGCCTTAATGGCTCACATGGATGAAGTCGGTATGGTTACCACAGATGTAAGGGATGGATTTGTGTGGTTTGATTTTGTCGTAGACATAAACGCAGCGGTGACTGCAGGCCAACCCGTAGTAATTCTAACGGGTAAAGGGCCTGTACCAGGTGTGGTTCGATCTCCAAGCACTCACTTGGGTCAAAGTCTGAACCGCCTTTGGATTGATGCAGGGCCACGTTGCGCCCAGGTGGAACCGGGGGATCCTATAGTATTTGACACAACTCCCCGGTGGTTGGATGATGATGAAACGTTGCTTGCATCAAGAGCTGTTGATAACCGGCAAGGATGTGCCATTCTTCTTGAGACCGTACGGCGACTGGCTGAAGTGGAACTCGACGTTAACGTTCTCTTCGCCTTTACCGTTCAGGAGGAAGTCGGATGCAGAGGAGCACGACACCTGGCAAAAACCGTACATCCAAAGTGGGCTATTTCCATTGACACAGGATATGGTGCTGATCCTGACGCAGGGCCCGGTGTAGGAGTTCCACTGGATGCCGGGCCTGTCATAAGAAGATTTGAGTCAGTGAAACCCGCAAGGGGCATGTTGATGTTCTTCGCTGACAGAGAGCTGGTGGCGAGTCTAAGGGAGTCAGCTGATGATGCAGGTATTCCTTATGGCCTTGATGTGCGATTTGCCCTGTTTACAGACGCTGCAGGAGTGTACGATGAGTGGTCTGATATCAAGTGCGTTTCCATAACAGTTCCGAGACGAAATTCCCACTCTCCTTACGAAGTTATTAACCTTAACACAATGGGCCAAGTGTCAGATCTTTTGACAGTGTTCTTAAGAAACCTTAAGGCCGGGAACTAGAAGCATGTGAGCAAGTCTCGGCAAGATTCGGATATTGAGGGTAAATTCGTCCGTTAGCGATTACTAATGCTTTTTGCAGGCAAAGGCAGCGGGGGTGACATAGTGGAACCCGGAATCAGTACACTTACTGTGTGTCTTGTATCAATTACCACTGTTTTCCTTGTAACGGGTTTTCTTTGTTTGGTAATCATGGCTCTTAGCGCATTTATGCCCGAATGAGATTGGGTAAGGTCTACTCGGGCGAAAGGCGGTAGCTTGCTGCAAGTGGGGGGATATCCTTGTTTTTGAAGACGTTGGTGTCAGTGTTAGCATCCGGTGGGCTGCTGAATTTGACGGTTGGGAATATCATTATGATTGGGGTTTCAATTGTCCTCCTTTACCTGGCCATTAGTAAAGGCTTTGAGCCTCTCTTGCTTTTGCCGATAGCCTTTGGATGCCTATTGGCTAACATTCCGGGAGCGGGCATTTCAGATGAAGGAGGACTTCTTTACTATTTTTACACATATGGGCTTGAGACTGAGATCCTCCCATGTTTGATTTTCATGGGAATAGGCGCGTTGACTGATTTCGGGCCGCTGCTTGCTCGGCCTGTGACTTTTCTGTTGGGGGCTGCAGCACAGTTCGGGGTGTTTTTTGCTATGTTCCTCGCGAATGCGCTGGGCTTTAATGTCAGAGAAGGTGCCTCCATAGCGATAATCGGAGGCGCCGACGGTCCCACCGCGATTTACCTTGCTGTAAAACTTGCCCCTCATCTGCTGGGGGCTGTGGCAGTCGCAGCTTACTCTTATATGTCACTTGTGCCCCTGATTCAGCCGCCGGTTATCCGTCTTCTTACTACACAGAAAGAACGCGAGACTGTGATGGAGGATCCTAAACCTGTTTCACAGACGACGAAAATTCTATTCCCCATTGTGACCACAATAGTCACTTGCCTGCTATTGCCGGACACAACCCCGCTTATAGGTTGCCTTATGCTTGGAAATCTGCTGCGGGAGTCAGGTGTAACGGATCGCCTTTTCAAGACTGCGCAGGGTGAGATGGTTAATATAGTAACCATACTCCTGACCATAGCTGTAGGCGGAACAATGGGCGCGGATACCTTCTTAACTGTAGCAACCCTTAAAATTCTCGCGCTTGGCGCTGTTGCATTTGCAGTCAGTACAGCAGGCGGAGTCCTTCTTGGAAAGCTGTTCTATGTATTGAGCGGAGGGAAGATAAACCCGATCATAGGTGCGGCAGGAGTATCAGCGGTTCCTATGGCTGCCCGTGTATGTCAGGTGGAAGGACAAAAGGCGAATCCTGAGAACTTCTTGCTCATGCATGCAATGGGCCCGAATGTAGCAGGTGTAATCGGCACAGCGGTTGCAGCCGGGTGTTTTCTGACCCTCCTGGGTTAGCCGGGGGTCAGATGGGACTGCTCAATAACCTTGTTACCGTTAAGATTTCTTTGGAGGTGTAATTCCAGATGAAAAAAGGAAACTCGTTTGAAATTCGAGCAAAGCTTCCGGGACAGCTTACAATACATCCTGGCAAACATCCTATGAAGAACACCGACTTGCCGGCGGTAGGAGATATTGTTGAAGTGAGACAGGAAGTAGCGTTCATCGAGGCTATGAAGATGCAGAACCAAATCCTCTCGCCTAAGAAGGCTAAGATTCTGGAGATTCATGCAAGTACAGGTCAAATGGTAAAAGCCGGGGATCTCCTTATGACCCTGGAAGAAGTATAAAGGGGCTTGAGAATATGGAAAGCATGGCTGCGAGGAGAACTGAATGGACACTGAGGAAAAATGAGTTTCAGAAGCGGCTATGTGAGGGAAGACAGTTTGTGGATGAACCCGGCAGTAAGACAGTGAATCCTGCTGATTGCGTGTCTCTGTTGGAGGCTGTAATTCGCTCAGGTGATAGGGTGGCACTTGAAGGAAACAACCAGAAACAAGCTGATTTCCTGGCAGACTGTCTGTGCAATGTGGACGTGGAGCGAGTGAATAATCTGCATATGGTGCAATCAGTTATTGCGCTTCCGTCCCACTGTGAGCTGTTTGAGCGCGGGATTGCCGGACTCGCCGATTTTTCATACTCATCTCCTCAGAGCGCCAGGGTAGCCCAGATGGTCAGCGACGGGAAGATGAAGATTGGCGAAATCCATACTTATCTGGAGCTGTTCGGCCGATACTTCGTCGATCTTACTCCTGACGTAGCGTTGGTCACTGCGATTTCGGCAGACCGAGCCGGTAATCTGTATACCGGCCCGAACACGGAGGATACCCCCACGATAGTTGAAGCCACAAAATTCAGGCAAGGGATTGTCGTGGCACAGGTTGAAAAGATCGTGGATAAGCTGCCACGAGTTGATATACCCGGCGAATGGGTGGATTTCCTTGTTCCGGTGGGCAGGCCATGCTACACTGAGCCTCTCTTCACACGGGATCCTGCGCTTATCACAGATGTACATGTCCTTATGGCCATGATGGTGATTAAAGGTATCTACGCCCAATACGGGGTGAAGTCGCTGAATCATGGAATCGGCTTCGGGACTTGTGCCATTGAGTTGCTCCTTCCCACGTTTGCAGAAAGCCTTGGCCTTAAGGGGAAGGTTTGCTCCCATTGGACGGTAAATCCGCATCCCAGTCTTATTCCGGCTATCGAATGCGGGTTTGTTGAGTCTATTCACTCATTTGGTTCTGAGGTGGGGATGGAGGACTATATGGCTAACCGTCCCGACGTGTTCTTCGTCGGACCGGACGGAAGCATGAGGTCAAATAGGGCTATGTGCCAGGTTGCCGGCCACTATGCTGTCGATGCATTTGTAGGTTCGACTCTACAGATGGATAGATACGGTAATAGTTCTACTGCAGTAGCAGGAAGAATCGCAGGGTTCGGCGGGGCGCCGAATATGGGGTGTGATCCGCCTGGGAGGAGGCATTCTACTGCGAGTTGGCTTAGGGCGGGAAGGGAAAGCACTATGACACGAGGCCTCATCGGGCCGGTGCCGCGCGGCAGAAAGCTCGTTATTCAGATGGTGGAAACTTTTGGAGCAGGACGTGTTCCAAGTTTCGTCCATCGTTTGGATGCATGGACACTCATGGAGGAAGCAGGCTTTAAAGTGCCGCCTATCATGATGTATGGTGATGCCATCACGCACCTGGTCACAGAAGAAGGAATAGCGCATCTTCTCAGATGCGATTCGCTGGAGCAGCGAGAATCCGCCATCAAGGCTGTGGCAGGTTACACTGATTTAGGCAGAGAAGCCAACCCTAAGGAGACTCTGGAGCTGAGGCGTCAAGGCATAGTTCAAACTCCCGAGGATTTGGGCATCGATATTGGAGATGCAAACACCTCGCATCTTGCAGCTCGTTCCATAAGGGACTTAGTGGAGTGGTCAGACGGGCTTTATCGTCCCCCCGATCGATTCAGGGAATGGTAGCCCAATGTGAGGTACAGGTAGACGGAGGAGGGGGATTGTCATGGCTCTGGAGCGATTGGAATTCGAGTTTATCGGAGAGCCGGAGAATGGAGAAAACGATTGGGAGTATCTTCATATCGGGCATGTAATGTCAGGGGATCTGGAGATCTTGGCAGAGCGCTTACCGGCTCAGGCCAATGTAACCAGAATTCACGTAACTACCAGTGCTGTAGGGTTTGGCAGTGTCTGGCAGATGGTTATCGATGAGTTCATGGCTACACACAAAATGTATGGATGCGAAATCTGGATAAACGATGATGGGGCCACCCCGGCAGTAGTGAAGCTCAGACTCTGGCAACTCGTAAGGGAAATGTCCGCAAAATAGGGTAAGACACGGAGGTGGCTATTGTTTATGGACGATAGATGGAATCGGATGCAGGATCTGCCTTTCTCGCGACTCAATGCCAGAGAAAGGGCAGTTGCAATCTGTAATCCCGGAAGCTTTAACGAGCTTTTATGCCCCAGGAGCAAACTGACCAGCCCTCATTTGCCTGCAATGGGACAGACGCCCCAATTTGACGACGGGATAGTCGTAGGTTTGGGAAAAGCAGGGAAGACTCCTGTTGTCGTTGTGTCTCAGGAGAGCAGGTTCGTAGGAGGGGGTGTAGGCGAAGTCCATGGCACAAAAATGGTTATGGCCATCCGCCTTGCTTTGCGTGGACAGAGAATTCTGGAGTCACGAGGCAGATCCCCCGGAGACGGCGGACAGGTTGCGCTGGTGATTTCTTTTGACACCGGCGGGGTACGGCTTCAGGAAGCCAATGCAGGTCTTCTTGCTCATTCTGAAGTGATGGATGCGTTTCAAGCAGCAAGGGGCGAAGTGCCGATTATCGGTGTTGTCGGCGGCACAGTGGGTTGCTTTGGAGGAATGGGTTTTGTGGCTTCATCTGTAGACGTCCTAATTATGAGTGATGTGGGAAGGCTGGGCCTCACAGGACCGGGGGTTATCGAGGAAGTTGTGGGGACTGAGGAATTTGATGCTGCCAATAGGGCTTTGGTATGGCGGACCACAGGCGGTAGACATAGGTTTATCACACGAGATGCTGACTTCATTGTAGAGGACGCAATGAAAGCATTTAGAGAGAAAGTCTCCGAAGTTGCAGGTTGGCCGCTGAAGAAGATAAGTGAGAAGAGGATCATAGGCACAGAAGAGATGGTGCTGGAACAAATGCGCCTTGTGGGACTGGCTGCAAACGACAAAATCCAAGACTCTTGGGATCTATGGAGGCAGTTCGGCAACAAAGACATTGAATATCTCTGGGATTCGGATGTTTCAGAGTTTACGGCACATGCCAAGCGCTGGCCTCGGGGGAGGATTGGAGAGCGTGATTAATTTTTACGGTAGGGGTCGTGACGCGATAGAGCTGATAGTCGATGAGGGGTCTTTTGAGGAAAATGTCTGTGGCGGAGAGAAGATTGATCCTGAGTTTGCAGAGTCAGCATTAGTCGGAACTGCCACGATATCAGGGGAGATCGTAACTGTTATCGCAAATGACGCAGGGTTTGCAAACCCGCATTTTAGAATGGTTTACGCCGGCCTCATGGGACTGGAAGAAGGCCTTAAGATGGCCTATGCGGTTTACTTGACCATTAAGGCGGACAAGGATAAGCCTTTGGCAGAGAAAAGGCCGATTATTTTGGTAGTCGATACTCCCGGGATGAGTCCGGGGAAGGTCGAAGAGATCATAGGTATCTATAAGTCAACAGGCGCGTACCAGTTGGCGTCAGCGGAAGCCAGGAGATTAGGGCATCCCATCGTTGCAATGGTTATCGGCAGGGCGATAAGCGGAGGGTTCCTCTGCCACGGTCTCCAGGCAGATAGGATACTTGCCCTTTCTGACATGTTTGGAACTATGATCCACGTCATGCCGCTAATAGGAATTGCCAGGGTAACGAAGATAAACATTATGCTTTTGGAGGAGCTTGCAGAGAGTAATCCGGTATTTGCGGCAGGAGTTTCGCATTTCTACAATCTCGGCGGGGTTGACGGAATAGTAGAGGAAGTTGAAGATATGCGGGCAAGTATAGAGACTCAGATAGCGGAGATTCGGAGGCTCAAGGCCGGTGGCGAACATGACAAGGTGGGCCCTTGGTCCAGGCTCATGTCGGGTATCAGGCGTGGTGGTAGAAAGACTTCAGAGAAGGTCATCGAGCTCATGGAGGAGGAGTTCGAAAAGGCGCTTCCGTGCTGGCTTGGAGGGGAGGATGATGAGCCTACACCCTGAGTCTGAACGACAGCAAGTTCTTGAGATGTTAAGGGCCGGCGTCAATATGCCGGGCCAGGTTCCTACTTATGAAGAAATGCCCAGGAGAAGCCTTGCGGACAAGGGGGCTTGCGGGCCTACTGCTGCCCACGTTATTGAGGAAGTCCATGTTCCGCTAAACTACGCTTACATATCTTTTACCACAGGTTCAACTGCCTTTCAGAATGTAGTCGGTGTCATGTCGACTGAAATCCCTGATAGAATCGCGGCATCATTGTTTGCATTTGAGATGGCAGGCATCACATCAGGCTCTAAAGGGTTAGTTACGTATCCCCCTTTGGTCCCGGTGTTTCCCCGATCTGCCCTTGATGAACTGGATATCCGCATAGCTTATCTCCGCCGTTCAACGAGGGATGCCTTTCTTTTAGCAATCATGGAAGAGACGCCCGATTTCATTGTCGGAGAGTCGGCTTTCATTAATTGCACTTTGCAGGATGCGAGAAAGCTGGGTATCGCAGGCTGCTTGCCTCCTGTAAGTTCCATATTTGTCGCAGGGACTCCCATGGATCTGGACTTGATACCCATTGCAAGGGAGATTCTCGGTGCACGAGTCCATGATCTTTACGGGTGTCAGGAGTTTGGGTGGCTGACTATGGACGGCATTCCTTTGAGGGATGATATATCCCTTGTGAAATCGCCGGTAGGCACAGAGTATTACGAGCTTGTCGTAGGCGGGCTTCCTATGTCAGACAGCTTCCCTGTAAGCTCCAAGGGCCATGTCTTAAACAGTCAAGGCAGGATCCTGACTTACAGACGCATGAGGACGTATCCCGAGTTTGAAGTGTTAGTCTTGGAATCTCCTCTCCCCAACGCGGAAGTCGTCCGGAGAGTAGCCAGGACCATCTTGCGGGCAAAGGCAAGGATCGTCAAGTGTTCACCGAGGATTAAGGTCAAAGCGGAAAGAACGGTACTGAGGTTATTGTTGCCTGCATTCACAGACAATTCGAGTCAGGACGAATCCCACATAGTTGCCGTCATCGAAGGGCCGGAAAAAACCAGGCTTTTTGATGTCCTTGGGGAAGCTCAAGTAAAATACGAACTGGAGAAGGTATGGGATCCGGCTTACACTAAGAGGAGGTGAGTAGTCTGAAGGCGAGCGATCTGCCGAAAGGTTTCGCAAGGCACGAATTATTGGACGTCTCCGAAGAAGGGCGTAGGGAAGTGGCTTGGCAGGCTTGGGATGTAAAGGGTTTGCTGAAGGTGGACTCTTGGCCGTCGCCTTCTGTAAGGGGCCACTGTAAACGTGTGCTTGAGCACGGACTGGAGGGTGTGTATCTTCCGGGTATTGTCCGCCGAGTCACCGACAGTGACATAGATTCCGCACGTGAGCTTTATGATGATATTGATCACGGCGCCTTCATTGCAGTAGGGTTTGTCATTCCTTTTATGCCTGAGTCAAGGAGAATCAGGGTTCCATGTGTCCTTCATCATAAGTATGTCACCGGACGCACAACTCCGGAACAGGTCGCAACAATGACCTTTGCGCCAAGAACCCCTGCATTAGCTGCTCTATCAGTCATGAAAGAGAGTCTAAAGGGTAAGGTTAGGTTGGGAGTATGGGGTTCCAGCGCTTTAGAGATATATACAGGGTTACCCTATACTGACGGCAGGTCTGACCTTGATGTTGTTCTTATCGGAGCTTCCATGGACGATGTAAGAAATGTTATTGAGCTGGCAGACAGACTTGAAAATAGCTTTCCCGTGAGAATAGACGTAGAAGTTCAACTGGGGGAAGGGTGGGGAGTAAATGGCCGTGAGCTCCTATCAGGCAGAGATACTATCCTTGTCAAGGGAATTCGTGAAGTCAAACTGGCGAGGCGTGAAGACCTGTTGTGATGCGGTGTCACCTAAAACTCAAATGATAGGTGACATGTTGCTCCTATCCCTCATTCTGGAAGCGTCGTGCGCACCTGCACCGGGCCTTGTTGATATTGACAGCCCGGGCGCGCATGGGGATATGGATTATGAGACCCTGATAAGAAGCGCAGTTGCAATCGGTCCGAGTCTTCGGGCCATGTGTGACGCAGGGATGCATCATGTGGGAAGGCCATGTGGCCTACTTGAGAAAGTGAGAGAAATCGGACTTGAAGCTGAAGCCCGAATGTATCAGGCGACTTGTGGTGTAAACACCCATAAAGGAGCTATATTCAGTTTAGGATTGGTGGCTGCATCTGCCGGCTACCTTTCTGCCAGGGAGAAAAGACTCGATCCGCTGGGGATAACCGAGGGAGTCAAGGCCATAACTTGCGGGATCGTGGCAAGGGATCTCATGCAGCTTAACAAATCAAGTACAGATCCGGACTTGCTCTCCCATGGAGAACAAATCTACGTGAGACACGGACTTACAGGCGCAAGAGGCGAGGCTGAACTGGGGTTCCCTACAGTAATGAACCATGGGTTGCCTGCATTGGAAAAGGCCGTCAAAAATGGCCTTTCGCTTAATGATGCCATGGTGCATTCGTTGATTGCCATAATGGCTCATCTAGACGATACCTGTGTAGTCCACAGATCTTCCCTGGAAATCCTGGAGCAGGTGGTAAAACCAGGCGCCAAAAGGGCGCTGACAAAAGGCGGAATGATGACGGAACACGGAAGAAGGGACATTCTGCTTCTGGATAAGAGATTCACTTCACTTGGGATCAGCCCCGGAGGTTCCGGAGATCTTCTTGCCGTTACTCTCGGATTACATCTCCTTTCTTGTCTAACATGAGGATCCGGCGGGCTGTCGTGGCAAGACTGTACTAAAGCCTCGTTATCCTGCTCTAACCGCCGGGAGTCTGAAGGGAAACAGAGCATAGAAGTCGAATACTTCAGTGATATGGAAGAAGCATCTGCACCTTATGAAGCAACTTTACGTAGCAAATCTCTTGTGCGTGGATACCTTAGAGGGGTCAGGGCTTTTCACCCTAACGCCAAGCACTATCTATTGTGTGGTTTTACAGCAGCTATTGCACGTTCCATTTTTCAGGTGGCTTTCAACCTGTTCGTCTATGAACTAGGGTACCGTCAGGACTTTATCGGGTATTTAAACGGAATACCTTCATTGGCAATGCTGCTTTTCGCTCTGCCTACTTCTTTCGCCGTTAATCGGGTGGGATATAAGAAGCCTGCCATTATCGGCAGAATCCTGAGTATTATCGGACTCTTAGGGATCCCGCTGACTGACTCCAAAACACTGCTTGTGGTTTTCCGTTTCCTTGACGGGATAGGCGCAACTTTTATCTGGGCTGTGGGAGTCCCTCTTCTGATGAAGTACAGTAATGAGGATAACAGGGTTTTTCTTTTTTCAGTAAACTCGGCCCTGCAGATGGGTTCAGCTTTTCTGGGGAGCATCATAGGCGGTATGATTCCGGAAATCGCAGGAAGGATTGCATCGGTGTCGCCTAAAGGTGTCTTGCCACTCAGGGTTACTCTTCTCATTTCAGTGCTGTTTATCACAATCTCAATCATCCCTATGACGTTGTTGAAGGAGGAGCACAGAGTTAAGACGAGGGGGGCTTCATATTCCGCTCTTGTTATGGCGTTGCCCAGGGACAGAAAGGACATAGCGGTTTTCGTGAAGGTCCTTTTGCCTGCTACATTAACTGCGTTCGGTGCAGGCGCCATGGTTCCCTTCTTTCAGCTTTTCTTCAGCTTGAGATTCAATATGTCCACTACGTCTATCGGGGTAATCTTTGCGTTATCAGGAATTGTCAGTGGGGTTGTGACCTTGGCTGCGCCTGTCTTGGCTAAGAAGTTGGGAAAAGTCAAGTTGATAGCAGCAACCCAACTGGCCTCTATACCGTTTCTTCTTACTCTCGCTCATTCTTTGAATCCGCGGGCAGTTGTCGCCTCATACTATTTGCGCCATGCTTTCATGAATATGTGTGGGCCTGTGGAGACAACATTCTTTCTGGAACAAGTAAGAGAGGAACAACGTGCGACCCTACACAGCCTGAGAGGTGTTCTTGATAGCTTGGTCCGGGGCGGGCTTGCACCCTTTGCCAGTGGTATCTTGCAGGTCAAAGGTGGGTTTCCCCTTGCCTTCTCAATGACTGCTGTGTGCTACTTTATAAGCGTGTTGATCTTCTATGGCTTCTTCAGATCTGCGGAAGATGCCTCTAACGCACATTAGCTCTGGGGTCGTTTTCCATGCCTGAGCCCTCATCTAGAATCACGTTTGGTTCACGGCAATTCATATTGCAATGATTTGAGCAGGTGTTCTTTGAGAGGTGGGGATTGGATGGCCCGTGCTGGATGCTATGGTTGCTGTGGGAGTCCCCGAAAAGAATGGGGTAGATGACGGGGCTCGAACCCGCAACCTCTGGAGCCACAGTCCAGCGCTCTCACCATTGAGCTACATCTACCACATGAAACACAGGTTATTAACTTGGAATCCGTTCCTGATGTATCTACAGAATAGCATACAAGTTTTGGTGCGTCAAGTGCAGTCACGGCAGTCTATGGTTTTCCCGAAGCTTTACAAACCAGTCTAATTATGTAAGAATTTAATTGACTTGGTTGTACTTTGATATCCTGGTTAAGCTTGGCGGTATCAATGCAAGATAATAGCCTCGCTGCATGAAAGGTCGGTGACTCGGATGTTGAGGGTTGAGGCCCACTCTCGGTTACACTTGGGACAGCTGGACCTAAACGGTTCCCTGGGTCGTATGTACGGAGGTATCGGGGTGGCTCTTGAAAGCCCTAAGATTGTCATATTGGCTGAGGAGCACGATGAATTGAACGTCTTCGGCTACGATAGCAGAAGAGTTAGGGCTATTGCCGGTGACTTCCTTGCAAAGGCCGGGATAAAAGGCGGAGCCAAGCTACAGGTAAAAGAAACGATTCCCGTTCATGTCGGCCTTGGGTCATCTGTGCAACTGAGGTTGGCAGTTGGGACAATCCTCGCACGCCTTCACAGTATTGACTGTGACATTGAAGATATCGCGCGGATAATACTACGAGGATTTCGCACTGACGCATGTTTGGGGCTTTTCGAGTATGGAGGCCTTGTGGTGGCCAGCGGAATACCCAAGGAATTCGACAGGCCCGGCGCGGACTTTGTAACGCCTCCCGTCATATTCCAGCACTCCTTTCCGAATAATTGGTACTTCATCGTTGTTACACCTGAAACAGCCACCGAATTTCGGGCGAAGCGAGATCACATATCTTTAGAAGTCTTACCGCCTATACCTCCTGAAGATGTAGGACTTATCTGTCGACTCCTTACCATGCAACTCCTTCCGGCGCTTTTGGAAGAGAATATTGAGTCTTTTGGGCAAGCATTGACAGAGATTCAATGGACTATTGGCAAGCAATTCGCGTCTATTCAAGGGGGATTATACAGTCATCCGTCTGCAGAAGGAGTCCTCCGCCAACTACTGAATTCAGGCGCTACCGGAACAGGGCAAAGCTCTTGGGGGCCGACTGTCTACGGGATAGTTGAAGGAAAACAGGCAGCTTGGAAAAGTGAAGCAATGTTACACAAATACCTGGAAGAGTCTGGTGTTCGGGCTCAAGTTCGCTGTCTCAAGGCATGTAATCACGGAGCCTGCCTTGAGAAAGCAGAAGGGGAAGACTGACGGATATGGATGAGCTTTCACAACAGAATGCAGTAAGTGAGGTAGTGGCTGCATCATGGGAGCGATGCCGTATGAATGGCATGGACTCAAACCAGGTTCCGGCTCCGGTGCGGCTCACAGGCAAAGAGTTGGAAAACAGGCTGAAATCTTCGCTCTCAATGGCGCGGGTTGCACGCCCCTTTATGGATAGGATTTCTTCGTTTGTGTCCTCCGAGTGGCCTGTGTTTCTAGGCGATTCCAAGGGTTGTGTGGTTTCGGCAATAGGGGAGTCGGGGCTATCGCCTATTTCCACAGCGACTCTTGAAGTAGGCACATTATGGAGCGAACAGCACCAAGGCACGAACGCCATCAGCCTTGTGATTGATGAGAAAACGCCATGCCAGGTTATAGGCAATGAACACTATTTGAAAGCATATCATCATCTGGCCGGTGCTGCTGCACCTATATTCAGCCCTGAAGGAGTCTTTCTCGGGATTCTCGGGATCGTTGGCCCCAAGGATGCCTTTCACGTGCATACCCTAGGGATGGTTGTGGCCTCTGCAGCAGCAATCGAAAACCAGCTTGAGTTGGAGCGCACAACAGAACAGCTCTACTCCGTAGTTCAAGCCATGTCAGACGGACTGATTGCCATAGACAACGATGGTATTATCACTCATATGAATCATGTGGCAGGGAGGATCTTCGGACTGAAACCAATGGCTTGCATCGGTCAGCGAGCAGACGAGATATTTCGGGACTCTCTTCCTTTACTTCAAGTCATCAAGACCGCGAGAGAAGGTTTCAGTGACCGGGAACTTGCTGTAACGTTGAACAATCGTAGGGTGCATGTGACTCTTACCAGCAGGCCGATTTGCTCTCAACAAGGCCGGGTCTTTGGAATCGTCTTAACATGCACAGAAATGAAATCAGTTCAGCGTCTTGTCACACGGATGGTAGGAGCGCAGGCCAGGTTCACGTTTTCCGACCTTATCGGGGAAGATCCGACGTTTCTGGAGAGAATTGACATATCTCGCCGTGTTGCCAGGTCAGACTCTACAGTGCTTCTGGTAGGTGAAAGCGGGACAGGAAAGGAGCTTTTCGCTCAATCCATTCATAACGCCAGTCCACGCAGGGATGGTCCGTTTGTCGCTGTAAACAGCGCAGCCTTGCCCAGAGACTTAGTGGAAAGTGAACTCTTTGGATATGAAGAAGGCGCTTTCACAGGCGCCAGGAGGGGAGGACGGCCGGGTAAGTTTGAACTTGCCAGTGGGGGCACGTTGTTTTTGGACGAGATAGGCGACATTCCCTTAGAGACTCAGAGTAGTCTCTTAAGGGTATTACAAGATAAGCAGGTTGTCAGGATTGGCGGACATACGCCCATTCCTGTCCAAATCCGGGTAATAGCTGCGACGAACAAGGATATCTTGCGTCTTGTTGAGGAAGGCCATTTCAGGCTGGATCTCTACTATCGTCTCAGTGTCGTTAATGTGGCTATACCTCCTCTTCGTGACCGGGGTGAAGATGTTTTGATTCTGGCTAAGCACTTCCTGCAACGGTTCGCCGGACAACGTGGTGTTGACTCAATAGAAATGACCCCTGAAGTTGAAACCGCGCTGATGGAATACAGTTGGCCGGGTAATGTGAGAGAGCTGGAAAACGTGATTGAGCAGGCTAATCACTTATTGGAAGGAAGCACTCTGGAACTTCGACATCTTCCGAGTAGAATCTCCGGGCCATCGGAGCAAAAAGCCGTCGGGTCTCTCTTCCCGGTGAATATGTATTCTCCGGACGGACACATACGGCGCCTCGAGGAAGTTGAGCGAAATGCGATTCTAAATGCCTTGGCATTGTCTGAAGGCAACGTCAGTTCTGCTGCCAAGCGGCTTGGAGTAGGGAGGACGACTTTATATAGGAAACTGGACAAGTATGATATTGACCTTATATCCTTGCGCGAAGCGACCACCTAAGTAGATCACCATAAGTAATCCCCGGTTCCAGAAAGTGTCCCTACCGTGCGGGACCACCCAAAACCTCGGAAAACGAGCGAAAACTAATGAACTCATACTTAGACGAATGAAACGATAAGACATATGTTACTGCTATAAGATATGTATCACTATGAGACATGTCCCATTATGGGGCATGTCATTGACAGGCTTTCGTATTTCCAGCCCTATCCCTGCTTTGCATGGGAAAGCGCCTTGCTTGTCAACAACCGGATATGTGTCATATTGGAACAATATCCTCTACTTATGTACTTTCTATTTCCTTGCATTATTTTCTAAAACTGTCAAGAAACCACTCTATCTGGCATTTGTCGGCATAATATTTACACCGGGTCATTAGGCATGAAACTTGCATCTATGTAGTATGAAGCGGGAATATGAGGAGGAAATTCCACGTGAACCTTCTTATGTTGGGTTTTAGCACTCGAGGCTTCGCTGAATGTGCAGGGTTGAGTCACAATGCCGGATATTCGGTGCTGGCCTTGGATTACTTCGGTGATATGGACCAGGGAAGATGGGGCAAGAGTTACTCACTTAGCCGAGACTTCAAAGTCTCAGGTTTCAATGCTGAGGGAATTATCGAAACCTTGTACAAGATGGAGGAAAACGGGGTCAATTATGAGGCTGTGGCCTACACTTCGGGTATAGAAAACCAACCGGAAGTCATAAGACATGTGGCAAACCGCAAAAGACTTCTGGGAAATCCTGCTCCTGTGGTCGAAGCGGCAAGGGATTTCAAGAGGGTGCACCACCTACTGCAAAAGGTGGGAGTAAGTTACCCGCGAACTCTTTACCATTGGAGAAGCCCACCTCCGCCCGGGGATTGGTTATGTAAGCCGCTCGATTCCGGGGGAGGCAGCAAGATAATTCCGGCTTCCCATGATGAGCCTATGCCTGCTAATTACATGTTACAGGAGTTTTGCCAAGGGCGGCCTGCATCAGTGGCTTTTGTCGCCAATGGAAGAGACGCCACGATTCTCGGATTGAGTGAACAGCTTTGCGGACTGGAGCAATTCGGGGCTAAGCCCTTTTTTTACTGCGGGAATATTGCGCCTTTAGAGTTTTCCGCTGAAAGCAGTTTCGGTGGTATAAGAGAGCAAGCATTCCAAAAGGTGAGGAAGATGGTTTCCATAATCACGAAGGAATGCGGTCTTGTGGGCGTAAACGGTATAGATTTTCTCCTCACAGATGAATGTGATGTATTATTTCTCGAGGTAAATCCACGTTATTCTTCCTCAATGGAGCTCTATCGCAAGGTATACGGACTTGATATTTTCAGACTGCATGTTGAAGCCTTCGAAGGCAGATTGCCCGAGCGCCATCTGCTCCACGAGGAAAATCTAAGTTATTCAGGACCGTACTGGGGTAAGGCAATTGTTTACGCCCCATGGGATTTGGTGGCGAAGGACACAAGAACCTGGTTTAGCAAAGGAATTCGTGATATTCCCTATCCTAACGATGAGATTCCGGCCAGGGCGCCTATATGTACGGTATTTGCCGAGGCTGAGTCCGGAAGTCGGTGTCTTGATGCCCTTAAAGAGAAGCAAGACTGGGTGCTTCGAAATGTCTCTCCTGTGGTATAGTGTGAGTTTAATTCTAACTTTTTCACGGGCTTTGATGAGAGGGGTGAAATACCGGGGCTTGCTCAAAGATTTCAAGGCTAACCAGACAGGATAATAGGAGTCTGTTAAACCATTACAAGGAGTGATCTCATGATTGTCAATGGCGTACCGATTAAGGACACGTATGCAGAGGCTTTTGATTTTCTCGGGACACGGGTGATTGTCACAGCTGATACCCTCGACTTGGCGATGGAGGCTGCAAGGGAAGCTGTAGGAATGGGCACTTCGATCATAGGTTGTGGGGGAGAAGCAGGTATTGAAGGAGAGGCTAAGGATACTCCCGACGGGAGGCCAGGAGTCTCCATATTAATCTTTGCGCTGGATAAAGAGAAGCTTCATGACCAACTTTTCGGACGCGTAGGGATGTGTGTATTAACCTGCGCTACTGCGTCTGCCTTCAATGGCCTTAAGAGTGAAGATAAGGTTGAAACAGGCGAGATGCTACGTTACTTTGGAGACGGGTACGAGTTCAGCGAAGAGAAGAATGGAGCCACCTATTGGCATGTGCCTATGATGGACGGAGAATTCATTATTGAAGGCACGTATGGGGTAGCCAACGGGATAGGCGGAGGAAACTTCATCATTATGGGCGAGAACGGGAAGGTATGTCTCGAAGCTGCTTTGAAAGCAGTTGAAGCTGCGCGGAAAGTTCCCGGTGTGCTTCTCCCGTTCCCTAAAGGCGTAGTCCGCTCCGGAAGCAAAGTCGGTGGCGCGAATTATGACTTCCTACCTGCTTCAACCAATCACAGACTCTGCCCGACTATTCGCGACAAAGTGGAGGATACTTTGGTTCCCCCGGGTGTCAAATGTGTATATGAGATTGTCATAAACGGCTTCAATATGGAATCAGTGAAAGAAGCTATGAAACTCGGAATAAAAGCAGCTTGTATCCCTGGGATTGTAGAAATCACGGCAGGCAATTACGAGGGCAAACTCGGAAAGCATCACATTCACTTACATGATGTCCTCAAATAGGAGCTAACGTAGTCATAGGCGCTCTCGGCTATGCCCCAAAAAGGGCACCGTCTCGAGCGCCTCCTGCTTCTTGTCGTAAACTGCTTTTTGGAGTTACCTGGGAGGTGGCCTTTATCAAGGAAGTCCATGCCATTCTTATCACCGGTCGGACTTTAAGACAAGGGATAGGCGTCGCAGAAGGTAAGGATTCTGACGTGTACAGGGAGGAGACAAGCCAAGTTGAGTTAAGCGCCGGAAGTATGGCCAAACTTGGCCTTAAGCATGGGGATCGTGTTGAGGTATCTACAGACTCAGGTGTGGAAACATTCCTATGCCGTCCAGGAGATCTCCCGGATAACGTCGTTTTTGTGCCTTATGGCCCTCCGGCAAACAGACTAACACTTAACACAACCGAAGGGAGCGGTATGCCTGGTTTCAAGGGCATTCCCTGTAGAGTTAGGAGGGTCATAGATGAGGACATTTGAGAATACTGTCTGTTCCTTCTGTGGTTCTCTTTGTGATGACATTGTGCTGGAGGTAGAAGATAATGTCATCACTAAGGCGAGAGGCGGTTGCGCCATATCCCGGAGGAAGTTTTTGAGTGCGATAGACAGTGAAGCCCCTCTGGTTGACGGGAAAGAGGTGAAATTCGACGAAGCCATAAACGCTGCCGTCGAGATACTGGCAAAGGCCAGGCATCCACTGATATACGGATTATCCAGCACAAGCAGTGAGGCGCAGGCTGCTGCCGTGAAGTTAGGAGAGACCCTGGGCGCAAGTGTTGATTCAACGTCTTCAGTGTGCCACGGTCCTGGCACAGTTGCGAAACAGCTTGTAGGTTTGCCCACGTGCACACTGGGTGAAGTCAAAAATAGGGCGGATGTCGTCGTTTTCTGGGGCTGTAACCCTGTGGAAGCTCATCCCAGACACTTCAGTCGCTATTCAGTCCAGGCAAAGGGACTTCTCAGGGAGCAAGGCAGGCGTGATCGTAAGGTAATTGCAGTAGATGTCAGGAGGACTGCTACGGCAAGAATTGCAGACATTTTTTTGCAGGTTGCACCGAACGAGGATTTTCAAGTCCTGACAGCTCTCCGAGCTGTCATCAACGGTAACGAGCTTAGAGAAGAGACTTTCGGAGGAATCAGCCCGGAGGAGATTCAAGATGTATGCGACGTCTTGCAAAGCGCTGAATATGGCGTCTTCTTCTTCGGAATGGGGCTTACCATGACTCAAGGGACCCATCATAATGTAAGACAGGCCTTATCCCTTGTGCGTGACTTAAATCGCAAGACCGCGTTTGGTGTCATTCCCATGAGAGGCCATGGGAATGTAGCAGGCACTGAGACAGTTCTGGCGTGGCAGACCGGGTATCCGTTCGGCATTAACTTCAGTCGTGGGTATCCGAGGTATAGCCCGGGAGAGTTCACTGTGACAGATCTTCTCAGTCGCCGGGAAGTTGATGCTGCGCTGATTGTTGCGTCGGATCCTGCAGCAACCTTGCCTGCCCGTTCTGCAAACTATCTAGGTGAAATCCCGACAATAGTCATAGACCCGTATTACTCCGCTACAGCGAAACTGGCTCGCGTGTTTCTACCTTCCGCGCCTGTAGGCGTTGCAGCTTCCGGAACCGTTTACCGGATGGATCAGGTTCCCTTACCGTTAAGGAAAGTGATAGATTCCAAGTATCCAAGTGATCACGACATCTTGCTTGCCATTGATAAGGGGGTGACGGCATGCTCTGCATCAAAGGAGGCTCTGTCTATGATCCTTTGAATGGGAAGGCCGGGGAGGTAGACGACATATATGTCTCAGACGGTAAAATCGCATCTCCTTCGCCCGGTGCCCGTGTACTTGATGCCAGGGACCTCATAGTGATGCCGGGCGGGGTTGATATTCATTCCCATATTGCAGGCCCCAAAGTCAATGTAGGGCGAGTGCTTTGCCCTGAGCTTAATCGACGTGACCCCGTGGCACTCACTGGAGTTACCAGGAGTGGCGTAGGTTCAGTTGTTCCATCCACATTTGTAACCGGGTACCGATATGCCGAGATGGGTTACACGTTTGTCATGGAGGCAGCCGCTCCTCCGCTTGAAGCCCGCCATGTCCACGAAGAGCTCGCTGACATTCCCATGGTTGACAAAGGCGCTTTGATCCTCATGGGAAACAATCATTTCGTGTTAAGCCTTATTAGGGACAGAGACTTCGAGAGACTCAAGGACTATGCGGCATTCCTTATCAAGGCGTCAGGCGGATACGGCATTAAGGTGGTTAATCCCGGGGGGGGCGCGAACTGGAGAACGCGAGGCAATGTCGGAGGCCTCGATGATGAAACCCGAGAGTACGGAGTTACTCCCCGAGAAATCATTGACGCGCTAATCGAGGTGAACGAGGCGTTGGGTGTGCCACACGCGGTACATCTTCACTGCAATAACCTGGGACAGCCTACCGGCGGAGAGACAACCTTAGAAACCATGGCGATAGCTGAAGGCAGGCGACTCCACATCACTCACATGCAGTTTAGCGCATACAAGCCTACAAAGGGCAGGCCCTTTGTGTCGTCTGCGAAGGAATTAGCCGAGTATGTCAACGCCAACCCCAATATCACCATGGACGTGGGGCAGGTTGTGTTTGGTCCTGCAGTCACCATGACTGCGGACGCCCCTCTTCAGCACAGTTTACATACGCTTACGAAGGAACGATGGGTGAATAAAGAAATCGAGATGGAAACGCAATCAGGCATTGTGCCTCTTACTTATCGCAAACGGTCTTATGCAGGCGCTATACAGTGGATTGCAGGACTCGAGTTGTTCTTGATGATAGAAAATCCATGGCAGATTTCGCTTACCACGGATCACCCCAACGGCGGGCCGTTTACTGCGTATCCATGGGTTATCAGGCTTCTCATGGATCGCGGCTATCGGGAAGAAGTAGCCGAGACAGTAAACAAACGAGCCCTTGGATCCAGCGAGCTTCCTGAACTTACAAGGGAATACACCTTGGAGGAGATTGCCATAATCACCCGGGCTGGGCCTGCGAAAACTCTGGGCCTGGCTAACAAGGGACATCTCGGAATTGGTGCTGATGCAGATATCGCCATTTACAGGCCAAACAGTGATTTCGAGGCGATGTTTTCACAGGCCGCATATGTTCTAAAGGGCGGCGAGATTGTTGTACGAGAAGGAGAGGTAGTGTCTGAGACTTTCGGAAAGACCTATATTCCTGCTTTACCTGAACAAAAGGATGTCACTCCGTGGCTCAGCCCTATGTTCAGCAGGTTGTATAGTATAGCTTTTGAGAATTATGGAGTGGAAAAAGAGAAGTACATGCCTTGTGAGGTGGTCTGATGCCCACCATATATTTGGAGCAAAAGAAGCTGCCGGAGGTTCCCCTTGAAGCGGAAAGCATAACCCCGGGGGTCCTCTCGGGAAAATCCAAGAAAGAAATTCGAGCGTTGCCTCTGTTATACGGCAATGCGAAAGCAAAAATAGGAGATTTTTTTGACGTACGACTCAGCGACTTCGGAGCGGATACCCACATCCATATTGAAGGGGATCTGTCCAAAGTAAAGTATCTCGGCGATAACATGGACTCAGGCCTTCTTACTATTTCCGGTCCGGTAGGGATGCACCTCGGCCGGGGGATGACAGGCGGCGAGATCCGGGTGGACGGGGATGTGGGAGGGTTTTTAGGCGCAGGTATGCAAGGCGGCTTGATACAGGTCCGAGGACAGGTAGGACACATGGCAGGCGCAGCTTATATCGGGGATAAACAAGGAATGTCAGGCGGTTGCATTATCATTCATGGGTCGTGCGGCAATGAGGCAGGCACCAGGATGAACGGAGGCCTGTTGATTATTGCCGATGGTTCCGGGGATTTTGCAGGCGTTGAAATGAAATCCGGGACAATAGTCGTAATGGGTGATGCAGGTAAGTGCGCCGGGGCGTGCATGACCGGCGGTACAATCGTGCTTTTGAGAGGCCAAGAACTCTTACCGACGTTCATATATGATTCCGCGGGCCCTCTCGCAATTCCTACTATGTTTCGGGATGTTGTGAAGGCATTGGGAGTAAAGGTCCCTGATGACTTAGAAGAAAAGCAATTCAGGCGATTCATAGGTGACAGCAATGAACAGGGAAAAGGGGAAATTCTCGTATGCGAATAGGGATTCTTGCAAACAAGGAGGGTTGGCATTATCGCCAATTGACAGCTGCCTTCAAGAAATGCGGCATCGAGCCGGAATGTTACTCCATAACTGACCTGGTTGCAAAGGTAGGGATGTCAAAGGCTTCAACCGCATCAGGGTCTTTTGCCGGTGATAGGAGGCTGGAGGAGTTAGATGCACTGATTGTACGATCAATACCTGCAGGATCCCTCGAGCAAATCGTCTTTCGGATGAACGCTCTTCATTGCTTGGAGCAAGCCGGGGTTTTCGTAATGAACCCGCCTTCTGTCATTGAGAAGACTGTAGACAAGTTCTACACTTCATCGCTGTTAGAAGTCTACGGAGTGCCTACACCGCCTACGATAGTCACAGAAAACCGAGACGCTGCCATGGAGGCTTTCCGGGAGCTCGGTGGAGATGTAGTTGTTAAGCCTCTTTTTGGATCCCTGGGCAGAGGGATGACAAGACTCGATGATCCTGATGTGGCATACCGCGTGTTTCGCGCCTTGGAAATGCACCATTATGTGTTTTACTTGCAGAAATTCATATCCCACGATAACAGGGACATTCGAGCTTTCGTCCTCGGAGACAGAGTCCTTTCAGCAATGGAGAGACGAGGAGCAAACTGGAAAACAAATATTGCCCAGGGGGCTGTAGGTTGTCCTATTGAACTCAATGACCGCCAAGAGCAGTTAGCGCTTAAGGCAGCCAAGGCCATTGGCTGTCCGTATGCTGGAGTGGATCTTGTTCGTTCCGGAGACGGGGAAGAGTTTGTTCTGGAAGTGAACGGAGTTCCGGGATGGCAAGGTCTCCAAAAGGTATCCGATATTAACATAGCAGACGAGATTGTAAGGTTTGTTTTGAAGGGGAGGGAAGGCCGCTGATAACAGCGGAGGAAGTAGCAAGGGCTTTTACGCTGTCGTCCATTGCTGAGGTGATGGCGCCAAAACCGGGAAATGTCACGCGCTATCAGGATTTCCATGATACCACTTGTGAGGATTTCTTGATATCCGCCTGGGCCGCTGCTCCTGTCTTTGCCGAAGCAGACAAGCTTGCAGTGGGCGACTTGATTCTGGGAGCCCGCCGTGCATCATCACAGCATGTCAAATCCAACACGAATCTAGGCATAATCCTTCTCCTGGCACCCCTAGCCAAAGCTGCGCTGGATCCGACCCCTGCCCCTTTGCGCAGGCGCCTTCGAAATGTGCTCAAGGCGCTTACAGTAGATGATTGTCGAAAGGCATACACAGCTATCAGGGAAACGCAACCCGGCGGCCTCGGAAAGCTGGACAAACATGATGTAAGGGATGAAGCTGCGATCACCTTGTTGGAGGCTATGGAGCTTGCGAAAGACAGGGACAGCATTGCTTTTGAGTATTGTTCTGATTATCATATCTCCTTTACTCTGACATATCCGGCCTTGCTTAAAGCAAGGGAAAAGTGCTCATGTTGGACTGACGCCGTGGTCCAAGCCTTCTTGACAGTCTTAGCCAAGGTGCCTGATACATTGATTGTAAGAAAACTCGGCATAGAGAAAGCCAAAGAAGTGTCAATAATGGCGAAAGAAGCCTTGGACGCCGGAAGACCCGGCTCAGAAGACTGGAAGAAAGCTCACGCAAACCTGGACAGTTACTTGAGGTCAGACAACAATCGCCTTAACCCGGGAACTACTGCCGACCTCATCACGGCATCACTGTTCGTGTTTTTCATTGATAAAGGCTATAACGAATTCCTTAAAGAAGGCATGATAATATGGCCGGAATAATCCTTGCAGGGGGATCTGCCAAGAGGATGGGAGGGGTGAGGAAACCTCTCCAACTGCTTGCAGGTAAAACCCTGCTGGACAGGGTGGTTGAAAAGCTCAACCCGCTCTTTGATGAACTGGTTCTTGTCACTGATTGTCCTAGCCTCTATCCGTCCTTTCCAGGCCTTGTAGTCAGAGACATTCATCCCGGACGAGGGCCGGTCGGCGGGATTGAAGCGGGCTTACTGGCAACGTCTGATCCGGTGAGCTTTGTGTGCGGCTGTGACATGCCTTTCTTGAATAAGGATCTTATTTGCTATATGGAGTCTTATGCCTCGTCATACGACATAGTCATTCCCCGTATTGGGCGCTTTGTTGAGCCTCTGCACGCCTTTTACGACAGGCGTACTTTGGACATAGTAAAGACTCATTTGGAACAAGGTTATCATAGGTTAGGAAGTCTTCTCGTAGCGCCTCTTAGCGTCTACCATATTAATGAAGATATTACAAGGAAGTTCGATCCTCTGCTTCTAAGCTTCTTCAACATTAACACGTGGACCGACCTGGAATTAGCCCACACTCTACTGGAGGCAAAATCAGATGTCAAGTGAGCCTGTGACTGCTGTTGATATTCTAAGATTACGCGATGGCAAGTGGCTGGCAGAGAAGGATGCGGTTGTAACGGAAGCCGAGATTGCCGTTGTTCTGAACGGACACGAACTCGTCAAGTTGACAGCTACGCCTCGACACCTCTCTGAACTTGCTCTGGGCTATCTCTACTGCGGCGGGATGATTGATTGCATTGACCGGATAGAGTCGCTGGACGTGGATGAGACGCGGGGCAAGGTTTACGTTGTTGCTGCTAGATCCGATATCCTTAATGAGTGCCCAGGTAGTCACCCCAGTGATTACCCCGGTGATTGCTCCACTGATTCTTTCAGTGGGTGCTCCACCGATTGCCCCGGGACAACAGCCCCATGGGATATAGAGCCACTGGACCCCAATGACTTGCTAAGACTCATGAACGAATTTGAGAAGAGCTGTCATCTGTTTCATGAGACCGGAGGCAGCCATGCAGCAGCTATCAGTGACGGCAAGGAAATTTCGTTGCTTCGTGAGGATATAGGACGGTGTAACGCAATCGACAAAGTAGTGGGATATTGCCTTCTGAATCATGTCAAAACTCCAGATAAGGTACTACTTATTAGCGCCAGAGCTTCTTCTGAAATAGTTGGTAAAGCCTGTAGGCTTGGGAGTCCGATCTTGCTATCACCATCCGCCCCGACTGACAAGGCTGTCAAGATAGCCTCTGCACGCGGACTTACCCTAATCGGTTTTGCCAGATCCTGCCGCCTCAATGTATACAGCGGATTCGACCGGATTAAACATTTTCACAGTAGGAATCGTCTGAATATTGAAGAATAGAAAGACGGACCGTTGAGAACTTGGAAATGTTGTTTTGGTTATCTGAATGGACCGGAAGGAAAATCGATGGTGAGTTCTTGACCGAGTGTACTGACCTCATCGATAGTATAGCGCGATATGGCGCAGGTGAGGACAGCGGTGTTACGGAAGATGATCTAAGGCGTCGAATACAGGCCTTGCGGGAATGGGCTACCGAAATGCGCAGCCGCATGCGTGGGATTTAGTGGCGTCTTTCTCCTGTACCGCGAAAAGTGAAGGAGTGTTGCCGTATGAAGGCTGGGACACTAAGGGCTGCCGCATGGATTCTCCTTGTTGTCAGTCTATTGGCGTGCTCCGTTCAGGCAGCCGGGCAGGCTGAGGCAAGCAAGATATCCAATGACTGGGTAGTCGTTCATTTCCCCGACGACGTAGATGTTCCCCTTGATGTGCAAAAGGCATTCTTTGAAGGGGTGACGGATTCTATCAGGTACGTTGAGGGATTCTTTGGGAGTCCTCTTCCGAAGCCGGTACAGTACGTGTTCGCTGAGAGCGGGAGATTCTATGCGATGGCCAAGGCAAGACCCCCCTATGAAATCATCGATGAGGGGGGCGTCCCAACGACTGTTGAGATGGCAAAACAGCGCTGTATCTCGTTAGTCACTCATGAACTTGTACATTTACACAGTTTTAGCACATGGGGAGATTATTCATTTGTTTCGGTGAGTGAAGGGTATGCGCAACTTGTAGCTATGCTGCGTGCCCAACATCCGCTCCACGATACTGCAGCAGCCTTCCATGAGATGGACAGGCTTCCGCCTTTACGTACATTGCTTACGACGGGTCGATCTTCCTTAGAGTCTGAATGGATCCCCTACCTGTACAGTTGCATGCCATCCTTTCTGGGTTTCATATACGAGGACTTTGGCTACGACGTGCTGATTCATGTATACAACAATATCCCCCCATATACAGCTAGCTCACGTACAGAGAGACTCTTCGCGCTCATCGAAGACTCTACCGCAACCCCACTGGACGAACTTGAATCAAAATGGCGCAAGATGCTCGGCGCTATGGCGGTGAGCGAGCGGCCTATTGCTACTATCGAGCTGTCATATGAGCTTGCAGATGCCGGGCTGTTTCGGCTTCGCATGTTGAGTGAGCATCTAGGTGTGGAGATAGATTCGGTATTTCGCGAGGAGCTGCAGTCTATCCTGATTGACATAGACAGGTACGGATGGGGAGAACCTGTAAGTCGTGAGGAATTGTCAGGCCGTATAAGGAGACTCTCCGAGTAGGCTGACGAGATACGCCGCGACGTGCTTGCAACCTACGAGTGACAATAGGAAAAAAATCAAGGAAAATACAGGTTGCCGGCAGCGGATAAACATATGAGGGATGGTGCCTTGAGAACGCTCTTATAAGTAGGTCGGCCTGCAGGCTAAAGCCGAAATCTACATGCGCTCGCAAGACTCGTGCCGGCAACCAATAGTGTTGTTCTTTAGGAGGGTTAACCTGTTGTATTTCCGGTCATCCCTAAACACAAAGAAACCGGGTTCTGCGGAAAAGAGCAGAGCCCGGCCGGTTTCAAATCGGCTGTTGCTTTTTGCTCTCCTTTCCGCAATGGGAGGCGCCTAAGTTTCCTAATAGCACCCTAACGGTCCGCCTGCCATAGCATTTGCCGTAGGCCAGGGGACTCGGA
>FZPS01000182.1_pt157 | contig 26777 bp, 25 predicted proteins | sample 1817821 | NCBI WGS metagenome assembly FZPS01 (sample SAMEA104158645, study PRJEB21678) | metagenome | place: Germany | collected 2015-04-21
TCTTTTCTTCCTCTGGGGATGGCTCTTGCCGCAGGAGCAATGCTCTTTGTGATTAGTGATGAGATAATACCCGAAACTCACCACTCTCCCCATGCTCGCTCCTCCACTTATGCTCTTCTTTTGGGATTTATAGTGATGATGATTTTAGATACTGTCTTAGGATAAATTTTAACTGAATTGCCAGATATTATTGATATAGGGTGGGCAGATATATTTTTGTATTTTTCGCTATTACTGACGCCTTACCTCCTCTTCGTCTCCTTTCTTTTTTCCTCTCCCTTCTCGGGAGAGGGCCAGGGTAAGGGTGAGCAATAGGGGAGAAAAAGCTTCCTTCGGTAAAAACCTTTAGATTCCCCGCTAAATTTTGGGAATGACGAAGGAAGCTTCAAATCCTCAAAGTCAGGAAATAACCTAAAGATATTTTTTAGTCCCGCAATCAATAAATGCGTCAATATCTTGAAGTTGGGATGGTGTATCTGATAGAGAAAAAAATGACTCCTCAATAGCTCAACCATTAAACATTTTTAGAAATGTCGGGCCTGGAAGTAAATCCTAAAGGGTAAATCACCGCGGGCTGTGCGGTTAATTATAATGTTAAATACAAGGTGTTAACGAAGGTGGTAAAATTGTGGGAAAATAATAAGCGTATTTACCTAAGCAGATGTTGGAAAAGAGATTGAAAAAGCCAGAAATGCGTGTGCAGACGGTATTGATATGAACATTTTAATCTCTGTAAGTAAAAAAGCTATTCCACTAACCTAACCGACGTCTGAACTGGAAAATCGTGAAAGTTATTCACAAAGAATATCTCCAGGCCAGGTTTTTGAAAAGCTGGACAGAAATCCCCATCTTCTGACAGGAGATCTCTCTAAAGAGTAACCAAGCTGGAGAAGGACCTGAACAATAAAAAATCCCGTTTAAGGAATAAAGATTACCAATAAAGTGTATAATATAGTAGTGAGTGGAGGCACTACTTGCACTACTTTAGTCCTTCAGGGAAAAGGGGACTTCTGTAAGCCTATGAGGAAAAAGCAGATAATGAAGTAAAAGCTGGTTAATTTATCCATTGCCGAGGAGGCTTACCAGCGTTTTGTTAAACATTATATTTAAAAATGTTATACTTCAGGTTTTTGATTACAACTTTACCCCTTTCTCTCTGGCGGTTCTCCTGACCAGCGGGATAATCCTCGCTGTAGGGATAATAACTTTAATTCGAGAGAAAGCCTCCCGGGAGAGCTTCTGCTTCTTTTTAATTGCTCTGGCTATCTTTCTGTGGTTATTCCCTAATTCTTTTATGTATGCTTCTCCCGATGAGGAAATAGCACTTCGGTGGTCCAGATGGGCCTTTTGGGGAGTGCCTTTTATTTCCACTGCTCTTTTCCAGTTTACCATTTTTGCTCTTCGTGCTTCTTCCCGCCAGCGAACAGCCTGGATTGCGTGGATTCTCTCTTTCTTTTTCTCCCTGTGCGCCCTTGTCAGCGATAATTTTATTTCCAGAGTGAAATTACATCCCTGGGGGTATTACCCCCATTATGAATGGCTAAGCATCCCCTTTTTAGTTTTTTTCCTCTATATGTTGCTGGCCAGCCTCCTACAATTTTACAAAAAGAGTCAGGAAGAGGTATTTCCCACCTCCAAGCTTCGAAGCAGGCTCTTCTTTCGAGCTTTCTTAGTAACCGGCTTAGGGGTTATTGATTTTTTGCCCGCTTTAGGAGTTCCTATTCCTCCTCTGGGCTTTATTCCCATTTTTTCCTTCGTCTTTTTAGGAGCACCGGTTATCTGGCACTATCACTTAGTAGATATTACTCCTGCTTTTGCCGCCCAGGAAGTTATCAACAATATGAGCGATGCTCTTTTAGTATTTGACCGGGAGGGGATAGTGCAATTAGTTAACCCTGCTTTTTGTCAGCTCTCAGAGAAAAAAGAAGAGGAAATAAAAGGATTACCGGTTAAAGTTCTCTTACCTGACCTTTTTTCTCCTGAGGAAGAAAATTTCCTCCAGAAAGGCTCCAGAATAAATCGCTCTTTCACTCTTCATCTCCCGGGTGGGAAAGAGCTCTTCTTAGAGGCCTCTCTTTCTCCTGTTAAAACTACCGATGAGATATTAGCCTGGATAACTTTAATAAGAGATATAACCGACCTAAGGAAAGCGCAAAGAGAACTTTCTCAATCGGAGGAGCGATATCGGACTATTTTTGAAACTACCGGCTCTGCTACTATTTTAATAGAGGAAGATATGACCATCTCTTTAGCCAATCAAGAGTTTGCAAGAATAGTCGGTCTTCCCAAAGAAGAAATAGAAGGGAAGAGGAAATTCATCCAATTCTTTGCTCCTCCTTTTGTTCCCCAGATGATAGAATACCACCAGAGGCGCCGCATTGCCCCGGGGACAGCTCCTAAAAAAATCACTACTCATCTCCTGGACCAGGAAGGTAATGTTAGAGAAGTTTTAGCCAATGTAGACCTCATTCCCCACACCAAACAATCAGTAGCCTCTTTAGTAGATGTTGCCGACCTCAGGAGAGCAGAACAACAGATTGCTTTCCAGCTGGATATGCTCAGCCGTCTTTATCGAGGAGCGCAGGAACTCACTGAAACCTTAGATTTAGGAAAATTAGCTCAGTTAGCGGTACGTCATTCAGTTGAGGAGTTCGGGGTAAAGCCAGCTTTCTTCCTTGCTCTTAAAGACAATAAAGAGTGGGAGGTTCTCTCTGCTTTTCCTTCCTCTTTCTCCACCTCTTCTTCTTCTTCCTCCGCTCTTAAGTCCTGGTTAAACTCCCCAGAAAAAGACCAATTCTTGGCTGACTTGTTGCATAGTGGCTCTTCTTTAGCGGTGAACTTTACCGGGGAAAGCAAATATCCTCAGTTAGAGAAAATAGCTAAAGAATTGGAAATAAAAGAAGTAGAAGCTTTTCTTCTGGGGAAATCTCCGGAGAGCTGGGGAGCTTTGGTGTGGTTGGTAGATAAACCTGACTTTCTATCTTCTGAGGTATCTGGTTTTATTCAGACTTTCATCCATCAAGTGGCTACCTCCGGTGAGCGAGCTCGGCTTTTCTCACAATTAGAAAAATACATAAACATGATGCGCAGTTTGCACTCCATCGACCGAACTATTGCCTCCAGCTTAGATTTAAAAACGGTACTGGATTTTACTTTACAAGAAGCCCTGCGTCACTTAAAAATCGATGCTATGTGTGTTTATTTAATCGACCCTTCCACTCAAATTCTACACTATAAAGCGGGCCTGGGGTTTCTGTTTCCTGATGGGGCTGCTTATCAGTTCCGGTTAGGAGAGGGAACCCTGGGTGAGATGGTATTAGAGAAAAAGCCTTTATTTATTACTCAAATCGGAGAAAAAGAGCTTTCTTTCCTTCCTCCTTTTATAGAAAAAGAAGGATTTCTATCTCTTTTTGCCATACCTTTAGTAGCTAAAGGTAAAATCCAAGGAACACTGGTAGCTTTTCATCGACTCTCCTTTAATCCTCCTCCAGATTGGACAACATTTTTAATTACCATAGGAGGGCAATTAGCCATAGCTATCGATAACATTACTATGTTTGAAGAGCTCAATCGCTCTCACCTGGAGTTAACTTTAGCCTACGATACCACCATTGAAGGTTGGGCTCAGGCACTGGAACTCCGAGACCGGGAAACTGAAGGACACACCCGAAGAGTGGCTGATTTAACTGTAAAGTTAGCTCAAGCGCTGGGAGTCAAATCTGAAGATCTCATTCATATCCGCCGGGGAGCACTTCTCCATGATATTGGTAAAATGGGCATTCCAGATAGAATTCTATTGAAACCCGGTCCTTTAACTCCTGAGGAGTGGGAAATTATGAAAAAGCACCCCGTTTATGCCTGGGAACTTCTTTCTCCCATTAAATATCTTCGCCCGGCTCTCGATATCCCTTATTACCATCATGAGCGGTGGGACGGGACAGGATATCCTCGAGGGCTAAAGGGAGAAGAAATCCCTCTATCAGCCCGGATATTTGCAGTAGTAGATGTGTGGGATGCTTTAACCTCTGATCGACCTTATCGCCCTGCCTGGTCTCAAGAAAAAGCTTTACAATATATAAAAGAACAATCTGGCCACCATTTCGACCCCCGGGTGGTAGAAAAGTTCTTAGGGCTTCTTGAAGAGCTGAAAGATGAGTAAGAAAGCCAACCCCGCTTACTCGCTGGATTATATAGTACATAAGATAGAAGAGCACCAAGAGAAATGAGAACCCTTTACCCGTCAATGCCTCTATCACCCCGTTGTTCGTCATTCCTGAGTGGTTTTACGAGGGGTCTAAATAATGGGAGGGGATGCTCCTATGGTTCCAAAAAGAAAAAAAGCAAAAACGTAGATTCCCGACTAAAAATCTTGGGAATGACAGAAGAGAGTAAATCCTCTATAACCCCCAAAAAGACAATGAATGCAAACAAATGTAAAAAAGAGCACAAAAGACGGAAAAGTAAAAGACTAAAAATTACACTGGAGAAAAAGATTCCCTCTTCCTTCCAGAAAGAAGAGCAGGATGAGGGGTGATAATTTTCCCCCTTCGGTCTTCACTCTATAGAAGTCAAGGGAAGTCGAGGGTCGGGGTCCATTTCCCAGGAATCTTTTCTCCCTCGCTCCCAGTGGAAAAGACCACAGGCGGCAATCATAGCACCATTATCGGTACAAAAGGAAGGAGAAGGGAAAAAAACTTGCACTCCTCTTTTTTCTCCCTCTTCTTTCATTTTCGCTCGCAGATGACGATTGGCTGCCACTCCTCCCCCCACAACTATCTGAGAAAAACCATAAATTTCCAGAGCTTTAAAAGTTTTATTTACTAAAACCCTCGCCACACTTTCCTGAAAAGAAGCTACTAAATCTCGAATGAGCTTCTCATCTTTTTTTTCTTCCTCTTTCAGAGAAGAGTAATGGCGCACTACTGCAGTTTTTAATCCACTGAAGCTAAAATCCAGAGTATCATCATCCTCTAAACCAGCAGAAAAGTGGAAACGGTCGCCTTGAGCACCTTCACTCAACCTGTCTATAATAGGACCTCCCGGATAACCTAAATTTAAAAACTTGGATACTTTATCATAAGCTTCTCCAGCAGCATCGTCTCTTGTACTTCCTAAGTGACGGTACTTTCCCCAATCCCGGACAGCAATAATTTCAGTGTGCCCCCCGGATACAATCAAGGCTAAAAAAGGAGGCTGGATTTCTGGATATTCGAGACGAATAGCGAAGAGATGCCCCTCCAGATGATTAACCCCAAGAAAGGTTTTATCTTTAAAAAGAGCGATGGTTTTAGCTAAACACACTCCCATGAGCAAAGAGCCCAGAAGACCAGGACCCTGAGTCACCGCCACCAGATCTATATTTTCTAAATCGAGATGAGCATCCCGAAGAGCCTGATCTAAAACCAGAGGAAGATACTCCAGATGTTTGCGAGAGGCTACTTCCGGGACTATTCCTCCAAAGCGACGATGAAATTCAGTTTGACTGGATACTACATTGGACAAAACTTGATATTTATCATTAATCACCGCCACACAACTATCATCACAACTCGTTTCTATACCTAAAACGTGAATCAATAAACATCCTCCCTCAAAAGACCTTTTTCATTACCCAGGCATCTTCTCCATCAGCATAGTAGCGCTTGCGCACTCCTATCTTTTTAAAGCCAAAACTGTGATACAAATTCTGTGCTTTAATATTGGAAGGGCGCACTTCCAATGAGACCTCACTACATCCTTGAGATTTAGCGTAATTTAGCGCATAACCAAAAAGCTTTTTACCAAACCCTTCTCCCCGGTAGGCAGGATGAATGGCAAAAGTGGTTATATGAGCCTCCCCCCATACCATCCACAGACCCAGATAGCCGATGATTTTACCCTGGAAGAAAGCTACGAAATAGGTAGCTGCCTGGTTGGATAATTCACTCAAAAATAAAGAATAAGACCAGGGTTGAGGAAAAGAGCTCTGTTCAATGGCCATAACCTGAGGCAGGTGATAAGGCCGCATCCAGGAGATTTTAAAATCTCCTTCTTCCCATAAATAAGGTTCTCTATCCCCAGACCTTTGAGCCATAAAAGGGCACCAGAGTAAAAATATTTTCTCGATTTACCATCGCTTCATTCTCTCTCCGCCGATACAATTCTATTAATCCTCGTGCTTCTGGTAAAGACTCCCGGGGTGCAAAAAAAGAGAAACCCTTACTTTCCAAAAATTCCGCTATGTCCACCCAGGGAGTAATGACGAGAACATTCCTGCCTTCGTATTTTGTTGCTACCTCTTCTTTAGGACCTGCTTGAATTTCTGGAAAAGAGCAACACTCCTGGAACTGAGGTGATAGTTCCATCCAGAAAACCTCCTTCCTTTTGTGTTTTATTACAGGGAGTAAAATCTCGTAATCTTGAGCTATACGCTCGGGAACCTGATGAGCGATGACCTCCAGAGTAGAAAAGCCACCCAGAGGTTTTCCCAGAGAGTAAGCTATGCCTTTTGCCACAATGTTTGCAATTTTCACTCCAGTAAAAGAGCCCGGACCCAAACCCACCAGAACTATCTCCAGATCTTTTTCCCAGTTGAATTCTTTTTGTAAAAGGCTCAGATGCTTAATAAGCCAGCGAGAATGGTCTTTTTGAGTATAGTGGGTTAGATGAAAAAAAACCTCTTCAGCAGAACCTAAAGCTATACTGAGCCAGGAAGTGCTGCTATCCAGAGCAAGAATCATAGTACACCTCGATATCTCTTGTATCTTCCTCTCTATAACTTAAGTGAACCAGAAAAAAGGGAGGAGAAAAGAGAAAAGGGAACTTATCCCCCCACTCCACCACCACTATCCCCTTTTCATCTTCCCGATATTCTTCCCATCCTAAATCTACCACTTCTTCTTCCTTTTCCAGACGGTAAAAATCTAAATGGTAGAAAGTGAAACCTTCTTTTCTGTACTCATGAACTAAAGAAAAAGAAGGGCTCTTAACCTCTTCTTTTATACCTAATCCTTTAGCTATTCCCTTCACCAGTTGAGTTTTACCCACCCCCAGTTCCCCAGCCACTATCACCAGGTCTCCGGGGCGCAAAAAATCTTTAGCTAACTTCTCTCCCCACTTTCGAGTTTCTTCTTCGCTTTTACTTTGCCAGCGAGCAATGATTTTCATAAATCATCCGATTTTTAATTTTACCCAAACTGCACAGAACCTCGTGAGGTACGGTATGAGCTAAATCCGCTATTTCTTCTATGGTTACCTCCTCTTTTCCTTCTTTTCCCACCACAGTAGCAATGTCTCCTTTTTCCACTCCCTCAATTCCTGTTACCTCTACAGTCATTTGATCCATAGAAATATTTCCCCGGGATGGTGCTCTTTTCCCCCTCACTAACACCTCCATTCGGTTAGAGAGGCTGCGAAACAAGCCTTGAGAATAACCAATGGATATTATTGCTATTTTAGTCTCCCTTGAGGTAGTAAAAGTCCCCCCATAGCCCACAGAAGAGCCAGGAGGAAGAGTTTTAACCTGCTTTACCCGGGCCTTTATTCTCATCACTGGCTTTAAATCCAGTGGCAGTGTGGCTTTTCTTCCCCAGGGAGAAACACCCCAGAAGGCAATCCCCACCCGGGATAAATCAAGATGCATTTCCGGAAAAGCAAGAAAGGCGGCGCTATTACAACAGTGCCTCTCCCGGGAAGGATTATTTTCAGGAAGCCGACCCAAAAAAGAAAGAAAGTTGTCAAATTGAAAGTGAGTATATGCCGGGTCAGATTCAGCACTGGCAAAATGAGTCATAACTCCTTTCAAGGAAAGATGACAGTTATTTCCCCACCTTTTCCACCATTCCCCATTTATCTCTTGAGGTAAAAATCCCATTCGCCCCATCCCGGTATCTACTTTCAGGTGAAAAGGTATGATTTTATCTGCTTTTCTGGCCAACTCTTCCAGAGCCTGCAGTTCCTTCGGGGAGGAAACCACCGGAGTCAACCCATCTTCCAGAATCATTTCTGCTTCCTCAGTGAAAAATCCTCCCAAAAGATATATATCCCCTTTTATACCTCTTTTCCTCAACTCGTGCGCTTCTTCTACCGAAGCCACTCCAAATTTTCTCAACCCGTAATCATAAAGAAGATTTACTGCTTCCCATCCATGACCATAAGCCTCCGACTTTACTACTGCCATAAGGGAAGAAGAGGGAGACCACCTCTTCAATACCTCTACATTGTTATGCAAATTCTGAGCGTCAATCTCCATCCAGAAAGGAAAGAGTATATTCTCCATTTTCTACCATCCTTCGAGCTTCATTCAGTTTTCCAGCTATTTCCTGAGATAAAATCTGTTTTTTTCCTTCTCTCTCCAGGAGTTCTCCTGCCAACCCATGGAGGAAAACTCCGCTTATTGCACTATCTAAGGAGTTCATTCCCTGAGCCATAAATCCGGCGATAATTCCTGTCAGAACATCACCGCTTCCTGCACTGGCAAGGACTGAAGTTCCCGTAGGATTTAAAAATATCTCTCCTCGAGGAGAAGCTACGACCGTCCCTGCTCCCTTCAAAACCGTAACGCATCCCAGAAGAGAAGAAGCTTCTAAGCTGGCGGCAATTCTATTTTCATTAACTTCCGGCGTCGAAACACCTAAGATTCTCGCCATTTCTCCAGAATGAGGAGTAATTACCCAACCGGTAAGGTGACCCTTCCAGCTGTCTATATTCTGAGAAATAATATTCAAAGCGTCAGCATCTATCACTCCCCGGGAGTTCTCTACCACTTTCTCTAAAAAGAGACGTGTGGAGGGATTGGTTCCCATCCCCGGACCTACAGCCAGCGCTCCACACTTCCTATCCTGGAATGCTTTCTCCACCACTTCCCAGTGAGATAAAGAATAATGCCACTCCCCAGAAGAAGAAAGGTTAACACTCACCACTTCAGGAAGAAAGAGTTTAACCAAGGGCGAAAGAGAAGAAGCTAAGGGCCACACCACCATCCCCGCTCCCGAGCGATATCCCCCCAAACATACTAAAAGGCCAGCTCCTAAAAGGGGAGAAGAGCCGGCTACCACCCCCAAGACTCCGGCAGAAATTTTATGAGTATCCCAGTGCCTCTGTGGAAGCATTTCTTTTACCATAGATGGGGTAATCAAAAATCCATCGGCTTTGAGCTTCACCTCTTCTAAGGAAAGAGGGATACCGATGTCCACTAATTTTATCTTTCCCGCATATTCCCGCCCGGGAAAGTTGCATAATCCCCTTTTTACCAACCCTAAAGTAACGGTAAGATTGGCTCTCACCGCCTCTCCCATTACCCGACCATCGCTTGCCTCCACTCCCGAGGGGACATCTACAGCCACCACAAAGTTATCCGATGCGTTTATTTTTTCTATTACTTCTCTGTATATTCCCTCCACTTCCCGGGTAATACCGGTTCCCAAAAGAGCATCTACCACGAGAGCTCCTCTCTCTAACTCCACCTCCTGAGAGGAAGAAATCTCCACCACAGGAATAGATAAGTTCTTCACTACCTGGTAATTAAACTGAGCATCTTTTTTTAACTCTTTCCCTTTACCCACAAGGTAAACTAAAATAGAAAGAGTAGGAAAACGGAGGCGAAGATGGCGAGCTATCGCTAACCCATCCCCGCCATTGTTGCCCATTCCGCACATTATATAAACTCTGGAGAAAGAGTGGCATTGCAGAACTTTTACTATTTCCTCCGTCACTCCTCGTCCAGCATTTTCCATCAACAGCAAAGTATCTACTCCATACTTCTCAGAAAGGACCTTCTCCGCCTTTTGCATGGTTTGCGAGCTAACCAGTTCCATTATTTACACCTTCTTTTTCTACCCCTATCGCCACCGCTATCGCGAACTGGTGGCTGTGAGAAATAGAGATGTCAATCTCTTCAAAAAAAGCAGGAACCAAAGGAGAAAGTTTAACTTCCGGTTTTCCCCCGGAGGTGTGTTCTATTTTAACCTGCCGCCAGGGAAGAAGGAAATTTTTAGATAAAAAGAGTTTTTTTACCGCCTCTTTACCACAAAAAAGAGCTGCTATCCCTTCTCGCCGCCTCCCTGGAGAACGGTAAAAATTGAGTTCCTCTTCCAGAAAAAGCCTGTCCAAAAAGCGATCACCAAATCTCTCTACCGCTTTTTCTACTCTCTCTATCTCTACTATATCCACTCCCACTAAAATTCCCTGCTTCACGAAACCGCTTCTTTTTCCTTCTTGGCCTTCTCAATTATAGCTTCAGCAAGTTGAGCCGGCACTTCTTCATAATGGGAAAATTTCATAGTAAAATATCCCTGCCCCTGAGTAAGGGAGCGTAAATCCACTGAGTAGCGGAAAAGCTCTGCCAGAGGCACCAGAGCTCTAATTTTCTGGTAGCTATCTTGAGGATCCATGCCTAAAATTCTTCCTCTTCGGCTATTGAGGTCACCGATAACATCTCCCATATACTCTTCAGGCACTATCACCTCTACGCTCATTATCGGCTCTAAAAGAACCGGCTCAGCTTCGCTCGCCCCTTTTTTGAACGCCATGGAGCCAGCAATTTTAAAAGCCATATCAGAAGAATCTACCGGGTGATAAGAACCATCATAAACAGTAGCCCGCACATCTATCACTGGATATCCAGCCAGAACACCTTCTTGCATTGCTTCCTGCACCCCTTTTTCTACTGCAGGAATGTAGTTTCGAGGGATAACCCCTCCCACGATTTTATCCACAAATTCAAAGCCCTGCCCCCGGGGTAGAGGCTCCAGTTCCAGGAAAGCGTGTCCATACTGTCCTCTTCCTCCCGATTGTCTTTTATACTTTCCTTCTGCTTTAGCAGGTTTTTTGATAGTTTCTTTATAGGGAACCTGGGGAATAGTAAGAGAAACTTCCACTCCAAATTTTCTCTTCATCTTTTCCGTTAAAACGTCCAGATGGATATCTCCCATTCCATAAACGATGTCTTCCTTGGTATCCGGGTCTCTATACAACCGGAAAGTAGGATCTTCTTCCATGAGCCGGGACAGAGCCTGACTGATTTTTTCTTCGTCTCCTTTACCCAAAGGCCTGATAGCCGCCATGTAAGTAGGTTCGGGATAGGAAATGGGAGGGAAAACAATGGGGTGTTCCCGATCGGCCAGGGTGTCTCCAATGTAAACCTCATCAATTTTCGCCACCACTCCTATATCTCCTGCTTTTATCTCTTTTGCTGATTCCTGGTTCTTTCCCCGCAAAAAGAGGAGTTGTCCTACTTTTTCTTCCACCCCTCGTGAGGCATTGTAAAGACGGGAGTCGGAAGAAATTTTTCCAGAAAAAACCCGGAAAAGAGCCAGTTTTCCTACATAAGGGTCGCTGATGATTTTGAATACCAATGCAGAAAATGGTTCATTTTCATCGCATTTTCTCTCTTCCTCTTCTTCGGTGAGAGGATTAATTCCCCGCACCGGAGGGCGCTCCAAGGGTGAGGGAGCAAAATCTACTAAAAAGTCAGCTAAGATATCCACCCCTTTATTTTCTACTCCTGAACCACATAAAATGGGGAATATATGACGCTCCCGGATGGCAACGCGTAAAGCTTCTTCCAATTGAGAAGGAGAGATTTCTTGCCCCTCGAGATACAGGTCCAGAAGCTCATCGTTGGTTTCAGCTATGTTTTCTACTAAATTTTCTCGAGCTCTTTGTGCTACTTCTTTCATCTCTTCCGGTATCTCTCCCTCTTCTACCTTTCCTTCTTTCCCGAAGTAAAGAGCTCGAAAATGAAGCAAATCTATCACTCCTCTAAAGTCACTCTCTTTGCCCACCGGGATAAAAAGAGGAGTGGCTCTGGGGTTTATTTTCTCCTGCAACTCCTCTACTGCCTCATCAAAATTGGCTCCTTCTCTATCCATCCGGTTAATAAAAAAAATGACCGGCAGATTTTCCCGAGAAATATATTCCCAAACTTTTTCTGTCCCCACCTCCACTCCTGAGGTCGCACACAATAACACCACTGCACTATCCACTGCTCTTATTGCTCCTAAAACATTGCCCACAAAATCAGCATATCCTGGAGTATCAATTAAATTAACTTTACATCCCTTCCATTCCCAGGGAAGAATAGAAAGGTCAATAGATATACCTCTTTTTATCTCTTCTGGTTGCCAGTCAGAGACAGTATTACCTTCCTCCACTTTACCTCGACGGGACAACAGCCCAGCATTGAAAAGTAAAGCCTCGCTCAGTGTAGTTTTGCCCGACCCGGCATGAGAAAAAAGACCTACATTTCTTATGTTTTTGCTGGTAAAGCTATTCAAGGAATAATCCCCCTTTCTTTAAAGCCTTCGTCTTTTTATTTCGATACTACAGTATTTCGCTCCACAGAAAAAAACAGAAACTCAAAGCTAATAACCAAGCCCAAATTCTGATTTCTCTATCTCTTTTTCGCTTCCGTTTAAAATCTTGCCACCTCTTTTTAAGTCTTTCTATCCTGGCCACTTTTCACACCTTTTTATACAAAATTTTCAGCATCTTTTTCAATGCCCCTATCTCAATATCCCAGGCCATTTTACCATGTACAGCTAAAGATATTTTACCAGTTTCCTCCGAAACTACTAAAGCCAGAGCATCAGTTTGTTCGGTTATCCCGATTCCTGCTCGGTGGCGAGTTCCCACCAATTTTTTAACTTCGGTACTTTCCGCTAAAGGGAGAATGCACCCCGCTGCTACAATTCGATTTTCCCTTAAGATAGCAGCACCGTCGTGAAGAGGAGACTCGGGTAAAAACAAAGAGAACAAGAGCTCCGGAGAAAAGAAAGCATCGATAGCCACACCGGTCTGGATAAAATCTCGCAAATTATCATTACGTTCCAGAACTATCAAAGCTCCTATTTTTTTGCGCGAGAGAGTCTGGCAGGCTAAAGCAATATTATTGATGAATTCACTTCTGTTTTCCTCATCCTGGAAAAAGTAATCTCTAACTGACTCTCCCCGATGGTGAATCCGGTTAAAGAAAACCCGCCGGAGCTCGGGCTGAAAAACTATCAAGCTTCCTGCCAGGTAAGTAAAAATCAACAGTTCCCAGAAAAACTTGAGTTCTCGAAATCCTAAAAAATTGGAAGCACCAGCCAGAAGAAAAAAAAGGGGCAGCCATTTGAAAGATAAAAAGAGGGAAGTCCCTCGCACCAGGCTACCCAAACGATAAAAAAGATAATATAGTATTATGACTTCCGGTATAAAACGCCACAGCCAAGCTGGAAACAACCAGGCCTCCTCCTAACTCAAAATTAGAGTCAAAAGAGCTTTCTGAGCATGAAGACGATTTTCCGCTTCGTCCACTACTACTGAATGTGGCCCATCCATAACTTCGTCGGTAATTTCTTCTCCTCGTTTAGCAGGCATACAATGCATAACTATGAAGTCAGGGGAAGCTTTAGATAGAAGATGACTATTCACCTGATAGGGTTGTAAAAAAACTTTCCTCTCCTCTTTTTCTGCCTCCTTACCCATACTAGCCCATACATCAGTATAAACCACTTCCGCTCCTTCTATTGCTTTTTGGGGGTCAACTTCATAAATTATTCGAGCACCATTCTTCTTTCCTCTCTCCTGTGCTTCCTCCCAAATTTGAGAAGAAATTCGATAGCGCTCTGGAGTGCTTACTACGAGCTCCAGCCCCAGAATAGAAGCAGCATTTATCCAGGAGTGACAGACATTGTTGCCATCTCCTAAAAAACAGATTTTTAATCCTCGGAGTTTTCCTTTCTTCTCCTGAATAGTCAAAAGGTCACCTAACACCTGGCAGGGATGATAAAGATCGGAAAGACCGTTAATCACTGGAATAGAAGCAAAGCGGGCGATTTCCAGAAGGTTTTCATGGGCAAAAGTACGAATCACGAGACCATCCACCATCCGGTCTAAAACCTGGGCTACATCTTTCACTGCCTCTCGCTGTCCCAATCCCACTTCTTGAGATCCAAGGTAAAAACTTTCTCCCCCCAGGTGTCGCACTGCCACTTCGAAAGAAACCCGGGTTCGCAGGGAGGGCTTTTCAAAAAGAAGGACCACTATTTTACCCTTCAGGGGTTTTTCATCCCTTATCCCCATCATATCCAACCTTTTCAGCTCACAAGCAGTGTCTAAAAGGTAGTGAATTTCCTCCCGGGAATAATCAACCAGATCTAAAAAGTCTCTACCTCGAAATCTTTTTCTATCCATAGCTTTCCTCCTACCAGTGGTACACTTTCCTCACATAGGGAGAGAGAAAGGCACGTAACACTGCCCCATAACCCGCCTGGAATTGCACCACTTCTCCTAATTGATAAACTCTATTGCTTTCCTCTATATCTATAACCAGGTAATTGCTGGTGGCTCCTACTATTTTAGCATTTTCATCGGCAAAATATAATTGATGTTCATCACTATCCTGTTTTCCCAGAGCCAGAATCATTCTTTTTCTTTTTCCCGCTTCTGGCGAAAAACCAGATTCTCCAAAAGCGTCAAAGCCTGTTTCCTTCCCTCTATCGGGTTCTTTACTTTTTATCTCCACTATTTCTGCTTTAAGAGTGAAAGCTCCACTTTCTAACCACTCTATATTCCTTCCCCGGCTAATATCGTTCCCAAAAAGTAGAGCTTCTCCCAGGCGAATTTCGTCTACTCCTTTTATTTCCTTCTCTTTCTCCCACAGAGAGAGAAAAGTAGTCCCTCCCACAGAGAGAATAATTTTTCTTCCCCATTTCTCTTCCCACCCCTTCTTAAAAGCTACAAGTCTCTCTAATATCTCCTCGTCAGGCAAAACTCCACTGAGACAGGCTAAAGTAGAACAAATCCCTTCTACCTTAATATGGGGGAAATCATCAATTTTATCCTCCATTTCTTCTATCTCCTCAGGAAGAAAACCCTCCCGAGCATCGCCACTTTCTAAAGCTAAAAAAAGGGGCAAAACCTTTCCCTGCTTTTCCGCCTCACAGCTGAGTGCTTCCACCATTTCCCAGTGAGAAACAAAAGGTATTATCCCCTGTGCTACAATTTCTTCTACTTCTTCTTTCATAGGAAGGCGAATGAGTGAAAGTCGCACCTCGGGGGGTAATAGCTTCTTGGTGTGAAGCAAGTTCTCCAGATTAGAATCGGCAAAGCTCCTTATCCCTGAGCGATAAAAAAGATAAACAAGGGGGGCATCAGCCAAAAAACCTTTAGTTACTACTACCGGATGCAGGTGCCAGCTAGCACACTTTTTGAGAAGGACCTTTATGTTCTTCTCTATTATACTCAGGTCAATTTCCAAAAGGGGATAAGTGCTGACGGCCACTTTGAACAATCCTTTCTTCCCCCATGTTCTAAAAGGCAATGAGTCGGTAAGAGCAAGAAAATGGGGAAAAGCCCCCTATCGGGGGCAAAAAGAAAACTTTACCGCTTGGAGAACTGGAAGCGAGCTCGAGCCCCTCTCTGCCCGTATTTCTTGCGCTCTTTCATTCGAGGATCACGGGTTAGTAACCCGGCTTTTTTCAAAGTTGGTCGCAAATTTTCATCTACCAGGGCCAAAGAACGGGCAATCCCGTGAGCCAGAGCCCCTGCTTGACCACTCAATCCTCCTCCTGAAACCTTAGCTTCCACATCAAACCGAGCTTCACTCCCGGTTAAAGCCAGAGGTCTTTGCAATAATATTTGCCAAACTGGCAAAGGAAAATAATCTCGAAAATCGCGGCCGTTCACCACTATTTTCCCGCTCCCCAGAGTAAGCCATACCTTGGCCACCGCGGTTTTTCTTCTACCAGTAGCATAATATTTTGGGTTTACTGCCACTTTATTCACTCCTTATCTTTCAATGGAATAGGATTCTGAGCCTGGTGAGGATGAGAAGGACCAGAATAAATTTTAAGCTTGCGAATCATTTTCCTTCCCAGACGATTGTGAGGAATCATGCCCCACACTGCTCGACGAATAACTTCTTCTGGCCGACGATTCAGAAGAGATCCCAAAGTTTCCGATTTAAATCCCCCAGGATAACCAGTATGCCAGCGATATAGCTTCTGGTCCTTTTTTTTGCCGGTCACTTTTACTTTTTCAGCATTAACCACTATTACGAAATCTCCCACATCCATAAAGGGAGTATAAATGCTTTTGTGTTTACCCATTAAAATCTGGGCAACCTGAGAAGCCAATCTTCCCAGAACTTGACCCTCGGCATCTACTACATACCATTTCTTTTCTATTTTTTCCGCATCTGGAACATAAGTCTTGGTCGACATTCTAACTTCCTCCACCTTTTTAAGAAAAATCTTAGACCATTGGCATTTTAATTAAATCCCATAGAGTTGTCAAGAAGCAGTCACTGTGTGTGTAGTTATTCTGTGATAATGTCACCTTTAAAATTCTTTAGACAATGTCCTTTTAGTAACAAAATGAAAAGAGGATACGCTATCTTCAAGAAGAAAGAAAAGGTAGAACAAATTTGATAGAGAGCTTACTTTCACCTATAATTCTATATGAGGCATTGTATAAGCATTAGGAAACAATAGCTCTATAAGATAGTGTCAACCCATTTTGTAGGGATATTTTTATTTTTTCCTCTACTATTAGCTTTTGAAACTCTCTCCCTCCATTAAGTATTAGATAGACAGTATCATGGCTAAATAGAACAACCCATTTAGGAAAGGTTTCAAGAAAAATTATAGTCTTCTCCTAAAGGCTCATAAACCCCGCTTCGGTGATTTACCTAAGAAAATAGGGGGATGCCTCCCCTGCCGTTTTGTAGCAATCCCAAGTTTTTAGTATGATGTAGCTTGAAAGTTATTAAAAGAGAAATACCAACTCGCCGTACTCACGATGGCAGAGAAGAAAGGTTGCTTGTCACTCCTCGCAGACAAAAGGAAGTCCCTCAAAACAATCAAAAAAAGAACTTCACACAATGATAGGAGAGAGTTTCTTGCAAAAACCAAAAAAAGGAGTTATAAGGGGATTCTTTCCCTCATAGTTCTGTCACAAGCTACTCCGTATTTTCCTCATATTTTATCATAGATCTACATACCCCTTGAAGAAAGTTGTAAAATAGGAGAGAATTACTTATAAGATAATAATATAAATCGAAAAAGGGAGGAAATATAATGGCTGTTCATTTTACTGAGCTGGGATTGGTCAATACTCGGGAAATGTTCAAAAAGGCTATGGCTGGAAAATATGCCGTACCAGGTTATAATTTCAATAACATGGAACAGCTGCAGGCCATCATCACTGCCTGTGTAGAATGTAATTCACCAGTGATTTTGCAAATTTCCAAGGGTGCCCGTCAGTATGCCAATCAAACCCTGTTGCGCTATATGGTTCCTGGAGCAGTTGAGATGGCTCGAGAAATGGGAAGCAATATCCCTATCGCTTTGAACCTGGATCATGGAGATTCTTTTGAGTTAGTAAAATCCTGTGTAGACTCTGGATTTTCCAATGTGATGATTGATGGTTCTCATCTTCCTTATGAGGAAAATGTGGCTCTAACCAAAAAAGTAGTGGACTATGCCCATCCTCGTGATGTGACTGTAGAGGGAGAGCTAGGAGTTTTAGCCGGGATTGAAGAACACGTTTCTTCTGAAGTTTCCCACTATACTGACCCAGCCCAGGTGGAGGATTTTGTGGGACGGACAGGGGTAGATAGTTTAGCTATCTCCATCGGCACCTCTCACGGAGCCTATAAATTTAAGCTAAAACCTGGCGAGCCTTTTCCCACTCTCCGCTTTGATATTTTAGAAGAGGTGGAGCGCCGACTTCCTGGTTTTCCAATTGTGCTCCATGGAGCCTCTTCGGTCTTGAAGAAATACGTAGATATTATCAATCAATATGGAGGAGCGCTGGAAGATGCCGTTGGTGTACCCGAAGACCAGGTCCGTCGTGCTGCTCAATCGGCAGTATGCAAAATCAACATCGACTCCGATGGGCGATTGGTAATGACAGCTATGATTCGAAAATATTTAGCTGAAAATCCCAAGGAATTCGATCCGCGCAAATATCTGGGTTATGCGCGGGAAGAACTTAAGAAAATGTACATTTCCAAATGCGAACTTCTGGGTAGTGCGGGCCAAGCTTGATAATGATTATCAAGGAGCAAGGTATCTTCTGGATACTTGCAGCTTAAGGAATAGTGCCTACACAAGATAAATCTAAAATTAAGCTGGGTGAGGCACGTACATCAAGTGATGCGCACAGTGATGAAAGCAATAATAAGTGTGAGGGAGATATCTCCCTCACACCATAGTTAAATATAAGAAGGGATGTGATAGAGGTGGCATTGCGTTTTTCTCCCTCTGAAATCCTGGAAATGGCTAAAGAGTTAGAAAGAAGGGGTATAGATTTTTATAACCGATTAGCACAGTTAACTTCCTCTTCCTCAGCACGAGAAGTTTTTTCCTTCTTAAAAGAAGAAGAAAAAAAGCACCTGGAATTTTTCACTAATCTTCAGAAAGAGCTTAATGAAAGCCAAGAAATTCTCTTCTCTACTACTGACGAGAGTGTCAACTATCTGGGGGCAATTGTAGAAAGTGGAATTCTGGACAAAGTACTAAAAGGGGTAAACCTTACCCCTGCAGGGATAAAGATGGAGGATGCCTTAGAAGTGGGCATAGAGATAGAGAAAGAAAGTATCCTTTTTTATCAAGGACTTATTCCCATGGTTTCCCCGGAGAAAAGAGAATGGTTAGATAAAGTTATTGAGGAAGAGAAAAAACATTTTTTGCGTCTTCAGAGCATGAAGCGAGAGTTAAAGGAAAAGGAGGGTTAAAAATTGGCTGTGCGTCGGATAATAGTTTTGGTAGAAAGTCAATATCAAGAGTTGGAGTTATGGTATCCTTTGCTTCGCTTGCGAGAAGCGGGAATAGAGGCAAAATTGGTAGGAATCAACGTAGAAGAGACTTTTTATGGTCGTCACGGTTTTCCGGCGCGGGCAGAAATGGCTATTTCTTTAATTAACGCCCGAGATTTTGACGGAGTAATCATTCCCGGTGGTTTTGCTCCTGATTATCTGCGTCGTCTCCCTGTAGTGCTTAATTTAGTCAGGGAATTCTACCAGGGAGGAAAATTGGTGGCAGCTATTTCTCGGGGTCCCTGGGTGCTGGTCTCTGCTGACATTGTAAGAGGAAAAAGGATAGCAGGGCTTGTATCTATTAAAGATGACGTGAATAACGCAGGAGGAGATTTTACCGACCTACCAGTTATGGTAGATGGAAATATTATTACCGCTCAAGGTCCCGATTATCTTCCTTTCTTTATGGAAGAAGTCCTGTATTTTCTGTGGCAGAATAAACTTTGTCTGGATAGACCTTCTCCTGATGGTTGGCTAACTGACACCACCGGTAATACAGTTCTTCTTTCCCAGCTCTGCCGGGGTAAAGCAGGAGTAATTCTCTTTTTTGATTCGGTTTTTAGCCCTCAGGGAAGTCAGATGCTTCCTAGCTACCTTGCTTTAAAAGAAGAAATAGAGAAAAAGAAAGGTATTTTAATACCTATAAGCTCAGATACTTTCTTCGCTCAGCGAGAATTTATAGAGCAGAACAACCTTCCCTTTCCCTTGTGGAGCGACTCTTCTGCCCAAGTGATTAAAGCTTTTGGAGTTTGGGATAGAGGCTATCTGGCTCGATGGGCAGTGTTTCTGGTCGACCGTCAGGGCTTTTTGCGTTATGGTGAGGACTGTCCCGGCGGGGACTTAGACAATCTCCCTGGTTTCCGAAGAAAATTGGAAAGTATATTAGGATAGGGGGTGACCAATTTTGTTTTTACAGGACAAAGATAAAGAAACTCTGATTAACTTTTTAAAAGAAAATTTATCTCGTGAGGTAAGTCTGAAGTTTTTTACTCAGGAATTAGAATGTGAAACTTGCCAGAGCGTGCGCTCGCTCTTAGAAGAGATAGTGGCTCTTTCTCCCCTTCTGCATCTCGAGATTTATAACTTTCTTTTAGATAAAGATAAAGTAGATCTTTATGGTATCGATAAAATACCAGCTATAGTGGTAGAAGGAGAAAAAGACTATGGTATTCGCTTTTATGGGATACCAGCAGGATATGAATTTTCTGGTTTTATAGAGACCCTGGTGTGGGTCTCACGAGGAGAAACGGATTTAAGGAAGGAGAGTAAGGATTTTCTTTCTTCGCTTACCCGGGAAGTAGATATTCAGACTTTTGTAACTGTTACCTGCCCTTATTGTCCGCAAGCGGTGGTTTTAGGACACAAAATGGCTATAGAGGGAGAGAAGGTACGCTCAGCAATGATAGAGGTGGAAGAATTTCCCCACCTGGCTTATCGATATGGCGTGAGAGCAGTGCCCAAAATAGTCATCAATGAGCGAGTGTCTTTTGAAGGAGCAGTTCCGGAAGAATATTTCTTAACTAAAATTATAGAAGCAGTGTCTTGAGAGGAGGAAATTATATGGCTCAAACTATGAAAGCAGCAGTTATGAAAGGGATTGGGCAAATAGAAATTGAAGAATTACCTATTCCCATCCCTGGAGAAGAAGAGGTGCTGGTACGGATAAAAAGTGTGGGAGTATGCGGCTCTGATGTTCACTACTTTGTGGAGGGAAGAATCGGCGACTACGTGGTAAAGCCCCCCTTTATTCTGGGTCACGAATGTGCCGGGGAAGTGGTGGAGATAGGAAAGAAAGTTAAAAATTTAAAGCCTGGAGATCGGGTTACTATGGAACCTGGTATTCCCTGCGGAAAGTGCGAGTTTTGCCGCTCCGGAAGGTATAACCTCTGCCCTGACGTTGTTTTCTGGGCTACTCCCCCAGTGGATGGTACTTTTTGTGAGTATGTAACTCACCCAGCTAATTTTACCTATCCTATAGCAGAAAAGGTGAGCTTTGAAGAAGGGGCACTGGTTGAGCCTCTGGCTGTGGGAGTATATGCCACTCATCGGGCACATGCAGAGCCGGGAGAGATTGCTCTAGTTTTAGGTAGTGGCCCTATAGGGCTTGTAACTATCGAAGCTCTTTCAGCTCGAGGAGTTACCCGAATAATAGCGGTGGATATTTTTGACTTCCGCCTGAAAAAAGCGAAAGAATTGGGAGCTAATTTTACGATAAATGCTAAAGAAGAAGATGTAAAAGCTCAGGTAGAAGAACTAACTCAGGGCCGAGGAGTAGACGTGGTTTTTGAAACAGCGGGAAGTGTTTCCACCTCTCAGCTAACTGTAGAGGTTACCAAAAAAGGAGGAAGAGTAGTTCTCATCGGTCTCCCCTCTCAAACTCATTTTGATTTTGAGCTTTTAAAAGTGGTAGATAAAGAACTAGATGTTCTGGGAATTTTCCGTTATGCTAACGTTTACCCTGGTTGTGTAGATTTATTGAATGCCGGAAAAGTAGACCTCCAATCTCTGATCACCCATCGTTTCCCCTTAGAGAAAACTCAGGAAGCTTTGCAATTTGCTCATGAGCACAAAGAAGAATCAATTAAAGTAGTAGTGAATTTGTGAAAAATTGGCGGGGGCTTGCTTTAAAGCCCCCTATGGTACCTTGGAAAATTCATTGTAATATCCCTCTTCTCAGTACTCCATCCCTCTTCCTTCTCCAGGGTATCTGCGGTTTATCTTTTTGCTTTACGTGACAATTCCGTTTCTCCTTTTATCATTCCCGAAATTTAGCGGGGAATCCGCTTTCTTCTATCATAAAACCATTCAAGGGTGACGACAAAAGGTGATAAACCATTCAGAAGCAGGCTAAAAACGACTCGAAAGTTACCGGGGTGATGAAAAAGAAGGGGTATAAGGGGTTTACAGGATGCTATAATTAAAATCCCTCAATAAGTACTTCTCCAGAATGGTATAATTTCCACAGTTATTAACCAATTGGGAGGAAAAAATGCCTTCGAGTGGTTCTGGGGGTTTTGATTTTGGTTTCTGGTTTTTCTTCTTTTTCCTGGGGAGAAAAGCTATCAATAGGAGTATCCATTGCTCCCCTGTGTAGTTTGGTTCAGGAAGTGGGAAAAGATAAAGTAGAAATATTCCAGCTTATACCTAACGGAGCGGATCCCCACACCTATGAGCCTCGTCCTTCCGATGTTAGGAAGATAGAAGAAGGACAGGCTTTTTTTCTCGTGGGATTGGGCTTGGATTTCTTTCTGGAGGAAATAATTAAAAATGTAGCAGAGGGGAAACCCATCTTTTACCTGTACCAGGGGATAAATCTCATAAAAGAAGGAGAAGGAGCCAACCCCCATATTTGGCTTTCTCTTCCCAATGCTCAAATAATGGTAAAGAATATAAGCCAGGCTCTATCTACCTTAGACCCGGAAAACAGTGCCTATTATGAGAGAAACGCCGGGGAGTACATTCAAAAACTCGCAGAGCTGGACCACTGGTTTAGAGAAAAAGTTCAAAATTTGCGTCAGCGCTCTTTTGTTGCCCAGCATCCTGCCTGGGACTATTTAGCTCGAGACTATAACCTGGAACTAAAAGGAGTGATAGAAAAGTCTCCCGGAAAAGAGCCCTCTCCTAGAGAGCTCAAAAATCTGATAGAAGAAATGAGAAAAGAAGATATTCGAGTGATTTTTGCCGAACCTCAGCTCAATCAAAAGATAGCCCAGGTATTAGCTCAAGAGACCAACGCTCAAGTTGTCCTTCTTGACCCTTTAGGATATTTTCCAGAAAAGCCCTATTTTGAGCTTATGAGAGAAAACTTGAATAAAATCCTGGAGGCTATGGAATAAAGATGCAAGAGCCAATTATAGAAGTAAAAAATGTCTCTTTTTATTATCCCCCTCTTGAGGTATTGGAAGATGTAAACCTCACGGTTAAAAAGGGGGAGTTTCTGGCTATAATCGGACCTAATGGGGGAGGGAAAACCACTTTACTCAAAATAATTCTGGGACTTTTGAAGCCTCAAAAAGGAGAAGTGTATATCGCGGGAAAAAGAGTAGAAGAGCTGGGGAAGTGGAGAAGTAAAATTGGCTATGTTCCTCAAACTGCCCAGATTGACTACACTTTTCCCATTACTGTAGAAGAGTTTGTGATGACCGGAAGATTTGGCCTGATAGGCCTAGGGAAAAGACCGCAGGCACATGATTGGGAAATGGTAAGAAAAGCCTTGAGAGAAGTAAAAATGGAAGAATGGAGCAAAAAACAAATTGGAGAGCTATCTGGAGGACAGAGACAAAAAATTTTGATTGCTCGCTCACTGGCTCTTGAGCCCGAGATATTGATTTTAGATGAACCCACAACAGCAGTAGATCCAGAAAGTAGTGAAAGTTTTTACGAGCTCCTTCTTCGGCTCCATGAGCAAGGAATTACCATCATCACTGTTTCTCATGATGTGGGAGTGGTAGCTCAATATGTCGATAGTATTGCCTGCCTAAACCGAAGGTTGATAAAACATGACCGCCCGGAAGAGGTAATAAGAGAAGGAGTGCTGGAAGAAATGTATGGTAGGGAAGCAGCATTCTTTCACCATGGTGCTATCCCCCACATTGTAGTGCGGGAAACACCTCCCGAGAGGTGAAGAGTTGGAAATCTTACGATTTACTTTCATGCAAAGAGCTTTATTTATCGGACTCATTGTGGGGGTTTTAGGAGCAACGCTGGGGGTTTTTGTAGTTTTAAAGAGGCTTTCTTTTATGGGGGCAGGGATATCCCATGCTGCTTTCGGGGGTATAGCTTTAGGATATTTTTTAGGGTGGGACCCTATTTTAACTGCGGTAATTTTTTGTATCTCGGTAGGGATAGGAATATCAATGCTCATCGAAAACAACCGGATAAAGGAAGACACTGCAGTAGGTATTTTTTTTACCAGCACTATGGCTTTAGGAATACTACTCATCGGGCTAAAAGAAGGGTATAACATCGACCTTTTCGGGTATTTATTTGGAAATATACTGGCAGTAGGTAGAGAGGACTTAGTAATATCTCTGGCAATAGGAGCAATAATTGCCTTTTCTCTCTACTTCTTTTTTAAAGAACTGATTCTCTCCATATTAGATCCGGAAATGGCCCGGGTAATCGGGCTACCGGTCAGCTTCTTAAACCATCTTCTCGTTGCTTTAATTGCTCTTTTTATTGTCATTTCTGTAAGAATAGTGGGAATTATACTGGTATCAGCACTTTTAACTATTCCTGCCGCCACAGCTTTACAGTGGAGCAAAAACCTCAGAAAGGTTTTGGTCCTTTCCTCTATCGATAGCTTAGGATGTGTCTTGGGAGGACTTGCCTTATCCTATTATTTGGATACTTCTCCTGGGGCAACCATCGTAATATTGGCCACTCTGGTATTTTTTACGACTTTTCTCTTGCCCTTACCTTTAAAGAAGAAGTAACTTTATTTTTTCTTTTTCAACCTCCGGGTTTATACTCAAGGCCTCGGCGCTCTTTTGACCCCTTTCACGATGATGTGTTTTCCCTAAAGCTGTGTTTGGTAGAATAGAAATGCAGCACAGTGGAAGTTAAAAAGTACAGCAGGAAATAGAAACTCCATTGCCAGCACCCTTAAAATAAACTACCCTTTTTAGATGCTGAACCTAAAGGGGGTAAAGAAAGGATGCTAACAATGGAGCAAATATATCATATCAGATTTGAACATCGGGAAAAAGATAAATCATTGAGAAGAATAGCCCAAGAGACCGGATTTAACTTCCGAACCGTTCGGAAGTATGTGGAAAGGGAGGATTTTAATATCAAGAAAAAAGCTATTCATACCCGTAAGGGTAAACTGGATCCCTATAAAGAAACCATAGATAAGTGGCTTACTGAAGACCTAAAAGCCCGACCTAAGCAAAGGCATACTGCCCAACGAGTCTATAATAGGTTAAAAGAGATTTACCAGGATGACTTCCAGGTTTCTGACCGGGCAGTGAGAGCTTATGTAGCAAAGAAAAAGAAAGAATTATCTTCCGGAAGTAAAGCCTATCTTCCCTTGGAGCACAAACCAGGAGAATCTCAGGTAGACTTTGGGGAGTGTCAGTTTATAGAACGAGGTATTAAATATGATGGTTTCTACCTCAATCTCTCTTTCCCTCACAGTAATGGAGGATATCCTCAGTTATTCAAAGGAGAAAATCAAGAATGTCTATGCCAGGGTCTACAGGACATTTTCCTCCATATAGGAGGAGTACCAAGGGAGATATGGTTTGATAACTTATCTCCGGTAGTAAACGCTATAGGTAAAGAGGGAGCAAGAGACTTGAATAAAGGATTCTTAAGATTTGCCCTGCATTATGGATTTTCCACTAACTTCTGTAATCCCGGGAGTGGTAATGAAAAAGGTCATGTAGAAAGCAAAGTAGGCTATCATAGAAGGAACTTTTTAGTACCTATACCAGAGTTTAATGACCTCACTGAATTCAATCGTCAGCTCTTAACCCTAGGTGACCAGGATATGAAAAGACCCCACTACCAAAAAGATGGTAGCATTGCTGAGCTCTTTACCCAAGATAAAGAAGCTCTACTTCCTTTACCTAAAATCCCTTTTGAAGTAGGCCGGTTGGAGAAAGGAAAAGCTGATAACTATGGTAAAGTGAAATTTGACAATCGTATATACTCCACTAGCCCTGAGTATGCTAATAGTGAGGTGTGGATAAAAGCCGGAGCTCATACAGTGGAGATAAGGGATGCTGACTATCATACCATAGTTACTCATCCCCGGCTTTATGGGAGAGAGAAAGAATCGATGAGGTGGGAGCCTTATCTAGACTTGATAGCTCAAAGACCAAAAGCCTTAAAATATACTGGTTTCTTTGACCAACTTCCCCTATCTCTCCAGGACTACTTTACCGAATGTGACCATAAAACCAAAAAGAGCGTCTTGAAGATGTTAGCCCGGATGGTTAAAAAGAGTGGAATGGATGTTTCCACTCAGATCCTACAACAAATACTCCACCAGGGAATTAAAGATCCCGATAGTATATGGGCCTATTATTGCCGGCTGACTATGGAAGACTCAGATAACTTATCTCTGAAACTTCCCCCGGGAGTTCCGGAAGTTAAGGAATACCATACTGATATCTCTCCCTACGATAACTTACTCTGGGGAGGTAGAGACTAATGGAAGCCCTGGAAGCAATGATAAAAGAATACTGTAAGAAATTAAAAATGGGGAAGGTATTCTATCAGGAATACCAGGATATTCAGGCTGAAACTCAGGAAGCTTTTCTGGCAGAACTTCTATTGCGGGAACTGGAACATAGAGAAATAACCAGGAAAAATAGGAATCTTAAAGCGGCCAACTTTGATAGGATAAAGACTTTTGAAGGTTATAGCTTTGATAATATCCAGATACCCGCTTCTTTAACTGTGGAAGATATCAAGAAGATAGAACCAGTAAAAAGGAAAGAAAATCTAATCCTTTATGGACCAGTGGGAACCGGTAAAACTCATCTGGCTACTGCTATAGGAGTAGAAGCCTGTAATCAAGGTCAAAGAGTAAAGTTCTTCTCTACTGCTTCTCTTGTAAATCAGCTTACCGATCTCAAAGAGAGGGGGGAACTGAGGAAGTTTATGAACCAGATAGAGAAATGTGACCTCTTGATTTGTGATGAGTGGGGTTATGTACCTTTGGAGAAAGGAGGTGCTCAGTTACTTTTTCAGGTGATATCGGCATGCTATGAAAAACGCAGTATCATCATTACTACCAATCTGGAATTCAGCAAGTGGAATGGAATATTTTATGATGAGAGAATGACAGCCGCTATCATTGACCGTTTGATCCACCATAGTCATTTACTGGTCTTTTCCGGACCCAGTTACCGGTTGACTCATTCTACTATGAACTGTTAATTCTGGAATTAAGGGTGCTGCAAAAATTAACTTCCGGAATGCTGCAAATTCATATTGCCAAATACAAATACGAGAGAGCTTATTCCCTTACCTTGATGTTTTTTGC
>FZPS01000062.1_pt4427 | contig 26748 bp, 26 predicted proteins | sample 1817821 | NCBI WGS metagenome assembly FZPS01 (sample SAMEA104158645, study PRJEB21678) | metagenome | place: Germany | collected 2015-04-21
ATTTATATCTCCATTGACAGATTAAAGGAAAAGGCATAATATTACTATAGCAACATAAGATTAGTTATTATATATCAACTGATATATAGTAGTATTCTTTAAAGAATAAAAGCATAAGGACAGGGATTTTATATGATTGTTTTAGGCATTGACCCGGGAATGGCCATTGTAGGCTATGGTGTAGTGGAGAAGAAAGGTCATATACTAAAGCCTATAGATTATGGTGTCATTACCACTCCTTCAGATATGGAGGCACCACAAAGATTGGTAGCCATATACGATTCGATCCAAGAGCTTATTTCCCGTTATCAGCCCGACGAAGTAGCTATAGAAGAGCTGTTTTTTAATAAAAATGTTAAGACGGCTATAACTGTAGGGCATGCAAGAGGTGTGGCAGTACTAGCTGCTGCAAAGACCGGATTGAATCTTTATGAATATACTCCATTACAAGTAAAACAATCCGTCGTCGGATACGGTAGAGCGGAAAAAACACAGGTACAGCAGATGGTGAAGTCATTGTTAAGTCTTAAGGAAATTCCTAAACCCGATGATGCAGCTGATGCCTTGGCTGTAGCTATATGTCATATTCATTGTGCCGATATGGGTAGGAAATACGGCTGTAGATCATTCTGTTAATGTCTGGGAAAGGAGTATAGGATGTTTGCATATATAAAAGGAATCTTGCAAGAAGTTCATCCCCAAAGAGTAGTATTGGAGGCAGGAGGCATTGGGTATGAGATAAAGGTCGCTAAGTCCTTGGTGCCTAAACTTCCCGAGAAGGGGAATATGGTTAAAATTTATACATATTTTAGTGTTCGGGAAGATGCCCAAGAACTATATGGATTTTTTGATAGGGAGGAAAAGGCTATCTTCGAGAAGCTAATTACAGTATCGGGTATTGGACCTAAAGTAGCTATGGGAATACTGTCAGCCTTAACTCCAACCCAAATAGCATTGGCCATAGTTACCAATGACATAAAAAGTCTTTGTACTGCTCCTGGTGTAGGCAAGAAAACAGCTCAGAGGATGATATTGGAATTAAAGGAGAAAATTGATCAAGAGGCACTAATGGGGCAAGTAGATTCTCAGTTAGACAGTGATTTTGCAGGCTATCAAAACGAAGTGATTGAGGCTTTGGTTGCATTAGGGTATCAACCACAGGAGGCCAAACAGGCATTAGATTCAATAGAAGATAAAAATCAGGACGTTTCTACATTAATTAGGCTGTCCCTTAAATTACTGGATAGACCCTAGGATATACTAAAAGAAGGGAATGAAAGTTATATGCAAGAGGAAGAAAGAATTATTACCTCTACAATGATAGAAGGGGATAATGATATTGAGTATAGCCTGAGACCAAGAACATTGGATGAATATATAGGTCAAGAAAAGCTTAAGGAAAAACTCAATATTTTTATTGAGGCCACAAAACAGCGTTCTGAAGCCTTAGATCATGTATTATTGTATGGCCCTCCAGGTTTAGGCAAAACTACTCTGGCTAATATTATTGCCAATGAATTAGGCGTAGGAATTAGGATCACTTCAGGTCCCACCATAGAAAAGCCTGGAGATTTGGCTGCCATATTAACTAATTTAGGGGATATGGATGTACTTTTTATTGATGAGATCCATCGCTTAAACAGAACCGTAGAGGAGATATTATATCCTGCTATGGAAGATTTTGCTCTGGATATCATTATAGGAAAGGGTCCCAGTGCCCGATCCATTAGACTGGATTTACCTAGATTTACTTTAATAGGCGCAACCACTCGGGCCGGTATGCTTACTTCTCCCTTAAGAGACAGGTTTGGGATAATAAATAGGATGAATCTGTATAATAAGAAGGAGTTAAAACAAATTGTAACAAGGTCAGCAGGAATATTGGGAGTAGAGATTCATGAAGACGGCGCTGAAGAAATAGCTAAACGTTCAAGGGGAACTCCTAGAGTTGCTAATCGCCTGCTGAAACGAGTTAGGGATTATGCACAAATAAAGGCTGATGGTGTTATTACCCTGGAAGTGGCCTGTGAAGCACTAGATTTACTTGATGTTGATTCTGTTGGATTAGATGAGGTAGATCGTAAGATCTTACTCACTATGATTGAGAAGTTCGGTGGAGGTCCAGTAGGAATTGATACTTTAGCTGCATCAACAGGTGAAGAAACTATTACCATTGAGGATGTGTATGAACCTTATCTATTGCAATTGGGTTTTATCGCTAGAACACCTAGAGGCAGGGTTGTGACTCCTCTGGGATATAAGCATATGGGTATATCTTATGAGGAGCAAACTACATTATTATAAAGAAGAATAGTCATTATAAGATAAGTTATTATAATTTATTGTGCTAATTTCAATACTTATTGATATATGAACATAAAGTGCTATTTATCGTTCACTTATAATAGCACATCATAGATTATGTAGTTAAGTTTAGAACATCTAAGAAAAGAGAAGGAGAAGGACTTTGAAAGTATCAGACTTTGATTATTATCTACCTGAAGAATTGATAGCCCAACATCCCTCTCCAATAAGGGATCAATCTAGAATGTTGGTCTATCACAGGAAAAGCAAAAAAATAGAGCATAGAATATTTTCTCATATAAAAGAGTATCTTAAGCCAGGGGATTGTCTGGTTATAAATGATACAAGGGTTATACCCGCAAGACTTTATGGACAAAGAGAAGATACAGGTGGTAAGGTAGAGCTTTTGTTATTGGAAAAAAAGGAAGGAGATAGGTGGCAAACTTTAGTGAAGCCTGGTAAAAGGGTAAGGGTTGGATCAAGATTAGTATTTGGTAATGGTATTTTAAGAGCCGAAGTAATAGATATTTTGGAAGATGGTTCACGAATAATTGAATTTTTTTATACAGGAATATTTGAGGAAATTTTGGACCAAGTAGGAATTATGCCATTGCCACCCTATATACATGAAAAATTAGATGAGAAGGAAAGATACCAGACTGTATACAATAGGTTTGCCGGTTCATCAGCTGCTCCTACTGCAGGTTTACATTTTACCAAAGAACTTCTGGCTGATATAGAAAAAATGGGTGTAAAGATTGCAAGGATTACTCTTCATGTTGGTCTGGGTACATTCAGACCTGTTAAGGTAGAGGAGATAAAAGAACATAAAATGCACTATGAGACTTACCATGTATCCCATGAAGCGGCTCATACCATAAACCAGTGCCGGAAAAATGGGGGCAGAATAATAGCAGTGGGAACTACCTCGACCCGCACATTGGAATCTGTAGCCGATGATAATGGTCTTATACATCCTGGATCAGGAAAAACGGATATCTTTATCTATCCTGGTTACACTTTTAAAGGTATAGACGGGTTAATAACCAATTTCCACCTACCAAAATCTACTCTAATTATGCTGGTTGCAGCTTTCATTGGTAAAGAAGAGGTATTGAATATATATAAAATAGCAGTGGAAGAAAAATATAGATTTTTTAGTTTTGGAGATGCTATGTTAATACTCTAATTTGTTAATTTTACGGAGGTGACTAGATATTTTTGAATTTGAATTAATAAAGACATGTGCAAGGACAGGGGCCAGGCTTGGGAAACTCCATACCCCCCATGGAACAATTGATACTCCTGTCTTTATGCCTGTAGGTACCCAAGCAACTGTAAAGGCAGTTACTCCTAAGGTTTTAGAAGAGCTTGAAGCCGAGATAATACTATCAAATACCTATCATTTATACTTAAGGCCAGGACATGAACTGATAAATGAGGCCGGTGGACTTCATAAGTTTATGAATTGGAATAGGCCTATCCTTACGGATAGTGGAGGATTTCAAGTGTTTAGCCTGGCCGATTTAAGAAAGATAAGTGAAGATGGGGTAGAATTTCAATCCCATTTAGATGGTTCATATCATTTTTTTACGCCTGAGAAGGTTATGGAAATAGAAAATAATTTAGGTGCCGATATAATAATGGCTTTTGATATATGTTCTCCCTATCCTCGTAGTTATGATGATGCAAAAGAGGATTTAGAGATAACATTAAAATGGGCCAAAAGGTGTAAAGATGCTCACCAGCGAAAAGACCAGGCTCTATTTGGTATCATTCAAGGTGGCATGTATGATGATTTGCGTCTTAGAAGCCTACAAGAAATGTTGGAGTTGAATTTCCCAGGTTATGCAGTGGGAGGATTGAGCGTAGGAGAACCAAAACATCTTATGTATGAAGTGCTTGATGTACTAAATCCAGTTATGCCTGCAAAAAAACCTCGATACCTAATGGGAGTCGGTTCTCCAGATTGTCTAGTAGAAGGAGTTATGAGGGGAATAGATATGTTTGATTGTGTCCTGCCTACTCGGATTGCTCGAAATGGCACTGCTATGACCAGTCAGGGTAAAGTAGTAGTGCGTAATGCAACTTATCAACGAGATTTTACTCCCCTAGATCCCAAATGTGATTGCTATACCTGCCAGAATTTCACTAAGGCTTACCTAAGGCACCTAATAAAAGCAGGAGAGATATTATCTTCAATTTTGATTACTATCCACAATATCAGGTTTTTAATTAACTTGATGAAAAATATACGAAAGGCCATATGGGAAGACAGATTACCTGAGTTTAGACAAAGTTTTTTTGAACAGTATGGATATAAAGAATATTTGTGATTTATGAATTTAGCTTTGCCATATTTAGCCTTATAAGGTATAATAAATAAATAATTAAACTACATATCTATAGATATGGAGATTGACAAGAATCAATTTTTTGGTAAAGGAGGGAAAGACATGTTATTAAATGCTGCTACAGGTGTACCAGAGGCAGGAGCTGCAGGTTTATTTGCCAGCTTTTTACCTATTATATTGATGATAGTAGTTTTCTATTTTATAATTATTCGTCCCCAGAGAAAAAGGGAGAAAGAAAATAGAGAGATGCTTGCTTCCCTGACTGTAGGAGATAATATTACTACCATTGGTGGAATATGCGGTAAGATTGTTGCTATTCGTGAAGATGTTATTACAGTAGAAGTAGGCGTTGATAAGGTAAAGTTGGTTTTTGAACGTTGGGCTGTTAGAAGTGTGGACAAGATTACAGCTGATTAGAAGACTGGGCTGACCCTTAAAGTCGATAGAAAACCGGCTTGGGTAGCCCTTTTTGTATTTAAGAAGCAATTCCCCATACCCATTGAAATTGGTATATATACCCTTTTGGCTGCATATTTTATATTAAGCTTATTGTATTTGGTGATATGTATAAAATTAGGTATAGCAGCCAAAAAATATAAAGGGGATGGGAACCATGAAAAAAATCCGAAGAACTTCCAGCAGACAAGGTTCTGGATCAGTCGCGGGTGATATTATAGCCATTTTAAGGAGTTCGTTAATTGCCATTATTATTTCATTAATCTGCTTTACCATATTTGCTGCTATCATAAAATTAGCAGATATGCAAGAATCAATAATTCCACCAGTTGTTCAGGTGGTGCGTACCCTGAGTATAGCTTTTGGTGGTATGCTAGCAGCCAGAGCAAGCCGAAAAATGGGATGGCTTAAAGGCTGCATCACAGGAATACTGTATATTTTCTTGGCTTTTATAATTAGCTCCCTATTCGGTGATTTTCACATTATGGGATCCTTGATTTTTTCAGATCTTCTTTTAGGAGCAGTTGCAGGTGCAGTAGGCGGTATTATAGGAGTCAATATTTAATATAATCAAATTTCTTGCAGAAAGGCTATAGCTATTGTATAATTGTGTTACAGTCGTATTTATAATTGGTGCCAAGGAGGAATAATTATGAGTCATATTAAAACGTTACATAAGGGTAATTTGAAGAAAACTATTTTAAAATCAGGATGCGGCGAATGCCAGGCTTCTTGCCAGTCTGCTTGCAAGACCTCATGTACAGTCGCGAATCAAAATTGCGAACAAAAATAGTAGATTAGGATTAATAAGGTTTTGATTTATATTTTTAATAGCAGTGGCGTTGCTACTGCTATTTCTATGTATGCTTAGTTATCTACTATTCAGATCTACTATATTCAGATTTTGGGAAATTTGAAGACTATTGACTGACATCCTTCAAAGTAATATAATTGTTAGAGTGACATTTTATGTAGTAAAACAAATTTCTGTTAGAAGCTAGTTTGGCTTGGAAAGGAAAAGAGGGGGATACAATATGAAGGGAAAAAGCGGCTGGAAGCTGCTACTTATTATTTTTATTATAGGATTTTTTTCCTACGTGGCATTAAACGGAATATCCCTATGGGGACCTTATGAGATTCCTCCATTAGGACAACAAGTACGTCAGGGGTTAGATCTTAAGGGAGGTCTATATGTTGTTTATGAGGCCAAAGTAGAGCCTAATGACCCTGATAAGGATAGTAAGATCACTGGTGCTATGAGGGTTATCCGAAATAGATTGGATAAGGAAGGTCAGAACGAGGCAACTGTTGCTAGACAGGGAGATAATAGAATCCAGGTAGAAATCCCAGGGATCAAAAATCCTAGGGAGCTTGCAGATATACTGGCCAAGCCTGCTGTCCTGGAATTTGAAGGACCTGAAGGGGATATAATTATAACTGGTAAAGATGTAAAATCTGCAAAACCTGCCTATGGCCCTGGTCAGACTGCAGTAGTTGACTTTGAACTTCATTCTGAAGGTGCTGATAAATTTGCAGAGGCAACTACCAAATACCAGGGACAGGTCATTAGGATTTTGTTAGATAATAATCCTATATCCGAACCTATAGTAAATAGCCCTATAACAGGAGGCAAAGGTATCATTGAAGGTATGAAGGATATAGAAGAAGCAAAACAGCTGGCTAATTTGATTGAAAGTGGTGCCCTGCCTGTAGAACTGGAGCAAGCAGAGATCCGCACAATAGGTGCTACACTAGGTGTTAATGCTCTTAATCAGGCTATTTTAGCTGGTACAATAGGTGTAATAGCAGTGCTACTGTTTATGCTGCTGTATTACAGACTACCAGGTTTGGTAGCTGATCTGGCTTTAGTTGCATACATCATAATAGTAATGACAGTTATAGTAATTGCCAAGATAACTTTAACTCTCCCAGGTATTGCTGGTATTATATTATCAGTGGGCATGGCTGTAGATGCCAATGTTATTATATTTGAAAGAATTAAAGAGGAAGCACGAACAGGTAAAACCTTAAGAGCAGCGTTGGATATGGGATTTACCAAGGCTTTTAGAGCTATCTTGGACTCTAATATAACTACTTTAATTGCTGCCATCGTCCTCCTTTATTTTGGGACAGGACCTATACAAGGGTTTGCTAAAACTCTGATAATAGGAATCATAGCAAGTATGTTTACAGCTATTTCCTTTACCCGCTACGTTTTAAAGCTGGTTATGGGGCTTAACATCAAGAATAAAAAGCTTTATGGTATATAAGGGAGGCATATAAGGATGAATTTTAATATTGTTAAGAATTTTAAAATATGGATTGCCATACCCCTAATAATTATCCTCATTGGAGTTGGCGTTATAGCAGTACGAGGGCTTAACCTAGGTATAGATTTTATTGGCGGTAGCACAATATATGCCAGTATTGGTTCCCCCTTTAATGTGGATGATATACGTGCCATTGTCAATGAACAGAGTGTGGATGCTGATATATTAAGTGCTGGTCAGGATAATCAGGATGCTATTATTAAAATGAGGTATATGGAAAATCAACAAGAAATTCATGAAAATATAGTCAAAGGACTTCAAGAAAAATACAACCTGGCTTCTGATGCCATAAGTATAGATTATGTTGGTCCTACTATGGGAAGGACATTAATCCAGAATGCAGTTATGTCTGTATTGATAGCTGGAGCTTTGATGCTGGTATATATTTGGATTAGATTTGAGCTAGTTTCTGGTGTAGCTGCTGTTATTGCTTTGCTTCATGACGTTTTTATAATGATTGCAGTAACAGCTATTACAGGAATACAGATTAATAGCTCCTTTATTGCGGCTATCCTTACCATAGTTGGTTATTCTATAAATGATACTATAGTTGTTTTTGATAGGGTTAGGGAGAATATAAAACAATTAGGAAGAAAAATGACTATGTCAGAGATTGTTGATGAAAGTATAAGACAAAGTATTACCAGGACACTTAATACCTCCCTCACTACCATATTCGCGGTAGCTACCTTGTATGTTTTGGGGGTTGAATCTATAAAGGATTTCACTCTGCCCATTATAGTAGGCCTTATTGCAGGAACTTATTCGTCTGTATTTATAGCAGGATCCTTATGGGCTTTATGGGATGAAAAGTCCAAATCTCGAAAAATGGCTACAGCAAAATAGAAGATTAAAAGCTTCCTACAGGAAGCTTTTAATTTTGATAATACAGGAAATTAAGGTGAAGTTTATGGAGATGTTTGAACCTATTAATCCTTCTATAGACGATATAGAAACTATGATAGAGCTATTTAAAAACGCTTTGGATATTTCCAGGGTAACATCTAGAATTCTGCTAAATCGAGGGATTAGTGATATTAAAAGTGCTCAGATCTTTTTAAACCCTTCTATGAATAATCTGTTTGATCCTTTTAGGTTGAAAGATATGGATAAGGCAGTAGAAAGAATAGAAAGGGCAATATCAACTAAGGAACCCATAACCATATATGGGGATTATGATGTAGATGGAATGACTAGTTGTGCTCTCCTTTATAATTTCTTTCAAAGCAAAAATTGTCCTGTAGATGTATATATACCTAATCGTCAGGATGAAGGCTATGGTATTAATCGAGAGGCCATTGAGCATATTCATAAAAGTGGGACTCAATTAATTATAAGTGTTGATTGTGGTATTACTGCAGTGGCTGAAGTTGAGCTTGCCAAAGAATTGGGTATTGACATGATTATTACAGACCATCATCAGTGCGGATCCAGTCTACCAGAGGCTATAGCAGTAATAAATCCATCTAGAGACCCTGATCTTCATAGAGAGCATCCCCTTGCCGGGGTTGGTGTGGCTGGAAAATTAGTTCAGGCTATAGGAGGAATGAAGTATTTAGAAGAGTATCTCGACTTGATAGCTTTGGGAACTGTAGCTGACGTGGTTCCCTTAATTGGAGACAATAGAATATTAGTAGCAAAGGGTTTAGATAAAATAATTCAGTCACCTTGTCCTGGAATTAAAGCTCTTATAGAAGTATCTGGTTATAAGGATAAGAAGATTAATACAGGGAATATAGCATATGGTTTGGCGCCAAGGCTTAATGCTACCGGTAGAATTGATAATCCTTTAAGAGGATTTGAGTTGTTAACTTCTAAAACTCTAACCCAGGCTATGCCATTAGCTAAATTACTGGATCAGCATAATAAGCATAGGCAGGCTATAGAGATGGATACCATAAGAGAAGCTGAAGAGATGATTGAAGAGAGGGTAGATTTAAGTTCCGATAGAATAATAGTATTAAGCAAAGAGGGATGGAATCCAGGAGTAATAGGGATAGCAGCATCTAAAATTACCGAACAATATTATCGTCCATGCATACTAATCGCCGTTGAGGATGGTGTCGGAGTTGGTTCAGCTAGAAGTGTTAGGGACTTTAGTATTTATGATGCATTAGATTCTTGTTCGCATTTGCTTGAAAAATTTGGTGGTCATGAGCAGGCTGCAGGATTTAAGTTAGCTGAATCCAATATTGATAGCTTGAGACAGCATCTTTTAGATTACTGTGATAAAGCAATTGATGATACCATGCTAATACCTAAATACTCTTATGATATAGATCTTAAATCAGATGATATAACTTATGATCTTGTGAAAGAACTAGAGGCATTAGAACCTTTTGGTATAGGCAATCCTTCACCCTACTTTTTATTGTCTAATGTTAGACTGGAGACAAACAGGCAGGTAGGCAAAGATGGCAGGCATTTAATGATGTCTATAGAGTTAGGTCATAGATTGTGGGATGGCATTGCATTTGACATGGGACAGCGTTCCGAAACTCTATCTGCTGCCAATCGAGTATCCATGGTCACAGGTATTGAAAAAAATGAGTGGAAGGGTATAAGTAAAATACAGTTTAATGTAAAACAGATAGCTTTATCTTTGAGCAATAGTCATGATTGGGACAGATTTTTATCTTACTTTTATTTAAAAAAATTTGATGCTTTTTTCCGCGATTTTATGTATAATAAGCATTATAACAGTAAAATAAACTCCCTTAAGCCATCATCCTTGAAACCAGTAGATATTGATGATATTATGAATAAAATTGATACAACTGGAATAGGTTCCCTAATTTTAGTAAACTCATTAGCAAATAGCCAAAGGATTGCTCAATATATTTTAAAATATGGTATTGCTCAAAAAGTTGCTGTTAGCTATGGACAACCTGATAAATGGAATGGCATTGGCACCAATGCTATTATATTATCCCCAAGTTACAGTACTATTGCTTTTGCAGATTATAAAAATATCTATATATTCGAGGATGAAATATCTTTTTGTCAGATAGATCTTGGAAAAATAGAAAATTCGAAGATCCATAAAATAACAAATATAGATCTGCAATTAGACATAAAGAGTAGAATAGATGAAGATTTTTTTGTGCAACGTGTAGATTTTGAAACCATTTACAAATGGCTTCGGTCTTTAAATAATGGATCTCGTGTGTGGCAGGGCTGGATAGAACTATTGGAAGACTATCAAAAACATATAGGTAAGAATATTAATGGATTTAAGGTAAGATTAATGCTTAAGGTTTTTGAGGAGTTGGATTTTATTAGAGTTGAATCAGCTAATAGGCTTGTCAGGATACATTATAACATTAGACCAAAACGCCGGGATCTTCAGGAGAGTCCTTTATACAATTATTATAATAAATGGTTGAGAAATATAAAACAACAGCAAATTTGAATATTAAGGAGGATATTTTATGAATCTCATTGAAAAAATTAGAATTATACCAGATTTTCCAGAAGAAGGAATTAGCTTTAAGGATATAACTACCTTGTTGCAGGATAAAGATTCCTATAAGTATACGGTTGATAAACTCGTAGAGATTTGTAAGGACTGGAATCCAGATTTTATAGTAGGACCTGAAGCCCGGGGCTTTGTTATTGGAGCACCTTTGGCATATGGCTTAGGAGTGGGTTTTGTTCCTGTTAGAAAACCCGGCAAATTGCCTGCTGATACTGAACAATTTGAATATGATCTAGAATATGGTAAAGATGTTTTAGAGATTCACCGTGATGCAATAAAGCCAGGCCAGAGAATAATAATAGCTGATGATTTATTGGCGACTGGTGGTACAGCTCTAGCTACAGCTAAACTTGTAGAAAAACTGGGAGGTATTGTGGTAGGAATTGTTTTTGTTATAGAGCTATCTTACCTCAATGGCAGAGAAAAATTGAGTGAATACAAAGTAGAAACTCTAGTCCAATACGAAGAGTAATAATGATAAATACAAGAATATTAAACATGTAAAAGGGCGTATGATAGATGACAGATTTCTATAAAAAGCTATATATGCTGGAAGCAAAAGCACAGCAGTTATATGGGGATGAAGGTGTAAGGAAAATTAAAGAAGCTTATACTTTTGCTGAGAATGCTCATAAATCTCAGTTAAGATCCTCGGGAGAGCCATATATCATCCATCCTTTAGAGGTAGCCCTTATACTTATGGATCTAGGTTTGGATGTTGACACAATTGTAGCCGGCTTGCTTCATGATGTTGTAGAGGATACAGGGGTTCCTGTTGAGGAACTAACTGTGCTTTTTGGAGCTGAAGTAGCCGGTCTAGTTGATGGTGTCACTAAACTAGGTAAAATAGCATATAAGACCAAGGAAGAGCAGCAGGCAGAGAATCTGAGGAAAATGTTTTTGGCCATGGCTAAAGATATTCGGGTAATTATAATAAAGTTGGCTGATCGTTTGCACAATCTAAGAACTTTAGAATATGTGGACGAAGAAAAACAAAGGGAAAAAGCTTATGAAACACTAGAAATATATGCTCCTCTAGCCCATAGACTAGGTATTTTTAAGATCAAATGGGAGCTAGAAGATACGTCCTTAAGATATATAGACCCAAAGGGATATTATGATCTAGTAGAAAGAATTGCTATAAAGCGAAGAGAAAGAGAAGAGTATATACATGAAATTATAAAAACTTTAAAGCAAAAGCTGGATGAAATGAATATAGAAGTAGAAATTGAGGGAAGGCCTAAACATTTTTATAGTATCTATAGAAAAATGTATATGCAGCATAGGGATTTCGATCAGATATACGATTTGTTGGCTATTAGGGTTATAGTAAACACTGTGAAAGACTGTTATGCTGTCTTGGGTGTTGTTCATACCATGTGGAAACCTATCCCAGGAAGGTTTAAAGATTATATAGCAGTACCAAAGCCTAACATGTATCAGTCACTCCACACTACTGTCATTGACACTAGAGGTGAGCTTTTCGAAATCCAGATAAGAACATGGGATATGCATCGTACTGCCGAATATGGAATTGCAGCCCATTGGAAATACAAAGAGGGCAAGAAAAGCTCTTCAGAATTCGATGAAAAATTGGCCTGGCTTAGGCAATTATTAGAATGGCAGAGTGATTTCAAAGATGCAAGGGAATTTATGGAGAGCCTTAAAATCGATCTCTTCACCGATGAAGTATTTGTATTTACTCCAAAAGGAGATGTAGTGGATTTACGCAAGGGTGCCACTCCTTTAGATTTTGCCTATGCTATTCATAGCGATGTTGGTAATAGATGTGTTGGTGCAAAGGTTAATGGCAGAATAGTGCCTTTAGATTATGTGCTCCAAACGGGAGATATAGTGGAAATTCTTACTTCATCATCTAGCAATGGTCCTAGTCGGGATTGGCTAAATATCGTTAAGACCAGCCAAGCAAAGAATAAAATAAAACAATTCTTCAAAAGAGAACGGAGAGAAGAAAATATAATTAAGGGCAAGGAGATGCTTGAAAGAGAAGCTAGAAGGCAAGGATACTCTTTGTCTCAACTTCTACAAAAGGACTGGTCTGAAACCGTATGGAGGAAATATGGCTTTAACTCTGCAGAAGATATGTACTCGGCATTGGGATATGGAGGTATTACAACCAATCAGATATTATTTAGGCTTATTGATGAGTATAAGAAAGCTAATAAGCAATCAGAAGAAGATTTAGCTGAAAAGGAAACAGTTAAACAACAAAAGATTCGTACCGTTAATGATAAAGGTGTAAAGGTTAAAGGTATTGAAAATTTAATGGTACGGTTTTCAAAATGTTGTAATCCAGTGCCGGGAGACGATATTATCGGCTATATAACCAGGGGTAGGGGTGTATCAATCCATAGGGTTGATTGTATTAACCTTAAGGATCCGCTAGTAGAATCCCATAGGTTAATTGAAGTCAATTGGGTAGAGGAGTATAAGGCCTCCTTTAGTTCTGAAATTCAAATTTTAGCTAGGGACCGACAAATGCTCCTTGCAGACATAACCAAAGCTATGTCAGATATGAAAATAGCCGTTACAGCTGTAAATGCACGAACTACTAAGAATAAACAGGTGGTAATTAACGTAATGATAGAAATTAACGATATTGAACAGCTAAAGAAGGTTATTAAGCAAATTAAAAAAATTGACGATGTTTTAGATGTATTCAGAGTCAAATCGTAGATTAGTATACAATAGGAGTGATCGGTAATATGAGAGCTGTTATACAGCGGGTTAGCGCAGCGAAGGTCAAAGTTGGACAAGATGTGACTGGAAAAATTGATAATGGTTTTTTAGTATATCTTGGAGTAGAAAAGGATGATGAAAAAGAAGATCTGGATTATATTATAGACAAAACTGCCAACCTGAGGGTATTCGAAGATGAAGATGGTAAGATGAATTTATCCGTCAAAGAAGTAGGTGGTAGTATACTTGCAGTTTCCCAATTTACACTTTATGGTGACTGTAGAAGGGGCAGAAGGCCAAGTTTTAGTAACGCTGCTGATTTAGATAAGGCTGAAAATTTTTATAATAAGTTTGTACAGGGTCTTAGGGGAAAGGGTATTCATGTGGAGACTGGAATTTTTAGGGCTCATATGCATGTAGAATCCATAAACGATGGCCCTGTCACTATTTTGCTGGACAGTAAGAAAACTTTTTAGATTTTAGGAGGCAAAAAACATATGGAAATAATTACAATGCCTGTAGGTTTATTGGCAGCTAATTCTTATATTGTCTATAATCGAGCAAAAGGGCAAGCAGGTGTTATTGATCCCGGTGGTAATGGTGAGAAGATATTTAGTAAGATAAAATCCCTAAATCTGGAACTTAAATATATACTGTTGACCCATGGACATTTTGATCATATAGATGCAGTTGGTTGGTTAAAAGAAAAAACAGATGCACAAGTGGCTATTCATAAGGATGATTCCTCTTGTTTAGAGGATAGTTCAAAGAATCTTTCAATATCATTAGGTGTTGAGTCCATTCAGCCTCAGGCTGATTTATTATTAGATCATGGTGATATTATAAAAATAGGTAATATAGAATTAAAAGTGCTTCATACCCCTGGTCATTCCTTGGGCAGCATATGTTTTTTGTGTGATAATGTTGTATTTACGGGAGATACTCTATTTAGTGGTTCAATTGGCCGAACTGATTTTTATGGTGGTAATATGAATCAAATTCTTAGCTCTATCAAAGAGCAGCTGTTAGTATTAGATGATAATACAGTAGTATATCCAGGTCATGGTCCTAAAACCACTATTGGAAATGAAAAAACCACTAACCCGTTTTTAGGAGGGTTGATTTAGTTTGCTTATATATGTTTCATCTACAGTGTCTGAATATAAAAACGAACTGGCAGAGCTTGTAAGAGCCTTTTTTCCAGGAGTTACCGTTAAAACGGCTGATAATATTGAAAAGGTTTCTTATGATGATTTAATATTTAAATGTTGTCACAAAAAGATTGGGGATAATATAATTGAAACAACTGTTGAATTCTTTAATGGTACTGAAACTAAAGGCAAGTATCATGAGCGTTTTGAACTAGATCCTAATCTGTCAAAGCTTGAACTTAGAAGATTAGCAAAAAATCGAAGTAAACTTTTACTGTATCAGGCATTAGAGGAGATAACAGGTCGGTGCCTGGAGTGGGGATGCTTAACAGGTATTAGACCAACCAAGATCGTTCATGGTTTAATGGACCAAGGATTCGAAGAAGAGGTAATTCTTAATATTTTATATGATGATTATAGGGTAAGTTCTGAAAAAGCCAGATTGTTAATTGATATAGCAAAAGTTCAACGTCCATATTTTGAAAACAATCACCCCAACAAAATTTCTGTTTATATAAATATTCCAATCTGCTCTACAAAATGCCTTTTTTGCTCCTTTCCTTCTGCTACCATAGACCGTTGTAACCATTTAATTAATGATTATATCTTAGCTTTAGAGAAGGAAATGGAGGTCATGTCCCAGTTAGCAAAGGAAAAAGGAATAGAAGTAGAAAGCCTTTACATTGGAGGAGGTACCCCAACATCTTTGAATGTAATTCAGTTGGAGAAAGTTTTATCAGCAGTAGATAAACATTGGGGATCTCAGCCATGGAAGGAATATACGGTTGAAGGTGGAAGACCTGATACAATGGATAAAGAAAAGTTAAGGCTTTTAAAAGATTTTAATGTTACCCGAATTAGTATAAATCCCCAAACCATGAATAATAAGACTTTAGAGCTTATAGGAAGGGACCACAGAGCGGAAGAGATTGTTCATTGTTTTCATATGGCAAGGGAGTTTGCGTTTGATTCTATCAATATGGACGTGATAGTTGGTTTGCCTGGAGAAGGAACCAAAGAAGCACGTCATACCATAGAGGTCATAGAGAAACTTAAGCCCGATAACTTTACCGTTCATACCTTGGCTGTAAAGAGAGCATCCAGGTTAAAAGAAAGTTTAGATGACTATAAATTTGCTTCTCCAGAGTTAGCAGTGGATATGATGGATATTTTTTATAAAGGTGCTATTGCAATGGGAATGACGCCCTATTACCTGTATCGACAGAAATATATGCTAGGAAATATGGAAAATATTGGATTTGCCATCCCTTCAAAAGAATCTATCTACAATATGCAGATAATGGAGGATCAGCAAACTATCTGGGCTTTTGGAGCCGCAGCTATATCTAAGTTTGTTTATCCTAAAGAGGGACGAATAGAGCGTGCACCTAATGTTAAGAATATAGACGAATATATCAATCGCATAGATGAAATGATTGAGAGAAAATTAAAGTTGACTTTTTAGCTGTATGATATTATATTATAACTTAGAAAATCACGAATATTTTAGTTAATATTGTAAAGGTAAAGAAGGGTAGAGTAGCTGGTGGAGCTAAAAAGAGATGAGGTGTCGTGGCTGAAAGCACCTCTTTAGTATAAGCTAGTGAACGACGACCCTAGAACCGACCTGCCGAACTTAAGTAAGCAGTGTACGCGTAAAAGCGTTAAATTTTTAAGCGGGAGAAGCCTATATATGGATTCTCCAACAAGGGTGGCACCGCGGGAAACGCTCCCGTCCCTTTCATGTGATGATTGGGATGTGAGTGTTTTTTTATTAAGTTTCTATTGAGTCAAAAAAAGGAGGAGGAAAATGCTTACAAAAGCACCAAGAGGTACAAAAGATGTGTTGCCTAGTGAATCTTATAAATGGCATTATTTAGAAAACACTATTCGCGAGATTACAGAACTATTTGGATATAAAGAAGTGAGAACTCCTGTCTTTGAGCATACCGAATTATTTGTACGTGGAGTAGGAGACACCACTGATATAGTGCAAAAGGAGATGTATACATTCCTTGACAAAGGGAATAGGAGCATTACTTTAAAACCTGAGGGAACGGCAGGTGCAGTTAGGGCATATATAGAGCATGGCTTGTATAATATAGCTCAGCCTGTAAAGATGTATTATTTAACCCCGGTTTTTAGATATGAAAATCCTCAGGCAGGCAGACTTAGAGAACATCATCAATTTGGGGTTGAGGTTTTTGGAGCCAAAGAGGCTTCAGTAGATGGAGAGATAATCATCTTAGCAATGAAGTTGTTTGACAGGCTAGGACTTAAAGGATTGGAACTAAATATTAACAGTATTGGATGTCCTAATTGTCGGCCCAAATACCATAAGGTTTTAAAAGAATATTTAAAGGCTCATTTGGATCAACTCTGCCATACCTGCAACACCCGGTACGAAAAGAATCCGCTGCGGATTTTAGACTGTAAGAATAAGGAATGTGGTGTTATTGTAAAAGATGCTCCTGTTATATTAGATTATCTATGCGAAGAATGTAGTAATCATTTTGAGGAGCTTCAAAGCTTCTTGTCTGCAGTAAATATAGACTATAAGATAAATCCTATGATTGTAAGAGGCTTGGACTATTATAGCAAGACTGTATTTGAGATTATTTCCAATCAAATTGGGGCCCAGGGTACTGTCTGCGGAGGAGGAAGATATGATGGCCTAGTAAAGGAGTGTGGGGGGCCAGATACTCCAGGAGCCGGATTCGGATTAGGTCTGGAAAGGTTGCTTTTGGCATTGGAAAGTCAAAACATAGAGATCCCTCAGCAGGAAGCCAGAGATGTTTATTTCGTGACCATTGGTCAGCAAGCAAGACATAAAGCTTTTGAAATTCTACACCGTATGAGGTCTAATAATATACTTGCAGATATGGATCATGTAGGCAGAAGCGTGAAAGCACAGTTTAAATATGCTGACAAGGCTAATATTTCATGGGTTTGTATCTTGGGAGAAGAAGAATTACTAAATAATCAGATTAAGGTTCGGTCTATGGAAGATGGAAGTGAAGAACTGATATCTCAGGATACTATTATTAATTTCTTAAAGAGTAAAAAAGGAGCGGTGAAATAATATGGGAGAATCAATTAAAGGGCTCAAGAGAACCCATATGTGTGGTGAGCTTACATCACAAAATGTAGGTGAGGATGTAATCCTCATGGGATGGGTACAAAGGCGGCGAGACTTGGGAGGCTTAATATTTGTTACTCTAAGAGATAGAACAGGAATAATTCAGCTGGTTTTCGATCAAGAGGAATCCAATGATCTCTTTGATAAGGCAGCTACATTGCGCAGCGAATATGTAATTGCCTGTAAGGGTCAGGTTATAAAACGTGCTCCAGAGGCCATTAATCCCAACATGTCTACAGGTGATATAGAGGTAAAAGCCGAGGAGCTTCGTATTTTGTCTACTTCTGAAACTCCGCCCTTCTACATTGAGGATAATATCAATGTAAGTGAAGCTTTAAGATATAAGTACAGGTATTTAGATCTCAGAAGACCTGAAATGCAGAGAAATCTTATAATTAGACATAACATAGCAAATGAAGTGAGAAGATTCCTCAATGAAAGAGGTTTTTTAGAGATCGAAACTCCTATGTTGACTAAAAGCACACCAGAAGGGGCTAGAGATTATCTTGTTCCCAGCAGAGTGCATCCTGGTAAGTTTTATGCACTACCTCAATCCCCTCAACTATTTAAACAGCTATTGATGCTATCTGGCTATGATAGATATTATCAAATTGTGAGATGTTTTAGGGATGAGGACTTGAGAGCTGATAGGCAGCCTGAATTTACTCAGATTGATATTGAGATGTCTTTTGTAGAAATAGATGATATATTAGCCATTAACGAGGAGCTAATAGCTAATATTTTTAGACAAGTTTTAAATGTAGAAATTCCACTTCCTCTCCAACGCATGACTTATAAAGAAGCTATGAAGAGATATGGTTCAGACAAACCTGATACCAGATTTGGACTAGAGCTTGTTGATATTAGTTCTTTGGTTGCCAGTTCAAATTTTAAAGTATTTTCTGGGGCTGTTGAAAAGGGTGGTAGTGTTAGAGGAATCAATGCGAAAGGTGCTGGAGCTAAATTTTCGCGTAGAGATATTGATTCTTTAGGGGAATACATCAAGACTTATAGAGCAAAAGGTCTGGCCTGGATTAATGTTACTCAAGAAGGCGTAAAATCGCCTATTGCAAAGTTTTTGAGTCAGGAAGAGCTTGAGTCGATTTTGAAACACTTAAATGCAGAGGCTGGAGACCTTCTATTATTCGTAGCTGATGAAAATGATATAGTTTTTCAGGTACTTGGCCATTTGAGATTGGAGCTTGCCAAACGCTTGGATTTAATCCCAAACGATAAATATAATTTATTATGGATTACTGAATTCCCCTTATTTGAATATGATCAAGATGAAGACAGATATGTAGCTAAACACCATCCTTTTACATCGCCTATGGATGAAGATCTGCATTTATTGGAATCGGAGCCTGAAAGGGTTCGTGCAAAAGCCTATGACATGGTACTAAACGGTAATGAAATTGGTGGTGGAAGTATAAGGATCCATGATACCCAGATACAAGAAAGGATGTTTAAAGCGTTAGGCTTTACCAATGAAAGAGCATGGGAGCAGTTCGGTTTCCTATTAGAAGCCTTTAAATATGGAACGCCACCTCATGGAGGAATTGCATATGGCCTTGACAGAATTGCAGCATTGTTTGCTGGCAGAAGTTCTATTAGGGACGTAATAGCATTCCCAAAAGTACAGAATGCATCTGATCTTATGACTAATGCACCTTCATTTGTAGACGAAAATCAACTTAATGAGCTGCATATAAGCATAGATAAAAAGATAGAAAATAAGGATGTTTAGTTTCTAAAAAATTGGTTATGTATAATCATGTATAAAATATCGGCTTAAAGGACTGATGTATGTGAGAGAGATTGGCAAGGTTGCCGATATAAAAGATAATACCGCTATCATCAAGATACAGAGAAGATCTAGTTGTGGCTCATGTACAGCCTGCGGTATGAGAAAAGATCAAAATGAAATTTTGCTGCCTGTAAGCAATGATCTTGGAGCTAAGCTTGGAGATTGGGTTGAGCTAGAATTGCAGTCAATCTCCATTCTTAAAGCTTCTACTATAGTATATGTGATACCACTAATTGCTCTTATATTAGGGGTAATAGGAGGATATGCTATCGCAGAGCAATTATCCAGAGATACTGAATTATACGGAGCAATTGGCGGTATACTACTTACAATACTTTCTTTTGTAGGTATAAGGGTAATGGACCCTTTATTTAATACAAAGGGAGATTATTCTCCCAGAATGGTATCTATTATTAATTTATCTTCGAAAGGGGAAATAGAAGATGGCAAGTGATAAAGTAGTTGTTTTGGACTCAAACAATTTTGAACACGAAGTATTAAAATCTGATTTGCCAGTTTTAGTAGATTTTTGGGCTGCATGGTGTGGTCCATGTAAGATGATAGCACCAATAATTGATCAATTAGCTGAAGAATATGATGGAAAGGCTAAGATCGCCAAAGTAAATGTGGATGACAACAGGGATCTTGCTGTACAATTCAAGGTTATGAGTATTCCAACATTGATCTTATTCAAAGATGGTGAAATAGTGGATCAAATAATGGGTGCTCGTCCAAAGGCGGAACTAGAAAAGTTTATACAGAAAGCCCTGTAAAAGCTGGTATATACCAGCTTTTTTAATATTTATTCATTAAAATCCTTGTCAAATTTGTACAATATCATTATAATAAGACTAATGATGTCGAACATTTTATCAAAAATTTTTAAAAACGTATGGAGGTAGTAATAAAGTGATAAGCTTAAAAGAGATATCCAAAGTAGACCCTGAACTTGCAGAGGCCATGGAAAAAGAATTTGACAGACAGCAGAATCATATCGAGCTTATAGCATCGGAAAACTTTGTTAGTCTAGCGGTTATGGAGGCCATGGGAAACCATCTTACCAATAAATATGCAGAAGGCTATCCCGGTAGAAGATACTATGGTGGATGTGAGTATGTTGATATAGTTGAAAAACTTGCTATAGACCGGGCGAAGGAACTCTTTGGAGCAGAGCATGCAAATGTTCAGCCTCATTCAGGAGCCCAAGCCAATATGGCAGTATATTTTGCTGTATTAAAACCTGGCGAAACTATTTTAGGGATGAATCTGGCTCATGGTGGTCATTTAACTCATGGAAGTCCTGTAAATATTTCTGGTAAATATTTCAATATAGTACCCTATGGAGTTGATACAGAAACTGGATATATAGATTATCAACAACTACGGAATTTGGCTCTTGAAAATAAGCCAAAATTGATTGTTGCTGGTGCTAGTGCCTATTCCAGGACTATAGATTTTAAGAAGTTTAGAGAGATAGCTGATGAAGTAGGTGCATATTTGATGGTGGATATGGCACATATTGCAGGACTGGTGGCAGCAGGCTTGCATCCAAATCCAGTTCCTTATGCGGATTTTGTTACTACCACTACCCATAAAACTTTAAGAGGTCCTAGAGGTGGTTTGATCCTTTGCAAAAAAGAACATGCAAAAGCCATTGATAAGGCTATTTTCCCTGGAACTCAGGGTGGACCTCTTATGCACATCATTGCCGCAAAAGCTGTTTGTCTGTTGGAAGCTTTAAGCCCAGAGTTTAAGGAATACCAGCAAAGAATTATTGATAATGCGAAGGCTCTGGCCGATGCTCTAAAAGCTGAAAGCTTTGATCTAGTCTCAGGGGGAACAGACAATCACCTGATGACTATAGATCTTAGAAGCAAGAACGTGACTGGTAAGGATGCAGAAAAGATTTTGGACAGTGTTAAAATCACTACTAATAAGAATACTATTCCCAATGATCCTCAAAGCCCTTTTATAACAAGCGGTATTCGTTTAGGAACTCCAGCTGTGACCACTAGAGGTATGGGAACTGAAGAGATGAAGGAAATTGCAAAAGCCATTGCCCTTGCTCTAGATGACGTGGAAAACAATCGCAGCAGAGTTTTAGAGATTGTAGATGACTTGTGCAATAGATTTCCCCTATATCCTGGTGGATTATTAAAATAACTTTCTTTGATAATTATTTCTACATTTTTAAATACTATCTTTTTAGTGGTATAATGGCTATTGAACACTCAATAGCCATTTTGTTCATGATATCATATTAAAGTGATAAAAGGGGGATAACAAATGATTAAAAATATGCCTTTGGCGGCCCGCATGAGACCAGAAACACTGGAAGAATTTATAGGACAGGAACATATTATAGGTAAGAATAGGTTATTATATAGGGCTATAAAGGCTGATAGGCTTACATCTGCTATATTTTATGGTCCGCCTGGCACTGGAAAAACTACTTTAGCCAAGATTATAGCACGAGAGACCCAGTATCCATTTAAACAGTTAAATGCAGTATCCGCTGGTGTAAAGGAAATACGTGAAATAGCACAGGAAGCTCAAAACTATTTACTTAACCCGAAAGGTAAAGTTATTTTATTTTTTGACGAAATACATAGGCTGAATAAGGGGCAGCAAGATGCACTGCTTCCATATGTAGAGGATGGCACCTTTATACTAATAGGCGCTACCACCGAAAACCCCTATTTTGAAGTTAATAAAGCTCTGCTATCTAGATCTACAATTTATAAGTTTGAACCTTTATGTGGTGGTGATTTAAAAAAACTTATAGCTAATTGTCTCAAAGATAAAGAAAAAGGATTAGGTAATCAAAAAATTCATATAAAACCTGAAGCAGTAGATCATATTATTCGCATGAGTGAAGGTGATGCAAGGGCAGTTCTAAATGCATTGGAACTGGCTGCTTTAACTACTCCACCCAATGAGGAGGGGGTAATATCCATTACCTTAGAGGTGGCCCAGGAATGTGTTCAACAAAAAGCTATAAGGTACGATAAGGACGGAGATAACCATTATGATGTGGTTAGTGCTTTTATAAAGAGCATGAGAAATTATATGGAACCAGATGCTGTGTTGCACTGGCTGGCACGTATGATCGAAAGCGGAGAAAAACCCGAATTTATTGCTAGAAGAATTATTATAGCTGCAGCAGAGGACGTAGGAATGGCCAATCCTGCTGCTTTGCAAGTAGCGGTTGCTGCGGCTCAAGCTGTGGAAAGGGTAGGATGGCCTGAAAGCCGGATTATTTTAGCACAGGCAGCTTTAATGGTTGCTTGTTCACCAAAGTCTAATTCTGTTTGTGTAGGTATTGATAAGGCCTTGGAGGATGTTCGAAATAAAAAAATAGGAGAGGTCCCTATTAATTTAAGGGATACTCATTATCCTGGAGCCGCACAGCTGGGACATGGAAAAGGCTATAAGTATTCTCATGATTATCCGGGAGGTAGGGCAGTGCAGCAATATCTACCAAATGAACTTCAAGGTGTTCGATATTATTTTCCTAAAAATTCCGGTGCAGAAGCAAGGATAAAGGAGCGTTTGGAGCAGATACTAAAAGCTAAGGAAAATAAAATCTAGTAAATTAGTCGACTTTAATGTTGACAAATTTACTAGGATATGGTACTATTTTTTTGTCGTTAATGTATAGTAAATTACTTGGGTTTTGGAGGTGTTATTTTGAAGCTCTCTACCAGAGGCAGATACGGCCTGAGAGCCATGTTTGACCTAGCATTGAATCAATCTCAGGGGCCAATTCCTCTAAATGAAATAGCCAACAGACAGAATATATCAGAAGCCTACTTGGAACAACTCTTTGCAAGTATGAGAAAGGCAGGGCTGGTTAAGAGTGTACGTGGAGCCCATGGTGGCTATTTGCTAGGAAAGTCTCCTGATAAAATCTATATAGGTCAAATTTTAAGAACTTTGGAAGGTAATATTGCACCGGCTGACTGTGTTAGAGATGATGAAGAAATTGAATGTACCGGTGCTGATGCCTGTGTAACTAGAATCGTATGGGAAAAAATAAGAGATAGCATAAATCAAGTAATAGATTCCATAACCCTAGAAGATATGGTTCGAGAGCAACAGTTAATTGATAGTAAATATTCCAACAAAGATATAGAAAGTACAAAAGTGCAATGCAATAGTTAATATTTTAGGTTTACTGTGAAAGGAGTCCTTTAGATGAAAAGGAGCATCTATCTAGATCATGCCGCAACTACTTATATTAAGAAAGAAGTTTTAGAAGCCATGCTACCCTATTTTACACAAAATTACGGTAATCCTTCTAGTGTACACAGCTTTGGTCGGGAAGCCCGTAAGGCAGTAGATAAGGCCAGAGAACAGACAGCAAAAGTCTTAAATGCAAGGTTTGACGAGATTTTTTTTACAGGCGGGGGTACTGAGTCTGATAACTGGGCAATAAAGGGAGTTGCACTGGCAAATCAAAATAAAGGTAAACATATAATAACCTCTGCCATTGAACACCATGCTGTACTATACACCTGTGAGTTTCTTGAAAAGAATGGTTTTGAGGTAACCTATTTACCGGTAGATTCTTATGGCATGGTAGATCCTAAGCAGGTTGAAAAAGCTATAAGACCAGATACAATCTTGGTTTCCATAATGTTTGCTAATAATGAAATAGGTACTATTCAGCCTATAAAGGAAATAGGTGCCATAACTAAAGAGAAGGGTGTTTACTTCCATACTGATGCAGTACAAGCAATAGGACAAGTAGACATAGATGTAAATGATATGAATATAGACCTTTTGTCATTATCAGCTCATAAATTTTATGGCCCCAAGGGAATAGGCGCCTTGTATGTACGAAAGGGAACAAAGATAACTCCCCTTTTACATGGAGGAGCCCAAGAGCGAAATCGTCGTGCAGGTACTGAGAATATTCCCGGTATTATAGGCTTAGGGAAAGCCATTGAGCTTGCATATGAAAATATGGAAGAGAATAATAAAAAGCTTATACGTCTGAGGAATAAGCTTATAAACGGTATTATGGAAAGAATTGACAATGTAAGATTAAATGGCCACTCTACTTCCAGATTACCTGGAAATGTAAATATGAGTTTTGAATATATAGAGGGTGAATCACTGCTCTTAAGCTTGGATTTGAAAGGTATTGCAGCTTCTAGTGGATCTGCGTGTACTTCAGGTTCTTTAGATCCCTCCCATGTATTGTTAGCTATTGGTTTGTCCCATGAAATTGCTCATGGATCATTAAGAATGACATTGGGAGATGACAACACCGATCAAGATATAGATTATGTTTTGGAAGTATTACCACAAATAGTTCAAAGACTAAGAGAAATGTCACCTTTGTTTATCCAAGAAAAAGGAGGATGCCAGTATGTATAGTGAAAAAGTTATGGATCATTTTATGAATCCTCGTAATGTAGGCGAGATTGAGAATCCTGATGGGATAGGGGAAGTTGGAAATGCAAAATGTGGAGATATAATGAGAATCTCTTTAAAAGTAGAAAATGATGTTATTGTTGATGTAAAATTCAAGACCTTTGGATGTGGTGCAGCGATTGCCACCAGCAGTATGGCAACAGAATTGATAAAGGGCAAGACTATAAATGAGGCTTTGGCTATAACCAACAAGGCTGTGGCTGATGCTTTAGACGGTCTACCTCCAGTAAAAATGCATTGTTCGGTATTAGCAGAAGAGGCAATTCGAAAAGCAATTGAGGATTATATAGAAAAGCAAAAAAACAAGGTGGGTGCATGAATAAGCAAAGAGTTCTAATAGGCATGAGCGGAGGAGTGGATAGTTCCGTTGCTGCCTATATTCTAAAGGAACAGGGATATGAGGTAATTGGGGTTACCATGCAGATATGGCCTGATTTACCAGGGCATGTAAGAGAAAGAGAGGGCGGGTGCTGCTCTCTTTCAGCTGTAGATGATGCAAGGCGGGTGGCCAATCATATAGGTATCCCTTTTTATGTAATGAACTTTAAAGAAGTTTTTCAGGATAAGGTAATTGATTATTTTATTGATGAATATGTAAAAGGCAGAACTCCTAATCCCTGTATTGCATGCAACCGCTATATTAAATTTGATAGATTTTTAAAAAAGGCTTTAGATCTGGATGCCTTTTATATTGCTACCGGACACTATGCAGATATAACTTACAATGATCAAAGTCAACGTTATATTTTGAAAAAATCTGTAGCTACAGGGAAGGATCAGACTTATGCACTCTATTCCATGACTCAGTACCAACTAGAGCATACTTTGTTCCCACTAGGTAAGTATACTAAGGAAGAGGTTAGAGATCTAGCAAAAAAGATAGGTTTGACAGTCGCTAATAAGCCTGATAGCCAGGAAATATGCTTTGTAGACGATAATGACTATGGCAAGTTTATAGAGCAACAGCTAGGTCAACAAATAAATCCTGGTAATTTTGTAGATACTCAGGGAAATATATTGGGCAAACATAAGGGTATTATCCATTACACCATAGGACAGCGAAAGGGCTTAGGAATAGCTTTGGGAAAACCCATGTATGTTGTATCAATAGATGCTGAAAAAAATTTAGTTGTCCTAGGTGACCATCATGAGGTTTTTTCTAAAGAAATGATAGTGGAGCGACTAAACTTTATTTCCATTCCCGCCCTGATAGAACCTATAAGAGCAAAGGTAAAGATACGTTACACCGCTTCTGAAGTTCCAGCCACCTTATATCCTTTAGAAAACAATAAGATAAAGGTATCTTTTGATGAACCCCAAAGAGCAATTACTCCTGGACAAGCTGCTGTTTTTTATGAGGATGACTATGTTTTGGGCGGAGGAATAATAGAGCATAGCTTAAATTCAAATTAAATCATAGCCTGAATAAAGATATGGTCAGCTAGTTATTGAGAAATTCTTCAAAAGCTGACCTTTTTTTTATGCATACATATTTATAATCATTTGCTTTAAATATCCAGTAGATGTATATCACCTTTTTATAATGATTTTTTGTTTTTAGGAGAAAATAGAGTTACATAAGTTAAT
>FZPS01000110.1_pt6 | contig 26728 bp, 27 predicted proteins | sample 1817821 | NCBI WGS metagenome assembly FZPS01 (sample SAMEA104158645, study PRJEB21678) | metagenome | place: Germany | collected 2015-04-21
CGACTATAAATAGCAACAGGTCTCTCCCTTTTTGGGGGACGTGCTGGTATAAACTGTACCTTTTTATTGTAAGTCACTTATATCACCTTCTTTTATATTACCGCTTGTTTCTTTTGCTAATAGACTAACTATCATTGGCCAACATCCTCTTATGTTAGTTAGTCTATTTCATCATATTTCACATCTAACTTATACACACAATCCTAAAAAACATCTAGCTTGCACACCCAACTATCAAAATTTCTGTTTTTCTGACTTGTTTCCTAAAGCTTGTATTAGAGCAGTTTGCAGCCATTTATCAACTTATGATTTTTAGGTCTAAAAAGAATTTATTGTCCTAACCTTTATATATCAAGCTTTCAGCCATATTCTATTTTTCAACTCTTGACATCAATGTTACGCATTCAACGTGTCTGGTTTATGGGAACATATCATAAGCAATCGCTAATAAAGTTCAATCAGTTTCTCCAGTGAGATTTTAATACCAACTGCTATAAGCTCATTACCTCTTGCTGCATATACACTTTTGACCATATCATAATGTCTTCATAATCCTTGGTATTTCTATCAATTATAACCTTAGAAAAATCCTTCGCATAGTTAGTAGATAGATCAACCATCTCAAAGAGAGTTAATAACTGCCTTATTACAATTTACAATAAAACTACCTTTATTGTAACATATTAATATATAATTTAATAATCTTTTTACAATTCGTTCATATTCTTCAATATAATTTTAGAGTTACATAACTTTATACAAAAATAGTAAAAATATCTGGTGAATATGACGCTTGTCTAGTAGTGATGGCCCTGCTATACTTAGCTTATACATTTATTAGGTCTCTTGACCTTCAAAATCCCGTTTCTGGGTAAATTTCCCGCCTAAAATAATAACTATCAAAGGAGAACAAATGATAACCAAAAAAGAATTAAAATCTATTGATCCCCCGATATTTTAACATTATAAGTACGAATTGTTTTGCCATCTATGTGCAATCAAAAAACACAAAGCACTTCTGGGGTATTCAGTTAGAAGAATATCCAACCTTTAGACATTTCAAGATATATCATAAACATAACAGCTATGACCAATATCACAGACACAGAGACGCTCGCAACCTTAACGCCGCCATTCAGCACATCAAAGACCATGATGCCTTTCAATTAAATGGAAGGAAACCTGTAAGGAAAAATACTAAGCAAATCATGATTACATAATCTTATAACGATTAAGTTCATATTGTTGTGTAAACACAGCTATAATGGCTGCTATTATTACAACACAGTCTATTATTTTCACCGGCAAATCGTAACTCTTCCTAAATAGCATATTACAAAAGACCTCATATTGAGACATTTCTTGTCCTTAACGCAGTAACAGAAATTGTACCATTTTAGAGGTCTTTTTATCCATAAGGTTTTGCATCATGCCCAATAATGTTGTTTTGCTTATAAAGCATTCTCTAATTCTTCTTCAGAATATCCGAACATGTAATCCTCATCCTTACCATGTGAAGCCCAGATATCTGCTGCATCATACACACTTAATGATTCGCTGTCATCATCTTCTTCATCCATATCATCATAGTTTCTAAAACCTTCTTCTGATTCATAAATATTATCTGATGAAATACTGTTTTTGTATCCACATTCTGTACATTTCCATACATAGCGATAGTCATCAAAACCATCTTGGTCGCTTAGACAAGAATTACAGCGGTCACAAAACCATTCAATCCCAGGAAATCTTTCACTCATATTATCTTCCTCCTTTTGCGTTGCTGATTAATTTATTTCCAAAAACTCCATTTAAGTAAAGCATTCCTCTGTAATATAATTTTACCATTATCTTCAATAAATAAATAGACCAATTTACATATTCTTGTGATTTAACTTATCATTTGAGTTGGGCATAATACATCCAATGAATACGAATTTTATAGGAGCGATACTGTCTAACGATTACATAACCTTGTAACGATTAAACCATATCGTTAATACCGTTGTGCAAACGCAGCTATAACGATTACAATTATTATAACTTAGCCTATTTTTTTCTCTTGAAAGTCCAGAACTATCTCTGAGCAACTCGCCACAAAACCCCTATAATAAGTCATTTACAGACTTGAACACGGAAAACGATATTGTATCATTTACTATACCCTTTTGTTTAGCAGGGCATGTATAATTGCAATCCCTATCACAATTAAGAGGCCAATAAAGAGGGCTGATATAGCTTTTCTAATAGGCAGGGGCTTAAAGCTTGCAGTTATTTCAATATCACCCTTTGGGATAATCCTTAACCTATCCCCTATCTGCTCTATATCCTGGTACTGGTCTAGTCCTTGCCAGCCAGCAAATTTATAGCCTGGCATAGCTTGGGCAGTCAATTCTATAGGTACAGCCTTGAAATATTGGCCTGTAAAGCTACTTTCATCCCCTACTCCAGGAGTGGCCTTGACTATATCTATAGAGTTTATCCTTATAAAGCCACCCTTAGTGTTTGTATTGTTTACCCTTACATTAACTGTACCCTCAAGGCCAAACATATCCATGATATGGTCTTTAAGGTAGGCAGGTCTTTGCTCGGCAAAATCCCTAAGCTTGTCGACCTCCTCCTGCCAGCTAGCCACAGACCCACCATGTAGGGCCCACCTTGAAAGATGGTCCTTGATCGATGGCATTAGCATGTTTGCTAGCCTGTCTATCCTCTCTAAAACCACATCCTCCCTAAAGGATGTATTCATATGGTCAGCATACCTGTTTATAAGTTCATACCTAAAATCCTGATTTTCCAGGAGACCATTTATTATTATGCCAGGCCATTGCTCGCCGGTTTCAGGGCTCTGCCGCCTAGTTGCCCAGTCAAGCATATTAAAGCTAGCATCCTGGCCAAGTCCAAAGCCTAGATCAAGATCGTATAGGACAAAGCGCCAACGTCCGTCTAGATGGTCAGTCTCCTTATCTATAAGATACTTATCCTCACCAGTCTTTTCCTGGCCTATCCTATCTCCATCTGCCCTGTCCTGATCTAGCAAAAGCTGGTCTATACTATCCTCATCTTTTGTTTCACCGCTTTGGTCCTGGCCCTTGTATCTCCATAGTCTTACATTATTATGGGGCCAGTCCACATTATTTGCATAGGTGTTTACCACAAAGTAATCTAAATAATTGTCTATATCTAGTAGCCCTTTAACCTTAAGATAATTGTCTTTAACAGATAAGTCATGGCTTAGGATAAAGTCGAGCATCTTGAAATAGTCTGCCTCATCCCCTGGCTTGCCCTCATTTAATTCACCATTGTTATCTAATAGTACAAGCTTGTCTGGATCGGCCCCGTAATGGCCCTCTAAATAAAAGCGGTCAAGCCTCTCCTGTATATAATGGATACCCCAAAATTCACCGTTTATAAATACTACAAGGGGGCTGCTTTTTATTGTAGCTAAGTCCCTATGGGCCACAAGGCCTTGGATTAGGCTGTTGCGCATACCGGCATATTCCCAGTCATCGCCAGCGTTATTTAAGACTAACCGTTTATATCCTAGGTCTGTAGCTAGGCCACTGGCCCCTCCTAGATCTGCAAAGGGGTCAAAGGCGAATAGGTTTAAAGGGTCATAGTCAGTTCTGGCATATAGGCGGAGGCTCTTTTGTGCCTTGGCGGAGGTTAGGCCACCATGGATCCTTATACCAGCATTTTGGGCCAGTAGCTGCCTACCGGCTATATCATAGTATTCTAGGTAAACAGGCCTTTCCCAAGCCCTGCCCCTTTGATGATAGTTAGCCGGTGCATCAGACCCTGGATTTTCAAAGGGATTATTAAGCTTCCAGTCATCAAAGATTGCCCCTGGCACATAGATTCCCTTTTCCCTATCAAAGAGGTTATCTGGATCGGTTGTAAGAGAAAGCACAGGAAGCTGGTACCTGTCCTTAATTTTACTATCAACAAAGTATGTACTGGTTACTATCTCACTTGCCTTATAGCCATCCTTAAAGGCTCTAGCCCTGACGACTGTACCCTTTCTAGTTTGAATCGGGCCAAGGTCTCGGCCAGGAAGACTGGTCCTTATACCTGTATATAGGTCCTCTTCTGTAGACCTATCTTGTATCTTTATTGGACCGGTATATAGGGGTGAGTTTTCATCTGGTTCACTCCCGTCAAGGGTGTACCTGATTTGGGCCTTTGGGTCATTGGTCCTAAGGCTAAGTGAAAAAGCATTCTTATAAAAGCCCCCTACATGGGAAAAACCTGGGGCCTCAAGCCCTTTTTCAAGGAGGAGTCCTCCTGCATTAGTAGTGGCAGGTGTAGCCTTTTCAAATATGCTAGCCCTCAGGCTCCTCTCTGTTTCCCTTCCATAGGACATATTGCTAGCTAGGGAGGGAAATTCGATACTACTTTGCTCTATTCCATCTGAATTGTATAAAAAGACCCTATCTCCAGAGCTAGATAGCCTAAAATTGGTATGACAAGGCCCATTAGCCTGGCCCCTATCCTTGCCAGATGCCCATACAATCATATAGCCTTTAGCCTTTATAAAGGTATCCTCTGGGAATTGCCACTTGAGTACCCCTTTTTCATCTGACAAATACCAACCACCTATATTGACCTTATCTGGCCCTGTATTATAAAGCTCTAGCCAGTCAGAAAAATCTCCATCATCATCTGCTATAAAACTATTGTTTGAAGCCATCACTTCATTTATTAAAACCCTGGTAGCCGGTGAGCTTTCTTTTTTGGCATAATAGCTAGTATAGCCAAAAAACAAGGCTAAACCAACGAGTAATATTACTATGATCAATGAAATGATCTGCTTCATAGCCTGCTACTCCCTTCTTAGAATCAAGCAAAATAAAAGTCTGTTATAGATTAAAGCCTGGGTCAAAGCCAGGTGAAAAACTGTCTAGTAGGTCTTCTTTATCTAAGATTTGTCCAAAGGCCATTGTATCGGGCCTGGATATTTCAATACTCTGTCCATACTTACTATTGGATACAGCCTTTAGTTCATGGTCTCTTACTAAGCGGCTTAACCATTTTGGTTTTTCCATATCCGCCTTTATCTCCAAAACAACTGTACCATAGGCATGCTCCTTGAAAAATACATCCTCTTGAAAGAGGAAATCGGCAGCAGCACTTTCCACCCTGTGGTCTAGGGTAATCCTAAGGGCATCCCCATCCCTTGACTTAAAGCCCTCTCTCCGGTACCTAACTATGGTTTTAGGTCGCATACCCTGTAGTAGGGTTAGTCGCTCAAAATCCTCCATAACTGAGTTTCTTATCTGTGGCCAATGCAAGCTTGTAATAAAGGTCTCATATTCTTCTAATGAAACAAAGGTTGCAAACTTTTTCATCACATTGCCAAACTTGGTCTTAAACTCAACGGATAGGTTTGAGTTAGGGTCGGCTTGGTCAGTATAGGACCTTATCCTAAGCTTTACCCTTCCATAGTCCCCCTGGTCCTTTTCCCTGTAGGCCTGATAGTCAAAGCTATCAAAGTAAAGGCTTTTTACCAGATAGCCCTGTTCATGGTTTGCTATCTTGGTATAGATATCCTCTTCCATATAAGGCCTTATGGCGTTTTTTATTTGCTGGTAGCTCCTGTAATCTAGCTTGTATTTGCTTTCATACCTAGTTCTTTCTCTCATAGTAACCCCCATATAGGCTGGCCTAGACAGGTAAAGCTAGCTGGGGTGCCAAAAGAGATACCCTGCTGACGCCCTCTAGGTCTTTTATACTTTCAACTAGGCCATCTATTGAGTCAGCTTTTGGAACGACAAGCTCATAAATGAGCTCCCATTTTTCAGCCTCTAGCTGCTTGGTTCTTATTCGTGCATATAGTTGCTGGGAAGATAGGACCTTTTCTACTTGGCCTGAAGGCAGGTCCCCCTTGCCCGAAACTACTAGTATGTACTCGCCGCGGACAGTCCGTTTGTGCTTTAAGAGGAAAAGAACTGTCACTAGCAGGGCTATTATCAAAGTAGAGACAATCGTTATGGTCCAATTATAGGTACCACAGCCTAGACCTACACCTATAGACCAGAAAATAAAGACCATGTCCCTAGAATCCTTGATTGGGGTCCTAAAGCGGATAATGGATAGTGACCCAACTAGACCTAAGGATAATACAAGGTTGCCCTGAATAAAGAACATAACCATAGTTACTATTGGCCCTATTCCTGCTATGGTCGTCAAAAAGCCCGGCTCATAGGTCATGCTCCTGTGGACTACCCTGTAGACTATAGCAATAAATACTGACAAGACCACAGAAAACAAAAGGGAAACAAGTAGATTGACTAACTCCTGCCCGGGTACCATTAGATAACCCATAATAATGTCCCACATTTTGAAAAACCCCTCCATTAACTATTTATAATTGTTTGCTAAGCTTAAAAAAGGCGGTTGGAAATCAATCCAACCGCTCATCTTTATTTGAATATTTATCTTTGATAATATAGCGGTACTTTTTCCCTATAGCTACTTAATATAGTCTGAATGTACATATGCAGTCGTGTTATTTAGCCTTATCTTGTACCACTTACCACTAGTACCTGTTATGGTAACCTTGTTGTTGCGGACTAGCCTTGATACTATCTTATAATTGGTACCTGGGCCAGACCGTACATTTAGGGCTGAGGCTGTAACAGTGCCTGTTCTGCTTGTACTTGTGTTGCCACTTGATTGGCCACTTACAGTGACATAGCTTGTACTTACATACCTTGTGGCACCCTTGTAGTTTATCTTGTACCAGCTTCCACTCTTGCCTAGTATGGTAAGCTTGGTCCCCTTGGTAACATAACCTACAGCCTTGTAGCTAGTACCTGGGCCAGTTCGTACATTGAGTGCACTTGCATTTACTGTTCCTATTGTTTGCTGGCTAGTTCCAGTGCTTTCTTGTACATTCAGATAATCGGCACTTACATAGCGTTTTACGCCCTTGTATTCAACCTCGTACCAGTTACCTGTCTTGCCCAGTACTTTGAGCTTGCTACCCTTTTCTACCACACCGACAGAATGATTCTTAGTACTTGGACCGCTACGCACATTGAGTCTACTACAGGTTACATAGCCATACTTTTCCTTGTCCGGGGGTGGAGCTGGGTCAACTGGTGCTGGTTTTTCAGGCTCTACAGGAGGTTTTGTTGTACCTGAAGATCCGCTTGTCTCAACATAATCCTTGTGTACATAGCCTGTATAGTTATTTACCTTAACCTTGTACCATTTACCTGACTCACCTAGGATCTCAAGCTTGGTATTGTTCTTTAGCTGTATTATTATCGGATAGTTGGTTCCAGGACCAGTTCTCATATTTAGGGCCGTTGGAACCTTTACAGTACCACTTTTTACTGTCTGATCCTTTGGTGGCGTAGTCGGTTTAGCTGTAGGCTTTGCTGTCGGTTTAGCCGTAGGTGCCTGAGTAGGCTTAGCTGTTGGAGCCTGGGTTGGTTTAGCCGTAGGCTGTGCAGTAGGCTTGGCTGTTGGAGCCTGGGTTGGTTTTGCTGTCGGAGCCGTGGTCGGTTTGGCCGTTGGCGCCGTGGTTGGTTCTGGAGTTGGCTCCTTGGTTGGCTCAGGACTTGGTTCCTGAGTCGGTTCTGGGGTCGGCTCCTTGGTTGGCTCAGGACTTGGTTCCTGAGTCGGTTCTGGGGTCGGTTCCTTGGTTGGCTCAGGACTTGGCTCCTGAGTCGGTTCTGGACTTGGCTCCTGGCTTGGGTCTGGCCTGTCGCCATCACCACGGTCAGGAAGGTCATCAGACCCACCATACATAAGGGTCAGCTGTGTACCTGGATAGTAAAAGTCTAGGATCTGGTCAAAGGTAAAGTCCTCTCTGGCCATTTGCTGGGCCCCGTATTGGCTCATGCCTACCCCATGCCCAAAGCCTCCACCATTTAGTACAAAGGAGTCTCCCTTGTCCTCAACAGTAACCAAGAGGCTAGGTAGGTTTAGAACACCTCTGGCTGTGTTTTTATTAAAGCTAAGCTTTTGCTCTATTATCTGCATGTTGCTATCTACTATTGTGAGCTTGCTGTCCTTTTCAACTATACCGATACTATCATAGTTGGTACCAGGACCCTTGCGTACATTAACCCTTGCTTCAGTGACCGTGCCAGTCATAGTGCCATCGCTAGCAGGCTCATTAAAGGCTAAATACTGTACAGCCATATAGGCATCCTGACCATTGTATCTAATCTTGACCCAGTCATGACTACCTGCAAGCTGCTTTTTCTTTACTAGCAGTTTAGCCAAGAGATAGCCCTTGTCAATCCTGCCACTCTCATTTTGGGGTTCAAAGAAGATTTCCTTTAGCTCTAATACCTTTATATTAGGGTCGTTTGAACTATATCCCTTGCTGTCTACAGATGACTTCATACGCTGTATTAGCCGGTTTGCCAGGCTTGAGCTAACAGGTTTTTTTGTGTATGTAATGGTCCAGGTGGCCCTAGAATTACTCTTGTTTCTAATGTCGTAGGGGTCCTCTTTTATAACTGAATAGGGCAGGTCTTGTACAAATATATTTTTAGTAGCCTCTGTCATACCCCCATTGGATGATGAGTAATAGGTACCAACAAAGGAGTTGTTATACATAAGTACTAGGCCTTTAGTCTCGTCAACTGCCTGTATGCATCTAGCATATGCTGGATCGTAGCCCTGGTATACCTGGCTCGATTGGGTATCATATAGGTCGAAATAGTTACTTGACCGCCTGGCCCTAGCAGCATAGGTCCTGGCAGCTACAGCCTGAGCCTTGAGGGCCTCTAATGGCCAGCTATTGGACATCTCAAAGGGTAGTACGCCATAAAGATATGTTTCCATATCTACATGGTTTGTTAAACGTATACCCCCATCTACTATCCTGACCTCCATATCACCAGGATAATACTTTGTACCATATGCGGGGTTTTTCACCCTCAAGCTACCACTTTTATTTTTAAAGGTAAAGGGGGAGCTTAAGGTATAGGTAGTTCCTCCACCTTCTAGTTTGAGCTTGCCGCTGCTAACTGTTATTGTATAATTGGTTGCTGCCTTTATATTAACTGATGAGTTGCCAGCTATAGTAAAATCGCCATTTGTATAGAGCTCTACTTTAGATGGTGTCCCCATAGATGATAAGGCAACGCGTATCATGCTATAATCGAGACTGGCCTGGGCAGGTACAGTAAAGATAATACTAGCTATTATAGACAATATGACTAATAAAGCTAGAAAACGTCGCATTGTCAATCACCGCCTTGTTATTTATTTAGGGACATTATCCAATGAAAATATATAAGAATATACACCCTATTTCTTTTGTTTCGACATACAAGCGTGATTTCCTGCCAAGAAGCAAAATATTATGTAAAATAGCAAAATAAAAAAGACCTATAAAAGGTCCTTCTTATGTGTGTATACATTTATACTTGCTCACGCTCTTACGCTGGGTTGGGAGCATCAACTGGGCATACATCTGCACAGGCTCCGCAATCAATGCATAGATCACCGTCTATAACGTAAATGTCACCCTCTGTAATAGCTTCAACTGGACATTCGGGTTGGCAAGCACCACATGCAATGCAATCTTCGTTTATAACATAGGCCATTTCAGTCACCTCCTCCACAATCCCCAATAAAAAACCTTAATAATTGTATCAGATTTTGTCACAAATTAAAAGTAGGATTTGCTAATTATTAGAATTCTGGTTTAGTCATCCAATAATGATGCTATCTCAGGGTCATCTACTAATGGATCATTATTGTCATTTTGACTAACTGACCTATTGTCTAAGGCCTTGATTTGGTCTAAAGCATACTCTCTTATATCAACTGCCCCATCCTCAAGAGTTAGCTTTACCCTAACTAGCTGCTTTAGCTTGTTGACATCTAGGACGGTGGCCCTGCCTTCGGGTGTAATTACATCGCTAGCTACCCTTGGCATTATCTTGCTTATTTCCTCGTAATAATCCTGCTCATAGTTTAGGCAGCACATAAGCCTACCACATAGGCCGGATATCTTGGCCGGGTTAAGTGAGAGACTCTGCTCCTTGGCCATCTTTATTGATACTGGGTGAAAGTCACCCATAAAGGTATTACAGCAAAGGGTAAGACCACATGGTCCAAGGCCCCCAAGCATTTTGGCCTCATCTCTGACCCCTATCTGCCTTAGCTCTATCCTTGTTTTAAATACGGCAGCTAAATCCTTTACTAGCTCCCTAAAGTCAATCCTGCCATTGGCAGTGAAATAAAATATTAGCTTGCTATTGTCAAAGGTAAGCTCTACATCAACTAGCTTCATGGCTAGCCCATGCTTTTCTACCTTTTCCTCACAGGTTATGAGGGCTTCTAGTTCCTTTTTCTTGTTTTCTCTGTACTTTATATCATCCATGGCCGTAGCCTTGCGAATAACACTCTTTAAAGGTGTGATGATCTCTTCTTCTGAAACCATCCTAGGCTCTACTACAACCTCACCGTATTCTATTCCTCGAGCTGTCTCAACTATTACCTTGTCAAAGAGATCTAGCTTTATATTGCCTGGGTCAAAATAATATATCTTACCTGCTGCTTTAAAGCGCACACCTATAACTAACTGCATCAATTTGCTCCTCCCGTGAAAGCTAAAAGCATGTTTTCTATAGTTAACTGAAAATTGCTATACCCTTCTATGGCTCTTCTTGATTTTTCTACTAGCTCTATATTATCCTGTAGCGCCCTGCTTGTAAAGGCTTTAGTCTGTCTGCCCAAGTAGGAAAGCTTGTCCATATTAATGATTTTGTCGGTCCTGCCTGTTTCCTTTGCCACCAATAGGTCTCTAAACCAAAAGACCAAAACATCAAATAGGTCAAAGGCTAGGTCCCTGTCCTCTGTAAAGAGGGGAACTAGGTCTAAGAGGTCATTAGGTCGCTTTGAGCCTAGCTTTTCAATTAGCCTGTCTCGTTTTTGCTTGAAGTCCTCGTTACTAGCCAGCATGAGGGCCTTGCCAGGGATCCCGCAGGCAATGGTAGCAAAAAAACTGGCCTCCTCCCTTAAAATATCCAGTCTATCCATTAAAATCTTTGCAGTGTCTGGAGTGGACAGGCTATTTACCTTAAATATCTGACACCTTGATATAATGGTTGGCAGCAGTTCATTTACAATATCAGCTAGTAAGAAAAACTTGGTATGGCTAGGTGGCTCTTCTAGGGTCTTTAGCAGTGCATTTTGAGCCTGAACCGTCATTTCCTGAGCCCTGTGTATAAAGACTATCCTCAATTCTGATTGATATGGCTTGACCCTAATCCTTTCCCGTAGATCCCTAATCTGGTCCACAATGATTCTAGTCTTGTCCTCTTCCTTGACTAGATGATATATATCAGGGTGGTTATTCGAATCGATCTGCTTGCAGGACCTACAGCTATAGCAGGGCTTTTCCCCCTCGCCTTCGCACAATAGGGCCTGTGCAAAAAGTAAGCTAAGGGTTTTTTTGCCCGCGCCAAAGGGACCTGTAAATAAATAAGCATGGGCAACCCGCCCGCTAGCTATAATGCTATCCATCATTTTAACGAGCTGGGATTGCCCTACAATAGGTCTAGTATTCATCTGCTTTTCTCCTGGAAAATCTGGCCTTAATACCATTAAAGCTTGCGAAATTGCTCAACGTCTACAACAAAGACTGTAGCCCCTCCAACAGTTACCTCAACTGGGTAGGGTACATATACTCCGGCTGCTCCTGCAACGGGAGAAGGCGAGGTGGCTACCTGTTTTCTACTCTTGCTCACCTTTTCAATAAGGTCCATTGCATCGTCTAGACGTTCTTCGTCAACACCTATTAGTAGGGTCGTATTGCCTGCCCTTAGAAAGCCTCCTGTTGTAGCAAGCTTGGTCACGCTAAAACCATCATCCATCAAGGTAGATGTTAGCCTTTGGGCATCCTCATCCTGTACTATCGCAATTATTAGCTTCATGTGTAAACCCCCCTGTAATCAGATTATGAAAACAGTCCTTTATTTATGATTATTATATATCACTTTAGCAGCTATAGCAAACAGCAAATAAAGGGCTTGAGCCTACAGCTAGGTCTCTTTAATCCTCTTGAAAGCAGGCCTTTGCCCCTAATCCCTTTGTCACTAATTTCTTTGCCACTAATCACTTTGCCACTAATTGATTTACCACTAATTCCTTTGCCCCTTATCACTTTACCCTTCATCCTTAAAGGCTAGCTCCAAGCTTTTATCCTTATAACCTAGGCTGCCTATTTTAAAGGACCTCTAGGACTGCCCTGTACACATCCTCGTGTATGGCCTCACGGGTCCTAATCCTTCCATCCTCAACACAGGTGACCTTTGTCCAGCCTAGCTTGTCTGCCAAGAGCAAGGAGGTCCTATAGACCCTCTCTAGATAGGCAGTATCCCTTTCATGGATATCCTTGTCATCGCCACCTGTTATCTTGTTTTGCCGGTCCTTTATTAGTTTTAGAGAATAGGCTGGAGGCATATCTAGAAAAATCACCTGGTTAGGCTCTGGTAGGCCTAATTTATTAAATTCTAGGTCACCTAGCCAGTCAAGATAGGCCTGCTGCTCATCTGTGTCCCCTAGCTTTACAGACTGGTGGACCATATTAGAGCTAGTATACCTGTCAGCTAGTATGATCTCACCAGCTAAATATGACTCTTCCCAGGCCCTCTTATAGGAGGCATACCGATCTATGGCATAAAAGACCGAGGCTGGATATGGACTAACATCATCCGGCCTATCACCAAAATCGCCCCTTAAGTACATCTTTACTAGAGCAGAAGATGGACTGTCATAGTCGGGAAAGGTTATCCTCCTCAACTGATGTCCCTCCTGCCTTAGCCTATCAAAGAGCATCCTTGTTTGGGTCTCCTTGCCACTACCGTCTCCTGCCTCTATAACTATTAGCCTGCCTTTCATCTATTAGCTCACTCCTATTTAAAAAGTCTACTTAAGTCACAATATATCAGCTCTAGGCCCTTATAAGGGCCTAGATTAGCTAATCCCTAATCCTTAACTACAGCTACTAGGTCCTCATCTCTTAGGCCAAAAAGCTGGCCGCCCCTGTCCTTAACTAAGCTAAGATACTCAAGACCGGCCTTATCTATTAGGTCTCCAGGGCAAAAGCTTGGTATGCCGGGAGGATAAGAGCCTACTAGTCCAGCACAGACCCTGCCTTGGGCCCTAGCTAGTGGTACATATTCCTTTTTACTAAAAAAGGCCTGTCTCGGACTTAGGACTTGGTCGGGAATCCCTGCAGCTGGACCTATCAGGGCCCCGGAGTCTAGCCTGGCCCCTTTTTTAAGCCTACTGCCTAGACTAAGGTTTTGACCGAAAATAGGCCTATCCTTATTAGACCCCTGTCTTAGTAGAGAGTCACAGGCTGCTACTAGCCTATCAAAATCCTCTATTTTATCAGCTAGGCTAGAGACACAAACCAGCCTAGTTAGATCAGACATCTCAACCTGTATCCCCCTGTCCCTTAGCAGACCCTCTGCCTCAAAGCCGCTTATGGAAAGGCTGCTTAAGTCAAGGACCAGTCTAGTAGGGTCCATGGCCACTAATTCAGGCCTTGCATAGCTAGTCATTGTATCTATTCCAAGCCTATTTAACCTTTGCCTGCTAGCTGCCACTAGCTCAATTAGCCTATCTAGCTCTGCCTGTCCCCTATCCTCCATATAGGCCCTGGCTAAGTCAAGGGAGGCCATAAGTAGGTATGAAGGACTAGTCGTCATCATCATACTGTGGAGGCTTGCAAGCACATTAGTGTCTACCCTATCTGACCTGGCGTGTAGGTATGAGGCCTGGGTCAATGAAGGCAAGGTCTTGTGGGCGCTTTGTACCCAAATATCTGCCCCAGCATCAGCAGCCGAGGGGGGCAGTTTTCTATTAAAGATAAAGTGGCCTCCATGGGCCTCATCTACTAAAGACAATATGCCCCTGTCCCTAAGATAGCTACAAATCTCTTCTAGCTGGCCTACCATACCATAGTAGTTAGGGCTAGTGATGACCATGGCAACAATGTCAGGATTGTTTTTGACAGCCCTTTTTACAGAATCTAAGCTAACCTGGGTATAGAGGCCCCGGTCCTCGTCATACTCAGGCTCTATATAAACAGGTACAGCTCCTGACAAAACTAGGGCATCCCAAACTGACTTGTGGCAGGACCTAGCAAGCAAGACCTTGTCACCTGGCCTTGCAGCATAAAGGATCATTATATGTATACCTGAAGTCGTTCCATTTACAAGAAAAAAACAGACATCTGACCCAAAGGCTCTGGCAGCTAGCTCCTGAGCTCTTTTAATTGCACCTGTTGGTGCCTGCAGATTGTCTGTCCCTCTAACCTCAGTCAAATCATAGGTCCAGTCTAGCTTGAAACCAAGCCTTGAATAAAGGTCCATACCCTTGTGCCCTGGTACATGAAATCTAGCTGTACCCTCATCTACATAGTCTAAAATAGCTTGTACCAAAGGCATTTCCATTATAAAACCACCGTATCCTATAATCTAGCTCTAATTTGCACTATTATATAATAATTTTTTTACAGCGTCCATATAGTAGCCATAGGACTTTTGTGTACTAGTAGTTTCTACTAGGGCCTTTTCACATTCAAGGCAGATGTTTTTGTCCCTGATTATGAGATTGACCCTCTTGGCCCTTTGACAAATAGAGCATAGTCTGATTGCTATCATAATTATCCCTCCCCGAAATGCTTTTGGCTAAGAAGCCTGCTAGCTAAAGCATTGACCCATTATAGGTATTTTATTCAGCTAGTCGGTAAAGGGTTATTTTATTTAGCCCTCCCTAGCCTAGGTCCAAAAAACCCAGGAAGGTAGGAGCTCTAAGCCTAGCAGATAATACTCAGGCACCAGCAGGGCAGAAACCATGGGGTAAAATAGGATAAAGTTAATCAGCACTATGGCTAGGTATACATAGACCCTGTTTTGACTCATGCCTATGTCTATGAGGCACTTAATGGCAAAAACTATCCCTAGCATTACAAAGGGCAGGATGGGGAAAAAGTGATATATAAAGGCAGCCCTTGATATCTGAGTCCAGGGTAGAAGCTGGGTTATTATCGGTATCAAGAGGAATATGGCAACAGAATTTTTCTTTAGGGCCCTTTTGATCAGGTAAAAGTAAGCCCCTATCCCAACCCACCAAATGGCTGGGTTACCAAAGGAGGATATGGTTGAAGCCATACCTGCAGCCATATCTGGAGCCTTGTAATACCAGATTGGCCTAATCAGAAGGGGCCAGGTCCACCAGCTAGACTGAAAGCCGTGGGTGGCCTCAAGACCACTGTGGTAATTGTACATCCTGGTCTGATAGTCTAGTATGTCCTTAAAGGTCATGCCCTCTACCCTTAGATAGGGTATATAGGACAGGAGGTATATAGCAGCTGGTATGATGATAAAGAAGAATACACAGGCAATAAGGGTTCCTACCCAGTACTTTCCTATAAAACTCTTGACCCAGGCCGGCCTGTCCTGCTCATCCATCTTTTTATACTCCCTGTAGTCCTTGGTCTCATTATACTTGGCCATGAAAAATATAAGGGCAAGTCCTGGAGCCCCATATAGGGCAGACCATTTGCTAGCTGCTCCTAGGCCGAAAAAGAGCCCGCTTAAAAACAAGGGTATTAGGGACCTGATAAAGCCCTTTTTGTAGGACCTACATAGGTAGTAATCGGCCATAAAGTAGTACATAAGTATAACAAAGAAGGTCGTATAGGAATCTATAGTAGCGATCCTGGTCTGGGCAAAATGCATAAGGTCAAACATCATTAAAAAGGCAGCGCAAAAGCCGAATAGGCTCCTTTTAAACAACTTTTTACCGAATAGATACATAAGGGGTATCATGGCCGCCCCTATTATGGTACCTACAAATCGCCAGCCAAAGGTGTTCATACCAAAAGCTTTGATTCCAATGCCTATTAAAATCTTTCCTAGGGGCGGATGGGTCCACTCATAGGGTTTTATTTGATTTAAATGCTCATAGGCTGTACGTGCATGGTATATCTCATCAAAATATGTGCCCGTCTTGTAGTTGTGGGTATACTTTGCTATAGCCTGCTCGTCTACTAGATTATAAAGGGGATCTGACTGGTCTACAGGATTGCCATCAAGGTCAGTTATGCTAATGGCTAGTGGCTGATTCTTGTCAGTAGCAAAGACCCCTATTTCATGGATGGAACCGCCCGGCTTGGTTGGCCTGACCATTATATGGCTAAGGTGGGCATCGATATTTAGGACCTTCCACTTGTAGAACTCATCCTCTTCCATAAGGTCTTCGATCTTTTCATACTCACCATTTGTGCTCTTGTACCATACCCTATATGTGGCCTCCTTGCCAAGCCCGCAGTAATAGGTAAGCCTAGATACATAGTTTTCCTCTTCTAGCTCAATTATAAAGCCGTCTGTGGAGTCTTTAGCCACCCACTCGGTCTGGGGAACCTCAAAGCCCCCAAGATTTATAAAGGCCATCCCCAGATATATAAGGGTCATTACTGTCATTATGATGAGGTCTTTTTTGTTTATCCTAGACCGGGTCTGGTCAATCTCCTCTGGCCTTGGCCTTTTTTTGCCTGCCATATCTTGCCTGGGCGAGATCTTGTCGATATCATCTGCCCTGCTTATCTTTTCCATTGCCCCGTTTCGCCAGGCCCATATCACAACTGCAATTAAAAGTAGCACATTTACAATAGATACGATAATAAGGGCTGCTGTATCCGCATAAGCCCCATCATTCATATAGATATGGGGGTCACCTGTCCTAATCATTTTCTCAAGAACAACATATATGTTGGCAAAGATAGTTATAGAGGATATGCCATAAAAGATTAGGCTCCACCTGTCCCTAGTTAAGATAAATATGACTAGGAAGAAAAACAAAACCGGGAACATATACCTTTCATGCATCCTAGCTGATAGGACAAAGACGCCTAGGTATAATAGGATACCTCCTAGGTAGGGTAGCTGGCTTCCCTTTCCCTTTATAAAAACAAGTCCTGTATATAAAAGGGTCAAAAGTATAAAGGCAAAGCCCCATATTTTATAGGAGAAAAATATAAAGGTCTCAGAATCCTGCACTAGGTTGGCCCCTAACATAGAAAAGAGGTTAAAGGCGTTTAAGGAGGCGTAGGTATAATGACCTGCAGTATTTAAGTATAGCTCAATTAACCAGCTGGGCCCCTCAACTATTAAAAAGGGTAGGGCTAGGGCTAGCAGGGCTCCAGCACCATAGAATAAGGTCTTTAGTAAAAACTTTGGGTCCCGGCCCTTTAAGATGGTAAAAAGGACAGCTGGCATAACTATTAGGGCCTGGGGCTTTGTTAATATGGCAGCTGCAAAGGGCAGGCCGCAAAGGGCAGGCCTGTCCGACTCCATCAATGTATAAAAGCCAAGGGCAATGAGCATAACCATAAAGGAGTCCACCTGACCCCACATGGCAGAATCTATCAAGACAGCTGGGTTAAAGATATAAAGGGCTGCTATGGCAACAGGCCAAGAGCCAGAAAACCTCTTTTTAGCTAGACTGTATAGGATATAGGCTGTTGCTAGGTCTGCTAGTATTGAAGGTAGCTTTAGGAGGATGACAAAGACTGGATCTCCTCCCGATATACCAAATAGCTTGCCTATTAGTCCGATTATGGTCAGTATGTATATATAGAAAGGGGGATAATCAAGAAAGGAGGCATTAGAGTAGATATGTAGTAGGTCCTTGGCCCCCTCCTGGGCCCAGTAGGAAAATAGGCCGATGTCAGATGAAAAGCCAAGGTTTAAGGGTGCAAGTACTAGCCTTATTACAAAGCCAAGCCATATGACTGTACTGATGTGGCCTCGATAGACATTTGTGGCCAGCCTCTTGGACCTGCCCTTCATACTGCTACTTAAGTAAAAAAAACTAGCAATAAATATATTAAAACTTATAAATGCAATTGTGCCCACTTTGTTCAGCCCTTTCTCATCCTACTTGTCATTTTCACTACTTTTAAATACAAAAAGTCTAGACCCAATAAAGTTTACTCCTAATGCACAAACAGTGGCTATTAGCTTGCCAATATATTTATTTATACCAGGTCCACCTTCTACAAGATAGCTAATAACTAGGGTAGATACAGCCAGGGATAAAAGGTTTACTCCAATAAACTTTAATAGTTCAGGCATACTAAAGCTACCCTTTACCCTAAAGGTCCATCTCCTGTTTAAGGAGTAGCTGTTAGCAACTCCACAAGAATAAGAAATAATATGACTAGGCGTTGGCCTAAGGCCCACTGGCCCGTTTAGGATAGTAAATACCAGAAAATCAACCAGGGTATTTAAAACCCCAACTAAAGAAAACTTTATAAGCTCAGCTAGCCTAGCCTTTAGCCTTTCCAAGCTCGAATTACTCATCCCCTGCATCCTCTTTGATTTCTTCTGTTTCCTCGGCTAAAATTCCTCTATGATTATTAGCTTTAGGCTTGTCCACTTCCTTAGCAGATTTTTGGCCCTCTTTATCAAAACCTATGGCCTGTCTGACTATATAAAGGGGCCTTCCCTTTACTTCCTCATATATGCGGCCAACATACTCGCCAATAATGCCTAGGATTATCAGGGTAATACCATTGAATATTATATTAACACCTATAGTTGAAGCCCAGCCACTTACAGTATTGTCTGTAAAAAGGGCCTGATATAGGACATACAAAAGGTAGATAAAGCCTGATATTGACAGGATAAAGCCCAGATAGGTGGCCAGTTTTAAGGGCTTGTAGGTAAAGGAAAAAATGCCGTCTGCAGCAAACCTGAGCATTTTCTTTAAGGGGTACTTGGTCTCTCCTGCAAAGCGCTCGTCTCTCACATATTCAACTGCAGTTTGCCTAAAGCCAACCCAGCTTATCATACCACGAAGGAAACGGTTCCTCTCATTAAAGGAGGTCATGGCATCACAGACCTTTCTATCTATAAGCCTAAAATCCCCTGTATCCTTTGGTATCTTGTCATTTGTCAGCATGGCCAGTATACGGTAGTAGAAAAATGCAGTAACCTTTTTAAATACGGTCTCTCCGTGTCTTTTAATCCTCTTGCCATATACGACCTCGTAGCCCTCCCGCCACTTTTCTAACATCCTGGGTATAACCTCAGGTGGATCCTGGAGGTCAGCATCTATGATAACAATGGCTTGTCCTGCTGAATAATCTAGCCCTGCTGTAACAGCGATTTGGTGGCCAAAATTCCGGGAAAAATCAACTAGCCTAATATTTTCGTCTGTCCTGGCTAGATCTGCTATAATCTCAGCCGACCTATCCCTACTGCCGTCATTTACAAAGACTAGCTCATAGGTCTCACCGGTTTCGTCCATTACCTTCTTAAGGCGTTTATAGGTCTCCTCTATAACCTCCTCCTCGTTGTACATAGGCACTACTATCGAGCATACAATATCCCTATCCATAGCTACCTCCATAAAATTATGATAAAAAAATAATTAGTCTAAAATTTAAATATGGGCGATTTAAGTATAGCATAAATAGGCATAACTTTAAATTGCCAATCTTGGAAAATGGCCAGTTTTCTTGCCTTATGTAAAATGCCCATATATTGATATACGAACTGTCCTCAAGAAGGTTTCATTTGCCCCTTATAGTAACAAAAAAGGGCAGGTAAAGGTCTATAACTTTACCTGTCCTGCTCCTTATCTTGGTCATGAAATATACTCTTTAATATACTTTGAAATATGTTTTAAAATATGCTTTGAGACATACTAGCTTTTGATTAAATTATAGCCCTCAAATATGAAATAGCCTGCCTAATATCCTCTAAGGGATCAGGGCCGGTTTCCCTCTCTATAGTCAGATAGCCACTGAAACCTATATCCCTTAGGGCTGCAAGATAGGCCTTAAAGTCAACCTGTCCCTGTCCGAGGGGGACCTCCTTAAAGTACTCATCAAGCCTTAGATCACCTATACCACCCTCTGCAAAGAAGTCATAGATAAGCTTTGGGTCAGTTTGCTTTAGCATAATACCATCCTTGGCATGGGTATGTACTATATAGTCCCTCAGGGTATAAACTGCCTTTACAGGATCATCCCCTGTAACCATTACAAGGTTGGCAGGATCCATATTTACAGCAACCCCCTTTGAGCTGAGGCTGTCTAAAAAGTCCTTTAAGCTAGTCGCAGTTTCAGGCCCAGTCTCTATAGCAAAATAGGCACCCTGGCTATGGGCATATTCAGCTAGTTCGTTGCAGGCCTCCTGTAATACCTTGTAGGTCCTACTGGTCTTGTCCCTAGGCACAACTCCTATATGGGTAGTTACAATATTACTACCTAGCTCTAGGGCCAGGTCTACTATTTTTTTGGACCGCTCAATCTTCCACTGGTTGTCCTCTTCAATTGTAAAGCCATGGCCACCTAGGTCACCGCAAAGAGCAGATACTTTGAGGCCATTTGCGTCTAGTATAGACCTTTTTTCTACTATATCCTGCCTGGTCATATTCTCTGGCGCCATTTCTCCACTGACAGCATAGAGCTGGACTCCCTCAGCCCCTAGCTGGGCTGATTTTTCGATACTTTCCCTAAAGGGTAGTCTAAGGCAGTCTGCAATAAGGCCGATTTTAAATACTTTCATTTCCTCTCCTCCACTAGTCTTTTTTCTCCTCTTCCTTGCCCCTTAACCTAAATAGGGGGTCAGGGGGTATTGTCATATTTTCATTTTCCTGCTCAGCCATAAGCTTAACATATTGGGTCGGCGAATAGCCCATTACCCTGCGAAAGGCCTTGGAAAAGGACTGGGAGCTCTCATAGCCTAGCCTTTCACTTATCTGCGTAACACTTAGGTCCCCATACTTTAAAAAATGCAGGGCCTTTTCTGTCTTTTTATAGCTTATATATCTTTGTAGGGTTATGCCTGTCTTTTCCTTAAAAAAGTGAGACAGGTAGGTATGGTTAAAGCCTAGAATCTCTGCTAATTCTTTTATACTGTTTATATCGCAAATGTGCTCCTCTATATAGCGGATTACATAATATACATTAGAGCTTACTATACCCGGGTCAACAATCCTGCCAGAGGGAACTGACTTTACACCCTCAAAGGCCCTAGCTGCTAGGGTTACAATCTGTTCACAATAATTTTTAATCATTAAAAAGCTGTTTGACCTTTGCATATACATTTCATCTATGCACCTAATAAAGGGGTAGAGAAGATTGTGCTCGTCCCTTGCAATTTGGTAGGGCTTGTCACTATAAATGTCCTTAAGCTTTGTAAATTCATCTGTATTGGCAGCATTATTAAACTTAAAACCCATATAGGTAAAGCGGAGCAGGTCTGAAGAACCAGCCTCAATTGAGTGCCTATGATTGGTGGTATTTATCATAATATCCCCTTCGGCCAAGCTTATCCTCTCACCGTCAACATAGGCATAACCACTACCAGAAATGACATAGGTTATTTCATTTACATGCTGCAAATGTTCTTCTATTTGGTAGCCTGGCTCACAGCATATCTCCCCTATTTGATAAAGGTTTATAAAGCCACACCTAAGGGGGGCGCCCCAAAAACCATTGTCAAAGTGAAAATGCTTACCAAAGTCCTCTGGTAGCCTCATTGAATCACAACCTTTAATATTATAACCATCTCTTTCGGCTAGGCCAAGCCCTAAAGCCAGCCTGCCAATTTCTTTACTGCCCACTTAATTATAAGCAATTATTTGCATTATCACAATATGACCAGTTCACTTTGACTTATCCAAATTTGCTTGTCGGTAATATATGTTAAGGCACTATGCTTAAAGAAAAATGCCTCTGCCCTTTTATGGCATAGACCAAGCTAAATTAAAAAAACCTATGCCCTTTATAGGATAGGCCCAGAAAGATAAAAGATAAAGAAAAAGCTAATAAAAAAACCTGAACTAAAGTTCAGGCTAATAAATTTGGCTCCCCAGACTGGGCTCGAACCAGTAACCCCTCGGTTAACAGCCGAGTGCTCTGCCATTGAGCTACTGAGGAATATCTGCTAGTGGTGGGCTCAAGTGGACTCGAACCACCGACCTCACGCTTATCAGGCGTGCGCTCTAACCAGCTGAGCTATGAGCCCCTATATGAGGTCTGATGGTGGACAAGTCCCCTAAGTTTAATTGTCTGACCCTTGACCTCTTACATAAAAAATGGTGGAGATGAGGAGAGTCGAACTCCTGACCTCCTGCTTGCAAGGCAGGCGCTCTGCCAACTGAGCTACACCCCCAGATAAGTAAGAAAAATACCTCTTTACCTACGACCTTTATTATGTTACCAAAATGCAATTTATTTGTCAACAGAATATCTTTAAGAGTTAGGGTCAAAATACTTTACCTATTAAAAAAGGATAACAAGGCTGTTTTGCCTATATTATCCCATAAATTATTAAAGGCTATGCCTGTCTTTTTTTATATTCAAGCAGCCTGGTCTGCAGGTCGATTAAGTGCTTTTTCTCCTCCTTTATGAGCCTCCTAAAAGCATCCTTGGCCTCAACAAACTTTGAGCTAATAACCATCTGGGTGTAGTAAAGGATTGAATCCTTTTCAGCCTGGATCCCAATTTTTAGAACATCCACAATCCCGTCTATTCTTTTAAATATTTCATCCTGCTCCTCCAGGGATGGAAATACTGTGCTAGAAATCATAGCCCTAAGGTAGGCTGATACCTCTGGATCGAATATATAGTCATCATCAAAGTCTAGCTTTTTATCTAAGGCCTGCTCGTAAAGGAGTCTAAAGGTTTCAGCATGGTCCTGTTCCTCGTCTGCAAGCCTAATTAACATCTCTTTGCTTTCCTTTTCCTTTAATCTCTTGGCTGCAGCCCTATAAAAGGCTTCTCCCCTCTCCTCTATAGCAATGGCTATCTCTAATGCCTCAAGATCATTAAATAATTTCTGAATAATATCAGTCACCCCCATAAACACAAGTTGATACAAAATTAAAATAGCTAACAGTTAGGGGCTGTTAGCTGTCGATAGTCGACCGCAGCCTATAGAAATAGGCTGCGGCGCCCCTCGACTAGTCTAAAGGCTCAAACATATCTTTTCCAACACCACATTCTGGGCATACCCAATCCTCAGGTACATCCTCAAATGCTGTGCCAGGAGCTACGCCATTATCAGGATCACCTAATGCTGGATCATAAACGTAGCCACATACGGTACATTCATACTTTTTCATATGCAAAGCTCCTTTCATATACTTATCAGCCTATATAAGACAGCCTTTTAAATATAATACCCAATACTAGGCAAGTAAAACAAGTAGAATCTTTTATATGGCTAGTAAAAGCTTTTTATAAATTTTTGAAGTATATATTAACTCCTATACGTCTAAAGCCTATAGAAGAATTAAACTACTAATCTATGTCCAGGAGCGTGAACAAGATGCAAGACAATAGAAAAAAGGTAGGCTTTATAACCCTAGGCATTACCCTAATATTTGCTGGCTGTGTAATGATATTATCCCGCTATAGTGACTCTGCAATTTTCAAGGACATATTCTTGCTATGGCCCCTCTTTTTAATCATACTTGGCTTGGAATTTATCATTACCAAGCTCTATAACGACGCAAAGAAAAGGGAGGTCCAGCTCTCACCTAGCGGTATCTCAATCTTTCTTATTATCCTAATCCTATTTACCAGCTTTCTTTTTACCAATGTCAACCTCTCCTTTCCCAGATTTGAAAACGGAATATTTTCCTGGGGATGGAGCAAATATGATGATGTTGTAAACCGGACTGTAAAGATTGAGGATATAGAAGCAAAGGACCTGACCAAGCTAATTATAGAAAACCCAAGAGGTGATGTCCATGTCCAGCCTAGCGATAGTGACCTTATAAGTCTTGAGATCGATTACAAGATTGCAACCAATGACAAAGAGAGCCTAGAGGACCTTATTGACGACCTGGTGGAAATCAAAAGAGCTACTACTAGCTTAATAAGGGTAAAGGATCTAGACGGTTATAGGCACCATTCCCTACAAGCAGCAAATATAAAAATCAAAGTACCAGATAGACTAGAACTTGATGTGGAAACTAGCTTTGGTGATGTTTTAGTATCTGCTATGAAAAATAATGTAGCCATAAGTAACCAGCATGGCAAGGTAGACCTGTCGGATATTAAAGGAGATGTAATCGTTAAAAGCGAATATGGTCCAGTAAAGGTAAAGGAGATAAAGGGTAGTCTTGACCTATCAAACTCCTATGACAAGATCCAGGTCCAGGATATAGGAGGGTCTGCCAAGGTTAAGAATATGTATAGTGAAACCGAAATTGAAAATATAGAAAAGGACCTTTGGCTAACTACAAAGCATGGCAAGGCTACAGTTAAAAATGTCAAGGCTAGTGCTGATATTGGAAACGAGTACGCTGCAACACTAGTCTACAATATTAGTGGAGACCTAAAGATAGATGCAAAGCACAGTGAACTAGACATAAGGGATGTCCTAGGCAATATAGAGGCCAAGACTTCATATAGCCCCATAAAACTAGAAAATGACTCCTATGAAAACGCAGATATAAGGGTTGAGACCTCCTATAGCAAGATTTCTGCAGACAATGCTGTAGGACTGACAACTAGTGACAAGAATAATAGGCAGGAGGGCTCTGCTAAAAACGGTAATGGAGGGCAGAAAATCTCCTTAAGCAACCAGTATGGAGATATAAAGATATTTGTAAGGTAAACATTATTAATTAGACCTTGTTTGGGTGGCAGGCGGTGATAAATTTGCAGGAGGACCTTCTTCTTGTCGAGGCAATAAAAGCAGGCAGGATAGATAGATTCGAGGACCTGGTAAACAAGTATAAAAACAAAGTTCATAATATGGCCTGTCATATGACCGGAGACCTACAAGAGGGGCAGGATCTTGCCCAGGAAATATTCCTCCTTATATATAGAAAGATTGATAGCTTTAAGGGAGACTCCTCCCTATCAACATGGATACACAGGGTTGCCCTAAACAGGTGCTTAGACTGGCAAAGGGCAAATAAAAGACATAGGGGGAAAATCCTACATCCCTTTACCAGGGAGGACAGGCCGGATGACAACCCCATATACCAAGTAGCAGAAGGGGGTCCTGGGCCTGAAGAGACTCTAATAAAAAGCGAAGACTATCAAAGGCTTTACCAGGCCATCAACAGTTTATCGGAAAAGTACAAAAGGGTTATCATCCTATACCATTTTCAGCAGATGTCCTACAAGGAAATAGGAGAGGTACTAAATTTGCCGGTAAAAACAGTAGAAACCCAGCTCTATCGTGGAAAACGAATGCTTAAGGCACTACTTGCCAAGTCCAATGAAAAGGAGGCCGAGGCACATGAATATGTATGAAATAGAGGGACTTCCCATAAGGCAATTTGATGCACCAGAGGACTTTACCCATGAAGTCATGAAAAAGGTAAGAGCGTTCGAGCCTAAAGAGTCAAGCTCTAGTAGGAATATGAGGCGGACAGGGCTTATCCTAATTGCAGCTAGCTTGATCACCCTCTTTATAGGCCTAACTCCCATCATGGATATGCTGGAAAATACCATAAGCAAGGCAGATATTACAGGAAGACATAGTAGTCTTACTATCATAGCTGAAAATACTGACAGCCTAACACAAAAAATTAGTAACCTGCTTAGCAGGCCAGTGGATTTTATATCTCATGCAATAAACAAGGAGGAATGATATTGTGGATAAGCAAAATACAACTAGGATAAACAGGGCTGCATCTCCTGGACTTAGCTTTCTTTTTTCATTAATACCTGGGGGTGGCCATATGTATTTAGGCATGATGCGCAGAGGCACAGAGCTAATGGCAATCTTTTTCGCTTCAATATTTATAGTAACTGTCGCACTTGGATTATCAGAGATAGGGGTACCCCTGTTTATAATAACCTTTTTCTACAGCCTTTTTGACGCCCAGCATATAAACAAGGCCATCAGGCGGGGAGAGATAGTCCAAGACCAAAATATTTTTTTCAAAAAAGACTATGGCCTAAATGGATACCATTATGGCCTTATAGCTATCGTTTTAGGGCTTATGTTTCTCTTTAACAGGCTAGAAAGGCTACTAAATGACCTAATGCCCTATGGCCTTTACTATATAATACAAAGGTCCTTTACCCCCTTGATTATCATAGGCCTAGGCCTATACCTACTGCTAAAGTCCAGCAAGGATAGCAAGTCACAAAAGCTAGATCAAAGCTCCTCCAAAATAGAAGACTAGGACCTATAGTATAGATAAAGGTTCTCTATTAGCTAGCATCTAAGCAGCCTTTACTGGCTCAGCTATTAACTAGATATCTTAATTAAGAACTTGTTTGCACAAATAAAGCCCTCTAAAGAAGCGTTCACTTAGGGATTGAAGAAAAACTTAAATGAACAGCTTCAAGCGTGGCAAAAAAGACCAGTCATGTTCAAGCGTAATTGCTTGTAGTGACTGGTCTTTTTATAAAGATATTATTTTTTGAATTAGCGATTGATATTAATCTATATCAACCCTAAATACTTCTCAAAGAATATCATCAGTTTTTCAATAATTCCTTGCTTTTTCGCAGCTCTGCCTCCGCCAAAGCGGGATACAGGTGGCATGATTTTATCAATATCTGTACCGGTTGTTTTAAGCATTCCGTCTCGGAAAGCATTGTCGATGAATCGGCGGGTTTCTTCAGGCTTTAATCTTTCTTCTTCTATAATTGCTGAAATATCCGCTTCCTTACGCTCATGGAGGAATTTACGCCAATCTTCATCTACTTTGGTCGATACATTGACTTGCTCAATAAAACGCTCGATAA
>FZPS01000216.1_pt151 | contig 26700 bp, 20 predicted proteins | sample 1817821 | NCBI WGS metagenome assembly FZPS01 (sample SAMEA104158645, study PRJEB21678) | metagenome | place: Germany | collected 2015-04-21
TAATAGCACCATCCATTTGAGCAGCACCAGTAACCATGTTCTTTACATAGTCAGCGTGACCAGGACAGTCAACGTGTGCATAGTGACGATTCTCTGTTTCATATTCTACGTGAGAAGTATTAATTGTTATACCTCTTTCTTTCTCTTCTGGAGCAGAGTCAATAGTATCGAAAGACTTCGCTTCAGAATATCCTTTTGACGCTAAAACTGCAGTAATTGCAGCTGTCAAAGTTGTCTTACCGTGGTCAACGTGACCAATTGTACCGATATTTACGTGCGGTTTCGAACGGTCAAATTTTTCTTTAGCCATAATAATTGACGTATTAATTTTTAATTTTAAACTTGTTTCTTTTCAATATTTCTTGTCTGTTTTACACAAGACAAAAAGAGCCATTGACGAGAGTTGAACTCGTGACCTCTTCCTTACCAAGGAAGCGCTCTACCACTGAGCTACAACGGCTTAATTTGACACATGAAAGACGAGCCAGCATAACCGACTCGCCTCAATAAACACATGTCCTCAGAGCGGAAGACGGGGCTCGAACCCGCCACCTATAGCTTGGAAGGCTATCGCTCTACCGAATGAGCTACTTCCGCATTTAGAAGCCGCACCCATAATACATATATATAATGTATAGCGAGTGCTCTCTATTATTTATTTGGTGGGAAGGGCTGGATTCGAACCAGCGAAGGCGTACGCCAACAGATTTACAGTCTGCCCCATTTGTCCACTTTGGTACCCTCCCATTCCTTGAGAGCCGATGGAGGGATTCGAACCCCCGACATGCTGATTACAAATCAGCTGCTCTGGCCAACTGAGCTACATCGGCATTTCTTCTCAAAATGGAATGCAAAATTAGAACCTTTATTTGGGATTACCAAATTATCTTGAAAATAAATTTCAAAATCCGTTCTAAGATTGGAAAACATGATTTCAATGAACCCGCTCTTCTTCCAAAAAGAGAGTGCAAAGATATATACTTTATTATATATGACCTAATTTATAGGCAACTATTTCTAAGATTAGTCTACAATATATTATATATAAGCATATTGCATTCGAGAATAATTCTATAATCAAGGCCTAATAAGCCTTATTTCACTCATGGATCCTGTGATTATTTTGGAGTTTTCGCACTCCAAAACAAGATGCCCATAATCATTAATGTCAATAATCCTAGCCCTAATCACTTCCTTATTATATTGATAAGGCATATACCTATCCATATATAATAGTCTAGACAAATAGTCCTTCTTAATCTCTTCCAGATTATTGGAAATCCTTTCGTATTCTAGGGAAATACAAGAAATAAGCAGAGGCAATTCCTTCTCAAGGTCGAACTCCATACCAGTCTCCAACCTTAAGGAGCTAGGGTTTGGAGCATATCTAAACCTAGTCTGGTTGATATTGAGGCCTATACCACATATAGCAAACGCAAAGCTAGAACCTTGTATAATATTCTGTACCAAAATGCCAGCAATCTTATTCTTACCTATATATATGTCGTTAGGCCATTTTATCCATATATTATCAATATATCCAGAAAGATAATCACAGACACCCAATGAGATAATCTGGGTAAGCAGAAACTGTTTCGAAGGCTGAATCCTAGGCTTTAGGAGAAAAGAAAAGGTAAGATTCTTATTCTTTTCGCTCTCCCAGGTGTTTTCGCCCTGTCCCCTACCCCTAGTCTGCTCCCTAGTAGCAATCACCGTCCACTCCCTAAGCTCCGAAAGAGGCTTGGAGAGAAGAACAGCCTGAGTGGAATCAGTCTTATCAATCCAGATAATGCTATTATTGCCAATAGCTTTATTATTATCGCTAATATCATTCTTATTACACATATAATATATATATAATACCCTATTTATGGCAGGTAAATCAAGGCAAAATTAGACAATTATCAGAATAAGTACAAGTCTTTGGGATAAGGTTTGTAAAATTAATTGTAAATTTGCAATCCAAATAAGACTATTATGTTAGACAAATTAAAAGCAATCCACGAAAGGTTTCTTGGAATTGAGCAAGAGATGAGCAAGCCCGATATTATGTCGGATATGAAGGCCTACGTACAGCTTAGCAAAGACTATAAGGAGCTTCAGCCAATAATTGAGGCCTATAAGCTTTACGAGAATATTATTAATAATATTGAGAATGCAAAAGAGGTTATTAATAATGAAAAAGACGAGGACTTTAGAGAGATGGCAAGGGAAGAGCTTGATGAACTTAGCCAGAAAAAGGAAGAATTGGAAGAAGAGGTCAGGCTACTCCTAATCCCTTCCGACCCTCAAGATAGCAAGAACGCAATAATTGAGATTAGGGCAGGGACAGGTGGAGACGAGGCAAGCATATTTGCAGGAGACCTTTATAGGATGTATACCAGATATATTGAAAGCAAGGGCTGGAAATGGGAGATGGTAGACTTTACGAACGGAACCTCAGGAGGCTATAAGGAAGTTATTATCAATGCAGTCGGAGAAAACGTTTACGGTCAGATGAAATACGAATCGGGAGTCCATAGAGTGCAGAGAGTACCACAGACCGAAACACAGGGAAGGGTACATACATCGGCAGCAACAGTGGTGGTCTTGCCCGAAGCCGAAGAGTTCGATGTGGAGCTAAAGCAATCCGATATTAGAAGGGATACATTCTGTTCTTCAGGCCCAGGAGGTCAATCAGTTAATACGACCTATTCCGCCGTTCGCCTCACCCATATCCCTACCGGTATAGTGGTGTCGATTCAAGATGAGAAATCACAGATCAAAAACCACGACAAGGCAATGAAGGTGCTTAGAACAAGGCTATTCGAGCTGGAATATAATAAGTATTTGGAAGAAATCTCATCCAAGAGAAAGACCATGGTATCCACTGGAGATAGGTCAGCAAAGATTAGGACCTATAATTATCCTCAAAACAGAGTAACCGACCATAGAATCAACCTAACAATGTATAATCTTACTGGATATATGGACGGAGACATACAAGAAGCAATAGACGCCCTGCAGCTAGCAGAAAATGCCGAAAGACTCAAGGCAGCAGCCGAGTAATGCTAGGAATACAATATTATAAGCTTTCATACGTTTTAGAATCTCTATTTATATACTATTGGTATGAAAGCTTTTTCTAATTATATAAGGTATTGTTTACTAGGCTTAATAGTCTTATCAGACCTAGGCCTAAAACCCCTAAACGCACAACATTTTTCTAATGCACCCATAGGTCATTGGCGAGACCATCTCTCCTATTATAAGACCCAAAAGCTAGCAGAGGTTGAGGATAAGATCCTAGTAGCTGCTGGTAGTGCTATGTTTTTTTATGATAGGAAAACCAATGCCTTAGAGAGGTTTTCGAAGGTAAACGGACTTACAGACGCAGGCATTCGAACCCTTGCCTACGACGAGGAGACCAAGACCATAATTGTAGGATACGAAAACTCCAATATCGATATAATCCACGACGATAGGGTGTATAATATTCCTGATATCAAGATAAGACCAATCGAAGGCAGCAAAGAAATCAATAGTATTAGCTTCTATAACAAAAAAGCCTATCTCTCCTGTGGTTTCGGCATTGTGGTGATTGATTTGTTGCGGAGAGAGATTTACGATACATATTATATAGGCTATAATAGTGCTAAGATTAATATTAATAATGTGGTAATCCACAACGACTCCCTATTTGCAGCCAGCAGTCAAGGCCTACTCAAAGCACCCTATAATTCCAATTCACTAGCCTCAAGCGATACTTGGACAAGGGAAAACATTGGTAAAATAAAAGACTCAACCGAAATAGACTATCTATTTGAGTTTAACAATAAACTAGTCATTGGAAAGAATATTGATAATGACGAGGTTGAGCTATACCAAAAAGAAAATAACACTTGGGATAAGCTATTCTCCAATAGGGTAATATATTGGATAAAACCCTATAACGACTATCTAGTTTATAAGACCTGGATTCATCCCGGCCAAGGGATAGTTATTATGGACAAGGACCTAAACGAAATAAAGAGATTCGACGTAACCTGGAATAAGCTCTATAATTATTATGACGATTATAGTGAGATGAAGATGGAGTTTGGAGATGTGATTATTAATGATAAGGATATTTGGTTTTCCAACGAAAAAGAAGGAGGAATAATCATAGTTAATGATTATATGAATGACTATAATGTAGCCCTACCGACCTTTCCCAATGGACCGCTTTCCAACGATGTATACTCCATAAAAGCTGGAGGAGACGGAATGGTTTATGTATCTCCAGGAGGAAGAAATATCCAAAATGCACCGAGGGGAATCAGCGCCAACCTATTCTATTTCGATGGGAATTATTGGTCTGGAATCCAGGACTATAAGGAGTATGGAGACCTTAGAGACGTTCTCAATATAACCATACACCCAACCGACCCAAAGAAGATAATGGCGGCATCGTGGTGGAACGGTGTTTTGGAGATTAGGGATAAGAAATTTGTAAATCTATATAATAATGAAACAACGAACGGAGTCCTAAAAGAAAGCTATGGATATAGGATTGCAGGAGTAGAATACGACGCTTCGGGCAACCTCATCATTGCTAACTCCCTGTCCAATACCGGCTTGTGCTATTATACTTATAGGGGAGTATGGGGAGGCTTCGACACCTATTCTTATATTGGAAACGACGAGATACTAGGCCTAATGCTAGATAGGTTTAACCACGGGAACTACTATAAGTTTATATGGACCAAAGACAATCATATACTAGCCTTCGACAATAATGGAAGAACGATACATATAGACCCAAACAACGGTTCGAGAGATAGGTCAAACGCAGTAAACTGTATGGTTCAAGACCATGATGGAGAAATTTGGATAGGGACGGATAAGGGAATAAAGGTGATATATTCTTTGGACAATCTCTACGAGGCCGATATTAATGGCAACTCCAAGGTGACCTGCAATAATATTATCTACCAAGACAAGGGCATTGCTCAATACCTACTTAATTTTGATAATATCAACACCATAATGGTCGATGGAGGCAATAGGAAATGGATAGGTACAGAAAGAAATGGGATATTTGTTTACTCACCTAATGGAGACAAGGAGCTATATCATTTCACTGCCGAAAACAGTCCGCTTATTTCGAATAGAGTAATAGCCATTGCACAGCAGCCTATTAGCGGTGAGGTCTTTATAGGGACGGACAGAGGAGTGGTTTCGTATAAGGCAGAGTCGACAAAAGGAAGAGAAGAAGCAGGAAAGCTAACCCCATATCCAAATCCGGTTAAGCCAGACTATACAGGAATTATTGCCATCAAAGGCTTTGTAAAAGACTCCGATGTAAGGATAACGGATATTAATGGAAACTCAGTTGCCCACCTCAAATCCATTGGAGGCCAAGCGATATGGGATGGAAAAGACTTTAATGGAAGAAGGGTTGGTTCGGGAGTATATCTAATATTTGGCTCAGCCCTAGAAGGGAAAGAGAACTCATCGGGCAAGATTCTATTTGTGAACTAAAGCAATGGTAGAGAAGACGAAAGGCATAGTAATATCCAAGACCAATTACTCAGAATCCAGCCTAATTGTTCGAATCCTAACAAAGGAATTTGGGTTAAAGTCATATATAATCAAGGGAGGTCGAAACCCAAAGAACAAGCTATTTGCCAGTCTATTCTTTCCTCTTCGTCCCCTAAGCATGGAGGTGTATAATAATCCAAAGCGAGACCTTAATATAATATCCGAAGCAAAGCCATACCTCAAAACCAATACCCTCTACGAGAACCCAATCAAAACGAGTATGGTCTTCTTCATCGTTGATATACTAAGGCTTAGCATTAGGGAAGAAGAGAGAAACCAGACCCTATACGACTTCCTTGAAACCACTATTATCTCCCTTGAAAACTTGGAAGAAGACTTCTCCGTCTTCAATCTAGTCTTCCTACTCGACCTCTCCGATCATCTCGGCCTATATCCAATGAATAATCACTCCAATCAAAACAGGTTTTTCAACCTCCAAAAAGGCAAGTTTACCAATCTCCCCGGTTCAAAGCAGGACCTTGTTTCCGAACAAGAGTCAAGGATAGTCTCCAACCTTATCAAGCTCCACCAAGACAAGACAAGCCCTATCACTAGGCATTCATTAAACAAGCAAGACAGAGAAACAGCCTTCAACGTCCTTATCAAATTCTACCAATCCCATATCATCGACTTCTATACCATCAAGTCCCTAGAAGTCCTCAGAACTCTGATTTACTAGACCTCTATATCGTATATAATAAGCCTAGCCCTTGGTATAGGTTTCTCTAACTTTCTTAATCAGTTCCTTGTCTGCTTTAAACGTTACCTTCTTAACCTCCAAAGTTCTAAGGTCAAATTCTTTCATATCCTCAACCCCTTCACCTGTTACACTAAGACCGAATATCCCTATTCCGTCCAGTTTTATTTTGTTTCCAATAGCAAGATGCTGAGCAATGACGATTGAAAAAGCATGGGTTGCTGCAAGAGCATCAGGTATGGAAAGCGAGGTAGCGTGAGATATTTCTCTTGCCACTTGCTTGGTGTCAATCATATTATTACTGATACTAGTTGGATAATACATTTCTTTCTCATTTCCTGAACCATCTCTAAACCTCTTCTTTGTAAGTCTAAACTTTTTTCTCATAATAATCTATTTTTATTAATAATGAATCTCTTATCTCCTATGCTGATAATAAGATTACCACCTTAAATCAGTTCTGCAAAGATAAGAATAAAACTTTTAATATCCGACATTGATCCTCATCACATGCCATCTCATACCTACTTACATGGCATCTCAGAGTCATTGACATCGCATCTCAACCCTCCTGACATGGCATCTCAGATATCTTTACATGCCATCTCAGCACCCTTGACATGGCATGTCAGTGACATCCCTATCGGAGAAGAATACTTGGGTATCGAGAATAATTAGTTCAAATTGGTGAGATATTAAATTAATTGTATATCTTTGCAAACGAATTGGGGCGTTAGCTCAGTTGGCTAGAGCGTTAGACTGGCAGTCTAAAGGCCAAGGGTTCGACTCCCTTACGCTCCACTTCCTTTTTCTCCCATTCACTTATTCAATAATTACTATAGATATATCTGCATTGTCTGCGATGCTGACTATTATTGCTATAGACATACATCTCCACTATCTGTGATGCTAGGTTTTTGCTATAGATATATCTATATTATATGCAATATTTGGCTGTTATTATAGATTTATCTATATTTGCATAATAAATTATCTAGATATGTATAGCGAATTATATGAGAAGTCGGGAAGCCAAATCATAAGGGAGATTGGTCAGAAATTCAAGAACTATAGAAAGACCATGGGGCTTACCCAAAAGGAGGTATCAAAACAATCCGGCCTAAGCGTGCTTACTATAAGCACCTTTGAGAACGGCTCCTCCACAGGCATCACCCTTGCATCATTTATAAGACTGCTTCGAGCCATTGAGTTCTTGGAAGAAATCGAAAAGCTCCTACCCGAGCTACCTCCTAGCCCAAGGCAGATGTATTATAAACAAAAGAGGAAATAAGACATGGAAACAAATATCGTAAAGGTCAAGCTATGGGATATGGATGTAGGCTATATTTCTTGGGATAGGAAGGCTGGATATTCTATATTTGAGTACGATGAGGATTTTATTCGAAAAGGCTTGGATATTTCTCCTCTTGATATGTCGATTAACTCGGTAAGAACCCAAAAAGGCATACCTTGGCAAGGGTATAAGGAGAAGCTATATCAAGGACTTCCGCCAATGATTGCTGATTCTCTTCCCGACCAATGGGGAGGTTCGATTTTCGGTGCTTGGCTAAGGGCTAATAATATCCCAAAAAGGAAGTCAAGCCCAGTAGATCATCTTTCATTTATAGGAAAAAGAGGAATGGGAGCATTGGAATACGAGCCAGCAAGAGACCTTGGCGAGGACTCAGCTTTTTCTGTGGATGTAGAAAACCTCTATCAGTTTGCAAAAGAAATACTTAGTCAAAGAGAAACAAGGATTTTGGATGAAGACAAAGCCATACTATGGCAAGACCTTATCAAAATCTCATCCTCTCCCGGTGGTAAGAGACCTAAGGCAATTATTGCTATAGATAAGAAGAATAATAAGGTGGTTTCGGGTCAGGGAAATATACCCGAGAGCTTTGAGCATTATATATTGAAATACGATGATGACTCATCCTATCCTTATGCCAAGCTAGAATATGTTTACTACCTTATGGCAATTGATTCTGGCATTGAGATAATGCCTTCGGAACTAAGAACATATAAGGATTCAACCCATTTCCTAACCAAGCGCTTTGATAGACTAGGGAATAATAAGGTCCATGTTCAGACCCTAGCGGCAATCAATCCACTAGCTAATAGTTATGAGCATATTTTCTCTGTTATTAGAAAGCTAAATCTACCTTACGAAGACCTAGAACAGCAGTATATTAGAATGGTATTCAATGTGCTAGCCCGAAACGTAGACGACCATTCTAAGAACTTTGCTTTTACTATGAGCCCTAGCGGAATATGGAGGCTTTCTCCTGCCTACGACCTAACCTTTAGCGTAGACCTCGATTCTCCTTCCTATATCAATAGGCATTCGCTTTGGATTAATGGTAAGAATCAGGATATAAATATGGAGGACTTGGAAAGAATTGCATTAGAAAACGATATACTCGACCACGATACCCTTATCGAAAAGGTCGCTTGCTCAATAAGCAAATTCCAATCGCACGCCCAATCTCTAGGTATTGACAGTGGTTTAATCAAAAGAATAAGGGAGGATTTCGTAAGCTTATAGGAGTTTTCGTCATAGGAAAAGGGCTATTTCATCGTTATGTCTATGGCTTGCATTGATTTATAGCATATCTTTGCATTAAATAATTAATTCACTTAATTGCATATTTGATTATGGAAACAAGAAAAAACAAGAAATCTTTGGCAGGGATTTATTTTGGAACAGCGCTGATTATTGGTGGAATAATCTATCTGCTTGGGCTTATCGGAATAATTGACGAAGACCTACTAGGCGTTATTATTAGCCCTCCGGCGGGATTTTTGATTATCGGTATTTATATACTTATTAGAAGAGAAATAGGCTGGGGATTGCTGGTAACAGCTTTTTCTGCTTTGTTTTTGGCTGCTAAGATTTCAAAGGTCTACCCTCATCTTATTAACCTACCCTACGAAAACCTAAGCTTTGAGAATATTATCCTTCCTTTAGCTGTGATTATGGGAGGGGTTTTCGTTGTTTCTGAAAGCCTTTCTAAAAAGAGATGGAAGTCGTGGAGGGAGAACAAGAACCTAGCCTTTGGTTCTCAGAAGAATATTCACCTTTCTCCTATTTTGGAGGATACTGAGTTGAATATTGTATTTGGAGAAAACAAACTAGACCTTAGGAAGACCGATATAATTGATGGAGAGACCAGATTGGATGCCAATATTGTGTTTGGAGAGCTTAAGGTTTATGTTCCAAGCCATTGGAATCTCAAGGTGGATGCCTCAAATCTGTTTGGTAGCGTTAAGGATAAGAGGATTTATATGGAGGAATCCAAGGATAGTGAAAAGACATTTATTATTAATGGTTCAGTTGTGCTTGGCAGCATTGAGATAAAGAACTAACTATGAGCCTTTTAAACATATTGATTGTCGTTATTATCAATAATTCAATACTTTTCATTATCTATCTTGTCTTTTTCAGAAAGAGGAATAATGATATTGAGGAGGAAGAGCCTGAGACTGAGGCATTGGCTGATGAAATCAAGGGTATTGATAGGATTAGCGTAAGGATTTGTTCGAACACATAGGAGCTTTATTGTGAATATTGAGCATATTGAATCGATAGAAACCTATAAGAAGGACCAATATAGGATACATCTTTCCAACGGCTTTGTTGCACGAGCAAACCTGGTTATCTCTTATTGAAAGAAGCAATCAACCTCTAAATTCATTATTTTCCTCATATTATTCAAATAATTAGCCATAAACTTGCTTATTAGATATATTTTTTTTATGTTTGCAAAATGAGTTGTTACTAGCTTCAACCTGCAGATTATTTAACTCAATAGGAAACATGACCTGCCTAATAGTTAATAGGTCATATACAATAATTTTACTAATATGAAGAAATTATTTTTATACTCCCTTTCTTTAGCTATATTGCTAACACTGGGAACCTCATGTAGTGAAGATATAGACATCTTGGAAGAAACAGCTAATATGCCTGCTAATATCGTCACTCCTAACGTGAGCAAAGAAAGGCTTCATTCTATCGAACAAGCCTCAACACTGTTTCAAACACTTATAAGAGCCGAAATTACCGGAAATTCTTATACCTTATATATGGAAGACGGTGAGATTATCGCTCAAGAGAACAAAACTCTTTCAAAAGAAGAACAAGAACCACCTCGTCCAGATTTTTGGAGTTGTGATAGAGATGTCTTCTACGATTGGGCAGATAAAAAACTTAAAGAAGGTTATACCGTTACCATTACTTACGACGATGAAACAGGTTGCTATTTTGGTTGGTTATCCAAATAGTATACCTTGAATATTATTTTAATAGAATAACCTTTCCAAACAACTCATAAAGCAAATCTGCAGGCTGAAGCTTTATTTATATTGACTACTACATCTGTTTTTCAATAGCCTCGATTATCTTATCCTTAATCTTTTCTCCTTCTTCCTTGGTCTTTACGCTATGAACGCATTTAATCTTGGAGTCTTTGCCGACTAGGATAATCTGAACTGTATTATTGGTTTCGCCAAGTCCTAAAGCCTTTGAAAACGTATTGTCTTTATCGAGCATAATAAGATAGTCAGGATATTTCTTCTGGTTCTTTTTGGTCTCCCTTGTAATAAGCCAATTCGGCACCCAGGTATCCTTAAGATTCATTATAGCAATATACTTAAAGGCCTTCTTAGAATAATTCTTAGAGTTAATAAGGTCAGTAATTGGGGCCTGGGCCTCGTAGACATCTGGGTCGACATAGTAGATTAATATGGGTTTTTGACCTATTTCTGGGATAGTTGACGACTTGGAGTTTACATCCAAAAGACAAATATTAGGCATGGTCCTACCTACTTGAGCCACTGCAGCGAATGAAGCAGAGGCTAATAATAAGAATAAAAGCAATTTCTTCATGACTAAAGGGTATTAATTTCAAACACTATATAAATAAATAACCTAAATAAGCCCTGTTTTATTGTATTACTACCCTACTCTTACCGCTTCCGTCCTTAATTACTCTTATCTGGGTTGAGATTCTTTCAGTCATTTCTTTTACGTGGGATATTACTCCAATCTTCCTACCCTGTGTGGACTGTAACCTCTCCAAGCAATCCATTGCTACTCCCAAGGTGTCAGCATCTAGAGAGCCGAAGCCTTCGTCAATAAACAATGACTCGATATTCATCTTGGAAGAAGAAAGCGAGGACAGGCCTAAGGAAAGTGCTAGAGAAACTAGGAAGGATTCTCCACCCGAGAGGGAATATACAGAACGAACATCGTCGAGCATATCCTTGTCCTTGACCTGCAGGGCGAGATTATCAGTAGAAACCCGTTCTAACTCATACCTATCGCTAAGGTCTCTAAGGTGTTCATTGGCATAGACGAGGAGAACATCTAGGGTATAGCCTTGGGCAATTACCTTAAACTTGTCTCCAGATGCCGAGCCAAAGACCTCATTCAGTCTTGCCCAGTTCTCTGCAATACCTGCCTTAGCTTGTTTTTCTTTTAGGTACTCCTTGGATTTCTTAAGGTTATTATTGTGGGTTTGAAGCTTGAAAGAGATTTCCTTTAATTCCTTATCGTTCTCATTCTTCTTCTTTTCTGCCTCTTCTTTTGCTATAGCTAAACCCTGCTTATCCTCTTCTTCCTTAGGCTTTTCTGCCTTATCATTATGCTTATTAAGGTCTTGGGTCTTGCTATCCAATAGGGTCTTTAGATTGCTAAGATTTTGTGAAATCTCTTCAAGGCTCTCCCTTTCCTTCTTTATCCAATCATCATCCTTTTGCAATAGCTTTCCTAGCTCTTCAAGTCCTTTAATACTAGGGTTATTCAACAGCCAATCGTCTATGGCTTTGGTGTTTTCTTCTATGGAAGATTCTAGCTCCTTTCTTCGCTCAGTCAATGCGGTTATGCTTCCTATTAAATTATTAAGCTTTTCTTTTTCTTCCTCATGGGCTTTCTTGCGATTATCATGGTCGTCTCTAAGTTTTTTAATCTCATCACTGTAGTCTTTCTCGAGCTTATCAGGGTCTTTGCCGTCTATTATCTTCTTTCTTTCTTCTCTTAGCTTCTCTAGAGCTTGCTCCATAGACTTAATCTCTTCTCCAGCATTCTTAAGCTCTTCCCCAGCTTTTTCTATTATTGGTTCTAGGGTTTTTATTTCGTTTGATAAGTCATTGACAATGGTTTCTAGCTTGGTCTTATTCTTATGTTTTTCCTCCCATTCGTCCTTGAAGCCTTTGATTCTTTGGTCTATATCCCCTAGGCTCCACTCAGGTAAAAAATCAAAATAGGGTATTAATACCTCCATCGACTCTCTATAGTTCTTCTTAAAGGTTTTTTCTTCTAATTCTAGCTGAACTAGCTTATTGCCAAGGTCTTTTACTTCTTTCTCAAGGTTTTCTATCTTATTTCCTAGCTCCAGCTTATCCTTCCTTAGCCTATCTTCTTTTAATGAGTCGGAGGATTTGGACTCTTGTTCAAGTGCAGGATGGTGGGTGCTTCCACAGACTGGGCATGGCTGATTGGGCTCTAGCTTTTCTCTAATCTCCATAATTTCAGCCGCTACCATATTGTTGAGTTCATTAAGTCTAAGCTTGGAGCTGCTAAGCTCCTTTGTCTTTGAGTCCAATTCTTTATTGTTTTTCTCCACCTCCTTTGCCTTGTCTTTGCTTAGTTTATCATAGTTGCGAGCGTCCTTAATCTTGCTTTCTAATAGGGAGTAATTGTCAATTATATTCTTATATTTCGAACGTTTCTCAATCCAAGCTTCATGCTTATCAATTTCTTCTTTACTCGACTTAATCTCCTTATTCTTATTCTCTATTTTTTCTCTACCAGCCTTATTCTCTTTTTCGCGCTTACTAAATTCCTTTTGCTTTTCTTTAAAACTTCTATCCAAGGTCTTAATCTCATTATCTTTTTCTCTAGCAGCCTTTATATCAATCTTCTTTGCGTCGAACTCCTTTTCTAGGTCTTGTCTAGACTTATCAATCAACCCAAGCTTGGCTTCTGCTTCTTTTATACTTTTATCCAGTCCTTTCTTTCTTTGTTCTGAATCTTTAATGCTTGATTGGTTTTTATCTAGGTCATCTTGGTTTCTCTTCTTGTTGAGATAGTCAGGTCTAATCCTTTGGGCAACCTCTACCTTCTCAACCTCCTTTGCCCTAGGCTTGGATTCTTCTTCTAGTTTGATAGCTTTATTATGGTCTTCTTCTATCTTATTTATCTCTTTGGTCTTCTCTTCAAATTCTTTTATCCAAGCAAGCTTCTTGTCTATCTCCTTGATTTTTTCTTCTTCTAGCTTAAGCTCTTTCTTTAGCTCTTTCTCCTTGGCTTCCAAGCCTTCCTTCTCTTCATCGCCTAATAGCTCGATGGTTTTTAGTCTTTCTTCAATTAATCCTAGTTCTTCCCTTGCTTTCTTATTCTTCTCATATATATCCTTGGATATCTGAGAGTAAATATCCGTTCCTGTAAGCTTTTCTAATAGCTCCGCTTTTTCGTTTTTGGAGGCTTTCAAAAAGGTAGCAAACTCACCCTGAGCTAGGAGTACCGCACGGGTAAACTGCTCGAAACTAAGCCCTACCAGTCTTGAGACCTCTGCCAAAACCTCCGTCTTAGTCCCTTGGATTTCTGTTTTGGTATCTAGGTTAATAGCCGAATAGACCACGCTTTGCAACCTTCCGCTAAGCTTATTATGCGACCTTCTGACCGACCATCTAGCTTGGATTCTTTCATTAGTAATCGACATAAACTCAACCTCTGCATAGCCCTCTGCAGTATTCCGTCTTAGCAGAGACCTTACGTCGTAGTTTCCAATTTTATCATCTTCTATATCGCTTATTTCCACCTTGGTACCCACGGAACTAAGCCTTGGCGTTTTGTCGTAGAGAGCCAGGCATATAGCGTCTAATATGGTTGATTTTCCAGCTCCTGTGCTTCCTGTAATTGCGAATATCCCTGAGGAATATAATGGTTCTTGGGTAAAATCTATGCTAAACTCACCTTCCAAAGAGGCGAGATTCCTTCCTCTTATCTTTAATATCTTCATTTCTCTGCGTTTTCTATTATTTCTCTCATCATCTCTTGCAAGTCTTCTGGCATTTCACCACCATCGAACTTCTTACTATAAACGTCCAATGCCATATCCATCGGGTTAATGGACTCTAGCTTCTTGTTTTCTATCTTTGACTCGTATTTTCCGCTATCAGAATATATGGCTTTTATGCTTGTTAGCCTATAGGCCTTGTTTAGCAATGCTTCTTCAATCCTATGCCTTAGCGAAGGCTCGGGCTTGTCTAGTAGGACCTTTATCTCCAAAAATGGTGACCTTTCATCAATACTGCCTTCTTCTAGGTCTTCTATCTCTTTAAGGACATCTTCTAGGGGCATTGCCTGCTTGGGTAGGGAGACTAGGCGTACAGTATCTTTGTAGTCAAGCTTTTCTACCCTAGTCTCATGATTATCTATTTCAACATAGACAACGCCGTGATTATAGTTTACCTCAGCAAAAGACATTGGTAGCGGAGAGCCCGAATATCTTATATTATCCTTACCACCAAGCCTTTGCGAGCGGTGGAGATGGCCTAGGGCTGTGTAGGCAAGCTTATTAGAAAACGCATTGGTGGATATGGATTCGAGACTACCAATAATCACCCTCTCCGACCTATCGTCCTTGCTTAGCTCTGCACCTGTTGCATAGAGATGACCCATTGCAATTATTGGCTTGCCTTGAGCAATCTCCTCAGCTCTATCCAATAGATTATTATATAGCAACTCTACTCCTTCCGAATAGGACTTCGACTTTGGGTAATCGCCTTGTCGAAGATATGGAACAGCGAGACAATAGGCCTCATCTTTTATGGGAACAATCAAGTCATCGTAATCAATCTCCCCATCCTCATTCTTTCTAATTACTCCCTTAACATTGATATTCATTGTTTCAAACAGAGGGTTTGGAGCCTCAAGCCTAGATGCCGAATCGTGGTTTCCAGCAATTATAATCACCTGAAGTTTAGGATTGCTAGCAGTCACATCTCTTAGAAACGAATAATATAGTCTCTGCGAGTCAGCAGAAGGGTTTTGATTATCGAAAACATCTCCTGCAATCAAGAGAAGATCCACCTCCTTCTCCTTAATGCACTCCGATAGCCAGTCAAGAAAGGCCCTATGCTCCGTCTCTCTATCATAATCGTGGAATCTCTGACCAATATGCCAATCAGCACTATGAATAATCTTTATCATATTAGTATAGAATTAAAGGGGTTTGTGAAAATCGTTTACTTTTAAAAAGGTAGCTCAACACTATAGTCATCCAAATCAGCTTCCTGAACAATGCTAAGCTGATAAGCTGGAGTGTAGGTTATACCTCTTATCTTCTTCCTATAGCTCTCTGCTATACTTGACTTCTCTATTTCTTTTCTTCGGTTTACACTTATATCCAAGAAATCTGCTTCCTGATCAATTCCTAAGAACCTTCTATTAAAGAGGTTAGCAGCAATTCCTGTAGTGCTACTTCCCGCAAAAGGATCTAATATCCAAGCATTGGGCTTTGTGCTTGCAAGAACTATTCTAGTTAATAGAGAAATGGGTTTTTGGGTCGGATGTTTTCCGCAGGACTTTTCCCAAGGCGCAATGGCAGGTAGGTTCCATACGTCTTTCATTTGTTTTCCTCCATTAAACTCTTTCATTAGCTCATAGTTGAAATAATGTGGTATATCATCGCTCTTTCTAGCCCAGATTATAAACTCAGTTGAGTGCGTAAAATATCTGCACGAGATATTGGGCGGAGGATTGGTTTTAGCCCAAGTTATTACATTTAATATTTTAAAACCTAGCTTTTGTAATTGATTTGCCACTGAAAATATATTATGATATGTTCCACTTACCCAAATAGTTCCATCCTCCTTAAGCTTTTCTCTTGCTAGGGTAATCCATTTCAAATTAAACTCATTGATATACTCTTCTCCATAGCTTCTATCCCATTCTCCCTTATTAACACTGACTACCTTTCCGCTTTGAACGCTTATACCGTCATTGGAAAGAAAATACGGTGGGTCAGCAAAAATCATATCGAACTTAAATTCAAATTGCTTTAATGCCTCCATAGTATCTCCGTGGAGAAGGGTAAAGTTTTTATCTTCTGACCTAAAATATGGGTGAATCATTTCTAACTAGTTTCTATTATCAATATCATCTCTAATAACTCAATCGAATCCTTCCGACCTAAGCTTTTCTACAAATCTATCGAAAGTATGCAAATTATATACATGAGGTATTTTAGAATAAGCTTCTTCTAATTTATTCCTTGCTAACTTCCAGCCAAAACCATCGGTAATCCAAACAAATTCAAAGTCCTTATTATTTATATTTGTAGCTAACTCCGAATAAGACCTTGCTGTCTCATTAAGCTTAGACCCTCCCCCACTATAATAATTCACTTCTATCAAATAGGTCTTTTGTTTTGTTCTTACAACGAAGTCATATCTTTTCTTATCTACCCCAAGAGCCTCTATTTCCACAAAAACCTCATCCTCAAATGGGATATTGTTAGTTTTAAATAAATCTTCTACTATTTTCTCCATCACCTTACCACCTCTATTCTTTCTTGCGTGAGTATCTAAACCTACTTCAATTCCAAATACATAGTCGACCAAATTAGTTATATCCTTATTTCTAAACACCTCTGACAATCCAGTCTCATCTATAAACTCAATTATTCCTTCCACCGAACCTAAGTAATCTTTAATACGGACAAGCTTTCTGTTTTTATCAATACATTTCACATTCCTCTCAGGCCTTATTGCAATTAATATCTCTAATATATCGAATACGCTTGGATTCTCGGCATGAAGGTCTTCTACTGCTTTATTTAAATCCTCTTTCCCTAAAAGATAGTTTAATTGATTTAGCTTAATCTCTATCTTTTTGGTATTGGCTCTAGCCTTATCGAAATCAACGAAGAAACCAAGCTGGGCATTTGTTTCACTTAGGGTATTAATAAAGCTTTCAAAATCAAGTTTCATATATTCTTTTTTTGTGGATTAATCAATTACTAGACTTACTTACTCTTTTATTACCTGAGGCTCTAGCTCCCTTGTAGTTTCCTATAAGCAGCTCGGTTAATTTACCTCTTTTGGCTGGATTTGAATTGATAAAACGAGAAGCTAAGACTCTTTGAATATTAAAGTCACTATATAGGTCATCGAAGAATGAGTCGTCAGAATCACCTGCTCTTGGGTCAGAATTACTTAATAAAAAATGACTACCCTTAGAAGCAATCTTATCGCAAAACTCTTTCAATCTTATCTGCTCATCATCATTAAAAGCTGTTTTATTATAGGAATTAAAGCTTGAAGTTGCTGTTATTGGTCTATAGGGCGGGTCAAGATAGTAGAATGTATTGCTGTTTGCAAATTCAATAGTATTGGAATAGTCCACGTTTAATATCTCTACTTTTTGCAATAGCTCACTGTCTTTTAATATTAGTTCTTTATCTAATATTCTAGGCCTTACATAAGAGCCAAAGGGTACATTGAATAATCCTTTTTGATTTACACGATATAGACCATTGAAGCAGGTACGATTTAAAAACATAAATACAATAGTGTTTGCTACATCATCTAAGCTCTTTGTATTATAAAGCTCTCTTTTTCTTAAGTAATATTCTTTTCTTTTATCCTGGTCTAAAGCTAAGTACTCATCTTGAATTTCTGACAAGCCATCAATTAGTTCTACTGGTCTATCTCTAACTACTTTATAGGAAATAATTAGATCTGTATTTATATCGTTTATTACTGCTTTCTCAATATTGGGATGTTTCTCTAATAAATAGAATAGCATCGCACCTCCTCCTACGAAGGGTTCTATATAATTGAATCTTTCCTGAGAAAAAAGTCTTTTAGGAAAAGCTTTTTCAATTTGCGACAATAGCTGTCCCTTGCCACCAACCCACTTAACGAAAGGTTTTCCTCTTATAGTCATTTTATTTTTACTCATCTCTACCTCTTTCAAAAAGCAAATATACGAAATAAATGTATTGTTTAACCTTATTAGGGTATAAATCCTTAATTGAAATGTATTATGCAGAAATAATAGCACGAAAAAGGCGGGAACTAAGTCCCGCCTTGAATGAAGTATTTAAACCCTCTAAAGTTTATTGTACTATTAGCTTTTGAGTCTTAACGCTATTGCTAGCTTCTACTCTTATATAGTATACTCCCTTAGATAGATTCTCTAAGCTGAATGAATGTTTGATTTCATTGCTGCTAGAGTTCTTGTCTATTGAAGTAATTGTCCTACCTTGGATGTCGATAATAGAGATGGTCGCCTTACCGTCTATGCCCTTGATGCTAATAGTGGTTGTGCTAGTAGCTGGGTTTGGATATAGGGTTATATCTAGATTATCAATATCGATGGTGGTTAGGCTTGAAGTAGTTTCAAAGTCTAGCTCATCGCCATAGGTCTTGCCTGAATTGGTCTCTGCGTAGGCTCTTACTGTGTATCTCTGCTCATTCTCTAATACTGGGGTCGTGGCAGTGATGGTGGTAGAACCTGAGGCTGTTAGGTCTATTGCGTCTGACCAGTCTGCGTTTTCTTCCTTATACTCAAATCCTCTTGCAATTATCTGCTCGGTGTTTTGAGTGGTGGTTCCTGTAAATGTTGCTTTCTTAGCTTCATTATCTACTTGAGCACCATCAGTAGTTACTGTTGGAGGTATTATAGCTAGGGTAGTAAATTCTACTATATCGCTATAGGTTGTTCCTTCGGTGTCTGTAACTACATAGGCTCTTACTTCGTAGTCTGTGTCTGCAACAAGGTCGGTAGCTTGATAAGTATATGGATTATCATTACCGCTTACTTCTACTTCTTCCCAATCTGTCTCTGAGGCCTTCTTGTATTCGAAGCCTTTTGATTCGATTATATCGGAACCTTGTATATATTCACCTGTAAAGATTGCTGTTGTCTGTGTAATCTGTGCTGGTGTAACGGTAGCTGTTACCTCTGGCGCTACTTGAGCGTCTGTGGTTGTAAAGCTTGCTGATACCCAGTTGGAATATCCAGTTCCACAATTGCTTCTTACATAGACTGTATAGTTGGTGCTTGCGTCAAGTCCTGATAAGGTATGAGATGGAGTACCAACCGTTTCTGGTGTTCCATTCTGTCCTAAACGAACTTCCCAATCTAACTCACCTCCTGCTGGTGTCCATGTTACTACTGCAGAAACATTGGAAGGTGTAACCGTTAGTCCTGTTGGCGGCGCGCAACCGTCTGCATCTGCATCATAAACCGTGATATCATCTAAAGATATTCCTTTACCGTAGTTTGATAATCCTTCGAATGCAATCTGATAGGTTGATGATGGATTTGGTAGAGCAACTGAATCTAATACATAGGTTGGTAAATCAGTTGTGTAATGTGCTATCTGTGACCAGTTATCTGAATCTGATTCTCTGTAATATACCTTAAGCTCGTCTTGGTCGCTTAGCCATTTCTCTTGGGTGTGCCAGAATGAAACATAAGGTGATACCATTGCTGAAATATCTAATTGAGGTGATACTAGCATAGTACTAGTTAATGTTGAGCTTGCATGATAGAAGGTTGCATAACCAATTCCTGTTCTTGGTTCTGTATAGGTTGCAGATTCAGCCCAGTCAATATTTCCTTGTGTATAGTCTTGCTCCCAGCAGAATATTCCTGACTCAAATCCTTCTTCCCAAGGGAAGTCGGTTATTGGTCCATCATAACAGGAAACATTAAAGAAATAGTTAGAAGAAAGGTCTGATACTTCGGTCACACAATCTGTTCTAATTGCTATCTCATATCTCGATGCAGGAGTGAGTCCTGTAAGAGTATGTGGATTGTCATTGGTATAAACAGAATCCCAATCAGCTTCTCCTGCTTCTCTATATAGTATCCACCAAGCATTGTCTGTATCTTTTCCTGGTGTCCAAGATAGTTCTGCAGTGGTTGATGTCTGGTCAGAAGCAGAGATTCCGCTCGGCTTAATACAGTCTGGAGCATATCGTAGCGTTACATCGTCGAAGGTTAGGTAGTAAGGACTACTTGTTGCCTCACAAACGATATCTATTGTATATTCTCCATCTTCTGGTACTTGGAATGAAGCTGAATACTCTAGATAGGTTGTATTCATTGGTGTTATGACTATGTCTCCTAATACTTGGGTTGTTCCATCTGATAAGTTTAATACAGCCTTAAGCTCTTGCCAACCATTTAAACCGTCTGTTACATACCAGAATGAGAACTCATAGTCTTCGTATTCGTAGAGATAGAACTCTGGAGTAGTAAAGCTATCATCGGCTGACCATCTGAAATAAGCAGCACCTGCTCCTGTTCTTGCTTGTCTATTATATAGGTTATAGTCAACAATCTGGGTATTAGTGAAAGAACCTAAATTGGTTGCTGACCAACAAGGAGGAAGTGCACTAGCTGCTGTCAGCCCTTCGAAACCTTCTTCCCAAGGTAGGTCTGTATCACCATCAATTGGTACACAAGGTGTCTTAAAGCTAAATATGGTAGATTTCTCTGAAATTTCTCCTCCACAATCTGTTGCTACTGCAAATTCATATTCTGTATCATCTGATAAACCCGACCATGTATATGGATTATTAACGGTATAAACAGAGTCCCAATCTGTCTCACCCTCTTCTCTAAAGTATAACCACCAAGCATAGTCATCTGCATGACCAGGATTCCAAGTTAAGTCTGCTTCATCACTTGTAATATTGATTGCACTTAGATTCACAGGCTTAACACAGTCTGGAAGATAGTCTACTACTACATCATCTAGCCAATAATAATATATTGCATTATTGGTATTATGCCTAAAGGCAATATAATTGTTTGGACCGCTTAGGGTTGTTCCTCCAAAGCCAATCTCATACTGATGGAAGCTACTATCTCCTGGGTTGATTGTTTCGACTAGCTCGAATGTGCTAATATCAGTACTATTACTCATTACACCAACTTCTATATTACCCGAATGTGTAATATTCTCTGACTTTAGCTGGAATGTAATCATAATCTCATTTATATCATCTGCAAACTGAGGAGAAACCGCATAGCTAGGTACTCCTATTTGGGATGAAAACATCAGGCTAGTATTGGAACTAACTGCATTTGTGGTTGAGATTCCTGGGTAGTTTCCACTAACCACAGGGAAAGCCCAACAGTCTGGCTTTGTACCAGCACTTGTTCCATAAGTATCAAAGTCCTCCGTCCAAGGTAGATCAACTATTGCCTCACAATTGGTTCTTACTTGAATGGTAGCAGTTGCATCTGAGGACTCATCAAAACAATCAGTTCTAATATAAATCTCATATATGGTATTATCGTCTAGGTTGTCTAGAGTAAATGGATTATTGGTTGTAATAACTGAATCCCAGTCTGTCTCGTCTAATTCTTTATAGTATACATACCAAGAATTATCTCCTTCGCGACCAGGTGTCCATGATATATCGAATGAATCTGACATTATATTCTCAACCTCAATATTAGTAGGCCTTGCGCAATCTGGAATATAAGAAAGAACTACATCGTCCACATTTGCATAGATAACTGAACTTGCATAGTCTATACGTAATGCTATATAATTGGCACTACCCTCATAGGATGAGAATACAACTTCTACTGGATTCCAAGTGTTTGTACCTGGTATTATTATAACCTCTATTTCTTCCCAGGTTGTTTCATCATCAGGGTCTTCCATAACTCCAACCTTTAGAATATCCGTGGCATTAGTCTTTCTATACATAAAGTTTAGCCTTAAATCGCTAATATCTATAGACTCGTCAATCTTAGGTAGGGCTGCAATATTGTATGTACCAATATCTCCTACAAAGAAATATAAAGAGCCAATACCTGAATAATTTGTTGAGTTTACGTAAGGACGATCTGCATAGGTAGTGTTCCTCGTCCAACAATCTGGAAAGACTGAGGTACCCGTACCATAAGAATCGAAATCATCCATCCATGGAAGCTCTACAATAGGACCACATTCTGTGCGAAAGGTTTTGATAGATGATTCCTCTGAAATCTCTCCACCGCCGCAATCTGTTCTTAACATTATCTCATAAGATGAACTTGAATTAAGGTCTGTCAATGTATGAGGGTTATCTATGGTAAGAATGGAATCCCAGTCGTCGCTGCCTGATATTCTATAATATAAATACCAAGCATTATCACCGGTATTTCCTAGATTCCAAGAAATCTCAGCCTCTGTTTCTGTTATATCTGAAACTTCTATATTAGTTGGCTTTGCACAAGTTGGTATATAAGAAATCTCTACATCGTCTAGCCAATAGAACCAATTTGACGCATCTGAATCATGCCTAAATGCGATATAATTGTCTAGACCACTTAATGTAGTGCTTCCAAAGCTCACCTCATAGTTATTAAAGTTGGTATTTGCTGGCTCAATAACTTCAACTAACTCAAATGTGCTAAGGTCTGAATTATCGCTCATTACCCCTACCTCCATTGTTCCAGAATTACTTCCTTCTTTTTTAAGATTGAATTTAACTCTAAGCTCATTTATATCTTCAGCAATCTGAGGAGTAATTGCATAGGTATGCTCCCCTATATCGGATTGGAACTTAATGCTAGAAGGTGAGCTTACACTTTGTGCTGTAACTATTGCAGGGAAATTACTATATATTACAGGGAATGACCAACAATTAGGTCTAGTACCTACTGCTGTTCCGTAGGTGTCGAAGTTGTCTGACCATGGCAGGTCTGCAACTGCTTCACAATTGGTTCTAAATATATAGGTAGCTGATGGGTCAGAAACCTCATTGCCACAATCTGTTATAATTTTTATTTCATATTCCGTATTTAAGCTAAGGTTATCTAGGGTAAAAGGATTGCTACTTACAGAAACTAAGTCCCAGTCTATGTCTCCAACAACCCTATAATACACGTTCCAAAGATAATCAAATTCACTACCTGGCTCAAACTCAACATCTATTGATGATGTTGTAACGTTAGAAAAGCTAAGATTTTTAGGTTTAATACAGGTAGGGACGAAGAGTTCTGGTCCTTCAACATCGTCTAGCATTACTCTCATACCGTAATCGTCTACAATCTGAAAAGCAATATATACCTCTTCTCCAATATAGTCTTCTAATTCAATTGTATGTTGGGTCCAAGTTATGGTTATCTGGTTGTCGACCAGAGACAGTAAAGGGGATGCCTCAAATGAACCAACTGCATTATCAGTGGTTGAAATCAAGACATTAAGTGTTGTGCCTGAATAATAGGTAGGACATTTTACCCAAAAGCTAATCTCATCATCAACAGAATTAATAATTAGCTTTGGTGTTATAAGGTAATTAATATGACCACCGGACTGATAGTTTACACTTGCAGAAGCAGTGCCTCTTGGTGTACTTGACGTATACCTTTCCCAAGTTACAGTACCTTGGGTAGTTGCCGTGGCCCAGTCTTCGGGAGGAAACTCTATTCCATCGAAGTCTTCGTTAAGGGTTGGCCCTTGAGACCATCCTTGTATCGCAAATAAGATTGCGAACAAGAATAATAAGTTTTTTCTCATAAATACTTACTTTTAATTTAGTTAAACACTTATATCATATTAGACTTATTCTTTAGTTCTTGTCTTATTATAAAAACCAATAAACAAGCCTTCTGTTTGCAAATATACATAAATATTATGGACTTTAAAGCATCGAAATTCTATTGCCTCTATAAATATATTTTAATGCTTTAATCTACAGAGTAATAAAGACAATTAGTTTATATTATATTTAGATTTTCTAATTCTTTAATTTCCTTTCAAAACCGTCTTCTTTCTTTTATTCATTACCCTATTGGTCCAGATTGGGAAAACGATTAGGCCTAGGACTATGTATGGATAATAGGTATATATCCTCCAGAGTATGGCTAGGAGGGCTGAGCTTCCTTCGGGTAGAAACTCTCCTAAGAAGATTGGAAATGCAAACTCGGCTATTCCACTACTTCCTGGGGTTGGGCTAATGCAGAGTATTATCCACATTATTAATTGTCTAGCAAAGACTAGGAGATTATTGCCTACGGGTGTAAAGGCTAGAATTAGGAAGTTGACCGTTAAGAACCTACTAGTCCATGAAGCTACAGTGCTAAGATAGGCCTTGGCCCAAAACCATATAGACTTACCCTTAAACTCATTGGAAGATATAACAACATCATCCCCCATCTTCTTCATCCCATTCGAAAGCTTCCTAAACATCCTCTTATTGGATAGGCTATAGAGAATATGCCTAAAGCCTTTTGGTGCAATAAAGATAGCTATTAATATAACTAGGGTTAGAAGACACATAAAGCCATAACCTATAAAGAATATTGGAATAATGCCAAACTCTTTGCCTAGGAAGGTAAAGCCTGAATTATTAATAAAGGCCTGATTAACACCGACCAAAAGAATGACTATAGGAGTTATAATAATATAGAATAACTCGTCTAATAGGGCTGTTATCATTACTATGGCTGTGGACCTACCCGGGGATATACCCTCGAGAGAGACTATAAAAAAGGCCAATGCCGAACCACCGACTACAGAAGGAGTAATGGCAGAACCAAACTCCCATAACATTATCACCTCAAAGCTTTGCCGCCACGAAAGTCTCTTATCGGATAATAACCTAATCCTATACATATACATTAGGTCGCGCATAACAGCACATAGTAATGCAATAAATAAGAACAGGGTCGAGGCCCAGGTCCAGTTATTTACTATTGCCTTAAGGGGATTGGTCTGGTGTTCGAGGTCGGTATAGACCATATAGAAGGCTACTCCAAGCCCTATTATTATTGGGATAATTACCCTTTTGAAGGTAAATAGGGATAGAGGATTCTTCTTCGACATAGGATATTAATAGGTGGGGTTTATATGTGTAATTAATAGAGGAAACTATTATACGGATAAATTAGAGCGTGAAGGTTTTTAATCTTCTCGTATATTGCTTCTCTAAACTCATCTATATTCTCTCTCTCTGTTGCTGAAATAAAGAAGCTAGCATCCTCTGTCTTATTAAGCCATGAGTTCTTTAGGTCCTCCAAGCTCCAGTTCTCCCTACTTATTGGCGTTAGGTCGTCCTCTTCCTTTTCGGTATAAACATAGGCATCAATCTTATTGAATAGGAGTATTCTTGGCTTATCTCCTACATCCAATTCGTCCAAGGTTTGATTAACCACATCTATCTGTTCTTCAAAACTAGGGTGGGAAATATCCACAACATGAATCAATACATCGGCCTCCCTTATCTCATCGAGGGTAGACTTAAAAGATTCTACAAGCCCGTGAGGAAGCTTTCGTATAAAACCAACTGTATCTGTTAGTAAGAAAGGGAGATTATCGATAACCACCTTTCTTACCGTTGTGTCGAGGGTAGCAAATAGCTTATCTTCTGCAAACACATCGCTTTTGGCAAGGAGGTTGAGTATGGTAGACTTACCAACATTGGTATAGCCTACAAGGGCTACCCTTATTAGGCTTTCTCTATTCTTTCTCTGAACTGCTTTTTGTTTATCAATACTCTTAAGCCTATCTTTGAGCAGAGAAATCTTTCTAAGGACTAGACGCCTATCTGTTTCAATTTGTGTTTCTCCTGGACCACGCATATTCAATCCCCCTCCTCTCTGCCTATCGAGATGGGTCCACATTCCTGTAAGTCTTGGCAGGAGATATTGGTATTGTGCAAGCTCCACCTGGGTTCTTGCATGGGATGTTCTTGCTCTTTGAGCAAATATATTTAGAATCAATCCAGTTCTATCTAGGATGGTGCAGCCAAGGAAGTTCTCAATATTCCTTGCTTGGGAAGGGCTAAGCTCATCGTCGAATACCACGAAGCCAATCTCAGTAGCCTCCAAGTATTCTTTTACCTCATCCAACTTTCCCTTACCCACGTAGGTCCTAGAGTTTTGGTGGCTGAGTCTTTGGATAAATCTCTTCTCTGCAACCCCACCTGAGGTCTCAATCAAAAACGCTAGCTCATCGAGGTATTCCTCTGCTTTCTCTATGCTGGTCCCAGGTGTTGCTACTCCTATTAATACCGCCCTATCCGGATCTTTTCTGGTTTCAATCATCTATTTTTGGGCATCAAAGTATTGTTCTAATAATGTTTGGACATATTTACCAAACACATCGAACTCAATATTTACAATTGTTCCTTCTTGGAAGGTATGGAAATTGGTCACCTCGTAGGTATAAGGTATAATTGAAACTGAAAACAAGCCCGACTCTGAGTCTACAACAGTTAGGCTAACCCCATTAACAGAGATTGAACCCTTTGGGACGGTGAAATTATTAGCATTAACATCGTATTCGAAGAAATACCTCCAAGAACCGTTCTCATCAATAACCTTTACGCATTTGGCAGTCTGGTCAACATGGCCTTGAACAATATGACCGTCGAATCTTCCATCCAGCTTCATAGACCTTTCCACATTAACC
>FZPS01000153.1_pt15 | contig 26690 bp, 29 predicted proteins | sample 1817821 | NCBI WGS metagenome assembly FZPS01 (sample SAMEA104158645, study PRJEB21678) | metagenome | place: Germany | collected 2015-04-21
CGAAGCTTATCAGGGTAGGTGGTACATCTATATCTTCAAAGCTACCGCTCATGCTATCCTTACCGCCTATACTCGGAATATCAAGCTCCTTCTCTACTAAGAAGGCTCCCAAAAGGGCTGCCAGTGGTTTACCCCATCTGGATTTATCCTGTCCTAATCTTTCAAAGTATTCCTGCAGGCTCAGCCTTACCTTCCTATAGTCCCCACCTAAGGCCACTACCTTAGCCAGGGATTCTATTACAGCATAGTATCCACCATGGAAGGGACTCCACTTGGACAGCTTGGGCTCATAACCATATGTCATGATAGAACAGGTCTTGGTCTGGCCATCCAATACTGGAATCTTAGCCACCATACCCTCGCTTGGACTTAGGCAGTAGCTACCACCATAGGGCATAAGGACAGTTCCGCCACCTACAGTGTTGTCAAAATTCATAGCCAAACCCTTTTGACTACCTATATTCAAATCCTTCATATTATCTATAAAGGCTTTCTTAATATCATCTAAATCCAGTGTAAGCTCATCTAGGTAGCCTACTTCCTCGGGCTGGCTTATTTTAGCCTCAGTCTTCTTCCTGATACCATTGGTATCCAGGAAGGACCTCTCTATATTTACTATCTCATTACCTCTCCAGGTCATTATCAATCTTTTCTCTTCAGTTACCCTGGCAACCACAGAGGCTTCTAGGTCTTCCTTGACAGCCTCTTCCATAAACCTATTCAGGTCCCTAGCATCGATTACCACAGCCATTCGCTCCTGGGATTCGGACAAGGCGATCTCCGTCCCATCCATGCCTGGGTACTTAAGGGGTACCTTGTCTAAGTCAACCTTTACCCCATCAGCCAACTCACCTATAGCTACGGATACGCCCCCTGCTCCAAAGTCGTTGCAGATCTTAATCATCTTGGAAACTTCCTTCTTCCTAAAGAGGCGGACTATCTTCCTTTCCAGGGGTGGGTTACCTTTTTGTACTTCTGCACTACTGGTATGGAGGGATTCCTCTGTATGTTCCCTAGAGGAGCCCACTGCTCCACCTAGGCCATCCCTACCAGTCCTACCACCTACTAGGACTATCACATCTCCAGGAGAAGCCTGGCCTCTATAAACCCAATCCTTAGGGGCTGCAGCTACTAATGCCCCGCACTCCATCCTCTTGGCTACAAAACCATCATCATAGATCTCCCTGACGTAACCTGTGGCCGCTCCGATTTGGTTACCGTAGGAGGAGAAGCCTTCCATGGCCTCCTGGGTGATCTTTCTTTGGGGGAGTTTCCCTTCTAAGGTATCATCAAAGTCCTGCCTTGGGTCAGCAGACCCGGTGAGTCTCATACCCTGGTAAACATAGGACCTACCAGATAGGGGGTCCCTTATGGCCCCTCCCAGACAGGTAGCTGCTCCACCAAAGGGCTCCATCTCCGTCGGATGGTTGTGGGTCTCATTCTTAAACATAAGGAGCCACTTTTCCATCCTTCCATCTATATCCACGTCAATTTCGATACTGGCTGCATTTACCTCTTCGGAAACCTCCTTGTCGTCTAGGAGGCCCTTCTTCTGGATCTCCTTCATATTGATAGTGGCCAAATCCATCAAGGACAGGGCCCTATCCCTATCTTCATAAACATATTTTCTGGAGGCCAGGTATTCATTGATAGAATCTTCAAAAATCTCTCGGTATTTACCTTTCTCGATTTCTATATCAGTTATCTCAGTCATAAAGGTTGTATGCCTACAATGATCCGACCAGTAGGTGTCTAAAAGCTTGATTTCCACTATATAGGGATCCCTTCCGATACCCTTAAAATAGTTTTGACAATGGAGGAGGTCATCCATATCCATGCCTATGCCGTACTTTTCCTTAAAGACAAGCATCCTATCTTCATCAAAGTTCATAAAGCCTTCAATTACCTCTACATCCTCTACCTCTTCCTCTTCCCTTATGTAAGTAAAGCTTTCAAGAGGTACTTCCCTAGCTTCTATAGGGTTGATGTAGTAGGATTTAATCCTATCCAAGTCCTCTTGGCTGATCCTGTTGAGGATAATCAGTTTGGAATGTAGAACTTCCTTGTCCTCATCCAAAAGAAAATTCTTAACCAGGAAGTTCATGGAATCCTCCCTCTGGTTGAACTGGCCCTTCAAAGGCTCCACTCTAAAGCCTAATTCACCATCTCCAATGGGAGGCTCATCGCTGATGATGAATAGCTGGGATTCCTTCAAGATCTTGTTAACGATTAGGTCCTTTTCTTCCTCGTCTACATTTATCAAATCATATATGTTCACAACACGGATGTATTCTAATCCTTTGATGCCTAGATAATCCTTAAAGTCCCTCAAAAGCCTCTTGCTTTCGGTACATAGGTACTTATCCCTCTTAACATAGATTCTCTTGTAATCCATTTGTTTCCTCCTCAAAAATAAATATAACCCAGTCGGGTAGGTATAGCGAAACCTACCCGACTGGGCTTTTATCCCTTCGGTGTAATGCCATATAGGCACCTGCATCGCTTGGTCCAGCGGAGCTTGGTCCCGGAACCCTAGATGCACTTTCACTCATAGCCAATGATTTTCGGTCATTTGTAGAAACATCTCAACCATATTATGAGACATATATGAGTATTTCATTCAGTTTATTCTCAGTTTAATCTTAACACATGCTGGTATTATGTCAAGATTAAATTTCAAATTTCGCTATTACCCGCCCTAGGCCTACAAATTCTATACCCCTTTCAAGATGAAATAAGCAGGTAATTGGAAGATTATCAGTTAATCCTTGTAATTTTTTCCACCCTGTAGGCTGTGAGTCCCAAGGCCAAGATCAAGATGCCTATTATAATCCCTAAGGAGGTAAAGGACCCTATATCCGTAGGCATACCGTAGGCCAGGCTAGCAAACCCCTTCATGGCATGGGTAGCAGGTAAAGCATAGCCAGCATACATAAGGGCCTCTGGTAGCATGGTGGCTGGGAACATAATTCCACTCAGCATCAGTGAAGGCATGAAGACCGCCTGGGACAACATCATGGCTGTCCCTTGACTCTTGGCAACTACACCTATAAGGAGGCCTATGACCACACTACATGTTAAAAATACTACCATGATCAGCCCATAACCAAGGATATTCTCTGGAACCTGGGCATCAAAGATATAGGGGGCTGAAATGGAGATAATCAGGGCTACTATGGAAAGGTGCAAAAAGGCGCTAACCCCTAGGCTGAGCATGACAGCCAGGTTGGGTATGCCATTTATCTTATAGGCCCTAAATACACTAGTCTCCCTCATCTTGACTATGGTAGGTGGTAGACCTATAACTGCCCCCATGGTAATGGAGAAGATAGCCATGACAGCAGACAGGGTTTCACTAATCAATGGATTGACAGATGAAAATACAGCCCCCACCACTAGATAGAAGGCAAGGGGCACTAGGTAGAATACCATGAAGGTCCCCTTATCCCTCATGTCCATCTTAAGTTGAATCAATACCTGTTTTCCAAAAGCCTTCATTGGTTGGTCCCCCCTTCTACAATCTCAAGGAAGCGCTCCTCCAGGGAAGGTCGCTCCACCCTAAGGTCTTCTACTGTGTCATCTTCCTCCATGGCCACTGCCAACAACTCCATAACTGCTGCAGCAGTATCTTGGCAGAACCAATGAGCAAAGCCTTCAGTCTCCCGGACAAACCTGGCAAGCTCTACCTTGCCCTGCCTAGTAAGACTCCCCTTTCGGGTCCGGATGGTGACCTTGGTCTGGGAGCTACCAGCTGCGGTAACCTGCTCAGGAGTCCCTAGGGTGACTATCTTGCCCCTTAAAAGGATGGCCAGCCTATCACAGAGGGACTCCGCCTCTGCCATATCATGGGTTGCCAATAGGATGGTTACCCCCATCTCTCTCAACTCCCTGATTGCCTTATGTAATTCTGCCCGGCCTTGGACGTCTACTCCTGCTGTAGGCTCATCTAGAATCAGGATCTTAGGGTTACCCACCAGGGATAGGGCTAACTGAACCCTTCTTTTCTGCCCTGTAGATAGGGTCCCGTACTCCTTCTTAATAAAGGATTCCAGACCAAACCTCTCTACCAAATCCTGCCTATAGTCCATGCCCAACCAGGCAGAAACTAAGGATACCGCCTCTCCCACCAGCATGTTCTCTGGTAGAGCTGAGGTCTGCAACTGGACACCTAGAACCCTCCTAAGCTCTTTACCATCCCTTAAGGGATCTAGGCCCGCTACGGATATGGTCCCTGAGTTAGGCCTTCTAAGCCCCTCGATACACTCCAGGGTGGTGGTCTTACCGGCCCCATTGGGTCCTAGTAGGCCAAAGACCTCCCCAGACTTAACTTCGAAGCTAATGTCGTCCACAGCAACCATATGACCATACTTCTTCCTCAGGTTTTCAACCTTTAAAATCTGATTTTCCACTCTATTCCTCCCTCCATAATTAAAATATAGCCCAACCACTTATTTTGGATTCAGGCTATAGATTAGGTCCATCTATGAAATTCGTAAATATTATACCATTATTGTAAAACGTTTTCCATATGTAATTTGGAATATTTCCAGCGGTTTTTCGGACAGGACCCAATAAAAAGAACAAATTCAGTATATTATAATTAAGTCTATGACACTAGTTAGACTAAAGGGGTGGACTAATGGACAAGAAGTCAATATCTTATCTATGGCAACCAGGCCAAGGATATTATAGAATTTCTGATGTCCATTGATTAGCGAAGCAACTTTAAGATTAAGAAAAAAAGTACTGGCCTAGGTCTATAAGACCTAGGTCAGTACCGACTACTGTTGAAAACTAATACAATATTACATTTATATGAGGACTACTTTACTATGGCAAATATTGTATCTAAATCTGCGTAAAAGGGATGTAGCATACCGCATGAATATTGCCTTCCAAATAGACCAGTCGTGCCTACTTTTGGACCACCCTGGGCCTCATAGTAGACCAGTCAGTGCCTTTAAATAGACCACTTGTATAGATCTCCTGTATAATTAGATTGCATGCTTAGCATGACTAAATTATACAGGAGGTTTTTTATGATTCAGTATCGAAGGATATTGGAGCTTCACCTAAAGCAAACATCTCAAAGAACCATTAGCTCAAGTGTCGGGCATTCAAGGCAAACTGTTTCAGATGTAATTCAAAAGGCTGAGAAATTAGGTTTGATTAAACTGACTGATGACATGAACAATCAATGGCTAGAGGAATTCTTGTTCCCAGAAAAATTAGCTGTGGCCAAGGGATATTTCCCCGTGGATTGGGAGGAGGTCCACAAGGAACTGCAAAAGAAAAATATTACACTAAAATTACTTCACAATGAATATTCCCAGCTTGCTAGGGATAGTAACAAGATTCCCTATGCCTACAGAACTTTTTGTAGACACTATGGAAAATATGCAAAGAAATATAAGTTAACCATGCCAATTAGGCGAAAGCCCGGTGAAATTATGGAGGTGGATTGGGCTGGAAACACTTTGAACATTAAGGATCCATCTACTGGTGAGAACTTAACTGTGTATGTATTTGTAGCCACCTTATCATATAGTCAGATATTTTATGCTGAGGGATTTTTAAATATGAAATCCCCAAGTTGGTTAACTGCCCATATTAATGCATTTGAGTATTTTGATGGGGTAACTGAAGTTTTAGTTCCTGATAATTTAAAAACAGGAGTCAGTAAGCCCAAAAGAGCAGAGCCTGTACTAAATGAATCTTACCGGCAACTGGCTAACTATTATGGATTTACTATTGTACCTGCCCGTGTCAGGAAGCCTAAGGACAAACCTAGTGTTGAGGGGAATGTTGGTTATATTTCCAGGCAAATCATAGCTGCTTTAAGAAATTACCAATGCTTTAGCCTTGCAAAACTAAATGAGAAGATATTAGCAGAAGTCAATAAGTTAAATAATGAGGAGTTTCAAAAAAGAGAAGGCTCTAGAAGAAAAGTCTTTGAGGAAGAGGAAAAAGAAAAACTAATTCCTCTTCCTTATCCTAGATATCAGCTGGCAGAATGGAGGACTGCAAAGGTTCAATTAAACTATCATATCCAAGTGAACCGCATGTACTACTCAGTCCCTTATGAATACGTCCAAAGCCAAGTTGATGTTAGGATTAGTAAAGACTTAATTGAAGTATACTTCAAAGATATGAGAATTGCATCCCATAAAATACTTTTAGGAGAAATTGGAAGATATTCAACTAATCCAGATCATATGCCAGATAACCACAGAAAGTACCTTGAACATACTCCAGATCAAATAAAAAAATGGGCTAATGCCAAGGGAGATAGTGTCAATGACTTTGTGGATTATATGTTAAATAATCATGCTGAGAAGAAGGCTTTAGATATTTTGTTATCCTTTAAGAACCTAGAAAGATATTATTCTGATGACTTCATTGAAAAGGCTTGTCAGACCCTGATGACCATTTCACATGCCCCTAGCCTGGCTGTTCTAAAGACCATATTAAAGCGTATGAAAGAAAAAGAAAAATCAAGGATGGATGGATCCATTAATGAAACTACTACAGATAGAGACTATGGATTTGTAAGGGGAGCCAAATACTTTGGAGGTGCAAAAAATGAGAAATAAAGAAACTATGCGAAAGCTACTAGAAATGCGTCTAAGTGGTATGGTTGAAATTTATGAGGAGCAAACTAGAAATTTAGACTACGAAAAAATGACATTTAATCAACGGTTCAACTTAATTGTAGATTATGAGTATTCCCGCCGACAATCTAATAAATTAAATAGATTAATTAAACAGGCAAGATTTAGCGATTCAACAGCTGCTATTGAAGACATCGAGTATCATCCTGATCGCCATTTAGATAAGGACTTAATACTTGAGTTAGCAAGCTGTAACTATATAAAAGAAAAACATAATATAATATTAATGGGGGCCTCAGGTAATGGTAAGACTTGGATTTCAAATGCATTTGGAGTACAAGCCTGTCGTCAACATTTCAAAGTCAGATACCTACGTTTACCAGAGCTAATAGATGAACTGGAGGCTGCAAAATACGCTGCGGATGGCAGCTACCGTAAAATTGTTTCTAAGTATAAAAAGATAGAACTATTAATCATTGATGAATGGCTACTTACACCCATATCCCAAAATCAAGCTATTCATGTATTTGAGATTATTGAGGCAAGACTGAGGAATGCCTCTACAATATTTTGCTCTCAATATGCACCAGAGGGCTGGCACTCTAAGATTGAAAATGTTCAAATAGCAGATGCTATACTAGATCGGATTGTTCATGACTCCTATCAAATACTAATAGATGGGGAGGTTTCCATGAGGGAAAGACATGGTATTAATAGTCAAAGGGTAAGGAAGCCTGATAGAATATAAATTGCTGTGGCAGGCCACAATCTCAGGCCTGCCATAGTTTGGTCTAGTATCGGGCACTAGCTGGCCTAATACTAGGCACTAGTTGGTCTGAAAATAGGCACAGGTGGTCTAATATGAAGGCAATACTCAATTTTAAGAAAAATCCTTGCTTAATAGCAAGCCTCAAATAACCACTACTGATGGAGTCCCCCTCATACAGGGCATCAAAGAATTTTAGGATAAAAAAGAAAATCAGCATTATCTAACTAATGCTGATTCTAACTCCCTTATATTCTTTTCATGGATACCCTCTAATCCAAGCCCAGCCTATCCTTCACTACCCCTACAATCTCTGGGTCTGAAAAATCTAATCCTCCCAAGAAAAATACTTCTTTACCTATTCTTAGAACTATTTCACTAGATTCATAATTCAAGAAATAGACTTCATCCAGGTCCCAAAGACCATCTAAATCCTCCCTGATGGATCTTTCCTTTATTATCTCCAAGGCTTCCTTTACAGCTTCCTTCTTATCCCTATCCCTTAAGCTAATAAAATCATCCTCTGTTAAACCACTTCTAGCATAATAGGAATCATAGACCCCATTTTCAAATATGAATTCCAGGTCCTTAGAATTCCTACCTATTAACCTATTTTCTGCTTCCCTCTTATATCTATTAACCAGGTTTCTAGCCAGGCCTTCAGTCAAGGCCCTGGAATACTCAGTATCTATTACTCCGAGTCTCCTTGCATAGGATGAATAATCATAGGAGACAGGGATTAAGAAGCTTAAATTCCTCCTTAAGTCTCCACTATCCTCAATAGTTTCATCAGAAAAATCATTTATAGATAAGACCCTGTAACCCTCAATCTTTGAAGGTCCATCCTTACTAGCTAATACTCCAATATTAAATATTCCAGTCCCAATAGATAGAATAGTGGCAGTTATCAGGACTGCAACTAATACCACCTTTTTATAACCTATGCTTCTTTTGGCTGGCTTTACATAGATTCTATACAAGCTGCCTACAACTATCCCGATTAAGGATGGAATAAGGGCCATTAAGAGTATTATATTCTTGAAAACAATGGCTGAATATAATAGATAAGCTAAAAATACTAAGATGCTTATATAGAATAAGATAAAGGATATTTTGTAACCATAAAAGCCCCAATCATTAAATTCTATACCCTTACCCAGCTCTATGTTCTTCCTATTTATCTTTAAAAATTTCCTCAAGTCATAGATATTTATCACCATCAGGATAAGAGCTACCGGAATAAGCAAGGATACTATCTGAGTTAAGCCATCCTTCATACCATAGACACTAGCCAAACTCCTACCAATAACCATCCAGGCAAGTAGTATAAACAAGGGTATTTGAAAGTAGAGGCCCTTAAGCTGCTTCTTCGCGATTTTTTCCAGTATATTAAACTCCTCTTCCTCATCTGTATGAAGAGGAACTACCTCTGAGTCCTTTTCCTTATAATAGACATGAAGGTCATACGATTTTGTAGCAAAATTCCAGCCTACATACTCGCATACAGTCTGGAACTCTTCTAACTCATCCTTAGTTTTCCTAGTATAGGCTGTCTCCACCTCATAGGGAGATATGGAAAAATCCAGCTCCTCTGGCTCTATCCTCTTATATAGGAAGAGATTTCCTGAGATAATCTTACTTATCAACCAGCCCCTAGCTGCCATTTTTTCAAAATGCCTTTCTATATAAGGGTAGTTGGTTATATTGACATAACTATTCTCTATTTTGAAATTCATCATCATTACCCCCCATTACAGATCTAGCATCCTTTAACAATAGGCTTAACCTGTCAATTTCTTTATCCAAGACCCCTTTCCCTAATTCAGTTATGATGTAGGTTTTTTTATTATCTTCATCTGAAACCATATCTATATAGCCATCATCTTCAAACCTTGAAAGTAATGAGTATAAGGTCCCAGGCCCTACCTTGACACGTCCATCAGTCAACCAATCAATATACTGCATAATCTCATAGCCGTGCCTTTCTTCCATTAAGCTTAAAAGTATATAGTACATGGGTTGAGTCAAAGCTTTTTTAGCCACCTATATCCTCCTTTACAAATTCTACATACTATATCGACTCTAGTTATATCGCTATTCGATATAGTATGTTCTTATTATATATCGAGTAACGATATAAGTCAAGAAAAAAACTCATACAGTTTCCCTTACTGTATGAGATTGTTCATAAATATTTACTTAAATAGTTTCTTTATATCTATTTATGCTTCCTTACAATTAGATTATCTAATCCATTCTCAAAGAACTCACCTCTTTGCAAAGGAATAGATATGTTGTTGAATATCATCGTATTCTTTACTGGTTTAATCGGGAAGCCTAATACCATTAATATCAAATTCGTCTACAAATATTGAGTCTAACAAAGCCCTATATTGCTTTTTAGAAAATTAATTTCATAACTTTTCCTTTTTTGAAGAAATATTTTTACAGCAAAAATTCTTAATAGCTTATACATTTTATTTACCATAGAAAGGCTAATAATATTTGTACAAATAGAAGATATAAATTAATTTATATTACGTAAGTCGTTTAAACCTTCGAAAAACAGCCATCCATTTTCTGCTCTTCCACTAACTAAGGATGCAATCGTGGAAGGACTTTTAAATGTAAGATTCACCAAAGTCTCATAGGCATTTTCTTTACTGGTAATTTTACCATCATTAAGTAGTCTTCTAATCATTTCCGAATATCTATTATAAAACCGCCCTTGATCTGCCCAGTGTTTAGAGGATTCTATAGGCATGTTGATTATTGACCCTGCATGGAGGACAAAAATACCCTCTTTTATAGAGACCTTAGCGTGATAATTCTTATTCCTAGGATAATAAAAGTCGCTACCAACTGTAACCAGCTGCTCGCTAAAATCTATCCCTTCCGCTTTTAGTAAAAACTCTATTTGCTCTATATATGCCTTAAGGTTAGGTTTGTCAAATATACTAACCACAGGCTCACTCTTAACATTGGTATTCTCAAGTGAGTAGGTGCTGCTATTTTTTAATTTGTTAATAAAGTGATACTCCATATAGTCTATTGACATTGCATCAAAGGAATTATTATCTGTTACAAACATGATGCAATATGACCAAAATGACTTTTCTTTTTCATGAGATAGCATTCGATTAGCACCTTTGGTGGATTGTCCTATGTAGACCTTAGTCAACCCATCATCATCTGCTTCGTTAAATAAAAAATACACAGCATAGTTTGTGCCTGATTCTAACTTTTCTACTTCTTTTATGTTTTCTCTAGTAAAATAGAAGGCCCTTATTTGATTGGTTCTATCCTGAAAGACCTTAAGAGAAGAAGCCTTTTTCATATTAGGATATAGATATGTTATAGTTCTTTGCATTTGACCACCCCCATTAATTTATACAGTGTGAATAGACCAAGGAGACATAGATCATAACAAGTCAAACTTACTTAAATAATCTATTCATCAGCTTAAATATATCAAAGGTAGTCCTCCTATAGACCTTATTATATACATACCTCTTAGGATTCCTAACCCAGCCATAACCCCTGGGCATCTTTATACCTGCCCTATGGACTATCTGCCTTTTAGGACTAACCCTAGCAAATACCCTCTTCTTAAGACTAGGCTTTCTCATGCCTATTTTCATAGAATCACCTCGGATCTTCTTCCTTGCCCTTGCACAAGTGCTACATTTTGGATAACAAATAAGTATCCCTAACATCCTCCTAACTGATATTTTCAATATGTTTCTTTTTAATAATGTCATCAACATTAGAATATTCCTTTAGTTTTGTATAAGTATTTAATATTTCATCTACCTTTAATATATTCGGTGAATTAGCTATGTCTTCATTTAGTGTAGAAATTAAATCATCTCTTTTTATTAATTTTGTTTTACTAGAGTCATATTCCAGCTTTTTTAGCGTACATCTTTCACTAAAAATAATATATGATTTAAATATGTCATCATATTGCAGTTCTAGAAGCTTCTTAAGCGCTGTGATATGGCCTTTGTTTTGCCAAATAGGATTATAAAATTTGTTCTTTTGCTTACTTTCCAGTGTTTGGGTCCAGTACCTCGACTTTTCATTTCCAAAAATCCAACCACTATAATTTTTTGATTCAAATACATATATTCCTGTCGGAGACAACATAATTAAATCTATTTCAGTAGTTAAGCCATCTTCTTTAGGTACATATATATTTACCAATAACTTTTTGAACATCTTTAACTCTTCTAAATAGCTAAATGTCAAAAACTCACCATAACTACCTTTATCAAAGATAGTTTTAAAGAAGCTATTCCCACTTTTAAATTGATAATCAGAATTCCTAAACCTGAAATACTTAGGTAGCAACACAATAATAAAGACAATGAATAATAAGACCATTGGCATATATATTAGTTCCATAGCTCCCCCAATAAATAAGAACTCCTAAATATCTCCTAAGGCATCTTTTAATATCTGAACTTCTTCATCTGTTAATGTAATACCCTTACCAATTTTACCTTCCTCATGGTTCCAATCTCTAATATCATATTTTGCTGCTCGCTCATTCCAACTAACCTTATTTAGCTCTTTTGTCCAGTTACCTTTTTCAGATAACACAGCTATTTTTTCAACAATTTCATATTTGAAGTTTGACATTTTTGTTCCTCCTTTGGAATAAATAAATTTGAATAATTGAATTATACCGTTACCTTTTTAAAGCCTACGTTCTCTAATACCAATTCCATTAAATAATCCCCTAATTCATCACTAATCTCATATAAATAACCTTGATTCCCCCCACCTTTCCTATTAAAAGGAGAGTATTTTTCAGGGCATAATCGTAGTATTTCATCTACATTATCATCTATACTGACTGGGGATTCTAATTCATTATATTCAGCTTCTACTAGCCATCCCTCTTCTTCCCATAGATCAAGTTTCTCAAAAGTTTTTGGTATTCTAGACTCTTTATAGCTATCTAAAGCAATATTTACAGATACTATATTTCTTTGATATAAACTAAAAATAATGTCTCCCTTCTTAATTTTAGTCATATTAGACCAATGAAAGATTTCTCTTCCAGACTTTGATCTTTGAGGTGCCCATAAATATCCCCCTGATTTTTCTTCAAAGTAAGTTTTATTCTGAAAAACTATGTAATATGAGTTGCTATATTTTTTCTTAAGTTTTTCATCACTAGTACTTTTATTTTTTCTTCTAAATAATTTAAACATATATATCACCTATTTAATATTTATTACTCTATTTTATTATCTGAGATCAATTTAATTAGCCTAATAGAAATAAAAGGTATATCTGGATTTTGATATAAACGAATTCTAAGATATAATCATCAACCATTAACCTCTTGCAAATCAAGAAACTTAGTACAATCTACAGGACATTTTATGTATTCAGTCTCATTGAAGCCTACCCCATAACATTGAAAATCATATTCAGCACTAAGCCTAGTTACAGTAATTCTTCTGCTACCACTCTTAGTTTCTTTTCCTAAGCATTTCATTGCATCTACATAATCAATAACTGCTATATATGTCTCATTTAGTTTATCATTAGTACAAACTAAACCTAATAAATTCTGTTTTCCTTCTATATAAAAGGAATTCTTTAATATATCATAATCTCTCTTTGAAAATGAAATATTAAATGATAATTTTTTTCTTCTCCCATTTACGGTTACCTTTGACTTCCTCATATTCGTAGTATATTTAATATATACGTTGAAATCATCCAGATCTGTAGAAAATTCAACACGCTTACTGTTTTCTGTCTCATCGAATAAAACAGGAACCCCTGTTGACGAGTTTAAAATAGTTGTTAGAAATACACCTACAAAATAGTCTAACTTATTGATTCTATGCATTACTCCCACCCCTTTGAAATCTTTTATACTGTTAATTAATATTATTTAAAGTTAAAGCATTTCTCTATCTACTTTTTATTTCATCTAAATTGTTGATTGCAAAATTTACCAACATCTCATATATTTCTTCTCTTTCTAGAATATCTAATACTATCCTACCTCCCAACTCATTCAAGTACATCAATAGAGGAACCAGTGTGTCTCCTTTTATTGGTATACCAAGAGATTTAATATATAACCCTGTATCAAAATATGCAAAGCGAATTTTGGGATTACCTAGAATATTACTTGAAAAAGTATTGATCAGTTTATGTGAGAAAGCAGTCTCAAACAATTCTAAATACTTAAAAGGATCTTCTTGGTTTTCTTTGTTATAGCACAATCTACCTAACCACCACATTTTTGCTAAAGTATTAATATAGATACTTCTTGCTTTTGTCAACAAGAAAGTGTACCACCCTGCTAATCAAATTGTGTACCACCTTTAAGTAAAAAATATAAGAGATAATTTATCTCATTAACAATATAAATTTCTATTGCCGATTTAATAGTCGGTAACTTTGACCCTTAAAAGATTTAATTATGCTGTTATGAATTAATCGATCGATAATAGCCGCAGCCATTATCTCATCGTTGAAGATATTTCCCCACTCTCCAAATTCTAAATTGCTAGTTACAATTATTGACCCTTTTTCGTATCGTTCTGAAAACACTTGAAATAGTAGTTGAGTAGATTTTTGGGATAGTGAGACATATCCCAGCTCATCCAAAATTAATAGATCTACTTTCTTCAATTTTTCAATGAATTTAGTTAACAATATTTGATCTTGCATCTCTATTAGCTTGTTTCCAAGAGAGGCAGCGGTGTAGAATAATACTGATTTACCTTGTTTGCAGGCTTCTACGCCTATAGACGTTACCAAGTGGGTCTTTCCTGTTCCTTGGTCTCCAATAAATACTATATTCTGATTCTCATTTAAGAAATCAAGACTTAATAAATTCATAATATCTTTCTTGTTCAAGAATGCAGCTTTAGAAAAATTAAAGGTGTCTATGGTCTTTATAGTTGGGAAAGATGCATTTTTAAGTAACCTCTTATATCTGTTGTTCTCTCTATTTATCACCTCTTCATCTAAAAGCATTTCAATAAAATCTAGTTGAGTCAAATTATTATCTAAAGTCTCTTTGTAAACCCTATCAAAGGCTTCAATCATTCCTGATAGTTTACAGTATTTTAGTTTATTATATAACTCGTCTTTCAATATCAACACCTCCTTCCAGTAGCTTATTATACTGAGATATTCTTGGAGATGATGATTTTATATCCGAAACCCCCATGGCCTCTAATATTTCTGTAGGTACTTTCTTATCCAATTTTATATCTTCTTTGAAACGGAGAAGGCTTAATACCTCTTCATAACTGTATCTATTAATTTTGTCTAGTTCTCTTAGTAGCTGTCCAATTTTTTCTATTCCATTTGATTTCGTTAATTTTAATATGTTTATAAATTCCCTAGTTCCTTTTGATTTAGACTTTGTTGTAGCTTGGAGCATTCTATGGTAATTATCAAATTCCTTTGGTAATCGCCACTGTTTTATTACCAAGGCATCATCGTATGCTCTAGGCTTCATCATTAACAAATCTAGGAAATGATATGGTTCTAATTGATCTTTATCTTTTGAAAACAACCTTTCATGCTCGGCTATTAATTTACCTTTGTAAATTATCTTAACTTCAAATGGATATATCTTTACATCTACTTTTTTGCCAACATAATTTATTGGTACTGAGTATCTATTTCTATCAATATTAACAAGTTGATAACTATCAACTTTTGCTGTAGTAAGAGTTGCATGGTCAAAATGCCCCTTAATCGGAAGAAAATTATCTTCTAGGCTTTCTTTGAGTGCCTGATACCAACTGATATTATTTACCTTTTTCTCCTGCATCTTATTCCAGCATTTTGTATATAGGCTATCATTTAATTTATCGAATCCTTTGAAGTCTATATGGGGCAGAAAGTAATTATTCCTTGTGTACTTTACTAAGTTTTCCACTAGTCCTTTTTCATTACCTTTACCAGGGCCACAGAATTCTGCTTCAAAACAATAGAAGGATTTAAATTTGAGAAATTCATCTTGCAGAACCCTTTCGCTTCCTTCTAATACCTCCTTGACAGCAGGCTTTAGGTTATCAAAGATAATCTTTCTAGGCACTCCACCATAGAAACCAAAGGATCTAATTAATCCGTCAAAGAAGAACTCTGTACTTTGTCTTGGATATGCCTGAATAAATTCAGCCTTTTCGCTGGACAGTTTAGCACAGAATACTATTATTTTTCTTGGATATCCACCATCCATAACTGTCATTTCTCCAAAGTCTACCTGTAATACACCACCTCCATGGTCTAGTTTTACATATGCTTCTTTAGCATTAATCCCTAGCTCTTCCTCAAGAATTCTAACTTGATATGTAAATGCTGAGTAAGAACCGTCATATCCTTCCTCTTGTAAAAGCTCATGCATTCTAGTTTTGGTCAATCTTTCTTTTTTTCTAGTGTTAGAGTTTTCTTCTAACATTACCTTAATTCTATCTATGAAATTCCCATTAACAGGCTTTTCCTTTTCTACTGTAAGTAAATATTCATTATCCTCTCTTTCTAAAGCCCTAGTCACAGTATTTCTGTGAACCATCAATCTTTTTGCAATTTCTCTTTTAGAAAGTCCTTTATTAAAATGTAATTCTCTGATAGTATCATAAGTAGCCACTTTTATCACCTCATATACCTCCCATACGTTTATATTCGTTCAAATATATTATATGGGAAGAGTTGGTAAAGGTGGTACACTTTTTGATTGGCAAGCCTGTTTTATTGGTACATATTTAGTTTAGCATCTGCACTTCTCTTCCGACCATTTACTTTTAGATTATAAAAGTACCGATTTAATATAGTTCTAGGCTAAATTCAATGCGACTATTATTCTCCATTTCATACTCAAGACTTTTTCTCATAAAATCCCAACAAACATTATGTGACAGACCAGCCCATAATCTCTCATCAGTTGCCTCGGAATCTGAGATGTTTTTCATAGCTGTATATAGAATTTTGGTATTCTCGATCTCTTTAGCTTGGGGATCTAACTCGAACTCTCCAACACTTTTATTGAATTCAACAAAAGGATCATATCCCAAATAACCTTTTATCCATCCATTACTACACTCTTTATACTTTTTGTAATTGAAATCAATATTAATCTTCAAATTATCAAGTGATTCATGCGTAAATATATAGACCTTCATCAGAATCACTCCTTTCGTTAAGGGCAATTAATGCTTTGGATATTGGCCCACCAATTAGTTTCTGAGCAAGTGTATATGAATTTTTTGTTTTGATAGTTTGAGGGGTTAGATCTAAATCATTTGCTTTGAAAATTTTTTCCAAGGACCTAAACCACTGATATTCCCTATATTGTTCATCATTGTCACTCCTAACTATGCTTTCAAGTACAAATATAAGTGCTGGAACTATAAGTAATGAAAATACAACTTCAACGTAATTTTTGCTCATCTGCAATTTTTGTAAATTATCAAAATCACTTTCTGGTAGTTGGATAACTATTCTATCATTCTCTATTTCAAACTCCATTATTTCTCCATCAGCTTTTTTGGCAATACTAAATATTGAATCCTTCTTTCCCATATCATTATTACTTTTATCTACTGTTATTGATACATAATCAGCTATAGCTAGGATAGAGCCTTTTTTTGTCAAATTTGATGTTGCCATAATCATCATTTAGACACTTATTTGAATAACCCACGATATCCTGAGTTGCAATAAAATATTAATAGCTATTAATTATAGTTTCGACATGCAAGTGATAAATCCTTCTATTTTTGCAAAATAACAAAAATTTCTCCTTGCTTGATGCAAGAAGAATAATGTGTTTTAAATAATCTATAAGTAGGATTTATAGAAACTAAATTATATATGTAATTGCTTAAAATAATTATTAGTACCTATCAGAATTAATATATCTCATAAAGTCTTTCTTAAAGTAAAAAGCATGATTCTTATTTGATACATTCCGTTTATATAATTTAGAGTAAATTGGAGTATAAGGCTTTGAATCCTTAGAACGGATTTGGATAAGCTCACCGCTCGATGTATGAATAAATCCATCTGTACTGTTTTCTATATGTTTTTTGAGCAGTTCGCAAATATAATAATAATCTTTCTCTATTTGGAGTCTTATGTTTGTATATTCTGATTTCCTTAAATCTACATGAACAAAAGGTAATATAATCCAATCTTCAGGGTCTCCTTCCTTACAAATTGGTACGTATAATAGATTCCTAATCTTTTCATATAAAAGTGTTTCATAAAAATCCTTCTTTTCCAAAAGTTCATCTATTCTACTTGAAATTTGTGTGATAAACATAGTCTCTAATGGATTACCAGAACTATCACATTTATTTGTTTTTAATTCTCCATCAACAAAGTCTAAATTTCCATTAGTGCTATCTAATCCTAGTAACGACTCTATAATTTGGCCTGTCCTTCCCTTAGCTCTAATAATATCAGTCATCTGCTCTGGTGTAACTAATTCTCCTAATCGACAATTTAACATAGGTTGTAGCTTAATTTTTGCTTCTTCCAATCTCATTTACATAATCTCCCCTTATATTAATTAAATAATTAATCGAAGAATTCTTTGATATCTACGTTTAACGCATCAGCGATATCAAAAAGTACATGCAGTGAAAAACTCTTATTACAATTTGATGCTTCAATCTTAGATAAATAGCTTAAGCTAATCCCAACCTTATCTGCTAGCTCTCTTTGGGTCATATTATTCATCCCTCGGAATTTTTTTATATTTTTGCTTACTTGGTTGAACTTTAAATGGTGTTTTCCGCTCAATATAATCACCTCAATTTAATTCTATATCAATGCTTTCAGTTATAGGTTTCACTTATAGTGAATGTTATGTTAAAATATAATTAGTTTCTTTATTTTAAATTCAATATAAGATAATATTATATATAGCTTATATATGTTGACATAACCAATAGGAATAGGTGATAAAATGAAAAATGATATTTCCCCATTTGTCAAATGGGCAGGTGGAAAAAGACAATTACTACCAACAATTAATGAAAATTTACCGAAAGATTTAATAAATGGTGATATCAAAAAATATATAGAGCCTTTTGTTGGTGGAGGTGCACTACTATTTCATTTAATGCAAAGGTATGAATTCCAAGAAATTATCATTAATGACTATAATACAGATTTAATTAATTTGTATAGATTGATTAAATACGATGTTAATAAATTAATTGATAAGTTAGAACCCATTTCTGATGAATATTTGAAGTTAGATAATGAAAAGAGAACTGAATACTATTATTCTATTAGAGAAATATTTAATCGCACTCCTAGTGGAAGTATTGATAAATCTGTATATTTTCTATTTTTAAATAAGACATGCTTTAATGGACTATATAGAGTTAACTCTAACAATGAATTTAATGTGCCACATGGTAGATATAAAAATCCAATGATCGTTGATGTAGAAAATTTATTGAATGTATCAAAAGCTCTATCTGGAATTAAAATTTTACACGGTGATTTTACGCAGGTCTTAGATTATGTGGATGAAAAAACTTTCGTTTATTTCGACCCACCTTATAGACCGTTAAATTCTACTTCTAGTTTTACATCATATTCAAGTAATGAGTTTAATGATAGTGATCAGATTAGATTAGCAAGTTTTTATGATTTACTCCATGAAAAAGGTGCTAAATTAATGCTGAGTAATTCAGACCCTAAAAATATAGATGAAGATGATGAGTTTTTTGACAGATTATACGGCAAATACAATATAATAAGGGTTAAAGCCAAAAGGGTTATTAATTCAAAATCAAATGGAAGGGGTAGTATAAGCGAGCTATTGATAAAAAACTATTAAATAAGGGGGGAAAGTTCTGAGGTATTTAGATATTTATAATAAGCTTGGATTAAAAAATGAGGAAGATGTATTTAATTATTTTTTAGAAACCCTAAGATATACAAATCGAACCTTTGACTTTTTTATTGATTGGGGTAAAGTATTTCAAAATGTTGAAAATATTGAAATCGAATTAAATATTTTAAATTATTTGATAGGAAAAGAGAACATTAAAGAGGAATTTGCAAATTTGATCTCTAAATATCCTAATGTAGTTAGTACTATTCCAATATTAATTGCCGTTAGAGAAAAAAACCTAGATGTCCTCATAGATTTTAAAAACCCGAACTGGGAATACAAGACATATAGTTTTTATAAGAAAAAAGAGTATTCAAGAAGTGAAGTTATGAATATAGTTGATTTCTGTGATAGATTAGGTTTACTTCAACTTCTAAAAGAGAAAAAAATTAAAAACCTTGTGGACTATTGCATAGGACTAGAAGTTGGTATAGGTACAAATGGAAGGAAAAATCGTGGCGGAAAGATTATGGAAGATATTATTGAATGGCATATAAAATCAATTTGTGAGACACTAAATCTTGACTATATATCTCAAGCAACAAAAAAGAAAATTCTAACTAAGTGGAATTTACAATTACCTGTTGATAAAAGCTCTAGACAATATGATTTTGCCATTTTAAATAATCAAAAATTGATTCTGATAGAAACAAACTTTTTCTCAGGTGGAGGTTCTAAGTTAAAATCAGTAGCAGGTGAGTTTCAGTCTCTTGACTATTTCTTAAGAAATATTGAAATAGTAGACAAGTTTATTTGGATTACTGATGGAATTGGATGGGATACAGCGAAATTACCTTTAAAAGAAACATTTATTAATAACGATTATATTATTAATAGTAAAATGATTTTTGATGGAGTTTTAGAAGCAATCATAAAACTATGAAAGGATGAAGTCAATGATATGTAAAATATGCTCATCTAAAATCAAGTCTAATAATTACATAGAGCACCTAGAATTATACCATCCAGATGATTATGAAGATTTACTAAGTGAAATTATTTCTTTAAATAATATGGGCGAGACAATAAGTGATATCGCATCTGAATTAAATCTATCGCAAAAAATTATATCTGATAATCTGAGTATTTTAATGGAAGAAAATCAAGAATATGACATTAGGAGACCATTATATGTAAAAAACTGGGAACCTAAAGATTTTAAATTAGAAGCCACAACTATGTGGAGTTTCAAACAAAGAGGTAATTGGGCCACACACAGTGGTAAATATAGGGGCAACTGGTCTCCATATATCCCACGCAACTTAATATTGAGATATTCTAAAGAAAATGACGTAGTGCTTGATCCCTTCCTAGGAAGCGGCACAACTCTGGTGGAAGCAAAACTTTTAAAAAGAAATGGTATTGGAATAGATATTAATCCTTCTGCAATAGAAGTAGCTAATAACAACTTGAGGTTTAACAAGAACAATCAATATCATCCCAAAATCTATAATACTGATTCTAGAAATTTAGAGTTCATCGATGATGATAGTATAGATTTGATATGTGCTCACCCACCTTATGCTAATATAATAAAATATAGTGAAAATATTGAAGGTGATCTTTCCTTACTGGACATTGACAAGTTTCTGGATGAACTCTGTATAATTGCTCAGGAATTATTTAGAGTACTAAAATCTAATAAATATTGTGCAGTATTAATAGGAGATACTCGGAGAAATAGACACATGGTTCCACTCGGTTTTAAGGTAATGGAAGTGTTTCTAAATGCCGGCTTTCTTTTAAAAGAAAACATAATAAAAGAACAACACAATTGCAGAGCAACTGGTTTTTGGTATCAAAGGAGCATAGATTACAATTTCTTGCTAATAGCACATGAATATTTGTTTGTATTTAGAAAACCATAATTGATAAAATCTGAATAACTACCTTTACGTTTAGAAAAACACAACTCCATTCTTTTAAGAAAAGTATTTGTTCCTTAGTAAGGTAAAATAATAATATAAATGCAGGATATAATAAAGTCCCCTATAAATCTTTCGACTTATAGGGGATAATATATTAACTCCTACTCCTTACTAAGGGTGGAGAGAATTCTAGCTATGTTTTCGCTTGTTCTCTCTACATTTTCTATTCCATTTTTTAGGGCGTCTTCTAAGCTAGTTGGTGATTGAAGTATTCCTATTATAGATGTAATCCCATGATTATAGAGTACATCCACACCTTCACCTATGCTGCCTGCTAATACTAGGGTGGGTATCTTGTATTTTTTAGCTACACTTGCTACTCCGAAGGGGGTCTTCCCATAAAGGGTCTGCCCATCAATACTTCCCTCACCAGTCCATACATAATCTGCACCTACAACATGCTTTTCCAGTTCAGTGTATTTGATTACCAGCTCAACACCCTTGATAAGCTTAGCTGACAAGAAGGCCATCAAGCCTGCTCCTAGCCCACCTGCTGCACCTGCACCAGGTACAGTGTCTACCTCTATTCCTAATTGGTCCCTTATGACGTTTCCATAATGTTTTAAGTTATTATCTAGCCTCTCTACCATTTCAGGAGTCGCTCCCTTTTGTGGTCCAAATATATGGGAAGCTCCAGTCTTTCCAGTTAAGGGGTTGCTAACATCACAAGCTACTTCCACATTTATCTTGGATAATCTAGGATCTAGATTACTTATATCTATCCTATGAAGCTTGTCCAAGGCTCCTCCACCCTTAGGTAGTTCATTGCCTTCCTTATCTAGTAATCGTCCACCAAGGGCCTGGAACATACCAGCTCCACCGTCATTGGTAGCACTTCCACCTATTCCTATCAATAGGTTTTTAACTCCCATATCTAATGCCTCTTTTATCAGTTGTCCAGTTCCAAAGGTAGTTGCCACAAGTGGATTCCTTTCCTCCTTTGATATCAATTGGATACCACTTGCACTTGCCATTTCAATAATAGCTGTCTCCTTGTCTCCTAAGATACCTAGTTCAGCCTCTACAGTGTCTCCCAAGGGTCCCATTACTTTTACCTTGTAGATCCTTCCATTGGTTGCATCAACAAGAGATTGGGTGGTGCCTTCACCCCCATCTGCCATGGGTACCTTTATACATTCAGCATCTGGCATAACCTTCCTTATGCCTCTTTCCATGGCATCTGCTACCTCTTTGGCTGTCATACTCTCCTTAAAGGAATCTGGTGCTAATACGAATTTCATATTTAATCCCTCATTCATCATATTTTGCTATCTCTTCTATAAGATAATGCCATAGATTATTGTTGATACTACAGTCATTGATAACCCTACAAGGGTCTCATATGGTATGACCTTTAATCTATCCTGGATATCCAAATGAACACTGCCTCCCGTTGCATGGAAGAAGCTTCCATGGGGTAGATGGTCTAATACTGTTGCACCACTGTGGATCATGGCTGCCCCTGCTAGCGGACTAATACCTAGACCTAAGATTGTATTACCAAATACAGTACTTGCTACTGCTGTACCTGATGTTGTTGAAGCTGTTGCTGCTGACATCAGGATTCCTGATATAGGTGCTAGTATAAACGCAGGTAATCCTCCTGCCTCAAGTCCTGATATAATAAGGTCCCTAAGTCCTGAGTTTGCAATAATTCCTGAGATAGTACCTGTTCCTAGAAGTAAAATGGCTACACCACTCATCTTGCCTAAACCTTCTAGAGTGTATTGGTTTAAATGTCTTATCTTGCCCATTGCAAGAGCACCTACTATACCTCCAACTGGTAGGGCTAGTAGCGGGTCTATATTTATATCTGCTAAAGGTCTCAATGACAATATGGCAATTGTTACTATGGGTCCTAATATAGATGCAAAGAAACTTGGCTTTTCATCATTGGAAGCTGTTACCTCACTTCCTTCAATCTTGACTCCCTTTTTCACCAAAGTTTTGGCTATTAAGAATGTAACAATCAATCCAAATATTGCAGGAATTATACCAGCTCCCATAATAGTTGTAAGGGGTAACTCAAATGCATCTGCTGCCGCTATTGTATTAGGGTTTGGAGATATGATATTTCCAGACTTTCCTCCACCTATCATAGCCAATAGGATTGATGGCTTGGATAAACCTGCACGTCCACCAATGGCTAGGGCTATTGGTGCAACCGTTATCACTGCTACGTCTATAAAAACACCTACTGCTGTTAAAACAAATGTTGCTAATATCAAGGCTATTATAGAATTCGCTTCTCCAATTTTGTCTACTATGGTTTCTGCAATCTTTTCGGCTGCTCCTGACCCTATCAAGACACCAGCAAGGACACCAGCTGTTATTATTCTTAGGACTGCAGGCATTATTCCTTGGGCTCCTTGGATCATAAGGCTTACAGTACCGCCTACTCCTGCTCCACCTACTAAGCCTCCTACTACGGCTCCTAAAATCAATCCATATACTGGATGAACCTTCTTAATTATTAGGAAAATTGCTAATGATAAACCTATAATTGCTCCTAATGCTGATACTTCCATTTTATGCCTCCTCTAATTGTATAGTCTTATTTGATCTAATATTATTGTAAACGATTTCAGGCATCTATTCATTGTGTAAGGGTATGGAAATATCTTATATTTCTTGTTCATTTGCACAATTATAGTTCTGAGATCATATAGGCTATAAATAATTCAAGAAGGTCCATATAGTTCTTGGGATCTTTACCAGTAAGCTCTTTTATCCTTTCCAACCTATAATTTAAGGTGTTTCTATGGATAAATAATGCTTCTGCTGTCCTATTAATTTCACCATTCATCCTTATATAGATTATCAGAGTTTCTAGTAAGTCAGCTTCCTCTAATTCTTGTTTTAATTTCTTAAATCTTTCATCCTTGGAAAATATAGATAGGGTGGATATAAAATATAAGTCATCATACTTGTGTATCCTCCTTTCACCTTGGAGCTTTCTACCTATTTCAAGGGCCTTGATTGCCTCTGACAGGGAGTTAGCTAGGATTTCATGGGGCCTCCCTATACCTACTTGCAACTCCATCTTCTTATTATCCTTGACAAAGTCCTCTATTCTGTAAATTGGATTATCCTCAACATTTAAAAATAATCCTAGTGTCTCATGATCCATATTTACGTAGTATTCAGATTCTCCTAGGAGAAGTTTTAGTCTCTTCTCAGTTCTGATTTTATTGTCTTCATGGGTGAATATTACCACTGCAAGTCTAGGGACCAATACATCTATTCCTAAATACTTGCCCCTCTCTATGAATTTCTCCGTATAAGGGCTGGTCTTGTAGGATAATTCATATAAATACTCTTCTATCTGCTGTTTCCTTATATTCTGCTGGTTGAGTATATAGTCCTGCTTTACCAAAAGTTCAGCCATAACCCTTACCATTTCACCAAAGGGCCTGACTATATCTGGCTCCCCTGTTATCCCAATAACTCCTATGGGATTATCCTGAAAAAATATAGGGGTATTGATACCAGGCTTCACATCCTTGGTTCCATGATAAACCTCTATTGCTTCCCGCTTCTCTATGGCTTCTAGGGCCCCAATATGCAGTTTATTCAGCCTTTTAGAATCACCGCTTCCTATGATGATTCCTTCTTCATTCATGATATTTATGTTGTAGGGGATTACCTCCATTACTTGCTCTACGATACTCTGGGCTTGCTCTTTTGATAGCTTCATATACATCCTCCATCTTAGTCTAGATCTAGGTTAATTGTTCCATTTTCTTTAGTATATCATTTAATCCCTTCTGATATAAGAAATATCACTTCACTAATTATGAGTACATATAAAGAGATGGTATATTGCATTCCAATATGCAATATACCATCTCAGTGTCTCTAATCTACATACTAGCCTTGGGCAATGGCAGTTAAGTTAGGCTTCTTTACCCTTAGGAAATCGAAGTTTCCTTCAGTATCTAAGACCTCCACTACCATCTTGTATTCACAACATCCTGGACATGGATGGTCACAGAAGGACACAGCAAAGGATTCTTTCCTTTCGATTCTTAGTTCATCAATGTCGTTCTCTATATCGTGGTCGAACTCATATTTCCAAGTTTGGACAACTTCTTTATCACCGTTGCAGATTCTAATAAGTTTAAATAACAGTTCTACCTCTATTTGATGTTCTGCTCCGATTCTATCAGTTGCTTCAAAAGCTATGATGCTGGTAAAATCAAGTTTGACTACAGGATCGCACATCTTACTAGTGTCTACCCTTAGACGGTCTAAGACGAATTTTTGATATACTATAACTTCGCCTTGATCTATATCAAATACTGCATCCTGTGGTCTGTGTCCACATTTTAGAATTATATTATTGGGCTTAGGACACCTATCAGGGAAATTCTCAAAACCATACCATCTATTATTTGATATATAGGGTATTGGTACACCGGCAGAACAAGAGCATCCTTCAGCCTCTCTAACCCAATATTTATTATCCATTATATCTCTCCTCCCAGATATTATATATTAAAGAATTAGATAAGTTCATTTATAGGAACCTTAATATATAATATGCTAGTCCATTCATTTTGTGAGAGATAATAAGAGTTTACTTATAAAATTTCTTCCCACTCACCTTCCTTAAATCCAACTAAAACCTTATCTTCACCTACTAGAATGGGCCTCTTGACCAACATGCCATCACTACTCAGGACCTTAATCTTCTCTTCGTCAGCCATATCATCCAGCTTGTTCTTAAGGCCTAAATCTCTGTAGATTTTGCCACTAGTATTGAAGAATCTCTTTATTGGAAGATTAGATTTGGGGATCCACTCCTTAAGTTCCTCTTCCATTGGATTTGATTCCTTGATGTTCCTTTCTTCAAAATCGATATTATTCTCCTTCAGCCACCTCCTGGCCTTAGCGCAGGTGGTTCATCTTGGATAACAAATAAATAAGTATTTCATAAACTCCTCCTAAAAATGTATTATTTTTGCTCTATGAATTGGACCCTTAAGCCATTGGGATCTAATACAAAGAAAAACCTAGTATTGGGATTGGGCTCAAATGGTCCACTTATTATCTCTATACCCTTACCCTTTACAAAGTCCATCATATCATTTAGTGAGTCCACTGCAAAGCCTATGGAGATATCTTTACCAATTGTAATATCAGGATTGGCAGCATCATGGATCAGCTCTACCAGGGTTTCACCCTCACCTAAAAATACTATCTCCATATTGGGTCCTGCTGGGAACCTATTTACTAGGGGTAGTCCCACTACTTCTTGGTAGAACTTAACTGATTCCTCCAGGTCTTTTACATTGATTGTTACATGTGCAAACTTCATCTTATGCCTCCTCTTAAGCATTGAAATTAATTAATCTTTAAAATTGAAGTGTTGATAAATAAGCTTTAAAGCCTTCGCTTTCTACCTGCCTCCTTAACCAAGCCACTAAATAAACTAATAAAGAATATGAGCAAATATCCCAAACAACCTAAACATCCAC
>FZPS01000062.1_pt4446 | contig 26679 bp, 23 predicted proteins | sample 1817821 | NCBI WGS metagenome assembly FZPS01 (sample SAMEA104158645, study PRJEB21678) | metagenome | place: Germany | collected 2015-04-21
ATTGTCCATAACACCTCCGTTCAAGTTCCTTAAGGGGATACCTGACAGTAATAATATAAAGGAATATTAGATTGTTTTGCTCTAAGGTCCAACTTCCATTAAGAATGTTGGCCTTAGATTTATGATATACCATCATAGCAGAATAGTAATTGAAACTCAAGTAAATTTTATGGATTTAGGAGTTTATTAAATTCAAGCTATGAGTGAGTTCATAAAGTTTTATATTTAATACCCTCTCAAACACTTTTAAAACCATCATTAACTTTTATTTCATCCTACAATACCAATTTATATTTTCCTTCCAAAATCTTGTTATTTTAGTGCAATAAAGGATTATGGAAATTTTGGTTATAGGTTTTACCTATATATATAATTAGATAATATCATTTTATTATTAATACAACAAGTGATATATTAGTGTAATGAGAGTTGTTAAATTTTATACAAAGAGGTGCAAACATATGAAAGTCCTTGTAATTGGAGGTGTGGCCGCTGGTACCAAGGTTGCTGCCAAGCTAAAACGTGAAAACCATGACTGTGAGGTCACCATTTTAACAAAAAGTAAAGATATTTCTTATGCTGGTTGTGGAATCCCCTACTATGTTGGTAGTATAATTCCAAACCGTAACCAATTGATTGTCAATACACCAGAAAGTTTTTCAGAATTAACTGGCGTTTCAGTATTGACTCAGGTAGAGGTGACTAAAGTCAATCCTTCAGACAAAACAGTAGATGCCATTAATTTAAAGACAAACCAACCTCTTAAGTATGAATATGACAAGCTGGTTATCGCCTCGGGTGCACAAGCAATCAGTCCACCATTTGATGGAATCAATTTAAAAAATGTATTCCTTGTAAGGACTCCTGATGATGGAGAAGCCTTACGTACTGCTGTTGAAGCAGGTGATATAAAGCGGGCTGTTGTAGTGGGAGGTGGATACGTAGGTCTAGAGGTTGCAGAAAATTTATTTTCTCAAGGGGTTAGGGTTACTATTATTGATATGGCAAAACATATTCTTCCTGGCTTTGATAAAGAAATATCTGAATATGTTGAAAACCATTTAGCTGATCAAGGCATCATTACCTTTACTGAAACAAAGCTTGAAGCTATTATTGGAGAGGAAAAGGTGGAAAAAATAAAAACCAGCAGTCGAGCTTTCAAAGCAGATGCGGTCATACTTTGTGTAGGAATCAAACCTAACACTGATTTTGTGGAAGACTCAGGCATTGAACTGATGCCCAACAAAACCATTAAAGTAAATGAGTTTTTGCAAACAAATATTAAAGACATCTATGCTGTGGGAGACTGTACTACCGTAACCAATAGACTAACCAATGAACCTATCTGGTCTCCTATGGGTTCTACAGCTAATATTGCAGGACGTATTGCTGCAAAAAATATTGCCGGCAGTAAAACAGCTTACCCAGGAGTTCTGGGAACAGCAGTTGTTAAACTTCCTGAACTAAACGTAGGAAGAACAGGGTTAACAGAAACAGATGCAAAGCAAGCTGGCTTTGATGCTGAAAGCGTTGTCGCTGTTGTAGATGACAAGGCCCACTACTATCCTGGAGCCTCCTTCTTTATCGTTAAGATGATAGCCCATAAGGAAACTAAAAAATTATTGGGTCTACAGGTGCTTGGAAAAGGTGCAGTAGACAAAATGGTTGATATTGCAGTTACAGCAATTACTATGGGAGCAACACTCTATGATATTCAAAATATGGATCTGGCATATGCTCCACCCTTTTCAACTGCAATTCACCCATTCACACATACCGTCAATATATTATTAAACAAAATTGAAGGTAGGTTTGAAACCATTACTCCTGCTGCTTATTTAAAGGGTCAAGCTAAAGACTACAAAGTAATCGATACTTCTGCTAGTCCAAGCATCGATGGAGCACATTATGTAGATCTAACTAAAGTTCATAAGGAGCTTCCTGAACTTGCTAAGGATGAAAAACTGCTTTTAGTATGTACCAAGGGAAAAAGAGCTTATATGCTTCAAAACCGTTTAAAGCATTACGGTTATACAAAAACACTAGTACTTGAAGGTGGTACTACATTTAACGAGATAACTATATAAAATAATATTATTGGGGGTTTATATTATGGCAAATTTAACTGTTAGCGCTGCTGACGAAAAAAGAGTAAAAGCTTTAGGCTTTTTAAGAAATAAAGGCACTGACAACTTCTCGGGAAGAATTATTACTGTAAACGGCAAAATTACAGCTGCTCAAAATAAATGTATTTCAGAAGCAGCTGAGCTTTTTGGCAATGGTATTGTGACTTTTACATCTAGATTAACAGTAGAGGTTCAAGGTATTCCCTATGATAAAATCGAAGACTTTAGAGCCTATATTGCTAAGGAAGGCCTTGTAACCGGCGGTACAGGTTCTAAAGTGCGTCCAGTTGTGTCCTGTAAAGGTACAACCTGTCAATATGGTTTAATAGATACCTTTGGAATATCAGAAGAAATTCATGAAAGATTCTACAATGGATATAACGATGTAAAGCTTCCTCATAAATTTAAAATCGGAGTAGGAGGATGTCCTAATAACTGTGTTAAACCTGATTTAAATGATTTAGGTGTAGTGGGACAAATGATCCCTATTTTCGATGAGGATTACTGTAATGGATGTAAAAAATGTCCCGTAGAAGAAACTTGCCCAATCGATGCAGCAAAAGTTGTAGATGGTGTTCTTAATATTGATAAAGACGAATGTAATAACTGCGGACGCTGCGTTGGAAAATGTCACTTCGATGCTATCGAAGATGGTAAGGTAGGATATAAAATTTATATTGGTGGACGATGGGGAAAACGTGTTGGTCGTGGTATACCTCTTAGTAAAGTATTAACTAGCAAAGATGAGGTTATGGAAGTAATAGAAAAAGCAATACTATTATATAGAGAACAAGGGAAAACTGGTGAACGTTTCGCTGAAACCATTGAAAGACTTGGCTTTGAAAATGTAGAAACACAATTGTTATCAAATGATATTTTAGATAGAAAGCAGGAAATTTTGGAAGCAAATCTTCATGTCACAGGTGGAGCAACCTGCTAATAACAACAATCGCCAGCATCAAGCTGGCGATTGTTAGTCTTTAATTTGATCCAGGTTTTATAAATTTCAGAATACGAAGAGGAAACTATTTCACTATCCTGGAATATTGGCCTTTAGTTATAAAATAAAATATTCCATAGACCAAGGCATAAACTCCATACATCACTCCTGAATAAGATAGAACAGTTAAATAGGAATTCTCAACAGGAATCATACAAGAAAATATCACTGTATCGGCTGCTTTCATAGCAAAAATACTATGGATAATACCAACCACAAGGGGGATTAAAAAGACTGGAAACAATCTTTTTACTATTACTTTTTTCTCTACCTGCATATCCATCCCTATCTTCCTCAGCATCTTATACTGATGTCCCTCTTCTTCTGCTGCCATAATCTGTTTAAAATACAGAAGACTGGCTGTCATCAGTATAAATACAACACTCATAAAAAACCCAATAAAGCATACCAGGCCAAATGTCTCTAATGATTCACTATAATGATTATATGCTGTTCTATAACTTCCTGTTTTGCCCTCCAATATCTGCACAAGCTTTACATTTAAATCTCTGAACTTTAAAGGGTTTTCGAACTTAAACACTGTTACCTTATCCAAGGGCTCACCATAAGGATCTATGACTACAATATCACCGCTACGATAAAGGGCATCAAAGTCACTATCATTCAAAACCAGGGTATAAACAGCTCCAAAGGCTAAAATATTTTTTTGTGTAACAGCAGTGATTTTAAGGGTTTGGTTAGAAAATTTTAATAGTTTTCCATTGATTTTGCTTTCTAAACCTTTAATCATATTAGGATATCCAAACATTGCTTCACCAGGTTTTATATGCACAGGTTTTAAATTAAGTCTTGCTACTGAATTCAACCTGTTATACTCTGACTCTGAATACACCCTAAAATAATTTTCCTGATCAAATGTAATCTCTCTTCCCTCAATAATAATGGGCTCCATATCAGGACTGCATTTATATCTCTGAGTAGTATACTCATCTAAAATTTTAATCTTATGCCTTTCAAAAGCCTTATAGACATCATCTAATACTTCTTCCTGCCCGCCATAGAAATACATATCAAACCTAACAGTATCATAAACATTTTTTTCAATGCTCCTATAAAGGGTAAACCCAGTAGCAATGGCTGTTGTAGCTACTGCTGATAGAACTGCTATAGTGGCCATGGTTGATGCTATGGACTTTATCCTATGAGAAAACATAGATATAGAAATTAGATTAATAGCCTTATAATGCCTTCCCTTATTCTTCTTGATAAGGTGCAGAACTTTTGAAAGGCCACCCCAAAAGAATAGATAGGTCCCACTTATCACTAAGACTAAAATAGGTATTGATGCGCCAACCACTAAAAAAGAATCCTCCTGGATTGCTAGATAATAGCCAGCACCGATTAATAAGAGGGATAAAATAAGAGCGATTATAGAACCCTCTGAATTGCTCTCTGCCATCTTGTCAGCTTTAAATAGATCTATAAGTTCAAATTTATTTATTACCCTTAAACCCGATAGGCCCATAAGGCAAAATATAGCAAGAAAAATAAGAGTTGTGATATATACTGCTTTATGGGCAATGTTAAACCTGATGTCACCAGTAAAGGAAACCAAAGAAATATCTAGTAAAATCATTGCAGTAAGCTTTGACAAAAATATGCCAACTCCTATACCTAGAGCCAAAGCAATAAGGCCTACTATCATAGTCTCTATAAAAAGTAGCTTGCCTATTTTTCTATTGGTCATTCCAAATAAAGAATAGGTAGAGATCTCCTTCTTTCTTGCTCTGATAAAACTATTGTTAGAGCTAATTAGAAAAAACATGACAAAGACCATAATGATAATGCCAAAGACCAGCAATAAAGCTCTGTACCTATCATCATAGATGAATGCATTTGATACTTGCTCATTTTCCAATAAAGCTAAAAAGGAGTATGCGGTAAATACGCTAAAGCTTAAAGAAAAGAAATACATTACATATCTTTTGAAGTTTCGCTTTATATTTCGAATAGCCAAAGTGGAAAGCTTTATCATATTGCCTCACCCCCAAGCACACTCATAACGTCTATTATAGAGTCAAAGAACTGCTTTTTATCATCCCCTGCATAGAGCTCATTGTATATCTCTCCATCTCGAATAAACATTATTTTTTGACAATAGCTAGCAGCAAATACATCGTGGGTAACCATTAAAATTGTTGCCCTGTATTCACTGTTTATAAAGGTTAGCAGTTCTAGCAGATCCTTACCCGATTTGGAATCTAGATTTCCAGTGGGCTCATCTGCAAGTATTAGCTTTGGATTGGTAATCAAAGCACGGCAGGCAGCAGCACGTTGCTGTTCTCCTCCTGAAACCTCATAAGGATATTTATCCAGTATTCTCATTATACCTAAATCTTTTGCAAAAGTATGTAGCTTGCTCTCCATAACTTGAGCCTTATATCCGGCTATTGCTAAAGGTAGGATGATATTTTCCTTTAATGTCATAGTCTCTAATAAATTGTAGTCTTGAAAAATAAAGCCTATCTTTTTAACCCTATGAATGGCCAACTGATCTTTACTTAATCCTGTGATGTCTCGGCCATCTACTATAAGCCTGCCCGTTGTTGGTTTATCAATGCTGCCTAATATGTTAAGCAGTGTAGTTTTACCCGAACCTGAAGGACCCATTACACCAATAAATTCACCTTCATCTACTTCAAAGCTTATATTCCTTAATGCCATATACTGTTTTGAACCTTTTTTTGAACCATATACTTTGCTTATATTTTCCGCTTTTAGTATCTGCATTTATTTACCCTCCAATAATCTTCTTTATGAGATGATTATATCTCATAAAAAGATTAGGTAAAATCGAATTACCTTACACTTTTAAGTACAATCTTACAATTTTGTCACAAAGAAATATCTCCTAAAGAATATATGGCATATCCCTTAGGAGACAATCTTATTGTATATTGTTGGATTTTCAATGAAGGTTAATTTAAAAATAGCATATTGCCCATGCTTAGATTCCACTTCTAACCTGTGCCCCAATTTATCGCTAAGCTTTTTAGAAAGATATAGGCCGTAACCCGTAGCCTTCATACCGCTCCTGTTCTCAGAAGAGGTGTAGCCTTTATTGAAAATCTGACCAATATCTTTTTTTAATATTCCCTTTCCAGTATTTTTAATAGATATGGTTACCTCATTTTCCACCTTGTCAGTGCCAATTATAATATCTCCGCCGTCAGGCGTATATTTCACAGCGTTAGATATAATTTGAGATAATATATAGCCACTCCATTTCTCATCGGTCAACACATCATATGAAGGACCTAAAATAGATATATTTAGTTTCTTATAACTGAAAAAGTTAGAGTAGGCTTTTAAAGTCTGTGCAATCAGCTTTTTGGTACTGACCCATTGGATTTTATAATCATCATGAAGCTGATTGCTTTTTAGTTCATAAAAAACTCTTTGTACCGATTCCTCTACAGAAAATAACTCTTTATCTATGTACTGATAAAGGCTGCTGGGAATGTCCTGTTCACGGTTTTCTAATATTAATCTTATTGCTGATATGGGCACCTTAACATCGTGAATCCATTTTGTGATAAAATCCAGCTGTTCTGAAAATCTAGTATTTACATCGGCCTTATATTTTTCGTAACTAACTGCCATGTCATGAAACAGCTTAGCATATTCCCTATCTACAGGATAAGAAAACTCGTCCACGTCTTGAGATGAAGCATTTAAGCTACAATATTTCTTAAATTTGTTCACACGGGCATATAAAATTCCATAATCTATTGCTATAAAGAGGAGAAATAATATGACCCAGCCAGTTATAATATAATTTGCATTGGACTTGGTAATATTAAAGCTGGTATCTAGCTTATATACCGCAGCAGAAAAACTGATATTTAATAGAATAAAAATATATGTAACCCATCTTTCCTTTAAATACTCTATAAAACTCATATTAACTTGTATCCCTCACCTTTACTGGTTTCTATATACCCTTCTAGTCCAATAGTCTTTAATTTACGGCGCAAGCGATTTACGTTTACTGTAAGGGTATTGTCATCTACAAAGCTCTCATCATCCCACAATGCTCTCATTAAACGAGTACGGGAAACGATCTTTCCTTGATTTCGAATAAGCATGGCCAGGATTTTCCCTTCGTTAGGCGTCAGTTCAATAGCCTGTTCCCCACAGATAACCCTTAAACGTTCTACATCAAATATCATCTCCTTATACTGCTGTATATTCAATGTCTGATCACTATAAGAATATGCTCTACGTAATGCTGCCTGAACTTTGGCTACTAGCAGATCCATGGAGAAAGGCTTTTCTATATAGTCATCTCCACCTTGTGATATTGCTCTGATTTTATCTCCATCAGTATCCCTGGATGAGATAAATATAATAGGGATATTGGAAAGCTGTCTAATCTTTGCACACCAATAAAAGCCATCATAATATGGCAGGTTAATATCCATTAACACAAGGTGGGGTTTAAAGGATGTAAATTCTATTAATATATCTTTAAAGTCTTTTACCCTGTGAGTTACATATCCCCACTTGTTTAATTTTTCCTCTATAATAACGGATATAGTCCTGTCATCCTCCACTATTAAAATTTTGTACACGCCATATCACCCCGAAAGAAATTTAGGTTATTCAAACTCAGCTGTACTATCCCTTTCCAATCTAATCTCGGTTTTATCCAGCCTATTTAAGACTTCCACTAAAAACAAGGAAATAATAAATACAAGGCTCATTAATGCAAAGGGAAGTTCCTCTGATATGGAGGACAGAACCCCTCCTATATATCCAAAGGGTGCGGTTATGCCGTAAAGAACAACATATAAAATAGACATAGTCTTGGCCCTCTCATTGTCATCAATAGAGTTTGCTAGCATAGATTCAACAAAAGGAAAGGATACGGCTGTGCCGTAAGCAGTAAGGGCTGTTGATAAAATAATCATAAATAAACTCTGTTTGGGTGAAATAACAAGCAGGAAGTTGCTAAACACCATAGCAATAAAGGCACTCATCAGAGGCAATTTAAAATGCCGCTTCCCCAGGGTAGGCATTACAAAAAGATATACCAACAAGGCTATTAACGACTGTACAACAGGAAAGAAGGACAGGCTTTGTTGGCTAAACTCTAACTTTTGAGTCAATACAATAGCAAAGAAATTCATTCTTATGATATTGTTGATATTGGTAAATATAGATAATAAGAAGGTTACCATAGTAAATGGAGTAGATATCAGTTTCTTTGAAGCACTTTTGTAGTCTTTTATGCTGCCAAAAAAACTTTCATTTTTAGTTTCCTTCATTCTCTTTAGCCCCTGTTGGGTTTCATTAACAAAATGGTTCCTTAGCAAAAACATTGTAGTCATAGAAATAAAAGCAAAAAAATAGAGCCCTCTCACCGTTGGTACTAACTCAAATCTTTTGACCAGCAACCCGCTAAAAGGTGCGATAAAACCTGCCATAATACCTGCAATCTGTATCCAGGTAAAAACATGAACCCTGTCTTCAGGTGGCGTATCTTCAACAATAAGGCAGGACCATGAGGTGTGAACAATCCTTACTAAGCTATTAATAATTGATGCCACAAGAAAATAATAAAAATTCTGTGCAATAGCCCAAATAAAAGTAGGGATACTCCAGCTAATTACATCAAAAATCAAACTGGTACGCTTTCTGCCCAGTTTGTCTGTTACATACCCACCGATTAATGAGAAAAACATTTGAAATACAAGAGAAATTGATGCTATTAGTCCGATTTGTTTGTCAGTACACCCCAAGGCTACCATATATACAGAAGTATAGGTAATAAACAAATTGTAGGGAATAATCCATAAAGGCTCAACCATAACACATACTCTGGCATTTCCTTTAAGGCCTGTTAAGGAACCTCCGGCTTCCCGCAGCTGATCTTTTAGCCTTCTCATCTCTTTATCAACCCCCAAGTTATATTGAAAAAGTATGCCTTACCACATGTATTATAACACAGAGGGCTGACCTTTACGAGATATAAAAGTTATGCCTTAATAGCATCCAAAGGACTCATCTTTGTTGCCCTATTGGCCGGAAGAATTCCAGCTATAATACCCACAATTATAGATACTCCTATAGCAGTCAAATCCAACCATATTGGTATAATCATCTTAATACCTGCACTAAAGTACATCCCCAGAAAAATAGTTTCTTCAGCTTTGGTGCTTAATATATATGCAAATAAATGAGAAAACAGCATCCCTGCCATCCCTCCTAAGAAGCCAATCATGGCTGCTTCCACTAAAAATAAAAAACGTATCTTTTCAAGAGAAAAACCTATGACTTTCATAATACCAATTTCCCTACGCCTTTCTAATACTCCGGTCATCATTGTATTGGCAATACCTATAGCCGATACTACCAAAGATATTAATCCAATAGCCGCCAATTGTCCCTGCTGGCTTCTTTGCTGCTTAAGCAGCCCCTCTATCCATTCGGTCTGGCTATATGCCTCAAAACCATAATCCTTTATTAGCTCTATTAAATCCCTAACCTTATCCATTGTACTGGCATAGACATAAACCAATTCATACGTATTAATCTGCTGATTTAATGCCTTTGCCAACTTATAATTATTCTGCAATATGTTTTTGCCCTTATCCAGGTCCATATAGATAGCATAACTAGGGTTTTTATCATCCTCATCCTTAATAATTCCCACAACTCTTGCTTTGTATCTTCGTGAACTGGGTACATCTGAATTGTCTAAAATATCCTTATCACCATAATACAGATCAATAGTGCTATTTAACCAATCAATAGATGGCCCTTGGTATTCTCTGTCTTGATAATCACTCTCATCCTGTATAAATTGCCTGGCTACACCCATACCTATTATTACCTCTGGCATAGAACTATTCTCTGAAGGATAGCGGCCTTCTTTCAGCTCAACCATATAGGGAAGTTCACCTGCAGGAACCGCCATCACGTTCAAATAGTTTGCATAATAGTTGCCTATCTCCCCATACATTAATAGATTCTTTGTTGGCACCACCTTGTTCACGTGATCTAAATTACCTAAAGCCTTAATCGCAGCATCATCCAATTTTATACTGCTTCTACCCTCTGAGCCGTAGTTTGGTCCCACTACTTGAATCTGGGTAAACTCAGCACTCTCTAGCATTTTATCAAACTGGGCAAGATTAGTTAAACCTATAGATACCATGAGAATAATACTACAAGTTCCAATCACTACCCCCACAACGGTCAACAATGACCTTACCCATCGTCTATATAGATTAAGAGCTGCCAGATATACAGTATCATATATCTTCATTGCCATACTCCATCTCTAGTTTTTTAACCTTTCTCTTGTAGGATATGGTAGTAGATAGTATCATTATTACTCCTGTAGCTAAAGCTATGGACACCCACCATTGGGAGGCTCTTTCAGGTTTTTGTTTATCTTCTTCCTGTTCTTCCCTAATATCACCAATAATAGGTTTTTCTATATTTGTTGCCAACTCTACTGTTTTTGTGTATACTTCTCCATACTCATCCTCATAAGTAATAGTCATAATCCCTTCAGATCTTCCATATTTACCTGCATCATCACCTGATACTTCGGCCTTTGAATATTCATCTTTTCCCATATCTAACGTCCCAAAGAAGGCATAAATTTCTGTACTATTTGATGTACCAGGCTCCATGTTTCCAAGGTAGGCACTGCCATCAGGAATTACTCCCGGCATCTCAAGGGTACATCGTACATTATATAGAGTACTTTTTCCCATATTAAAAATATTCATGGTAATTGGCAGACTTTCTCCTGCATTAACACTAGATGGAATATTGACTTCATCTACCTCCAGTCTAAGAGGCTGTCTTACCTCCACCAATATCTCCTCGTTCATGGTATAGGCAGTGCGTGCACTATCTTCATATTCTATGGTTAGTAGGATTTTATGGGGGCGGGGCTCTGCATCTAATCGAGTTCTCATCTTTAAGTTAAGCTCATGAGTCTTATTATTTGATATCTCATCTATATAAAATGTATTAGTCTTGTCATTAGGAAGAATATCATGAGTCTCGCCTTTATATGTTACCTTTATATTGTATGTGCTCCAGTCTTCCTCTGTATTTTTAAGCCTTACCATTACATCAAAACTATCCCCCGCCATGACCATCTGAGGACTAACCTTATATTCATCCATGATAATTTTAGGCTGGGGTCTTGGCTCAGGTTCTTCTTCAGGCTCCTGTTCAGATTCAGATGATTGGGGATCTCTTCCATCAGTAATAGTCACATACACAGTAAAAGTCTGCTCTACCTGTTCTATAATATCCTTAACTTGTTCCTGTTCCTTTGGACTAGATTCATCAGTTATTTCCTCTGGATCTTTGGATTGCTCCGTAACATCTGGTTTTTCTTTTCCCTCTGATTGGACTAAGAAACTAGTATTTATTATTACAGGATAAGTTCCATTTATCCGGTTTGCTGATAAGGGCAGTTCAAGACGAACCAGAAAACTTGGTACTTTGGCCTTCCCACCATTTACAACATTATCAGCTAAAGAAACGGTCATCTGATAGTTGGAAAAGGAAAAAGGTGAATCCAAGGGGTCCCCCAGGTCAGGTGTAACAGTTATCTTCTCATCAACTATTTTATTGGCTCCTTCATATATTAAGGGTAGTATAACTATTGCTTTTCCATCCTTGACATCAGGTCTGTAACCCTGTGAATATGAATTTATCATGCCCTCATATACATTCTTGTTATCGATTGCCAGTTTATCTCCTGCAGCGTATGTAACTGGAATATAGGCTGTCAGAATAATAACAGTTAATATAATAGTAGCCACTTTTTTCATAATCCTTTTTCCTCCCTGTCTACTATTCGTCCATCTTCAATACAAATAATGCGATCTGCCTTTGCTGCCTTTTCCATATCATGGGTTACCATTAGAATTGTAGTTCCATTTTTTATCGATATATCCCTTAATATATCCGTTATCTGATCTGCATTTTTTGAATCAAGGTTTCCCGTAGGTTCATCCGCAAAAAGTATATCAGGATTACCTATTATAGCACGTGCGATAGAAACTCTTTGCTGCTGCCCTCCTGATAATTCCCTGGGTTTGTGATGCAAATGCTTTTCAAGGCCGAATAAGGTTAGGAGCTGCTTTGCTCTTTCCATCCTTTCCTGTCTTCCTACGCCCTGTGCCATTAAGGGTAAAGCTACATTTTCTTGTGCTGTCAGCATGTCAAAAAGATTAAAGGATTGAAATACAAAACCAATATGCTTAAGCCTGAAACCAACCAGCTGTTTTTCACTCATCCTATGAATACTCCTACCCTTTATAATAATACGCCCGGTACTGGGAGGCTCAAGACCTGCTAGAAGTGAAAGCAAAGTAGACTTTCCGCTGCCTGATGTGCCAACTATGGCAACAAACTCACCAGGCATAATATCTAAATCCACTGATGTCAACGCCTTTAGTGGGATTTTTCTAGTCCTGTATATTTTGGTTAAGTTCCGTACGACTATTATGGGTTCTAATTTTTTGCTATCCACTATCTCACCACCGTCAATCTTCCTCTGTCCATCTCACAAACGCTATCGCATAGCTCTTCAATATCAGCCGGGTTATGGCTTGCAAGCAATATGGTTTTACCCTGATCTTTAAGCTCTTTTATAAGCTGTCGCATCTGGAACACTCCATGTTTATCCAGACCATTAAAAGGCTCATCCAAAATTAATATTCTAGGATCTTCCATTATTGCCTGAGCAATGCCTAAACGCTGGCGCATGCCTAGAGAATATTTGGCTACAGGCTTTTTCATATGGGGATCAAGTCCCACCCGTCGTATAGCATCAGTAATTTCCTTACTGGTTATTTTCCGCTTAAGAGAGGCCAGAATTTGAAGATTCTTCATACCTGTGGCATAGGGCAAAAAACCAGGGGTTTCAATGATTATTCCCATATCTTCAGGAAAATCCACATCCTTGCCCACCTGCTGATAATCTACCAGTATCCTTCCCTTTGTAGGACGGAGAAAGCCACATATGCATTTGAATAGCACCGTCTTTCCACTGCCATTGTTACCCACTATGCCATGGATTTTTCCCTCTTCAAAATTATGATTGACATCATGTAATACTTCCTCATCTCCAAAGGATTTATATACATGCTGCAGACTAATGGCTATATCTCTCTTATTTTTATCCATTAGTTTAGTCCCCCTGAAAAGTTAAAATTGTATTTTCTTATGGACAATAAGGCTAATAAAAGACACATGGATATTAATACAACATATATAAAATAAGTTTGCCATAATTTAGGTAATAGATCATAACCAAAATTATGCATATGATATGTTGCATGCTGAAGGGGTGACGCCCATCCCGTGACTACATTGGCTATATATAATTGATCTTGGCTAAGTTTTAGTATCTCCTTAAACAACTGGGGATTTAATAGAAAACCATATAAGTTAAAAATAAAAACGCTTAATATCCCCCAAAAATGGCCTTTTCTTAGATTCATGACAAACATTATAAGCACACATAATAGAGTATATAATAGCATCAATAAAAAAATGGTAACCATACATTCATATGGGGTGGACATCTCCATAGTCTTTACGGAACTAGGAAGAGCTACAACCTGTCCGGCTCCTGAATAACCTAGTATAGCAGCCGTTTCTGACCACATATTACCCACATAGGCATTTTTAGCACATATTACAATGGTTGATACTAATATAAAAACCATGTATATAAAAACTGCTAGACATATATAAAGAATCTGTCCCATCAGCCATTTTAATCTACTGGTACGCATAAGAAAATAAGGGACTCCGGCATCCAGGAATGGCATATCAGAGAATAGGAGAATAAGTAACAATGAAGCTAGAAGTATGGAGTTGCTGTCACCGAATGTCCATACAAAGGGTTCTATAACCTGTATAATGGTATTATATTCGTAGCTAAACCGGATAGCATTATCCGTCAAAAGAAAGCATAATACAAAGGCTAGACCAAAGGTGATTATTATACGAGGATTTTTTCTCCATCTTCGAAAGTTGTACCAGCATATCTCCCAAATCTGATATAGTCCCAGCATTAGCCATCAATCCTTCCCTCTATTATGACATCGTTTATCAGCATTACTATTATGTTAAGTAGAATAAGCAGCAGTATAATCCCCCAATCTCCACCAATCCAAAATTCCTTAGGTGCTAACCATTCCTTGGGATTGATAACATATATACCGTGGAAATAGCGTTCTGACAGGAAAACCAGCACATAATAAATAACAAAAGGAGCCGCATAAGCCATATATTTGCTCAAAGTTACATTGGCAAGGAGAGAGCCTAGGGAAGCCCATAAAGACCCGCACAAAAAATACACTAGGGTTTTCCTTACTAGAACATTTAAGGGAGATATAGCCGTGGGATCAGCAACTTCCAAGGGACTGTACACCAGATATGCAATAAAGTATGATAGCAATACGCCTGTTGCCAGGGATAGGCCTCCCGATATACCAGCACCAAGAACTTTACCCTTTATATAAGCCCTTTTGTCACACTTTATAAGATAAGGCATTATAAACCCGCTACTGTATTCTTCCAGGAAGGCCACTGTATAGGGCAATGTACAAAGGATGGGAACAACCATAAGGACAATGTCTGATGACAGGGCCTTAAATATTAGCTGACCATGATAATAGGAGCTTAAACCAATATCAATATCCCCGGGAAAAATCAGCTCTCTCCCTGCACCTATAGCTATTACTATAACCATAGCAGTACAAGTTAAAAAAAAGGGTAAGTTATATATGGCTCTTTTTAAATCCACTTTTATTTCATTCACTATACTTTTAGTCCTTTCACGTCCATATAAGTTTCCCTATAATCTCGCCTATATCTCGCCAGTTCAACAAGCTAGTTCTATTAAGTATCAAATCTTTTCATTAATACCCCTTAGATATATCAATAATGCTGCCGTCAATGGCGTTAATAACCACATAAGGGTATAGACTATCTGGAGCGGTCACCTGTGAATTACCATCATTATCTTTATAATTAAGATTTTCATAGCCTAAAAAAGTCCATGCAGGCACCATACGGTAAGCTCCAGGCCGATCCTTGATTCGTATACGCATCAGCCCAAGACATATATCGGTAATATTTATCTCCCCTGAGTCTATATCATCAGAGCTACCGAGCAATTTGCTTATTGTATATTCCATCTTTACCTGCTTTTTGAATATTTCTATCGCCTCTTCTAAGGTAATTACAGGTACATTGCTGTTTTCCACCTGTACTTGTTCCATGGGAGAATCCCAGTACAGACTAGTTATTACATCATTTTGCACAGTTACCCTCAGTTGTTCATAGGGGTAAGTATGCGCATACTGATCACTGGCGCTACTATCTAAACTGCTAAATGGAGCTACATCATGGGCTGCAATTCCTTCATATGAAGGAACAAAAGTCATTCTATACCCATAGACTTCATCTTCATTTTTATCAATGAAATTTTTATCTAGATTCCCTTCTATATCTACAACTTCATTAATTCCATCTTCTTTTAGTATATCTGATGATGCACTACTAAAATCAGATATCATCATACCTGGTAAGGGCTTACCTAAAGTATAACAGTCTGATAGCACCATATTGGTTATACCCATTTGAGCTAGAGTGTCCTGAACCATATCAATGGTCTCCTCTAGGGTCAATTTTGCAGGTCTGGAATCAAGAGAATCCCAGGTAGGTATACTTCCCTCATTGCCTATAAAACTGGATCCCATAGAAAAATGAGCATAGTGGTAGATGTTTTTTGTGGTATCCTGATTAAATACGGTAATCCTTGCATTATAATCAAGCACTTTTGAATCAAGAATTATCATATCTGAATCATAATAGTATTTTTGTAACTCCCTTGACTCTTCATCATCCTCATTAAATTCATTTCCCAATATGGCCATATTTTCATAATATGCTCTAGGTCTAAATGTCCAATCGGTTTCTTTTACCTCAATTGTATTTGGAGCATCCTGATATATTTTTTCAAATTCTTCAATGCGCTTTTCAAATTCTGCCTTAACCATCTCAGCGATAGCCTGGTCTCCACCATAGTATTCCAGTATAGCCTGCTCGTTGCTAATAAACTGCTTGTGCTTTATAATCTCCTCCTCTAGATCTGCCTTACTAAAGCCTACTTTAGGTTCATAGGCAATGCTGCCTTGAAACAATACTTCTGCCATAGCTTTAACCTGATCCATGTCAATATAGCGAGGCTTAACCTCTACTACAGGCATATTACCGGTGGGTAGTGTAACCTCTGCATTAATATTAATAGTTACTCTTTCATCTGCACCTTGGAAAGATTCACTATACTCTGAAAAATCAACCTGCCTGTTTTGATTAGCGTTGCTTCCCTCAGAATCTGCTTTTGATTGAATAATTTTCTCCAACTTGCCATCGCTCTTGCCTATGACAACAGGTCCTTCCGGTGTAGGCTGACAGGCTGTGGTAAAGCATACAATACCTATTATCCCTACTAGTAAAAGGGATATGGTCTTTACTGACATTCTGGTTTTATTGGGCTTAAACAAACCCCTAATTCGTTTTTCCGCCGCAATACGCCCTTTGCCAGCTCCCATAGCTAATCCGCTAAATGCAAAGGGATTATTAGTATTAAATAGACTAATTAAAGTTTGAGCATAGGCTCTTCGACTTTCAACACCAATTTTTTCAATTACCTCTGCATCGCAAGCTGTTTCCATATCATCAATTATCAAAGAGTTTGCAATGTGAACAATAGGGTTAAACCAATATACAACTTTTAATATGGTTAGCAAAAATCTGACAAGATGTCTCTTCGTTTGTAGTGGCTTAACTCATGTAAAAAAATAAATTCCAGTTCCTTGTCAGTACGGTCTTTTATTAGTCTTGTTGGCAGCAGTATAAGAGGACGAAACCAAGCCGTAAGTGCAGGAGTCTTTATTATATCCTGAAATACCAGGGGGATATCCTTTTTTATTCCAAGCCTTTCTTTGCATTGGGATAATATGTTATAAGCCCTACTATCCCAAAGGCCTTCACTTTTCTTTCTAATAGAGTAAATACCTCCATAACCCCTTATTACACGACTTAAAGCGACTAATACTCCCAACACCCATATCCTAAGTAGAATAGTCTTTACATTTATCTTAATAATTTTTTCTCTTGGTTTAGAGTCAAAATTCCTCTCATTATTTCCCAATTCCTTCACATCAAGCCTGGTTTCTTTTATGGGATAACTTAATTTTGTCTTGTTTAAATCTGTAAATATACCATTATCATAGGCACTAGCCCTTGTACCATTAGATATATGGTCTTTAGATTCAATATGTTCTACTGTTTTGTTAAATGCTTCATGAGATAGAGGGAGAATATTAAAAAATGAATACCCTATTTTAATGTTTACTGGTATCAACAGGCGTATAATCAGCAGAAACCATATAGCATACTGAAATCTGGCAGACATTCGTGAACCTAAAGCTCTTTTGATTAGAAGAATCACTGCAAAAACCAAACTAGCTGATATATTTGCCCAAATTAGATCTACTATAAAAGTATTCATTTTTCATTCTCCTTATCAGCAAGCTCATCAAAGAGTTCTTTTAGTTCCTGCATATCTTCTGAGGATAAGCTGCTTTCCTTAATCATGCATACTAATAGATCTTTTAAGCCTGATCCGGATATTCGATCTAGTATGCTTTCACTTTCTGCACGTATGCATTTATTTCGATCAATAGCTGGATAATAGAATTTATCCCGGCCCAGCATTTCATAACGGGCAACGCCCTTATCACATAGTCGTTTTAAGTAAGTAGAATAGGTAGTATATTTCCAGTCCAGCTGATCTCCAACGGCCTCTATAACACCTGACAAGGTAAGGGGAGATTTCTCCCATAGAGTATTCATCAATATCCACTCAGGCTTTGTTAAGGTTATCATTGTCTTCCTCCTTCTTGATTAAAGAGTTGTAAAAGCTATGACTTAGTCATAGCTTTTACAACTGACTATTAAGTCTTGTTACTTATGTTGTAGTATCTGCCCTCAACCTTGTCAAGCACTTTTTTAGTAACCTTTATTTCCATCTATAATACTTCCATCTATAGCATTAATTATGGCATAAGTATTGATAGACTTATCTCCCCCAGGACCTGGTACTGGTGATAGATAACCTTTGTTCAATATGTCCAGATTCTCACCGACCAGCTTTTCAGTTCCTTCAAATATCCATACTGGTACCATACGATAAGCACCAGGTCGGTCCTTGATAAGCAAACGCATCAGACATAGGCGTATATTTGTTATATTGATTTCACCTGATTGGATGTTCTTAATGACTTCATTGTAATCATTATGCTTGGGGTCATACCGGGACAGCTTACCAATGTTATACTCTAGCTGCATCTGTTTTTTGAATATGGCTACCGCTTCTTCAAGATCAATGACGTCTACATTATCACTTTCAACATCCACAATCTCCATAGGTGAACTCCAGCTAAAGTAGGTAATCATGTGGTTATTGACATTCACATTCAGGCTTTCATGAGGATAGATATGGATAAACTGATCATCATGGCTGCCTAGAGTAAATCTTTCCATATTATAAATAGCAACTCCTCCATATGTGGGAACAAAGGTTAAGGAATAGGTGTATACATCCTCCCCTTCGGCAGGTTCTGGTATATTTGGCCTCTTTCCTCCTCCGGCAGCCATGCTAAGAGCTGCTTTGGAATTTTCAGGAATAGGTGTGTAATAATCCTTGTAATGACCGTAAGCTCTAATGCTATCCAATCTCATGTTCCTTATTCCCATCTCTATAAGGGCATTTTCTACCATATCAATGACCTGGTCTTTTGTCATCTTCATGGGGCGTGAATCAGCAGGGTCCCAGGTTGCAAAATTTACATCATGCATTCTAGATCCCATATCAAAGGCTACTCCATGAGAATGGTAGTTACCTTTTTCATGATTATAGGCCTGTATCATAGCATGATAATCGTCAATCCTAGTTACGGCAATAAAGGTTTCTGCATCATATAACTGCTCAGCTGTAATATCCTCTTCTGGGCGTACACTGGCATCAGCCTCCACCTTATCCATATAATATAACTGTGGATGAAAATTCCAATCTGTTTCTTTAAGAGTCACTTTCTCAGGCGCGATAGAATACATTTCCTCATACCTTGCAATACGTTGCTGGTAATCAGCTTTTATTTCCTCCACAGCCTCATTATTCCCCCCATATCCTTCCAGTAAGGCTGCCTCATTGCTCATTTCTTTTTTAAGCTTTATAATCTTATCTTCCAACTGGGATTTGGTCATAGCTATTTGAGGTTCATAGGCAACATTTCCACGAAACAATACCTTAGTAATATCTTTAATCTGATCCATAGGTATGTTGTATGGTTTAACCTCAACTACCGGTACATCTCCTTCAGGCACAATTACTTCTGCATCTATGTTAACAGTAACCTTCTTATCTGCGCCAGCAAAAGAGTCTGTATACCTTTCTACCAAAGAAGTCTTGTCTTTTCTTTCTTTACCTTCTTTACTGGATCTTATTGCTTCCTCCAGTTTACTGCCGTCCTTGCCGATAACTATAGGACTGTCGGGAGTTTTCTGACAAGCGGTAGTAAACCCCATAACTAACATCAAAGTTGCTAGAAATATGGATATACAAGTCAAAGTTTTGGAATTTTTTTCGGGCTTTACGATCCGTACAATCCTCTTCTTCAGTCTGGACTTATTCCTATACAGGGAGGTAGTAATAGATGGAATGGGTATGCTTGTATTTTTTGAAATGCGAACAGCCTCTATCAGTGACTGGCCGTATATTAATGGATCACATTTACTTAGATGTTTTACCACCATTTGATCACAGTAAAGTTCAACATCTTCCTGATACAGGCTATATGCTATCCATACCAATGGATTAAACCAGTGAATAGCCTTTGCCAGTAACCAGATATAGTTAATAAGTATATCGTGCCTCTTTATATGATAAACCTCGTGAAATAGAATACTGTTTAAAATGTCCCTGTTCATGTTTTCAATAAAAGATGCTGGTAAAAGAATGTTTGGTTTAAAATATCCAAATACAACAGGTGTCTTTACAAAATCACACTCTATTAGTGGAATATACTTTTTTATTCCAACACTTGCCATATGGTCTTCTTTCATCTGTATTATATTTTTATGGGTAATTGGTTTACAAAACCTAAGCCTGCGCCTAAACGATATTGCTTTCCTTATAGTAGCTAATAAAATAGATATGGTACCTGTAATCCATATAAATGAAACAATCATCCATAGGGAAAAATTGTCTTTTTTTGCTCCTTGATTGACTTCTTTCAATAAAGGTTTCCCTTCATGTGAAGAAGGCAAAAGGTTTTTATGGTTATCAGTTTGACTGACCTGTCTATAAACCGATATATTCCTATTAATCATATTGGTAGAATCTAAATATAATTCATTAGTATTAGCCAGATCAGTTGCTGACGGTTCCAAAGTAGATGTCCCAGGTAATAATTCATATATTTGTACAGGGCTATATACGGTGAAAGGCAGACATAGGCGCAATAATACCATTCCCCAAAGAATTAGCATAATTGCTGGGCTAATTCTCTTTGCCATGCTCCTTCTAATTATTATGGCTACAACTATCATCAAAGATGCCATAAGGGAAATATGAAATAATACTTTTAATAGGGCAGGCATTTTACTCGCCCCCCTTACCTTTCAAATCCTGAATCAGCCTTTCCAGTTCATCAAGGTCGTCATCAGTAATTTTTTCGGCTTCTACAAATCTAGCAATCATATGAGGTAAATTTCCGTAATACTTGCTAATTACACTGTTGGCCTTATCAGCAGCATATTCTTCCCTTGAAACAATAGGGTAGTAACTGTATGATCTCCTGTTTCCTTCTTTGACTCCTACCAGGCCTTTTTCCATAAGCCTATTTAGGTATGTATTTACGGTTTGACGTGACCAGTTAAGTATATCCTTAACTTCCTTTTGAATTTTCATGCTGGTGGATACACCATCCCGCCATAGGATTTCCATGATAATGCTATCTGCCTCAGTTAAATCAGGATATTTACTCATATTAGTTGGCCCCCCTAAAAAACTTTCGACGTAACACTTACGTCTATAATAAGACTACAATATTACGTCGAAAATGTCAAGGGGTTATTTCTTTGGAAATAAGGATTTTCTCACAATCACCATGGTTTCCATATTAACGTTTTGCACCTTATCCCCTTTTATCTTTTTTAAAAGGAGTTCCATAACTTTTTTACCTAATTCATAATGGGGTACATGGACAGTGGTTAAAGGGGGTGTCAGATAACGGCTAAGATTTAGATTGTCAAATCCCACTACTGAAACATCATAAGGTATTTTCAGCATTAGATCATTGATAGCAGAATAAACAGCAGGGGCTAGGTAGTCATTGCCAGTAAAGATGGCAGTCGGCCGTTTATAGCGGGTTAGCATTTCTATGACGCTTGAATAGGCATAATCCGGAGTATCACCATCTATGTAGACAATATCCGGGTCAAATTCAATACCATGATCTGATAATACCTTACGGTAGGCTTGTAATCTATAGTCTGGTTCCTTTGAAGATCTTAATCTTCTTGCAGTCAAAAAACCTATTCTTCGGTGACCGCTATTAACAACATATTCCAATAGCTTGACTGCTCCTGCATAAAGGTCCAGGTTCACCAATATAATTTCAGGATCAAAACCCTTATATCCTTCATTACCAACAAACACTGTTGGTATTCTATACCTTGTAAACCTATTAACATCCTCTATTGCTAGCTTATCTGTAGACATAACAATACCATCGAACTGACGCTTGATAAGTTCATCAATATACTCTTTATCCTCCCGGGCATTTAAAATGGAGATAATGTAACCATTTTTAAAGGCCTCTTCCTCCATCCCTAAAGCCAGTTCTGCAAAATATGGGTTGGAAATACCGTTGGTAACCAGGGCTATCTGATTAGTTTCACGGGTCTTTAGACTTCTTGCCACTAAATTAGGTTTATACCCTAATTCATCGATAGCCTTCCAAACCAATTCTCTAACTTCCTTACTAACCCCTGGCTTGTTATTAATAACATTTGATACTGTTGCTACTGAAACATGTGCCCTTTTAGCCACGTCTTCTCTAGTTACCATATGCCCTCCTGTACTTTAAATATTTCCAATTAATTATATATCACAAGTTTTTGTCTTTCAAGGAATGCCTGATAGATATAATCCGGCAAATAGAAATAAAAAAATCCGAGCTAAACTCGGATAATTATAAATGTTTCAAATAAGTCTTTTTAACTTTAAAACTACTTATCATTAGAAGGGATAACAAAACTATAATAAAGGTATTCTCTAAATTTATGGTGCTTTGACTTACTAATTTCAATCTATACACCGTATCCAGTAAATGTTTTCCTCCCATGACCATCCCTGCTACAGTTATGGGGAGGCCTATTATATATCTTTCATCCGTTGAAATATTGTACCTTGCCAGCCTAAATATACCTCCACCTATAAACAATAATGATACTGTAATTTCCCTTATTCCCAATAACCCGTTATTTATGTTCCACCACAATACAATGGGAGCCATTCCAAAGGATACCAGATCACTTAAAGAATCAAGTTCCCTACCGAATTTGCTAGTAATCCTCAGCTTTCTAGCCACATAACCATCCAGTTTGTCAGTAATCCCCGCTATTACAACTAATAAAGCAGCAATTTTAATATTAACAGGGGTATTGTTTGTACTTATAAAAATAGCTATTGCCCCTAAGGACATATTTACGTAGGTGATTGCACTGGGTAGTATATGCAGTTTTGACAATCTATCACATTCTAACCTCAACATTATTATCACCTTTCCTGTCTCTTGCTAAAGCAAAGACATTATCCAGCATCAAAATAAAACCGCTTATTACAAATTCAAACCAGAAAGTTACAAATCTAAAAATAAAAGCTACAGTTAACCCCATCTCCATAGATATTCCCCTAATAATTAGGAGAATCAACATGGAACCTTCAAAACTACCTACACTACCCGGAAGCATAGGGACCATTCCCATTATATAAGTAAGAAAGGTTATAGCCCCTATGGATATATAGTCCATCTTTATAGCTAGCCCCCTCAAAACCAACAACAGCTTAAAAGCATAAAAAATCCAAATAAAAAGGGCAAGAAACATTTGAAAAGAGAATTTCCTCTTATCCCTTAAAAAATCTCTTATTATGCTACTGTAGTCTATAAGGGTTTTATCTATTTTGTCCATCAATCTGGTTTTACCTAAAAACTTTCTAAGTAGCTTATTAACCAAAGCGGGTTTAAAGGAAAACAAGATTATAATTCCTAAAAAAACAACAAACATAACTAAAACCAGAGAAAAGACATATAAATAATGCCTATATTTTATACTCATTGTAAAGCTAAACCAAATTAGGCTTAGCAGAGTCAAAAAAATAAAGCTAAGAAGACTTAGAGTTTTCTGTAGACCGATAATAATTATGGCTTTTCCAAAATCTATCCTTAACCTTTTTTTCAGTTCATAGACCCTTGCCAACTCTCCACCGGCCTTTACCCCCGGGGTAATAGCATCTACCACGTTTCCTTTTGCATTCATCATGAGCATGTCCAAAAAAGACACATTTTGTTTAACCCGTAGAGCCATCGACCTCCATTGCAGGGCTAAAAGAAGCTTTGTAATGCATTGCGCCAGCAGCAATAAGGCTATTGTTTTGGGGGATAGGGACCTGATATGGTCAGCTACCTCTTTCCAATCGGTTTTTATTATAATAAGTACTACTGCTATAGCACCCAGGGCATAAAGGAAACCCTTAAAATGTTTTTCTTTCATATTAGTCACCTTAGATTTTTACCATAAGCAGAATTTCATCCATAGTTTTACCCCTGCTTTCTAATGAAAAACTACTAATTTCTATAGCTTTATCACTTATAAAGTCATCGCTTATGTTAGAATAAAGAGGTTTTAATATCTTTCTTGGCACCCTCACTATTATTCTATTTCCTTCCCTTGACTTCTCCCATATATTTTCCAGTACCTCTTCTTTTGGACTTACCTGCTGGGCTATATGAATTACATCGTAAGGTTCTATGTCTATATCCTGTCCTCTTGCATTAAATACAGTTATTTTTTCCTGTAAATTCAGTCTGGATACCACATTCCTGGCGGATTTTACAGCTTTGCTATCTATATCCACCACATGAACCTGAGCCTTTGTTTGTTTCGCGATCTCTATAGCCGTTGAGGGAATAGATCCTCCCCCAATACATAATACCCTATCCCAGCTTCTTATATTGGCCAGGGCTATTTCATTTTTAACTATGCCCCTGTAGTAGAGGCAGTACAGTTCTACTAAGACATCATATTTTGAACAAATTTTTTCTATCCATTTTGTGCATGTTCTTATCATTGTATCCTACCCCATCAATCCTAATATAAGGCGGCCAACTTGGTTAAATAATCCTCCGAATAAGAAGGCAGAAACGATGGTAATTAATGCAATAAACAGAGCTGTTTTTAAGGAGAACTCTTTCGTAAGCACGCCAAAAACCGATAAACAGGGTAAATAGAATAGGGCTACAATAGCTCCTACAGTTAGTTGTAATGTATTTAAATTCATTTCCAACATGGGAAGTACTGCCAGTTCCCTTCTAATTATCCCCAGCAATAGGGAAAGACTAGCTTCTTTTGGCAGCCCCAGCCATCCCTCGACAAAGGGACCTAGTAACTTACTGAATTCATTAAGTATGCCGGTTTCTGCAATAATTGCTGCCACAATTATACCGATAAACATAGCGCCTTCAGCATCCATCATGAAATGCTTCATTCTAAGTTTCAGTTTTTTCTTGTAGGCATCCTTATCCGGTAACAATAAATTAGGTACCTCTAATAGCATAGGCTGACTTTTACCTGGTATTATCCTGTCTAATATAACTCCTACTGCCAGCATTGCTAGTATGGATAAGAGGTAAACAAATATCAAAGCAAAAATAGATTTATCTCCTAAAAGAGCAAAAAAGGCTCCGCTTTGAGAAGCACATGGAACAGCAAAGGAAACTAAAGCAGCTACCATTATCCTTTCTTTATTAGTATTTGCAGCTCTAGTACCTAAAATGGCAGGAACAGCACAGCCATAACCCAGCATCATGGGTATGATATTACCTCCCTGAATACCTATACGCCTAAGCACTCCATCTGCTAAAACGCCGATTCTGGGTAGGTACCCACTATCTTCTAAGAAAGAAAAGACAACATAGAATAAAAAGACATAAGGAAGGATAAGTGCAAAAGGCCATTCTATACCAATGACCAAAATACCAAACTCTCCTACTAAAACATTTCTAAATATGCCTGCAGGTATTACCAAGGATATTATCTTAGTAAGAAAGGGCACAATAACCTGCTTGACCAAGGGTAAAAGGACTACAGCTCTTAAAGCTTTCCCGCCCCCTACTACTACTCCCAAAGAAGCAATGAGCACCAATATTGCAATAGGTATTCCAGGCCAGGGTTGTATAGTCCAGTCTTCTAATTTTTCAATAAAGGTAAGCTCCTTATCAACCTGGGCTTGAACTTTACTGACTACCTCCTTTATCCTGTTCCATTTTTCTTCCTCATCTAATTTTGGCTCAGAATCTTTTCTCTCTTTTGACAGCTTAACAGCCGTCTGCATTAGCTCCCGCAGACCCTGATTTTTAATGGCTACAGTTGGAATTACGGGACTGCCCAGTTCCTCAGCCAACTTTTCTGCATCAATCTTAATACCTTGTCTTTCAGCAACATCCATTAGGTTTAGGCAGTATATTATAGGAATAGGATATTCCTTTAATTCAAATGCCAAGCCTAGATTTCGTTCTAAATGGGTAGCATCCAGTACACAAATGACAACATCTGCGCCTTCTTCCAGTAAAGCAACAGCAACTTTCTCTGCTTCCGATGTAGCCTCCAGGGAATATGTACCGGGCACATCTATCATTACACCCTGTTGCTTACCAAAATTAATATCGCCTATGGTGTAATCCACTGTAGTTCCTGTATAATTTGAACTATCTACATGAACACCTGTGAGTTTTGAGAATACTACACTCTTACCCACGTTGGGATTTCCCATAAGCAATATTTTCATTTTATTATTACCGGGTTTCACCTGAGCAGCAGCGTCTCCATGACAATTCAATTTTGTACAACCTCCTCAACCAGAATCTCATTTGCAATATCATAATCAATGGCTATGCTTCTATTACCAACCTTGACTACTATAGGCCCCTTAAAAGGTTGTTTACTTTGAATTGTAAACTGTGTCCCCTTTCTGAAACCCAGAACTTTTAATAAATGTGAACTAGGTAATGCTTGAATTCTATAGGTGGATAATTTTTCTCCATGTGCTAAAGGCATTATGATCCTCCTCTTGTATAATCAATATTGATAATCATTATCAACTATAATATAGTATAGCATAGATTT